>JGI24723J26617_10000259_pt1 | contig 53194 bp, 43 predicted proteins | sample Cruoilmetagenom6_FD_26617 | JGI IMG/M metagenome (IMG submission 26617) | reverse complement strand
TAAAAAACGACGACGAGTCGCGTTTCTTGCGTGCGAACGGTTGTTACCAACCATTGGCTTTTTGCCTGTTACTTGGCAGACTTTAGACATATGAGTACTCCAAAATTAATTTCAGCTCGAGCTATATTTCCCCAAGACCGTCGCCTCGGGATCCTGAAAAAGGTGGCATATTATAGTGAAAGTGAAAATTGAATACCAGTATTAATCACCTTTAAAAGTAATAGATTTAAAAATTTCATAAATTCAATGGTTTAACTTTAAAAGTCGCACTAAATTAACTATTTTATGCGCTATTATTATTCGAGTTGAATAAAAATAGCGCATTATCAGTCTATTTTAGAGTCTAATAATTTCTTTAATTTTTCTCTTTGATCTTTATTACACAGTTCATCAATCAAAATGCGAATAATATGGGACTTGGCCAAATTAGTATCAGTGGCCAATACTTGCAGTTGTTCTATTGCAGCCTCACTTAAGGTAAACGTGGCAGGACGAAAACGGCGGCCAGCTTCTGTTTTACTCACTTTTTTTCGGGCAGCATGCTCTTTAGCTACCAAAACAGCTTGCTGTAGTGACAACTCATCGTGTTCTCGGCTAACAATTTTGGGTTGGCCTTGTGCATAATTTTCAGCGTCGGCAATAAATTCATCAACCGTAAACTGCTTTTTCTTTTTCGGGCCATCTTTGGATTTTTTTAAATCACTTAAACTCATGAGAATTGTCCGGTTTCATCGCTAATAGCTCTTCTGCTATTGCACTCATTTCTGCAGCCGCTTTGCTATCAGGCTCAATTTCTAGCACTGATGAACCTAACTCTTCACTGTCATCATAAATATTACGATTAAACGTCACCGCATTTAAAACATTAATGCCAAATGAGCTACAGACCTCTTTTGCTTCTAAAATGCGACCGGCTTGATTGGGTAAAGACGGGCACTGGGTAATAACAAATGACGCTAGCATTTTCGGATTAACCATTTTACAGGTGCTGAGCATATCTTCCATGTGCGGCACGGTTTTTAAGTCTCGGCGTTTGGGTCTTAAAGGAATAACGACATGGTCTGCCACAGACATCGCTGCTCGCAACGCTAGGTTATCTTGGCCACCACAATCAACCACAACATAGTCATAATGCTGATTTAGGCTTAATAAATCATTACGAATTTTACCATATAACTGAATACAGTTTATTGCTGGCAATGATGGATCGGAATTTCTTGCTTGTATCCAATCAGACGTAGTGCGCTGTGGATCACAATCAACCATTAATACAATGGCGTTTTTCTCGCGGGCAAAATACACGGCTAAATTCTGCGCTAGGCAGCTTTTTCCACTCCCGCCTTTTTCCCCGCCGACTAAAATCATCATCTTGGTAATTCCTTTTTTACTACTTAAAATACAACAACCACTTCATTATAATTCAATAATTAAGGGCTAACTTGAGCAAGATCGGTCAATTGTATGGCAACTTCAAACCAGCCATTGTCTTGTTTAATAGAACGTAATACTTTACCAAACAATTTTTGACTGTTTGGGTTTGCCGCTTTAAATATAATGGTTACTTCAGTATTCGCCGCTATAGCGCAATCACAATCAACTTTTAAGCCACCACGAGAAAAATCTAAACAAGCGATTTTCTTACGTTGTTGACGATCATTGTTATCAGTCCAAACAATATCAATTAACTCTTTTTCCATATCTATACGGAAAGCTTGTCGGCGCTCGTTTTCTTCGCTATCTAGTATTGTGTCAATATCGCTCATAGAGGCTCCTTATGTACCGTACTTACATCGCTCATCGATGAAAACTTAATTACTACTATTCATTCGGCCATGTTCAGCATACGAATAACAATGGCAACCCGCAACTATTATATGATCAAGTACCTTAATATCAATTAAAGCAAGAGCTTGCTCTAAACGAGTGGTGATTTGATTATCGGCAATACTAGGTTCAGCAATCCCTGAAGGGTGGTTATGCGCTAAAATAACAGCGCCGGCTTGATATTTTATTGCCGCTTCAACAACAATACGTGGATAAACCGCAGCTGCATTGATGGTGCCATGAAATAAACGTTCAAACTTGAGTACTTGATGTTGGCTATTTAAAAATAATACCGCAAACACTTCGCGAGTTTCGTGGCGTAGTTCAGCGGTTAAAAAATTTTGCGTGCTAAGCGATGATGTTAATGCTTGCCCCATCTGCAGTTGCTCAGCCAAATAACGTTTTGACATTTCTAAACATGCTTGCAGTTGAACATATTTTGCTGCGCCTAAGCCATGATGCTGACAAAAGTCATCTAAATGTGCTTGATAGATTTGCGAAATACTACCAAAGTTTTTTAATAAATTTCTTGCTAGGTCAACCACATGGCAGCCTTTAACGCCTGTGCGTAAAAATATCGCGAGTAATTCAGCGTCACTTAAACTACTTGCGCCATGTTGCAGTAACTTCTCTCGGGGTTTTTCATCGGCAGGCCAGTCTTTTAACATAAATGCATCCTTGCAAAGTGATTTCAAAAAAAGGTCGAATAATGCTATCTTATCGGCCATTGTTGTTATTAAGATTAGCAGTTTATGCAGATTCTTCAGAATAAAAAAATTCTTTTAGGTATTAGTGGTGGTATTGCCGCTTACAAAACACCAGAACTCGTGCGTCGATTAAAAGATCATGGCGCTGAGGTGCGTGTGGTGATGACTGATGGTGCGAAAGCTTTTATTACGCCATTAACCTTGCAAGCGGTTTCTGCCAATGCGGTTGCTGATAGCCTATTAGATACCCAAGCTGAATTAGCTATGGGTCATATTGAGTTGGCAAAATGGGCTGACTTTATTTTAATTGCCCCAGCCACCGCTGATCTGATGGCTAAATTGGCTGCCGGCATGGCAAATGATTTACTCACCACACTCTGTTTAGCAACTGCGGCGCCGATCGCAATAGCGCCAGCCATGAATCAACAAATGTGGCATAACCAAGCAACACAAAATAACGTCAAAACCTTAGCCTCATGGCACTACACTATATTTGGCCCAGGCAAGGGGGAACAAGCCTGCGGTGATGTTGGCTTAGGACGCATGTTAGATGTACCTGAGTTAGTGGACTTAACGTGCCAGCATATTGCTAAAATCGATAGCATGGATACAGCTAGCTCTGAGCGCAAGCCTTTAGCAGGGCAGAAATGGTTAATTACCGCTGGCCCGACCCGTGAAGCTATCGACCCCGTACGTTATATTTCTAACCACAGTTCAGGAAAAATGGGCTTTGCCATTGCTAGTGCTGCACAAAATCTTGGCGCAGATGTCACCATCATTTCAGGCCCGGTTAACTTGCTCACACCGCAAGGTTGTAAAAAAATAGCCGTGACTAGTGCGCTAGAAATGCACCAGCAAGCAATAACTCATGCGCCGGCATCCGATGTATTTGTTGCTTGCGCAGCCGTTGCAGATTACCGCATTGCTGATATTGCCAGTGAAAAAATCAAAAAATCTCACAACAACATGCAACTAAATTTGGTAAAAAACCCTGATATTGTTGCTGATATCGCCGGCATGAAAAATAAGCCTTTTACCGTCGGTTTTGCTGCGGAAACTCAAGATGTTGAACATTATGCTCGCGACAAATTAGCCCGTAAAAATCTCGATATGATCGCCGCTAATAATGTTGCCGCTGTTGGGCAAGGCTTTAATAGTGACGACAATGCTTTAACCGTGTTTACTGCCACGGATGAAAAAGTTTTACCTTTAATGAACAAAAGTGAATTGGCCAAACAACTGGTGCAATATATTCAACAAACTTGGCAAAAAACACCGACCAGTTAAGCTATTGTTGAAAGGCTGATTTCATTGTTGAAACTCAGCTAAATAACGCTATACAATCACGCTAATTCCTCAGTCATAATCTTGCTTAGTATTATGGCTGAAAAATAACAAAAATAGAGAATCAGTTTTATGACGGCGACTCAAAAACCTAATCGCAAACAACAAATTTTAGAATGCCTTGCTCATATGCTACAAACCAGCGCAGGACAAAGGATCACCACGGCGAAACTTGCCGCCGCAGTCGGTGTATCCGAAGCGGCACTTTATCGACACTTTCCATCAAAAGCACGCATGTTTGAAGGCCTGATAGAGTTTATTGAAGAATCAATTTTTTCTCGCGTCAACTTGATATTAAGCGATCACAAAGAAGCTTTGATTCGTTGCCATCATATTTTGCATGTTTTATTAATCTTTGCCGAGCGCAATCCCGGTATGTGCCGCATTCTGGCGGGCGATGCCTTAATGGGCGAAAATGAACGATTACGTGCTCGTGTAAATCAGTTTTTTGAAAAGTTAGAATCTCAATTTAAACAAGTTTTACGTGAGCGCAAGCTAAGAGAAGGCAAAGGTTTTACTATTTCCGAGCAAGCTTTGGCCAATATTTTAATGGCCTATGCTGAAGGTAAAATTAATCAATATGTCCGCTCTGATTTTAGTAAGAAGCCTAGCAACGACTTTAATGAACAATGGCAATTTTTAATGGCTGATAAATAACCGTTAAAACAAGCCTATTGTCGAAAATCTCTAAGTAAATCTAAGACAAAAATTTTAAGGAATTCCAGTGAGCACACTAGCACAACTACAACCGAATAAATTATGGCAAATTTTTGCTCAAATCTGTAGCATTCCGCACCCGTCAAAACACGAGCAAAAAATATCGTTTTGGATCCAATCTTGGGCGAGTGAATTAGGCCTGAGCATTAAAGAAGACGCGGTGGGTAATTTAATTATTAAAAAACCCGCCACCGCTGGCATGGAAAATAGACAGGGCGTTATTTTACAAGCGCATATGGATATGGTGCCACAAAAGAATGCGGATACTAAACATGACTTTCTTACCGACCCAATTAAACCCTACATCATTACTGAAGCAGATGGTGATTGGGTAACGGCTAAAGGCACTACTCTTGGTGCCGATAATGGCATAGGTTTAGCTTCTGCGTTAGCCGTTTTAGCTAGCGATGATATCCCTCACGGCCCGTTAGAAGTCTTAGTGACCATTGACGAAGAAGCCGGCATGACTGGCGCTTTTGGTCTTCAAGCGGGTTGGTTAGAAGGTGACTTATTAATCAACACGGATTCAGAGCAAGAAGGCGAAGTCTACATGGGTTGTGCTGGTGGTATTGATGGTGAAGCAACTTTTGCTATCCAAAATGAAGCGGTGCCAGCGGATGTTGAATCGTTTAACCTGTCAATTTCCGGCTTAAAAGGTGGTCATTCTGGCGTTGATATTCATACCGGCCGAGCCAATGCTAATAAACTATTGATCCGCTTTTTACTTGAAGCTAGCCATGAACTGGACTTACGATTAACAGAATTAAACGGTGGCAGCTTACGCAATGCTATTCCGCGCGAAGCCGATGCGAGCTTTGTTATTTGCCGCGAACAAATTGCACCATTAAAAGTCAAACTGGCTGAGTATTTAAGCACTGTCCGTCAGTCATTAGGCGCTATCGAAACCGATATCGAGATGTTATTAATTTCGCCAGAAACCTTTGACGAATGTTGGACCACGGACACGCAAAATACTATTTTACGGGCGTTAAATGCTTGCCCAAATGGTGTTTTACGCATGAGTGATGACATTGAAGGCATTGTCGAAACGTCATTGAACCTAGGGGTGATGCGCAGTAAAGGTAATAAATTTGTCGCCATGACGCTGATACGAAGCTTACATGACGATGGGCGTCAAGATGCACAAACCATGGTGCAATCGGTGTTTGAGCTAGCGGGTGCCTGCATTAAGTTTTCTGGTGCCTACCCTGGTTGGAAGCCCGACACCAGCTCAGCATTAATGCAAACCGTGCGCGATACTTACCAAGCACTATTTGATAAAGTGCCGGAAATTATGGTGATTCATGCTGGCCTAGAATGCGGTTTATTCAAAACCGCCTACCCGCATTGGGATATGGTGTCATTTGGTCCTACGATCAAATTCCCACATTCGCCTGATGAGAAAGTACAAATTGCCACCGTTGCACAATATTGGCAGTTATTGGTCGCAGTATTAGCTAATATTCCAGCAAAGGCATAATTGACATTTAGCGTGGTATGTTTAGTACTGCGCAACTAGCTACTGACACTATTTCGCACAATAAACTATGCTTAATTAAACGCCCCTATCAATGCATTGACATTAGGCTAAAGTCTAATAAACAAATTAACTTAAATAACTTAAGTTAACCTTGGGGTTTTATAAAGGAAACAATGACATGATTCAGCCAGAAAAAATCATAATAGCTGACGATCACCCATTATTTAGGCAGGCCTTATTAGGCACATTAAAGTTAAAACTAACCCAAACAACGTGGTTAGAGGCACAAACCATTGCTGAATTAGAGCAACAACTTAGCAATAATAGCGATAGCGACTTACTGTTATTAGATTTACATATTCCCGGCGCTCATGGCTTTAATACTTTGATCCATGTCCGCAATCATTTTCCGCAAATTCCGGTGGTGGTGGTATCGGCTCACGAGGATCATGAGACCATACATAAAGCTATGGGCTATGGCGCGTCCGGCTTCATTCCAAAATCTACCCCGGTTGATGATATTTATAATGCCATTGGGCAAGTGTTACTCGGCAACATTTGGACACCGCAAGAATACAACGAATTGTCACCAATGCAGGACAATAACGACATTGCTGAGCGTGTCGCGAGTTTAACCCAGCAACAATATCGAATTTTGATGATGTTTGCACAGGGCATGCTCAACAAACAAATTGCTTATGACTTAAATGTCTCTGAAGCGACCATTAAAGCCCATGCTACGGCGATATTTCGTAAACTTGATGTCCGTAATCGTACCCAAGCCGTTATTGCCATTGCCCAACTTGATATTGCCGACATGCAATTACAAGACAGTTAATATTGCACCAGGTTACTCCCGACCTAGCAAGTTAATACAAGTATTTTTCTTGTAGTTTTTTCGTTAACATCGCACTCATCATCGCTCTAAGTGCCGCTGGTTTAACAAGTTTACGCATAAAACCAATATCTGCCGCTGAGGTTTTTTCTTCTAAATCACTATCTGTGGTGGCAGTAATTAAAACTGCCGGCAGATAGTTGCGACTCAACTTTCTTAACTGCTTAATTAAAGCGATACCGTTAAAGTCAGCATCAAGCTGATAATCAACCAGTAATATTTCGATATCATTTTTATGCTCATCATAAAGTGTCATTGCCTGCTGGTATGAACCTGCCGCTAAGACATTGCAGTCCCAAGCAGATAACAATTCAACCATGCCACTCAGCACAGCAGCGTCATTATCGATACACATGACGGTCACGCCACTTAAACCCAAATTAAGCGCAGGCTTGACCCTTGAGACTTCTTGTTGTGCTGCCGCACGTTCAACGCCGATGGTAAATTTACACCCCATATCTGCTTGCGAATACAATGCTAATGGATGAGACAATAAATTCGCTAAACTTTGGGTAATATTGAGTCCTAAACCTAAACCGCCAGCCGATGAACTCTGCTGATTATCTAATTGGATAAACTGATCAAAAACTATGCTTTGCTTTTCTTCAGGGATACCCGGACCATTATCTAGCACTTGAATCTCAACCAACGCCCCTTTTGCTCGCGCCCCAAGCAAGACTTTTCCTGGGCTGGCATAACGAAAGGCATTGCCAATTAAATTTTGTAGGATGCGCCGCAGTAAATTTCGGTCTGAGCGCAGCCACATCGTATTAGCGTGCACGCGAAATTCAACCTTAAGATCAATGGCACTGGCAGAAAACTCTTTCGTAAGATCATCAAACAACGACTTAATTGAAAAGCAGCTAATATTGGGTTTTATATTGCCACTTTCAATGCGGGCAATTTCTGCTAAATCGGCCACTAAGTCGTTAGCGACTTTTAGCGAATGGTCAATATTGTCGACCTGTCGTTGTTGCGTTTCGGTTAAATTCCCTTGGCTAGTTAAAGCCGAGGCAAACAAGCGTGCGGCCTCTAAAGGTTGCATCAAGTCATGGCTACAAGCCTTTAAATATAGACTTTTTTTGACATGTGCTTGCTCGGCTTTTTCGCGCGCTAAGGCTAAAGCTTCATTGGTTTGTTCGAGTTTTTTTGTCCGTTCGAGCACACGAGTTTCCAAGTCAACATTGGCTTCTATTAAGCCCTTTTCCGCTTGACGGAAAGTGGTTATATCGGAAAATAACATGACAAAACCACCGCCAGGTAATGGGTTACCTTCAATGCGTATCACTCGACCGTCACTGTGCTCGCGTTCCGAGCTGTGTGGGCTGCCATTACGTAAATGCGCTAGGCGCTTATTCACTTGCTCGTCAACCTTACCAACCCCACATAAACCTCGCCGTACGTTAAAGCGAATTAAGTCCTTGACTGGGCCGCCTTGATAAATGAGCTCTTTCGGGTAGTCAAATAAATCAAGATACTTCTTATTCCAAGCAACAAGATTAAGCTCACTGTCAACAATCGAAATGCCTTCACTGGCATTTTCGATGGCACTTTGTAAAAGATCTTGGCTATATTGTTGGCGCTGGCTTGATGCTTCTTCAACGAGCACAGCAATTTCATCAAGGGCGATATCACGACCTTCTAATGCGGAAGACAACACTAAGCGTGCCGACGAAGCGCCCATGACACTTGCTAAGGTATTTTCCGTATGCTGCAATAATTTTTGATTATAAGCGACATTACTCAATTGTGCTTTAACGGTGCCATGCTTAAATTGTGCAAAGCTAATATTGGCTTTTTTCTCGCCAACAAAACGCGAGACTAATAACTCCAGCTCTTGAATATTAATTTGTTTATTGCGTTGTAATTGCAAAGCTTTTGGCGCTTGATACTCCATAAATAACGAGGCTTGCATACGCTCTTGCACACTTTGACGACTAACAAAAGATAATAACCACATGGCAATAATATTGGCGGATAACGACAGCAAACTTGCCATTGAATTAGCCGGTAAAAAACCACCGTCAAAGGGGTTGGGGTAAAGTCCAAATTGCGGAATAAAGTTAAGTAATAGCCAAGCACCAAAACCGATAACAATACCGCCGTATACTGCCGTCAATGTCGCTCTACGCCAATAAAAGGCGGCAACTAGCGCTGGCGTTAACTGGGCAAAAGCGCCGAAGGCAATTTCACCAAGCGAGCTCAAGGTATCTGGCGATGCCAGTAAAAACACGCCATAGCCTAATAAAATAACAAATAGAACTAATACTTTACGAATGGTTAACAAGCGTAAGCGAAAATTGTCATAATCGCTATTTTTATGTTTATTGGTTCGATATAGCCAAGGAAAAACAATTTCATTACTAAGCATAGTACTTAAAGCAATAGAAGAAATAATCACCATAGAACTGGCGGCAGATATAGCCCCTAAAAATGTTAACAGCGTTAACCATGGCTGCTGCTCGTACCAAGGTAAAAATAACACATAAGCGTCCGACGGCACTGTATCACCCAATAATAAATGCCCTGCTAACCCCAAGGGTACGGCAAATATGGCAAACACTAATAAATACAATGGGAAAATTCGGCGACTCAGCCAAGTGTCTTTTTCATTTTTAAGTTCCACCACCATGACTTGAAATTGTCGCGGTAGTGATAAAAATGCCGCCATGGTAATCACTAACATAGCAAACATTGACATAATATTGGGAAAGTTCAGCTGTTGGTCAAGCTGAATATTAGCCGAAGAACGGCGCCAAATCTCCATCGGTGAATCAAAGAGTACGTAGGTGACAAAAATACCGACCGCGAGGAATGCCAGTAATTTAACTACTGATTCAAAAGCAATGGCTAGCATCACCCCTGGATGTCGCTCAGTAACATCGATATTGCGGACACCAAAAACTATGGTGAAACCGGCTAAAACTAAACTCACCACCAAACCAAAATGCCAATTAGCTAAGCTTTGTTCTGCTTGTAACTGCTGAAAAGAATAGACAATAGCTTTTAATTGCAAGCCGAGATAAGGCATAGTGCCAACTAATGCCACCACGGTGACTAAAATAGCTAGTTGATGTGACTTACCAAAACGTGCCGCTAATAAATCGGCAATTGAAGTGAGATTAAGTTTTAAACTGACATGAATAATGCGTTGAATAAAAGGCCAAGCGAAGATAAAGAGCAGTATTGGCCCAATATAGATTGGTAAATGGGAAAGGAAGTTACTCGACGCTTGCCCAGTCGTGCCTAAAAAGCTCCATGAGGTGCAATAAACTCCTAAAGTCAAAGCATAAATCACCGCTTGGCTTTTACGCACTAATTTATGGCGATACTTATCTCCCATGTAAGCAATAAAAAACAGCAAACCTATATAAGCAAAACTTAAGCCCGCTAATTGCCAATTTGGAAACATAACATTCCTTGAGAACTGATAGTAATCAGTTGATTATATGGTTTTATCCAGACAAGTCATTAATTGCCTTTAGCTAATGATAAATTCATATCAATTAACGGTTTGGCTATAGAACTCAGCAATATATTGCCCGCCCTTAATGTTGGCAATCAGCCGTAATTTATATCGTTCCCCTTGAATGCTGATATTATCGCGCAACGGGGTTGGGCTTTGCCAATAATAAGGGCTTTCATTCATGCCCAAGGGATAAGCACTAGCTTGGTTGTTTTTATCGACTAAAAAAAGTGTTGCGCTATCAAGCGGAAACGTCGAGTTGACCGTCGTTGTGCCAGCGTTATCATAAATATTGACCTCAAATTTACCTGATTTCAAAATACACTTTTGATTGATCACATCACAATGGCCAAAGGGGACTAGTTTAAACACCCTAGCTTGCTCGGCTTGTTTTTCAAGATAAAAGTCTGATGCTATGTAGCCACCTAAGATAAGAAACGGTGCCACCATTAAAGCGATTTTCGTATGACGGTTCATGATCATCCTTATTATTTTTTAGTATTGAAAAATATTCAACGTTAAAATTAATTTGCCATGCTGTGACGGTTAATAGACTTAAAAGCCTCGCTAAATGAGAAAAACTAAAGGCCCCACATGTGGAGCCTTTATTCCTGTGGTATTAAATACCCTGACACTATTCTAGTGGTCGTGTGCTGCAGAAACCCCTCCATGTGGGGTACGGAAGTTTTCAACCATTTCTTGAATATGTGCCGGCGCTGGACCGGTAACTTTTAATACCGCAAATGCGACAGCAAAGTTAACCAGCGCACCAACAGAGCCAAAGGCATTTGGCGAGATACCAAAGAACCAGTTTGGTCCCATATCACCTAAGAATGAGGTACCTGGAATAAACATAATACCTTTGTGTTGGAACACATAAAGCATAGTAACACCAATACCTGACACCATACCCCAAACCGCGGCCGTACCACTCATTTTCTTAGCAAATATCCCCATCATTAACGCTGGGAATATTGACGATGCGGCTAAACCAAAGGCCAGCGCCACCGTGCCAGCGGCAAAGCCAGGCGGATTTAAACCCAGCCAGCCGGCAACAATAATCGACAGTGTCATCACCACACGTCCGGCAAGTAGCTCATTTTTCTCCGACATATCCGGCGTTAAAATCCCTTTCATTAAATCATGAGAAATCGAGGAAGATATCGCTAACAATAACCCCGCAGCAGTGGATAACGCCGCAGCTAGGCCACCGGCAGCAACTAAAGCAATGACCCAATTTGGCAAGTTTGCAATAGCTGGGTTAGCCAAAACCATAATGTCACGGTCAACTTTCACCATTTCATTAGTGGTTTGATCAGCATTGTATTGGATTTTGCCATCACCGTTTTTATCTTCAAATTGTAATAAACCGGTGTTTTCCCAATCTTTAAACCACTGTGGACGTTCAGCATATTCCATATTTTGACCTGCTGCAGGCTCAATAGTGTTCATTAGATTTAAACGCGCCATGGCGCCAACTGCTGGGGCTACTGTGTATAACAAAGCGATAAAAACTAAGGCATAGCCGGCTGATTGACGTGCAGCTTTTACTGAAGGCACAGTAAAGAAGCGCATAATAACGTGCGGTAAACCGGCCGTACCTATCATCAATGACAAGGTATAGGCGAACATGTTGACTGTACCGCCCATGTTATCTGTGGTGTACTCTTTAAAACCAAGGTCGGTAACAACCATATCAAGCTTATCGAGTAAGTAAATACCGCTACCATCCGCTAAAGTCGAGCCTAAACCGAGTTGTGGGATTGGGTTGCCGGTTAATTGTAGTGAGATAAATATCGCCGGTATGGTGTAAGCAAAAATCAACACACAGTACTGCGCAATTTGGGTGTAAGTAATGCCTTTCATACCGCCAAGTACCGCATAAACCCAAACAACGAACATACCAATATAAAGACCTAAGTCATAATCAACTTCTAAGAAGCGCGAGAAGGCAACACCAACCCCTTTCATTTGACCTATGATGTAAGTTAATGAAGCAATAATTAAACAAATAACCGCGACAACACGGGCGGTTTTTGAATAATAACGGTCAAAAATAAATTCAGGTACGGTAAACTTACCGTGTTTTCGCATGTAAGGTGCCAGTAGCATAGCTAATAAAACATAACCACCGGTCCATCCCATCAAGAATACAGAGCCGCCATATCCTAGAAAGGAAATCATACCGGCCATGGAAATAAAAGAGGCCGCACTCATCCAATCGGCACCAATGGCCATGCCGTTTTGCATGGGCGTAACACCACCACCTGCGACATAAAAATCACTGGTTGAGCCCGCACGTGCCCACCAAGCGATACCAAAATACACCGCGAAAGAACCGAATACCGCAATGTAAGTATAAATCTTTAACTCATCCATTATGATTCCTCGACATTATATTTTTTATCCAGATCATTCATTTTTTTGGTATACCAAAAAATTAATCCGACAAAGGTGTAAATTGAGCCTTGTTGGGCAAACCAGAAACCTAGTTTGTAACCACCTAGTCGTATTGCATTTAACGGCTCGACCAGAATCAAACCAAAACCAAATGAAACCACGAACCAAATGGCAAGACAGATATATATTAAGCGCAGATTTTCCTGCCAATATGTTGCTTTACCTTCCATCATCCTCTCCTAGCAATTATTGCTATGCACGCTATTAAGTTTAATAGCTACAGCGTTTTATAATTTTTTTACGCTTTAACCAATCGGCTTCATTTATGCCCAATTAATCAGCCGAAATTCATCCGATTGGCTGCACCTGTTGTATAACGAGCGGTTAAATATTCATTTACTTATTCTTCAACTCAAGCAAGCAAACTAAACTTAAACAAATGAATACTTAACCTACGCTAAGTTACACACTAGCAACCTTTTTTCGGCGCTGATATTAAACTTTAGTCTAGAACATAGCTGAAATGGTTGACTTAAGAGCGGCAATTGCCCTAAATACAATGACGCTATTTACTTGAGATATTGCTATGGACTCCGCATTAACTGAAATCAGTGAATTTATACAAGCGATTCCGCCCATGGACTTATTGCCGAGTAAGAGCATTGAGCAAATCATCAAAGAAATCAGTATTTGTTATGTCCGCCGCGGCCAGCTGCTGCCGCCAGAAGGTAGCACAGACGATAACCTCTATATCTTGCGTAAAGGCGCCTTAAGTTATGTCAGCGAAGATGAGGAGCTATTAGGTAAGTATGGCGAAGGCGACATTTGTACAGTTTTTTGTCAGCCTGTTCATGATCATATCAAAGTCACTGCCGATGAAGACACTTTGCTGTACAGCATTAACTACCATAACTTTCACCAATTGGTCAGTGCCTATCCGGATGTTGTAGCATTTTTTCAACAGACCTCTGAGCAACGCCTTAATAAAAAAATGCTCCAGGTCAATGAGGATGCTATTTTAAATTCCTCATTGTTAAACAGCTCTATCGCCAAGTTTTATCATAGTCCCGCCGTAACCGTTAGTCCTGAGACCAGTATTCAACAGGCAGCCATTTTGATGACCGAAAAAAACTTTTCCTGTTTAATTATCGCAGATCACGAACAACCGTTAGGCATAGTGACCGATAAAGATATTCGCCGGCGCTGTGTTGCACAAGGCTTAGCGATTGAACAGCCGGTCAGTACTATCATGACCGATAATATGACCACCATTGATATTAAAAGTACCGCATATGACGCCTTAATGATGATGACCCAAAGACACATTCATCATTTACCGGTCACCAAAAATAGCCAACTTAAAGGCATGGTGACGGTAACCGACTTAATCAATAATGAAGGGCAAAATGCCGTTAACATCACCAGTGTTATTCATAAAGCCAACTCAGTTAGTGAGCTAAGCGACATCAGCAATATGATACCAAAACTGCAAATTCGCATGGCCAAACTCGGCACGACCGCAGAACATGTAGGTAAAAGCATTAGTGCCATTACCATGGCGTTCACCATACGACTCATTGAAATGGCGGAAAATTTATTAGGGCCTGCGCCTGTGCCTTATGCATGGTTAGCGGCAGGCTCACAAGCACGGCAAGAGCAGTTTGCCCATTCAGATCAAGACAATGCCCTGATCATCTCCAACGATATGCAGCCACAACACAGCTACTGGTTTAAAGACCTTGCCACTTTTGTTTCTGATGGCCTAGCAGCTTGCGGTTTTATTTACTGCCCCGGCAATGTCATGGCCACGAACCCTAAGTGGTGTCAAACCCAAGCAACCTGGGGACAATATTTTGCCAAGTGGATTAATACGCCTGAGCCCAAAGCCTTAATGCATTGCAGCATTTTCTTCGACTTGACCACTGTCTATGGTGATAGTCGCTTGCTCGAGCAAGTACGGAAAAAAATGCTCGCAACAACGCAGCATAGTTCATTATTTATCGCACATTTATCTCGAAATGCCTTAAATTTACGACCGCCCTTGGGGTTTTTCCGAGATTTTGTCTTAATTCAAGACGGCGAAAATAAAGCCACGCTAGATTTAAAACACAATGGTATTGCTCCCATCGTCGATCTGGCGCGTATTTATGCGTTATCTGAAGGGATTTCCTCAGTCAATACCGTAGAACGGCTGAAACAGGCGGCCGGTACGCCTTCGTTAACCAAAGCATCTGCAGCTAACTTGATCGACGCCTTTGAGTTTTTAAGTATGCTGCGCATGATGAACCAAGCTAATAAATTACAACAAGGACAAGCACCCAATAACTATCTATCGCCGAAGGAAATCTCGAAGCTCGAACGCGAACACTTAAAAGATGCCTTTAAAGTGATTAAAACTATGCAAGACAACCGTCAAGCAACCTTTTAGTGATCAATCATTATTATGCTTAATCATCATTTTCTTACCCGTTGGCTTATTGGTTACGAAGCCGAGCGCAAACGCATGTTAAAAATCGCGCCGGCAGGCCCCTTGCGTGAGTTTTTATCTCGACCGTTTCCGGCACTCAATACGCCATTCCAACAAATCCCCATGTTAGCGGTTGATTTTGAAACCACCGGCTTAGATGCCGTACAAGACAAATTACTCAGTGTCGGTTGTGTCGAATTACGCCATCAGCAAATAAAGCTTGGCACGAGTTATCACGAAATTATTCGCACCCGCGGTAGCTTAAAGGCCAATAACGTGACTATTCATCAAATTACCGACGACCAAAAAGACCAAGGTCAACCGTTAGCAGAGGTAATTGAGCAATTGCTTAAACGCTTGGCAGGCAAGGTGATGTTAGTGCACTTTGCCCGTATTGAGCGGCAGTTTTTACGACAAGCCTGTCTTGAACTCTATGGTATGGTACCGCCATTAGCAATAATAGACACCTTAGTGGTGGCTAAAAAAAGCCTAGATAAAAGAGCGGTGGCTTACGACCCCTCGCAATTAAGACTTACTGCGCTGCGAGCAAAGTACGATTTGCCAGATCACTATGCCCATAATGCCCTTAATGACGCTATTGCCACCGCAGAGTTACTACTTGCACAGGTCAGTGAACGCGGAGAAAAAACCTCGCTAGAGCAATTAATTTTGTAAGTATGTTCACAGCACCTAACCAACAGCGAAATGCCCCACTTTGGGTCGATTTTATCGCCATGGCTGATTACCCCAACACCGGAGTTATTTTAGCTAAATAGTGAAAATAACTTGGTCTATAGCAAAACTATGAGACAATTCACTTAAGCAATCCAATATCTAAGGTTTATGATGAAACTTTTAGCCCGTAATCTTTCGCGCTCAACCACAGAACAAGAACTTCGCGTTTTATTCTCTGCTCATGGTTCAGTCACTGACTGTAACTTGGTCTTAGACCAAGAAACCGGTAAATCAAAAGGTTTTGCCTTTATTGAAATGCCAGATGAAAAAGAAGCCAAGTTAGCGCTAAAGAACTTGCATGAAACTAAAGTGGCCAATAATAAAATTCGCGTAAAAATCGCGCAGTAATATTGTTCAAGCTCAGTGAAAAAGAAAAGCCAGCGTCATTAACGTTGGCTTTTTTGTCTTAAAATAATGACCTTCTTCTCTATCAAGCTGCTGATAAAATTTTCTCACCTCATCGTTTCATCACTAGTACAATTATGGCTCATCAAATGATTTATAGTAAGCTGCTATATAATCAACTAAGGCACGAACTGAGGGCAATAGTCCCCTTCGAGAAGGATACACCAGATGGATAATATCTTGCTTGGGTTGCCAATCAGGCAACATATGAATGAGTGACCCCTCGGCTAATGCTTCCGAGACAAATAGCGACGGCAACTGCACTACACCCACGCCAGCAATGGCAGCTTTGCGCAAGGCAATCATATCGCTTGTGACATAGCGAGGATGATGCACTATGTTGGCGCTTTCACCATGTTGAGTAAATAAATCCCAGTGATAATGATGTTGAGGTGCTCCTAAACCTAAACTCGGCCAGCTAGCCAACTCACTCGGGCTATTCACTATGCCATGTTTTGCTACCAAAGCAGGGCTGGCAATTAAAATTTGACTGCGCTCAGATAGAAACTTTAATACAAATTCACTATCTTCAATGGGCGCAGGCCTAACTCTAATGGCAACATCGACCCCTTCAGCAACTAAATCAATGCGGCGATTAGTCGCTTCTAAATGGATAGTCACCTTAGGGTATTCAACCATAAAATCTGCTAGCACTTGCCCTATATGCACATTCAAAAGCGCGACAGGGCAGGTAATTTTTATTTTCCCACAGGGCTGAGTTTGAATAGACTCTACCGCTGCTCGAGCAGCGTCAGCTTCAACTAGCATAGCTTTACAATGGGTTAAAAAAGACAACCCTATTTCAGTGACATTAAATTGCCGGGTAGAGCGGTAAATTAACTTAACACCGAGCTGTTCTTCTAGGCCCGCTATACGCCGACTCAATTTAGACTTAGGAATACCCAGCGCGCGTCCTGCTGGCGAAAAACCGCCATATTCCACCACCTTCACAAAATAATAGTAATCATTTAAATCTATCATGAGTCAAAAGCATTGTTCCAATAATAGAACTATCATACCCATTTCTAGGATCTACTCAAACCTTAAGTTAACGGCTAGTATGCTAGTTAGTTAAATTTATAGGAGCTTGTATGAAAAAAATTAACAGCGTCTATTCCTCCCCTCGCCCCCATTGGGTTGGTGATGGCTTTCCTGCAAAAACTTTGTTTTCCTACGGGGAACATGGCAAACAAATCAGTCCATTTTTACTATTGGATTACGCCGGGCCCGCACAGTTTGCACCATCGGAGCGCAATCGAGGAGTAGGTGAACACCCACACCGAGGCTTTGAGACAGTCACCATAGTATATCAAGGTGAATTAGCCCATAAAGACTCAACAGGAGAACATGGCCTTATCGGTGTAGGCGACATTCAATGGATGACCGCCGGTGCCGGTATTCTGCATGAAGAATTTCATTCAGATGCCTTTAGCCAAACAGGTGGTATGTTAGAGATGATGCAATTATGGGTTAATTTGCCTCAAGGCAAAAAAATGACGGCGCCGAGCTATCAAACCATTACAGCAGAACAAGTGCCGACTATTACCTTGCCAGATTCAGGGGGAGAGCTTCGCGTAATTGCTGGCGAATGTGCGGGTACAAAAGGACCGGCAAATACTCACTCGCCTTTGCTGGTTATGGACGGCTTACTCAAAGCATCAGCTTACTATCAAGTGCCGGTCGTTGAGGGCTGGTCGGTTATTGTGGTTGCCCGCAAAGGCAATATCACTGTCAATAATCAGCAGCTTAATACTGGCCAAACAATAATTTTATCTCAACATGGCCTAGGGGTAGAAATTACCGCACAACAAGATAGCGAGGTACTGATTTTAGCAGGCGAGCCCATCGATGAGCCATTAGTGGGCTATGGGCCATTTGTAATGAACCACCAAACAGAAATAAATCAGGCCATTAACGATTTCCAAAGCGGAAAGTTTGGTCAAATAGGCTAACAATAAGACAAGGCTAATTAGCTGTTGATTATCGCGGCTGTCATCACCAAAGTATGTGTTTCTTTCCCGGTGCTTTCTGCGCTTGAGGAAGGCTTTGTAATCCCGAGCCTCAGGCACCTTCAACGCCATGACGGGAGATGCGGCATAGAATTGCATGTCAGCGGCGGAGGCACAGATGATGATCTGGCTTGCTGCCGCTTATGAGTTGCATAAAGATTTGCGCAATGATGTTGATGGTTTAAGAAGTTTATTTTCAAATCATCGAGCTGACTACTGTCACTTACTCACAAGTTACATGACAATGCCGCGATCATAGCCGCGCTAGCTAGTTCGGCAGCACTTGAAACTTATGGGCAATAATGCTGACACCGTTAATTTAGCCGCTCTTAGCACAGCCAGTGTGACTTCGCTAAACATTTAAACAGTAAACTATTTTATAGCTGTTGCCGTTAATTTGATTAACGTTTTTGTACGCATATGCAATAATGCAGCTCTCTTTTGCTATGATAATGAAGTAGATATGAATCAAAAAAACATTTTGTTGTTAGTTGGCGCTTTAGTATTAACCGGCTGTGGTGGCGGTGAGAGCGGTGATGGCAGCGAACCATCACCCTTAGCTAATAAAGGCAATTTTCAAAACAGTTACGAAACAGGAGTATTTTTTAGCCACAATGGTAATGGCACAGATTATAATTTTGGCATTAACTCTGAACTCTGCCAAAGCAGTTACCGTGATCGTTATTATGAAACTGAAAACACCTTGATTTTTGGCAATCCTAACTTACCCGATGAAGACTTTTTTATTGCCGCCGATTGGGTCGAATCAGCGTTAGATACTGCCCTGGCTGCCATGGAGATTAGTAAAGCAGAGTACTATGCGGCAAGGACTGAGGTCAGTTTAACTGCGCGACAACAATTAAGACAAGGCTTAAGCTATTTATCAGAGTCAGGTCAACGCTATGGTAGCTTTACTTACCCTAATAACTTTGACCAATTTACCGATGATGAAACGATAACCGCTTGGCAAGTTCATAGCGCGCAACAGGCCAGCTTTACCGATGTAGCCACAACCTTAGTGGCGGATAGCCATAGTGGTTATACCTCAGCCGATGAAATACGTTTAGAAAATAAAATCTATGTTTGTTTGCATGAAAATAACTTTGCCGCGGGTTGGGGTGAAGGACATTTAGCGGGTATAAATATTGGCGCTAACTCGGTCTATAAACCGAATAATACCGCACAAATTATCGTCCATGAGCTAGTACATAGTCTGCAGTATGCATTAACGGCAAATGTTGAAGGTTTGCGCTTACCGCGTTGGTTTAGTGAGGGGCAAGCCGTATATTTAAGCAAGATGAATGTCGCTGATAAGTCAAATCATAACGAATATGCTCCAACAGCAGTAGTGGATTTTTCGGATGAAGTGGGTGATCCCGGTCTTGCTTATCAGCATTACGGTTTAGCTTATCAATATTTACAAGCTGCCAATGGTTTAAGTACTATTAAAACCATGATGCAACGGGTGAAAAGTGACGATTATAAAGCGCAAGCAGACTCAACGTTTGTGAACGAAAACGCTAATTATATTCAAGCGTTTGATGCTTTAATGTTAGATATCAACCAAACACCCCTGACAGTGGCAGATTATCGTATTCACTACCATAGCTACCTTAGTGATTACGCGGCAAGACCGTAAATTTATCGGCTAGATATGTTTTATCTCGGCAGTTAACTTCACTGCCGAGATCGCGAGTTCTCGCGCATTGCTCTGCTCTATCCGCAATATACTCTATTTTCACTTTCCGCTGTTTCATCAGCAGTAGACATAGCAAATCAAGCCGACTTATTTCTCGTATTGAATATCGCTAATGTACCAGATTTTTTCACCGGTCGGAGTGTTCACTACCACTTCATCATCGACTGCTTTTTTTAAGCAAGCGCGTGAAATAGGTGAGTCGATTGAGGAATAGTCATTACGGCCATAAATTTCCTCTGGGCCAACAATACGGAACTTGAGGCTTTCATTGTCGTCGTTTTCTAAACTGACCCAAGCACCAAAAAACACTTTGCCTTCTTGCTGGGGGCCATAATCGACAATTTTCAGCTCTTCGAGTATTTTGCGCAGGTAACGTACACGCCGATCTATTTCCCGTAGGCGTTTTTTATTGTATTGATAGTCTGCATTTTCACTGCGATCACCTAAGCTTGCCGCCCATGACACTTTACGGGTGGTTTCTGGCCGCTCTTCACGCCAAAGTTTATTTAACTCATGCTGCAATAATACATAACCGGGTCGGGTAATTAATTTTGTTTTCATCATATTGAATATAATATCGATAACTAGAAATAAAGAGCGTTGTTAGTAGCAAAATGCCACGCTCATTTTGGCCAATAATATAGTGAAAGGTCTGTTTAAGCTAGTGCACTTGCCACTTTGACTACAGTCAAAGTGGCAAACAAAAACGGCGCTTAGTGCACCGTTTTACTTTTTATGGGGTTAATTTACATACTTTATTACTAATTTAGCTTAAGCTTTATTCGGTATAATTTGAATTTCAACGCGTCGATTCAATGCTCGGCCATTGACTGTGCTATTATCAGCAACCGCACGTGACTCGCCATAACCTATAGTTTGTAACCTGCTGGCGAGGATGTTTTGGTTAGTTAAATATTGTTTAACGCTACCAGCACGCTGCTCTGATAAGTTTTGATTAAACGCTGCCGCACCTTGGCTATCAGTATGACCTTCGATGCTTAATAATGTTTTTTCATACTTATTTAATACCCGTGCAATATCGTCTAACGTAGGGTAAAAGCCTGAAGTGATATAAGCTTGGCCTGTGGCAAAAGTGATATTGGCCGGCATGATCAAACGTAAATTATCACCTTCGCGCACCACTTCAATGCCAGAGCCTGATAATTCCTCACGAAACTCTTGCTCCTGCTTATCCATATAATCACCAATAGCGGCGCCAGCAATAGCACCAATGGCTGCGCCCCAAACGGCACGTTTATTTTTATGGTTACTGGTCGATTTACCTAACACCGCGCCAGTAATGGCACCAATCGCCGCACCTTTTTCTTTATTGGTACTAGCACAACCGGTAAACGCTATCGAAACCACCACTAAACTGATAATAGATTTTTTAAACTGCATGGATAATGTCCTCAAAAGAAATAGCTTTATTTACATCATACCAAGGAAAAATGAATGGTCGATGAACAAGAAGGTGATTATAACAATTAATCACTGATAGTTGAGCGTTTTAATGTTGACGTCAAAAAACACCACGACAGGCGGGCTAATATAAAATTAAAGATCTAATTCTTTAGAACCAAACAAACAGTAAATTTTGGTTCGGATTGACATGCATATGGTCATAGTTTTAAAAAAGCACAATGGCCCCTGTAAGCTCCTTGCTGCCGATTGCCTTTCTTCACTTGATGTTAATTTGAACTTTAATCGTTCTGGTAGGCAAGAGCTCTTGGAAGACAGATATCGCGATAAAGTAGCAATTCGACCTAGACGCCCCCCTATTAACTAACTAGATGAACACTTAATGACTAGATACTAATAAATAGAACCTTTTCTTTTTAATAGTATCTAGTCTACGCTCTAATTGTAGTGATGAACGCGATAAACATGGCAGTCTGCAGGGAAGAAATCACAAGCACCAATTTATTTTCTTCCCTTTTTAAACGTCCAAAGGCATAACTCAAAGAGGCAAGAACTATGAATTGGAACAAATCAGTAGAAGCACACCGCTTCCTTTGGATCTTCGTACGTGGCATTCATTTTGACTTCGCTATTCAAGACGGCACCATGACAACTTTCAAAGAAGGTGGTAAATGGCGTAATGATTTCATCATTGGGGCAGTTGGAGCATCATCAGCTCTTAGAGAGCACAAAGCACAAATCTTCGCGTTAAAATTTAATGCATGGATGCTTGGCAATTTTGATATTGAATACGAAGATGGCGTTTTACCCGCCGAAGCTATCGCAGTTTTAGCAGCAGCATTTTGTGTTACTGATTCATTATTGGAGTCTGTCTGCGATAATGTTGACAACAAATACAACTTCCCAACAGAAAGAGGCTAGTCATGAGAGAGATATTCCTCCTTCTAATGCTTATTACCACCAGCTTTTTAACCTACTCACAGGAGCAAGAGACTCTTACTGATCCGAAATTAGCGATGTGTCCTTCTGGTTTTACTGAAGCAGCTTGCAAAGAATGGCTAGATGCATCAACAAGCTATTTTCAAAATAAGTTCGATGAAAGTATGGGGGATGCCGATGCGTTTAAAAAACTAACGAGAAACGGAGAATTTATAGATGCGCTCATGGCCTCTCCATTTGTGACATCCAAACTAGATAAATTACCTGTTGATATCACCCTAAAAATTATCGACATAGAAGATGCTGACTCTGTTCTAGGCCTAGAATTTAGTTATGACAAAGAGCTTAGTCGGACTTATTACAACACAAGCGGTAGCCGTATGAAAAGCTATCAATTTGATTTCAGTATCAGTGGAACCGCGACGCAGAATGATGAAGAGAATCCAAGAAACTTTATTGATGCTAGCCTGAGTTTTTCGTTCCAAAATATGCCAACGTTTAATGAAGCTAAAACGCTCGAAGCACTGAATAAAAATTATGAATGTACGAAAGAAGCCAATTTCGAGACTGACCTTTGCATAAAGATGCTTAGTGATGGTGTTCAACGTTTTTTTGACACCGTTGGCCCCACCTTTTATTTCGATTATGGTTTTGATTTGGGTTATGAGACAAATCAGACGTTTGAAGTGAGTAATAGACGATTGGGCGGCTATCTCATGACGACATATGAAGACCTAAGCAGAGATTCATTCATGGGTGTTAACGGTGTCGTTCCATCGTTGCGCGTGGCTATCGACACCGTTGAGCCAAACTCTGAAACGCCTAGAGCTATGGCTGGGGATGACTCCACCTATGAAAGACTGTCAGCGGAGTTTCACTTAAGCGTGCCACTCACCAAGCTGCTGGATTTGCCTTATCTATTTTCCTTCAATTACAGAATCTACGATGAGTTAGGTGCATCAAACACTGTAAAGGAGGCAGAGCTTGACTCATATCGCCTACGCACCTATAGCCTAAGTGCCCCTGTTGGTCTTATCTTGTCCTATTCTTCAGGTAGACTACCGTTTGGCTTGGAAGAACAGCAAACTATCGAGCTGGGCTTCAAAACCTACTTTTAAAAATTAAACTATGCCATCCATGATAACTTCTTTATCAAGCATACGATAAATCTCTGCCGCACAAACTCAACTATCTGCACAACCTGATACAGTCATAAATACCTGGCTCCTGCCGCATTATTTATGTATTTCAGGTAGACTCGTGATTCATTAAAGCAATCCACGCTAGTGCAGAATTCTGGGTACAAAATAAGGCGTATCCGATAACCTGACCTGTTATGAATGAGGCTTAGACATAATAATCACCACATTGAACAAAGCTAAATCAGGTGTAGTTTACTGTTGAAAATATGAGCAAGTCATTATGGGCTTAATAAGTTTAAGATATAAAGCTTAAAGCCAAAAAAAGGCAACATGAAGTTGCCTTTTGATCTTTTTTACTGCTGTTGTAAGTTTACGCAGTTGCAACGTTTTCCGCACCGGCATTATCAAGGATGTCTTTAATTTTATCTTTGTTATCTTTAGTGTACTTGACACCAAGTAACACAGAACCCTTGTTAATAGCATCTTCATAATATTTAACTTCATGCTCAGGGATAAACGCGCCAATAATAGCACCAATTGTACCTCCGGCAGCAGCGCCTGCACCACCAGCCGCTAAAGCCGCAACTAATGGGCCTGCGATAAGTAAGCCCGTACCGCCAGTCGCGACAGTGCCTACAGCAGTGAAACCTGCAACTACGGCTGCTAAAACACCTGCAGAAGTCGCACCAAGAATGCCTCCTTCAGCGGCTTTAGTACCTTCATCTATAGCAAAATCATCTTTGGCGTATGAGTCGTTAGCGACTACGCTGATTTCACTGTTCAGCACGCCGATCTGACCTAAACGATAAATAGCTAAACTGGCTTTAGATGAATTTTCGAATAATCCTGTAATTACGTCACTCATTATATTTCTCCATTTTATCAGTTTACTTAGTAGGAACATGTTTGTATTACGTAGCAGTAGAAGCAATCTAAATACCAGACTGGTAAATATTTTAACTATTAAAAATCAAGACTTTAAAGAGTTAAAAGAAAGTGATGGTTATGAAAAGCAAAAAAGATGTGTAAATAGTTCCTAGGCGTCTGAAAAAATTACCTTAATAGACAAAAATCATTAAATGTCATGACAACAGACGACTACAAGATTACTAAGAATTTATTAAGTCACCCATAATAGCTTATAAAGCTGAATGGCAGCATTGTCGGAGGAGCGGCCTTTTTAATTAAACGTATCTATGACTGCAAGGTGACACTGTGGCCTGCAATAAGAAGTGTTATCAGGGTTGGGGCGCTCTATTTCTCCTATTAGCGTTCAACAGGCGTTCGCAAGACTACTAAGCCATATATGGCTTGATACTTTGCTTGATACTTTGTACTTTTTCTATACTTTGTTGATACTTCATTCTTCACCCGAACTTTTGATATGTCGCCATTACAGTTATTCCAAATAAGATGGCAATACACCGTTACGTATAAATATTTATACATAATGGTAACAATCATACAGTAAGAAGGCATTATCGAGTTTACCTATGTCGCCGAGAGCAAGAGCTTCGCCCTCCCCTCAAAAAAATGACCATATCTACTGCCCAGATTAGCCGCCAGATAAATGCATCAGAAAAACAGCTTAATATAAAGGTATTTTGCCGTACCACACGAAAAGCCTAGCTAACTGAATAGGGTGCATTTTTTATCAACACTATCGTGGTGCATTAGATGACTTAGGCGCTGCAAAGCGACCATTACAAGCCTGCAATCAAAACTGCAAGGGAAAATCAAACCAGCGACTCCAGCCACCTATAGTTAAAAGCAAATTTTACCGCCACTGAATAGCCTCATACTACTATACAGTAACACTGGAGTAACCGCGCACCTTAGTAGTCAACAAATTGATTTACTCGAAGGCGACTATGATTTAGCCATTCGCCTTGGCAGACTTAATAACTCTTCGTTGATGGCAAAGAGGTTGAGCAAGCGAACCAATCATGCCTGCGCTTCATCAGCTTATTTAAAGCAACATGACATTCCGCACTTTTTATCTGAGCTTAATAATCACAATTGCCTGCTAAGTGCTTTAGATTATTGGCATTTCCAGGGGCTGGGTAAGGTGAAAGTATTCACGTCACGGGTAATCCACGCAATCACAACGATCTAGTCCTAGTTGGCGCAGCGTTAAAGGATTTAGGGATAGTGCAATGACCTGATTACTACGTTCAGCAGCACTTAAAAAGTGGCGCCTTAACCTCCTTATTAATGAATTATTATGTACCTGACAAAGGAATTTGGGCGGCGCACTCGCAAAGCCGCTATTTATCACCAAAAATAATAGCCTTTCGGGGCGTACAGGAAAATATAAATCAAGATACGATGCTCACTTAAGTGATTGCATAACTATTAGAGCTAAGAGCGCAGACCTTTAGTTTCAGACAAAACCTAAGTATTCGCACATATGAACTGCGTGTGCTTAACTTGCTACCAACCTTCAACACAGCTTTTGATGCAGGCGTTATCGAAAAATGGACTCACTTGTTGATATAAACATTACTAAGCAAATTTTTCTTTACCACTGAACTAGTTTTCATCTGCAGTTTTTTTAAAAACATCAATATCACTGTTTTGAGCTACCTATCAATTATTACGCTGCGGTAAAAGTAATTTGTAAATTACTTAGATTATCTTTGTTGTGATAATTATATAAGATACTGCCATCGAAACGAAATGCAGTGAATTGATTCCACTCGATAAGCAAAAGTTATTTACGGTTAATCAACGGAGAATACCCATGAGCATATTTACACACGTTACTGTCGGTACCAACGACTTAGAAAAATCACGCGCTTTCTACGACAACGTATTAAGCACCCTTGGCCTTAAACGTATCGCTGATTTAGATGATAACGGTACAATTTGGGGCGTAGATGCACCGTCATTTTTTGTTTTAAAACCAGCGAACGGTCAACCAGCTAGCGTTGGTAACGGTGGTACGGTTAGCTTTGAAGCACCTAACCGCGCTGCTATCGATGCCTTTCATGCTGCGGCCATTGCTGCCGGTTATCCTGATGAAGGAGCTCCTGGCACACGTGATTGGGCGCCTAATGCTTATGCAGCTTATACACGCGACCCTGATGGTAACAAACTCGCAGTATATTGTTTCAAAGCTGCGTAAGTTCTAATGCTAGTCATAATTGACCTGGCATTATAATGACAGCGGTCTGTTAGCCACGTTGGCTTGCAGGCCGCTACCTGATATTAAGTTATCGGTTATTTATAAATATTATTTTATAGGACAATATTATGAGCATTACCTCTCCTAAAATCGTCATCATAGGTGGTGGTGCAGGTGGATTAGAGCTGGCAACCCAATTGGGCCATAAACTCGGAAAGAAAAAGCACGCAGATATACTACTCATCGACAAAAATCGTACTCATATTTGGAAACCACTACTACATGAAGTGGCGACCGGCTCTATTGACCCCGATTTAGATGGCGTTGTCTATTCAGCTCATGCGGCCAAGAATGAAACTACATTAAAGTAAATCAACAATTCACATAGCGATAAACGTATTATCGCTATGTGAAGCTAAGACAAAGCATAAAAACATCAAAAAAATTCTTTGATGTTTAAACTCTCATTTTACACTGTGACCGCACGGAATCTCCTGACAAAAACACCACAATAAGCGTGGTGTTTTTGTTTAATTTATCAATGTACTAATTATTTGAAGACGTCATCAATGCCAAGCACTTTGACATTTTTATTCGGTAGCTTAAGTTTATAGCTTTCGATAATTTTATCCGTGGCCAATAACTCAGCCGGCTTTTCAGAGTTGTATTTCAATGGTGATATTTGCTCTGACAATAAGCGTTTTTTCATGTCTTCGCCGTCACCTGAAATAAAGACGTAGTGAATGTTCTCGGTTTGTAAGTTTGCTTTTATCACACGATTCACATCTGCTAAAGAGAGCTGAGCAAATTGCTCACGGACATATTTTACAAACTCATCAGTTTGATAAAATTCACTGTCTAACGCATAACCTAGCTGCTTATCTTGGCTCGCAACCAGTTGTGGTGCGTAGTTGGTTAAATAATTCCGTGTCGCTTGAAAGTCCTTTTCACTCATGCCATTTTTAATCAGCTTATCCAACTCATACAGTGCTGCGCGCGTGGCGAAATGTGCGTCATTATTTGAGCGTAATGGCCGTAACCATACTTGAAAAATTTGACTTGAACGACCTAAGTTAGCATCGGGCTTCGTTTGGAACATACCGCGCGGGAAATATTCAATGTAAGCATAATCACCATAGTTCATCCCACGTTCTTGGCGAATTTGTTGATATAAGTAGCTGTTTGAGCTTCTGTGCTCACCAAAGTAAGAGCGCACTAACCATAAGGCGGCCCAGTCTTGATGATTACGAATGGTGTCAATCGGGAAACCAAATGACACCGCCGTTGATTGCGCATTCTTTTCAACAATCGTGGCATGATGACCTTTTAACGTCGGTGCTTTGGCGATGGTTAAGCGTTTTTCATTACCAACAGGTAAGGTGGCTAAGTCTTTAAGCATTTGTGCTTTTAAATCACTTGGCAACGCGCCGGTAATCCCTAGATGTAATTTAGCTTGGGTTAATTGCGCGCTATAAAAAGCTTTAACATCATCGAGTGTTATCGCGTCTAAATCAGATAAGTCGCCGCTGTTAAAGCTTTCGTAGGCGTGACCTTGATAAAGTTCGCTATACAAGACTTCTTTGCCTAATTCTTCATCATTTGACGATTTAAGTCCTGATTTAATACTATCAATTAATTCTTTTTTCAGACGTTTAAAGTCATCTTCGCGCCAGCCTGGGTTTAATAATTGCTCGCTGATCAGTTGATACCATTGCTTGGCGTTATCTTTATGAACGCGGCCGGTGAACGACATCATTTCTTTATCAAGTTGTGAGGAAAACTGGCCTGCTAAAGGATATAAACCTTGTTGAATTTCTTTATAACTACGGGTTGTTGAGCCCCCTTGCGTTATCATGCTTGCCGTTAACGCTGCCAGACCTTTTTTACCTTTAGGGTCGGCCGCAGCGCCTGTGTAAAATAGAAAGTTCACATCTATTAACGGCGATTGGGTGGTGTTATCTAGTACGGTAAATTGTGCTGGTTGAGCTGTTGTTTTTTTCATTGCAAGCGCAGCTACTGCTTTATTTAATTCAACTTCTTGCTCAAAGCCAGTAATTTTATCCAGTGCCGATAAGGTGACTGTGGTGCGATTTTCATCAATAAAATACTTATTGGCGATACGCTTAATATCTTCGGCAGAAATATTGTCAAAGCTGTTATACAGGTAGTTGATGGTTTCAGGATCGCGATTAAAGTGCATATAACTTGCCAGTGTTGACGCGATTGCTTCAGAAGAGTCTAAGCTGTTAATGAAGCTATATTTTAAGTTTGATTTTAAATTATCGAGTTTTTCAGCGGAAACTAATTCAGTACGTGCTTTGGCGTAAGTATTGTTGATTGCATCACGCACGGTCACTAAATCTTTTTCCTCGTTTATTTTAATAAATACGTGACGTAAGCCGGCATCTTTTGTTGCCGGATTATAATTAAACATTTGGCTAGCTAATTGTTTTTCAACCACAAGCTCTTGATATAGCGCTGAGTTCTTTGAAAAATATAACTCTGAGATTAAATCTAACGCGGCGCGATCTTTCTGCTTCGGTTGCCAATCAGTACCTTTATACGACACTAATAACCAATGGCCTGGTAAGCCATCAAATGTTTCATGGACATATTTCGCCGCTTGTTGTTTTGGCTCTGGGGTAATGTCATTAACAAAATCACCTTTTTGCCATTCACCCCAGTGTTTTTCTACCATCGCCAGGGTGGCTGCAGGTTCAACATCTCCGACAATCACTAAAGAAACATACTCGGGTTTATAAAATTGTTGAAAGAACTTTTCGCCATAAGCCATTTGCTCTGGCATCGCTTCTACATCTTCAAAAAAGCCCATAGTGGTATGTTTATAGGTATGAGTATCAAAAGCTTCTTTGCGCACCGCTGCCAATAATTTGCGTATTGGGCTAGCGTTATTTTTTAAATATTCACCTTTAACGGTTAAGGCTTCGGTTTTAAATTCTGCCTCGGTGTAAGTGAGGTTTTTAAAATGATCGGCTTGAATTTCTAATACTTTTTCTAAGTGATCTTTAGAGAAGTCTAAATGATAATTTGTGTAGTCGTTGGTGGTATAGGCGCCGTTATCAACACCGGCATTTTTAAATAAATCGGCGTAGACATCTTGCGGAAATTGCTCTGAGCCTTTAAACATCATATGTTCAAAAAAATGAGCAAAGCCAGTTTTACCGACTTCATTTTCATCACGAGAGCCGACAGAAACGGGAATTTGCACGGAAACAAGATCAGGATAATCGGTTTTAACAATCAGCACACGTAAGCCATTAGCTAACTCTTTAAAGACATAATTTTGACTAAAGACTTTATTATGATTGGTTGCAACGGCGGCACTTTGCGCTGTCGAATTTTGCTGTGTTTGCGTTACGACACAGGCCGAGAGGGTGAAGCTAGCAATCATAGCTACCACTAAATATTTTATTTTCATTGTCGATCCTTTTATGAATATGCTGCTATCTTATGAAACTATTGCTGTTTTTTCACTAATTTAACATTTAATTTACACAATCCGCTGTAAAAGATTAACTACAAAAACACTAGTACTGGCCAAATTAGAGAAATTTACCATGAATAATGATTTTAAGGGCAAAACCGTCATCATCACCGGAGCGTCGGCTGGCGTTGGTGCAGCAACCGCGCGAACGTTTGCGCAGTTAGGGGCAAACCTGGTTTTAGTGGCACGTGGCCAAGCCGCGTTAAACAGCATTACGGCAGAGTTATCGGCGCTAACATCGGTCATCAATATTGCTATGGATATTAATGACGCCGCTGCTAATGAAGAGTTGTTGTTAATATCGGCGCAAGCATTTGGTGCAATTGATGTTTTGGTGAATAACGCCGGTTTTCACCAACGCGGTGATGTCGAGAAAAATCAAGCGCATGAGCTCGCTAAAATGGTTGATATTAATTTACGTGCACCAATTCAATTAAGCACTTTAGTATTACCTTATCTACGGGCTGCTGGTGGTGGCGCTATTGTCAATGTTGGCTCGCTAGCGGGCAGAACGCCTTTGCAAGGTGCGGCAACTTATGCAGCAACTAAAGCGGGGTTGCGAGCCTTTACTTACTCTTTGTCAGATGAATTAAAAGGGTCAGGGATTTATGTCGGTGTGGTTTCGCCTGGGCCTATTGATACCGGTTTTATCATGTCAGAAATAGCTCAGGTTGAAGACATTGTATTTTCACAACCCATGAGTAGTGCTCAACAAGTTGCCGATGCTATTGTCAGCTGCGCTCGGGGTGAACAGGTTGAAATTTCGCTGCCCAGAGCCAGTGGTTGGTTAACTACGGTATCTTATTTATTGCCAAAACTTAGACGCGCCTTACGGCCAGCACTGTATCGGAAAGGCCGTAAGGCGAAAGAAAAATACCGTCAAGATAATCGTTAAAAGTTGCCTTGAAAGTTACGGTTTAAAACGTTTTGTTAAAACCGGCGTTTGGCAGACATCGAGTACTTGCGGCGGCTTCTTAAAGAAAAAAGCGTTATCGCGTTTAATGCGTTCGGTTAATTTATTGGCGAATAATTCACTGTCGGTATTTTTTACCGCTAAATGTATTTGCTCAGCAGCGGGTACATCGGTCATCATTTGCATGGCGACTATTGGGGTATGGGCAGAACTAGGGACTTCCGCCTCGCCCTCAATTGTCGCAGTACGAGTGATTGCTTGCACATGGTTCATGCCATAAATAACACGACCAAATATACTCATGATACGGTCTAGGTATCGCGGTGCTTGGCCATTGGTGATATAAAAATGACTGGAGCCGGAATCGGCATCGTTACCACGTGCCATGGCAATAATGCCCGGGCAATGGGCTAACCATGCTTTGTTCTCACTAGGGTTATGAGCAATGGCAAAGCCGTCTTTAAAGCCTGTTTGCTCAGCAAATAAGTCGTTATTTTGTACCAAAGTAAACGACCAGTTTTTATCGGTCGACCATTCACCTTCTAGTGCTAACAAAGGTACCTGGCGATCGGCGCGACTGCCGTCTTCAGGGCCTGCTTGCGCAACAAAGCCATCAATTACACGATAAAACTTAGTGCCATCATAATGTCCTGCTTTAGTTAAACGGGTAAATTGTTCAACATGCTTTGGCGAAAACTGTGCTGCTAACTCAATCACCACTTTGCCGTGCGGTAATGTTAATAACACCATATTTTCAGGTGCAACGGTTCGCCATTCATCTTGATTTTTAAGGGCATTCTCTGCCGCCACTTTTGCCATGATTTGCGCTTGCACACTTTGTTCGGCATTAGCCATAGCACTGAGTGACAGGCTGAAGACGCTAGACACTAGTATTAGTTTTGAGCAGATATTTCGAAGTTTCATCAGATCCCTTTATTATTATTTTTTGTCGTCACTATATAATAAGTGATTAGTTAAATCATTGATAACGTTAGTTAAGCAGAAGATAGCCTTTGCTGCTAGTTTTTCGTCAAAAATAGTAACTGACAAATGAAATATTGGCGCAACCGCAGGCAATTGATACCATAACCAATACCGAACTAAAAATCACTGACCTTAATTGATGGAGTTGTTTTGAATAAGAGTTTTATCACTAACTTTTTGGCCTTAATTGCGATTATTTTGGGCTATATTAGTGCCAATAATATTATCTTCACCATCGGCTTATTTGCCTTATCTGGCGCCATAACCAACTGGCTCGCTATCCATATGCTATTTGAACGCGTGCCATTTCTGTACGGTTCAGGGGTTATCCCCGCGCGTTTTGAAGACTTTAAACTAGCTATACGTGCCTTAATGATGGAGCAATTTTTTACCGAAGAAAACATCGACCGTTTCCTCGCCGGTAATGATAATCCTGCGAACGCAATCGACCTGACACCGGTAATTAATAAAGTCGACCTCTCGCCAGCTTTTGATAACTTAGTCAGCGTCGTAGAGCAGTCTTCTTTTGGTGGCATGTTAGCCATGGTTGGTGGCACTGAGGCACTGCAGCCTATGCGTGAGCCGTTTATCGAAAAAATGCGTGCCTCGGTGATTGAAATTAGTCAAAGTGATGAATTCAATGCCATTCTTCGCCAGGAATTAGAGCAACCCAGCATTATGGCCGGCATGCGCGAAAAGGTCAGTGATATTATTGAAAAGCGCTTGAATGAACTGACACCACAATTAGTGAAAGAAATAGTGCAAAAGATGATCCATGAGCATTTAGGTTGGTTGGTGGTTTGGGGTGGCGTTTTTGGCGCTATTATTGGCTTTATTGCCGCGATATCTAAGACATTCTAAACAGATTTCAGTAAACAGTGGTCATGCTAAAAAGTGACCGTCTAGCGCTTGATATGAGCCGAAAAAGTTGCATGAGCTTTAGCATTTGACTTGCTTGCCATATTACTGGACAACCAGTGTGCTTTTCTCGGTTTATTTACTACAAATTTTTTTACTTTTTATGCTTTAATTCTAGCCTGATAGCCGTTATGCTTGTTTTTTAATTACAGGGATTAATGCGATGACTTCAAATCTGGGGTTCACTTGCGCAACTCCCTCTCTTCGTAAAAGGTAAACCCATAATGTTTGGTAGTTTAACGGCGTTGCCTGCCGATCCTATTTTAGGCTTGTTGGCTAAATATCGTGAAGATTCAAATCCTAAGAAGATCGACTTAGGTGTTGGTGTCTACAAAAATGAAGCAGGTCATACGGCTGTGCTGGATTGTGTAAAAGCCGCAGAAAAATATCGACTCGATACCGAAGACTCCAAAGTATATATTGGTCCAACGGGCTCAGCACTTTTTAACGAAGAAATGGCCAAGCTAGTGTTCGGTCATCATAAAGTCTTGCTAGAAAACCGTGCACGCACTGTTTCCACGCCGGGTGGTACAGGGGCATTGCGTGTCGCCGCAGAATTTATCAATTCATGCAAGGCTGGTGCAACTATTTGGGTAAGTAACCCAACATGGGCAAACCATACTGGTGTCTTTCAAGCCGCTGGCTTGAATGTTAAAACTTACCCTTATTATGACTACGAAAACAAGACGCTTGATTTTGATGGTATGCTCGCCGCCTTAAAAGAAGTTAGCGCCGATGATGTCGTACTACTGCATGCGTGTTGTCATAACCCAAGCGGTATGGACTTAACGAAAGAGCAATGGCAACAAGTTGCCGAAGTAGCAAAAAATATTGGCTTTTTACCGCTAGTAGATATGGCTTACCAAGGTTTTGGTGAAGGCTTAGACGAAGATGCTTACGGCTTACGTTTAATGGCGGATAGCGTTAAAGAAATGATCGTCTGTAGCTCTTGTTCGAAAAACTTTGGTTTATATCGTGAACGCATTGGTGCTTGTACTATTATTGGTGCAAGCGCACACAGTGTTGATGTCGCTAATTCCGTGTTACTGAGTGTTATTCGCTGTATCTATTCAATGCCGCCAGCACACGGGGCAGCCTTAGTTGAAACAATTTTACATTCTGACGAGTTACGTGCGCAATGGCACAGTGAGCTAAAAACCATGCGCGACCGTATTAACGGCAACCGTCAGCTGTTAGTTGATAAGCTGGTTGAAAACGGCGTTACCCGTGATTTTAGCTTTATTCCACAACAAAAAGGCATGTTCTCTTTCTTGGGTATTACCCCTGAGCAAGTCCAGCAGCTACAAAGTGAATACAGCATTTATATGGTTGGCTCAAGCCGTATGAGCATTGCCGGTATTGCCAATAGTAATGTCGATTACTTAGCGCAGTCTATTGCGAAAGTGTTGTAAAAGTTAAAATTTTATAGATATAAAAGCCGCTATTCATAGCGGTTTTTTTCTCGCTAAAGTATTATCAATTAGCACATTTTAGCTAGTTGCTCTTTTCATTGGATACGCCGTAAAGTGCAATGTTAATTTAGCTGTTATGGCATTATTTATTCGACTAAACATTTGCGATAGAAAATAAAATAACAAAAAAAGCACCACAATAATCAGCACGCTTCTACCACCACTGATATCGACTAAAGCATCCCGAAAAACAATAATCGGCTGATGAATAATGTCACTACTTTCTAAACGTTGAAAACGCCCTAAATAGACACCAACCGCAGCCAATAAATGCATACCGGGTATCACTGCTTTACTCCAGAGCCCGAAATTTACCTGTTGCAAGTATTGCTCAAGCCATTGAATTGATATCACATAGAACTGAAAATTTACCAATAAAAATATCAGATAAAACGGCACTATCACTAAGAGTAATTCGCGGGTTGAAATATCGGGTGCTTTGATCGCCGCAAGCAAGTGAATAATATCGGTAAGCACATAAGCACTATTGGGTAGAAAAGCGATAAATACTAATAAAAGTAACCACCAAAACACGCTACGATGCTGGCTAACTTTAAATAAGTAAAAGGCTAATACCAAAGGGATAAATGCCAAAATAAAATTTATCACTACCGTAAAATGCACCGGAACTGAGGCCATTATTTTTTCCTTAAAATGTGCTTCTTCAGCGTCGAAACAGTGATGCTAAAGGCAGCAAAGTGATGACAGTTAACTGGTTGTTTCGCTCGGCTCAGGCTTAATTAAAATATCGGAATTAAAGCCAATAAATTTACCACTCCAAATAAAGACTTGCCAAACCAGCACCCCAAAAGGGATATAGCCAAAGTAGCCTAAGAGCGGCATTTCAGAAAAAATATGAATAACATTGACATAGGGGATATCGTAAACCCAATAATTGGGATTGGTGATCGGCAACGACAGGTTCACATTACTGCCATAGTTCCATAGCTCCCAAAATATACCGTTTAACAATGATGCAACACCAATTAATACCCCCGCAGTCCAATTACCTTGCGCCATATCAGTAAACGGATTCCAGATATTTAAGCGCAGCAAAATACCCGTCATTACAGCATATGGACCAATCCATACTGCCCAAAATAATTCATACGGCCAATAAACCATCGCCGCTATTAATGCTGAACCAATAAAAATCATATGATTGCCATTAAGCGCCATTTTCGGACCGTTTTGATATCTTGCTATCATTCTTGGAAAAGTATGCAGTAAGTTAAACCACTGAAACAATACGGGCGTTACCGTCGAGTAGGTAATTAAAAACTCAATAGTTAAGAGCGTTTTTGACCAAGTCATATGCTCAGCATTTGGGTAGTACCAGTTTCCTAAAACAAAATAGTCATAATATTCAAAATATAACCAGCCCAATATAGAAATACCGGCACTGATCAATAACGTCAAAGGCCGCTGTGAAAATAACGAGGCACCATTATTGCGCTGATAAACAATACCGTCTAGGAAGAAAATAAACCCCCACCACAAGGGGGTAAAAGCCCAATGCACTAAATTGCCAAACGGGGTGACTCGTGCCCACATTAGCCACCAAAAAAAGCCCATTACTATACCGCCCAGCCAAAACCACCAAGGTAAAGATTTCGTTGATTTCTCCCTAGGCTCAACCGGTGCACCTTTAAAACCAAAATACTGCGGCATTAAAATCAAACCACCGATAAAGATAACGCCTGCCAGCATGGCCAAAAAGTACGGTAAACTAAAGCCTGGCGCATTAGCAACAAATTGCGGCGGAAACTCACCAAATTTTGGTGGTAAATGGCTAGGGTATATGAACCAAGCCATAACTAGCGGGATAAGTAGCGTCAGTAATACTGGCCAAAGTAGTTTCCATTTCATTAGTGTTCTCGCTTGATATTATTATTATGAGTGCAACTAGCATCATTAAAATATCAAGCGTTTAGGTCAATGTAAACCTGAAAAAGTGCTGACTGAAAAACAAGAAAAATTTAAATAATAGAATGGTTTATTGAAGTTTCACATTAGTTCAATCACACTGCCAATACCAATTAGGAAACAAAAATGACCAAAGTGTGATGCTTTATGTGGCATGATATAACGCTGATCACCGATAGTAAATTGGCAATATAAAGTTGAGTTGCACTCAGCTTTATATTGGTTACTTATGCCAACTCGGTGGCTAAAACTTGTAACTCGCTTCGACACCCACTTGCCTAGCTTCAGCTTTTAACTCCGTTACCGCACCGAGTGCAGCAATGGAGTTAAACCTTAGCTCGCTATATTCAGTATTAGTTAAGTTTTTAGCCCAAATAGTTAACGCTAAAGCCGGCGTAACGGCATAACTCACATGGCCATTAATAACCGCAAACCCGCTTTGCTCAGTATATGGATTTTCCTCTTGATCAAAATAAAAGTCAGATTGATAATCAAAATTTAATTGGGCAGTTAAATCACGGCCCATTATTGCCATTTCATGAATAATGGCACCACTAATATTCCACTTCGAGGCAAAAGGTAATCTATTATCTTTAACGACAACACCGTGTTGATTAAAATTACCCATATTAGCTTTCGGTAAATAACCGACATTGAAACGTATTTCCCAACCCTGACTTGGGATAAGAGCCAGCTCAGACTCCATACCATAAATGGTAGAATTTCCAGCATTTTTTAAGACATGATCAACCGCAACGCCTTGGGTTTGATTAACAAATACTTGTTGATCTTTATAATCATAATAGAATGCCGCTAAGTGCCAGCGAGCATTTTTCTGCCAAAACTGTAAATACGCGCCAATTTCATAGGCGTCGAGTGTTTCCGGCGCATATTCAGATTCAGCCGCTTGTGCCGGACTGGTGGAATAACCGGCATTATAACCACCACTTTTATAACCGCGTGAATAACTATAATACAACGATACTTGATCATTAACCTGCTGATTTAAAGATAATTTTCCTGAAAACTCATCACCTTTAACACGGCCTCTGATATCCCAAAAATTGGTGATGAAAATATTTACCGTGTCTAAATCTGCACTGGCATGATAATCCGTTACCTCATCGGTATAGCGCAAACCTGCGGTCAACGTAAATTCTTCGCTCAGCTTATGCTCAAGCTGAGAATAAAGAGCAAATGCACGATTTTCTAAATTGTTATCATAAAAGAATTGCGCCGGTACCGCAGCTAGCTCAGGCACAACGCGAAAGTCGCGGAATAAATCAAAGCTGTTGTTTTGGTCAATACTTTCGCTGACATAGAACACGCCATTCACCCAATGACTTGCTCCGAAACCTACCGCTAAACTTAACTCCTGGCTAAATAAGTTATTATCCGTCCCCATGGTGCCTTCAATCAAATTACTCGGGCCATCAGAATCCCAAGAATGAAAACGTTCTAACGCTCGGTAGCCACTGATCGATGTTAATAGCATAGCGTCATTGAGCTGCCATTCTAGTTTAACGCTAGCCCCCCAACTGTCAGTTGCATGTGTTCGATCCGCAGTATCGGCATTGACATCCCAAAAGTCTTTACCACCGACTTGATTGCCAAAATTATCCATACACAAGCTTGAACCCGCCTGAGACGGCGTGCACTTGCCACTACCGTCGGTACGGTTGATGCCCAAACTAGCAATAGGTTTTGGCTTACCAGACCAATCTTCAGCATGCAATGTACTGGTGATGGTTAAGTTTTCAAATTCAGATTTCACCATTACGCGTAAATTACTTTGCTTTAAGCCTCCATCAGGCTGCTCTGGCATTTGATTATCTGTCGAAAACTCATAATCTTGGTGGTTGAAGGCAAAACGCATTGCGGTGGTTGCACTGACAGGTATATTGATCGCACCTGCCAACGTTAGCGTGTCATATTCAGCAACACTGGCATTAAGGTAGCCGCCAAACTCCTTACCTGGCTGCATTGAGCGCAAAAGAATTGCCCCCCCGGTGGTGTTACGACCAAACAAGGTCCCTTGAGGGCCACGTAATACCTCTACATGCTCTAAGTCATAAAGGTTTATGGATAAGTTATTTGCGCTGCCAGTGACGACATCATCCGCATAAATCGAAATTGGTGAAATCGTTGAGGTATTATAATCAAGCATGCCGACACCACGAATATTAAACGCAGGAGGCGTGCCTTCGCCGGCATTATTGGTAATCTTTAGGTTCGGAACGAGTGCTGAAAGTTGTGTGGTGTCTTTTAGTTGCAGACGCTCAATCGCTTCGCCATCAATAACCGATACAGCAACGGTTAACTGATTGATATTCTGTTTACGCTTTTGCGCATACACTTCAATAATTTCGATGTCTTTTAAGCTACTTTTATCTGCTAGCGCTTGAGTTTGTTGACGTTCAGGCGTGCTTTCAGCAACAACATAGCTGGGCAACAAGGTAAAGCAAGCCGCACTGACAGCAACCGAGAGTAGATTGGACTTGAACATTTATTTCCCTTCAAGAATATTGTTTTATATCGTCATGACTTAAAAAATCATCACTTGTTTATGCCAACTACGCACTTCAATATACATCAAAGCTGCATAGTTATCGCAAAACTCCTTAAAGTTGTGTTCAAATCAATTCCGGTCTGAGGGCGAATAACAACACATAATCCTAATACTAAAGTAAAAAGTATTAATAGTAAATTCTGTTAAAGATATGTTACTTTTTGTCGTTATAATGAAAAATATGTATTTTTTCCAATTCAATGGTTAATTCATCTGTACATTGAAAAGCCCACTGCTAAGCTAATTAGAGGTCACTTACTATGATAAAACTGCATTCGATTTGCCGCATATCATCACATTTGAATATAACTTAATTGAACAAGGTTGAAGTAATATAAATGGTACATTTTCAAGGCTATAGTTTCGTTAAGCAACAACAGGAAATTTCCGGCTCTATACAATTATTTATTGTAAAAAATGCTACCGAGCAATATTTCTTAGTTAAACGACTCAGAAAAAACACTAAAAACCAATCACTTGCTCGCTTTAAAAGTTTTTTGGCATTACAAACTAAGCTAGTAATCGAGCAATTAGTTGCCCCCGTTGAATTTTATGATGAATCGCAATATTATTACGCCATCTTTCCATTTTCCCTCGAGTACAAAACGCTATCAGAGCTGTCCTCGACGCCACTTTCATTAGCAAATAAATTAAAGATTTCAATTAATGTTTGTCAACTTTATGGGCAATTACATCAGTTAGGTTTTATTGTTAACAATATCTGTCCAGATCATATTTATTTTGATGAAAATTTTCAGCCGTATCTATATGATTTAAGTTTTTCAACAAAAATTTCTGCCCTGTATAAAAGTGCAAAAAACCTTAGTGTTGACCGCCAATATTTGCGCACATTAGCGCCAGAAGCCAGCGGCCGAATGAATCGTGCCGTTGAGGTTTACTCTGATCTTTACTCTATTGGTGCTAGCTTATTCACTTTATTTGCTGGTCGCTTGCCCTTTATACACACTGATGACATGGCGCTAGTCCACGCTCATATTGCAAAAAAGCCAAAACTTGCTAACCACTATAATACCGAAGTGCCGCAAGCAATTGCCAATATTCTTGCACAGTTATTAGCAAAAGAACCCTATCAACGCTACCAAACAGCGCTTGGACTTAAAGCCGACTTTGAACGCTGCGCTAATGACTTACAAAACTTGGCTAAAATACGGCCATTTACGCTGGGCAAAAGTGACTTCAGCAATAAGCTGACTTTTTCAGCTACTATTTTTGGCCGTGCTCGCGAGCAAGATATATTACTGCAAGCCTTTCATCACATTGAACAAAAAAAAACCAGTCAAGTTTGTGTGATCAGTGGCTACTCTGGTGTCGGAAAGTCCCGCCTTATTAAAGAGTTATATCGGCCAATTATTGAAAAACAAGGTTATTGTATTACGGGAAAGTACCAACAATATAAAAAACCCACAGCCTATTTCGCCTTAATCCAAGCGATGACCGATCTTATTGAGCAACTGCTTGGGGAAAGTGAGGAAAGTCTTGCTCACTGGAAATGTGTTTTTCAAACGGCATTGCAAGGTAATGGACAATTGTTGATAGAACATGTACCTGACCTAGCACTGATCATTGGCCCGCAACCGACACTAGCTGAATTACCACCCGAAGCCGCACACAATCGTTTTAATTCGACATTGACGCACTTTTTTCAAGCTCTCGACCAGCAAAATAGAATAATATCCCTTTTTCTTGATGATATGCAATGGGCTGACCTTGTCACTATCCAGGTATTGCAACATCTCATTGAGAGCAATCAGAGTCATAATTTATTACTAATTATTGCTTACCGAGACAATGAAGTCAGTGCAACACAGCCATTAAAGCAATTTTTAGATACTATCAAAAAAAACAAAATTTTTAATAGTCACATTAATTTATTGCCATTAGACTCCATTGCAATTGGGCAATTTATAGCGGCGTCTTTATCATTAAAGCAGGAAAAAATCCAAGCGCTGGTTGATGTCGTCATTGAAAAAACAGCAGGTAATCCTTTCTTTATAAAAGAGTTTATTAAGTCATTACATGAACAAGGGATATTAACTAAAAATAAAAAAAATCTCTGGCATTGGGATGAGCAATTAACACATACGCTCGAAGCAACCGACAATGTTATTGAATTAATGGCCCGACGCCTAACTCATGTTTCAAAAACAGGGCAAAATATATTACATCATGCGGCGTGTATCGGTGGTGTAATTTCTCTGGGTTTATTATCTGGGGTTGTCGGTCTAGCCAGTAAAGAAATTGAACGTGAATTACAACCGTTAATTGCTGGTGGCTTATTGATTGCCTATGCACAAAATCAGCAAGAGGATGTATTAGCAAAAATTAAGTTTTCACATGATAAAATACAACAGGCTGCTTATTCATTAACCAACCCAGTGTTAAAGTCACTTATCCATTACAAAGTGGCACAATATTATCTCGGTGATCTAAGCTCACTTGCGAGAATAAACACCAAGGCTGAAGATAATGTTTTTGATTACATTGAGCATTTAAACTTAGCGGCTTCTTTGTACCTTGAACAAGGTAATCAAGGCGTACTGGCTCACTTTAATAATGTCGCCGGCCAAAAAGCTTTGGAAGCCAATGATTACAATAGTGCGCTATATTACTTTGAACAGGCTGATATTTATTTAGACCATCAACATTGGCAGCATGAATATACCCTCAGCCTTAGTATTGCATTAGGCAAAGCCAAAGTGCTTTATTTCACCCAAGACTACCATCAAGGTAATTTACATTTTCAACGCTACCGTGCCCTCATTACCGACATTATAGATCAGGCTAACTTCACCAAAATCCAGGTGTTATCACTGATTGCCCAAAATGAAATGCAAAAAGCCTTTGATTTAGGTATCGCGACATTACAATCCATTGCCATCGTACTCCCTCCAGCTGACAGCACACTGAATTATCTAGCGATTGAAGAACATTACCAAGCTGACGGTATTGTGAGTCTTGCGAACTTGCCTGCCATGACTGATAAGCGTCAATTGTTAGCCTTAGATATTCTTAACGCTATTCAAACCCCCGCTTACTTATTAAGCCCACTCCAGTATATGCGTATCGCTTACGCCTCACTTGAGTTATGTTTAACGGCCGGACTATCGCCGCTAAGTGCCAAGGTATTTGTTACCCATGGATTATTATTATGTGGCGCATTTAGTCGCTTTGAAACAGGGTTGGCTTTTGCCGCACTCGCGACCAAGGTCAACCAACTTTACCCTTGTGACGCTATCCATGTAGAAATTGAATTCACCCGTAATGTCTCAATTTCTCACTGGACTGCTCCGCTTAGTACAACATTAAAACCATTAGAGCAAAACTTTTATCATGGTCTTGAGTGCGGCAGCATAGAGTATGCTTTTCACTCTGCACTATTCCAAAGCAAGCATAGTCTCTTTAGTGGTCAAGACTTGAGCACGTGCCGAACTGTATTTGCCCGTCATGTTGAGATCATGAAAACTAAAAAGCAAAACTATCAACGGCTGATGATGCAGATCTGGCAACAGTTTATTAGCAACTTACAAACTGAAAATAGCACAATAGACAATTTACAAGGTGAGTACTTTGATGAGGCCGTACAAGTTCCCGTCCTGATTGAGACTCAAAACGTCACCACGCTATTTACTTATCATTTAGCACGCATGATGCAAGCCTATTTATTTAATGATATCAATCAAGCCTATGCGCAAATGCAGTTAGCGCAGCCCTATCAAAACTCCGTAGTGTCTTTATATCATTTTGGCGAATTTCATTTTTTTGCCGCACTGATACGTACTCAGTACTGCCAGCAGCAAAAGTTTAAGCTAAACGACAGCCGTTACCAAGAAAACCTTGTCGAGATAAATACCAGCCTTGATTTAATCACGCTATGGGCCGACAGCGCGCCAGAAAACTATCGCCACAAAGCAACACTTATCCAAGCTGAGTTAAAGTTTTTATTACAAGATAGCGCCGCATGGCAATGCTATGACCAAGCGATAGAGCTCGCAAAACAGCACTCGGCGATGCATCATTTAGCGCTGGCTAATGAACTCGCGGGCAATTATTGGTTAGCTGCCAATAAACCAACATTGGCAAGAGATTATTATCAGCAAGCCGTTAACGACTACCAAGCATGGGGCGCCAACCATAAGGCACAACAATTATTACAGTTACACCAATCATTAATGGTTAAAGCCCATCCTGACCACGATAATTTGCCAAGTTATCAACCACAAAGTAATGCCCAAGTATTTGATTTAGCCTCGGTACTCAAAGCCTCTGAAACCTTAAGCGGCGAAGTGGACTTAACGGCGTTCCTTCACCGTATGATGGTTATCATTATTGAGAACGCCGGTGCTCAAAGTGGCGCGTTATTATTGCAAAGTGATGGTATTTTAAATGTCGAAATAGCCTTATCTCGCGAAGGCATCACGAACACGAACCAGCAGTTGCCTTACTCAATTATTAACCTTGTTGCTCGCACCTTAAAAGCCCAAGTATTAACCCGTATGACTATTCAAGCGCAATGTTTATCTGATCCTTATTTCGCCGATCATCAGCCAAAGTCAATTATTTGTATCCCGAGCATTGTTAAAGGAAACTTACAAGGCATTGTCTATCTTGAGCATTATGACGTTGAAGGGGCATTTAGCGCTGACCGGGTAAACGTTCTCCAACTACTTGCCGATCAAACCGCTATTTCCTTTGACAACGCCAAACTTTACCAACAAGTAGTGAACTACAGCCGCAACCTCGAAAAGCAAATCCATGAACGCACAAAAGAATTAGCCACAGAAAAAATCAAAGCGGAACAAGCAAACCAGGCTAAATCCAATTTTTTAGCCAATATGAGCCACGAAATAAGAACGCCGATGAACGCCGTTATTGGTTTGAGTCAACTAGCTTTGCGTACCAAGCTGTCTGCACCACAACAAGATTATCTAGAAAAAATACAAGATTCTTCTAAATCATTATTGGGCTTAATCAACGATATTTTAGACTTTTCAAAAATCGAAGCAAAAAAATTAACCCTAGAATGCATTCAGTTTCCCTTAGCAGAAATTCTTCAGCGCGTGGTTAATGTCTGCACTTTTAAAGTGCATAAGAAAGGCTTAGAGTTGGTCATTGATATCGCGCCAGACGTGCCAAAAATACTTATTGGAGACCCATTACGTTTACAGCAAGTTCTCATCAACTTGGCGAACAACGCCATAAAATTCACCCCGTCAGGCTCTATTCAAATCTGTATTAAAACGGTCAGTAAAAATAGTCAAACTTGTCAGCTAAAGTTCTCGATACATGATACCGGCATTGGCATGAGCCCAGAACAACAACTGGGGCTTTTTCAATCGTTTACCCAAGCCGATGACTCCATCACTCGTAAATACGGCGGCACAGGCTTAGGCCTAGCCATTAGTAAGCAGCTGACCGAATTAATGGGCGGAAAAATTTCACTGATCAGTGAATTAAATGTCGGTTCAACATTTAGCTTTACCGCAAGCTTTGAACATGCCGAAGATAGTCGTGAAACCGTCACCATAGTCAACCGAAAAATGCTGACCGACTTAAAAGTTTTAGTGGCAGACGATATTGAAATCGCCAGAAAAGTGTTGATAGACACCTTAGCCTATATGAAAGTTTATGCCGATGGCGTCGAAAATGGTGAACAAGCCCTAGCGGCAGTATTAGCTGCGGAAAAAAGTAACAATCCTTATGACATTGTACTAATGGATTGGAAAATGCCTATCATGAATGGCATTGAAGCGGCGAAACAAATTCAAGCACAAGCCAAAAATAAACTCCCTCATATCTTAATGGTTTCTGCATACGATAAAGATGAAGCCAAGGAGTTAGCTATCAATGCCGGCATAGATGAATTTCTTGAAAAGCCGATTAATCAATCTGTGTTAGTTGACACTATGGTTGAATTATTAAGTAATGAGAGTGAAAGGGTTATCGTAAAAAACAGTCGCGCCGCACTTAAAACTCCGAATTTAAGCGCCTATAAGATTTTATTGGTTGAAGATAATATGATCAACCAACAAGTGGCGAAAGAGTTTCTAGCCGATACCAAGATTAACGTCGAATGTGCTGAAAATGGCCTAGTTGCTTTAGAAAAAATTGCCACGCAGACTTTCGATTTAGTCTTGATGGACATTCAAATGCCAGAAATGGACGGATTAACCGCGACGCAAGAAATTCGCCAGACCTTAAAATTACCAGATTTACCCATAATTGCCATGACCGCACACGCTATGGCTGGCGATATCAAAAAAAGTGTTATTGCCGGCATGAACCAACATTTAACTAAGCCTATTGAGCCGAGGTTATTGTACCAAACACTTTGCCAGTATTTAATTAAGCCAAATCAACTACTAAACAATAACACTACTCAACCAGTAACCACGAGAAAAATCAACTCTACATTAGCCCGACTGCGCCAAGAAACCGCTTTAACTGTTGATGAAGCGATCAAAAAAATTCAAGGTAAAGAAGGCCTCTATACTGAATTGATCCATGATTTTTGGTTAAAATATCAAACACTGGCACAAGAAATGGTACAACTTTATAAATCAAGACAAATTGACTTACTATATCTCAGTGCCCACTCACTAAAGTCAACCGCACAATATATTGGCGCCTATGAGCTAGCAACATCCGCCAGTGCCCTTGAATACGAAATTCATCATAAAGGCTTGCATATTGAATTAAAACTCAACGAAGTCACCACCCATTTAGACTTTATTATCGCGCAATTAAACCGTATTTATCATCATGATACTTTGACTAACACCAAACAAATTTTTGACGGAAAAACGGCAAAAGTCATTATAAAAAAATTAAAGCCTTGCTTGATATCAGCCAATATTCAAGCAGAAGACTTCGCTAGAGAATTAATGACTATAGGCCATGAAACACCGTATCATCAACAGATTTCTACCATCCAGACTCTGGTCAATGACTTTGACTTTGCTGATGCTTTAGCGGCATTATTAAGCTTAGAGAAAAAAATAGTCGACGCTAATTAACCATTACTTTACCTACTATAGAGGTAGTAAAAAATGCAACCGTTCAAAAAGGAAGAACACCGAAGAGGTAGTGAGCAAAATTACACTATCTTGTGTATTGATGACGAAAGCGTCAACCTAAAAGTCTTAGCGTCTATCTTTAAAGATCACTTTAACGTCGTTGCTTGTAAAAGTGCTAAACAAGGCTTGTTGTATGCACTGCAAGAAAATCCCGACATTATTTTGCTTGATGTTCTTATGCCGGAAGAAAACGGTTTCGAGTTAATGGAAAAGCTCAAACAGCACCCTAAGTTATCGAGTATTCCTGTGATCTTTATTACCGGCTTGCAAAACGCTGAAGATGAAGAAAAAGGCTTAATAATGGGGGCATGTGATTATATTCAAAAACCCTTTAATTACGGGATTGTTCGAGCACGGGTCAATACCCAATTGGAAATCATTCGCCAACGCAATTTATTAGAGAAGTTTGCCTTATTCGACAGTTTGACCGAATTACCAAATCGCCGAAAATGGCAACAAGACAGTGCCGAGTATTGGTTGTCTGCTAAAACAAATCAAAGCCCTGTGGTATTAGGTATCATCGATGTTGATCACTTTAAAAAATACAATGATCATTACGGCCATCAGCAAGGTGATTTGATATTACGTAGAATAGCCCATACCATTAGAAGGACTTTATATAATTATGACGGTGCCATTTTTCGCTGCGGTGGTGAAGAATTCTATTTTTACTTCCCAATTGAAAAAAATGCTACTGCCTCGACCGTGTTGTCAGCCTGTCTACACAGCGTCACCGAGCTTGCTATTCCACATCAGGCAATTCATGCCAACTGCCATGTTTCAGTCAGTATTGGTGCAATACAGCTCATTCCAAATGAACAGACTTCTATCGAGCAAATTATGCAGCAAGCCGATGAAAGGCTTTATTCAGTGAAAAACAGCACTCGCAATGCCATTAGCTTGCAAGAACTTAAGCAGTACAACCAGCAAATTCCGCTCGACATATCCTAATATATACTAAGCATAAGCTGGTTAGCGAGTGTAAATTAATGGGCAAAATAACAAATTTTAGGTATAGTGCGCGCCAATAAAAATGATTACACATAGCTGTTATTTACTCAGCGACAAAGGATAAATTGTGACAACTAAAGGCAACCTTTTCATACTATCTGCCCCAAGTGGCGCAGGTAAGTCGAGCTTAATTGCTGCATTACTGAAACAAACATCATCTAGACCTATGCAAGTGTCTGTTTCTCATACCACTCGCGATCCTCGTCCAGGGGAAGTTAATGGACAACATTATCACTTTGTTAGCAGAGAACAATTTAAGCACGCAATTACCGAAAAAAGCTTCTACGAATATGCTGAAGTGTTTGGTAACTTTTATGGCACCAGTGAACTCGCCATCGATCAACAACTTGCACAAGGTATTGATGTATTTCTCGATATTGACTGGCAAGGTGCGCAGCAAGTGCGAATGAAAAAGCCGGAAGTGACAACACTATTTATTTGCCCGCCATCAAAACAAGCACTAGAAAATCGCTTACGTGGTCGCGGCCAAGACAGTGAAGCCGTTATTCAAGATCGCATGGCACAAGCAAAAGCTGAATGTTCACACTATCAAGAGTTCGACTACATCATTATCAATGATGATTTCGAGCAAGCATTAGCTGATTTAACCACAGTGGTGAATAACCAACGCTTAAAACGCAGCCAGCAAGCGTGCGAGCATGAAAGTTTATTTGCAGAATTATTAGCCTAGAACGCTTGCTAACAGCTGTGTAGATCAAGTAAACTACGCCACTATTTTATAAATTTAATTGTTGGAGTGACCAAATGGCTCGCGTAACTGTTGAAGATGCCGTAGAAAAAGTCGGTAATCGTTTTGACTTGGTGCTAATTGCATCTCGTCGTGCTCGTCAAATTGCCACAGGCGGAAAAGAACCATTGGTTGACCCTGAAAATGACAAACCAACAGTCATCGCTTTGCGTGAAATCGAAGCGGGTTTAATTACTACTGCCGTAATGGACAGCTCTGATCGTCATGAGCAAGTACAACAAGATTCTGCTGAATTAGCAGCGGTTGCAGCAATTGTTGGTGGTAACCAATAAGTATTACTGTCGTTTAACGTTAGTAGCAACTTTAAAAACGCGTAAATTGCCTTGCTGTAATTTACGCGTTTTTATTTTCTCAGCTTTAAAAATAAATTAATCTTCACGCTAGGGCGCTTAATCATTGGCATAGCGATAAAATAATCGTATCCTAAAGTTATCGCTAACATCTAACGCACGATTAATCATCAAGGAAATACTGGGTGTACCTTTTTGAACCACTAAAAGAACTCGTCTCAAGTTATCTGTCAAAAGTACAAGTTGACCTGCTCAAACAGGCCTATATTTTCGCGCGCGCCGCACACGATGGCCAAATGCGCTCCAGTGGTGAACCCTATATTACCCACCCCGTCGCCGTGGCCCTTAATCTCGCGAAAATGCATTTAGATCACGAAACCTTAATGGCGGCGTTACTGCACGATGTCATTGAAGATACCCCCGCCACTAAAGATGAATTAGCCGAACTCTTCGGCCATACCGTCGCAGAATTGGTTGAAGGGGTCAGTAAACTCGACAAGCTAAAGTTTGATAATAAAGAAGAGATGCAAGCGGAAAACTTCCGTAAAATGATTTTAGCCATGGTGCAAGATATTCGGGTTATTTTGATCAAGCTTGCCGACCGCACCCATAATATGCGTACGCTAGGCTCATTACGACCGGATAAGCGTCGACGTATTGCACGAGAAACGCTAGAAATCTATGCCCCGATAGCCAATCGTCTTGGTATTCATGATATCAAAAACGAACTGGAAGTCTTAGGCTTTGAAGCGCTATACCCTATGCGTGCTCGAGCATTAAAGTCCGCGATAAAACAAGCACGTGGCAACCGCAAAGAAATTATCAATAATATTCAAGAAGAAATCACTCGTCGCTTGGCTGAAAATGGCATTAAAGCGCAAGTTATTGGCCGAGAAAAACACCTTTATTCTATCTATCGTAAAATGCTCAATAAAGAGCTAATGTTCAATGAAGTGATGGATATTTATGCCTTTAGAATTATCGTCGGCGATAAAATCGATGACTGTTATCGAGCCTTAGGCGCCGCCCATAACTTATACAAACCGATTGAATCGCGCTTTAAAGACTACATTGCCATTCCGAAAACTAATGGTTACCAATCACTACATACTTCCTTAATTGGCCCACACGGTATCCCGGTTGAAATTCAAATTCGTACCCACGATATGGACCAAATGGCCGATAAAGGCGTTGCTGCCCATTGGTTATATAAACAAGATGGCGATGACACCGGCACTACAGCCCAAATGAAAGCGCGTCGATGGATGCAAAGTTTATTAGAATTACAGCAAAGTGCCGGCAGTTCATTCGAATTTATCGAAAATGTAAAGTCTGACCTATTTCCCGAAGAAATCTATGTCTTCACCCCAGACGGTCGCATTATCGAATTGCCCATGGGAGCAACAGCGGTCGATTTTGCCTATGCTGTCCATACCGATGTTGGTAATTCCTGTGTTGGCGTAAAAGTTGATCGCAAACCTTTTCCATTAAGTCAGCCATTAGATTCAGGCCAAACGATTGAAGTCATTACCTCCACTGCAGCAAGGCCTAACGCCACGTGGCTTAACTTTGTCGTCACGGCGAAAGCGCGTTTGCAAATTCGCACTTATTTACGCTCGCAAGAGCAAACCGAATCACTTGCCCTCGGCCGACGTTTACTGAGTCATGCACTTGGCACAACAAAACTAGAAGATATTTGCCAAGAAAAGCTAACCCAAGTAGTAAAAGACACCGGCAATAAAACCATTGAAGAGCTACTGATCAATATCGGCTTAGGTAATGCACTGAGCATCGGCATTGCTAAACGCTTAAAAGATGAGTTTACCGAAGAGTCAGAATTAAAACTTACCGCCACTAAAGGCAAAATGCCGATTAAAGGCACCGAAGGCATGATGGTCAGCTATGGTAAGTGTTGCCGACCTATTCCGGGTGATTCAATTCTGGCGTATTTAAGCCCAGGAAAAGGCTTAATGGTACATCAATATGGTTGTCGAAATAATAAAGGCCATGAGCAAGGTAGTTTGTTCCCGGTCAGATGGGACACAGATATCGACCGCGATTTCATTGCTAAATTACGTATCGATATCCTCAATCATAAAGGTGCCCTAGCCGCATTAACCAATGTTATTGCCCGCTGTGGTTCCAATGTTCACTCTCTCAACTCCGGTGAAAAAGAATCTGGTCTGTATCTTATAGATATGGAAATTACTTGTCGAAACAGGATCCACCTTGCCGACATCATTCGAAAAATTAAAGTTATGCCTGACGTACAACGCGTTATACGTAATAAATAATATAGCTTAGGAAAAACCATGAAAACAATTATTAGTACCGACAATGCCCCTAGCGCCATTGGCACCTACAGCCAAGCCGTTAAAGTTAATAATACTGTCTACCTTTCAGGCCAAATCCCTTTAGTGCCGTCGACAATGGAAATCGTCTCAGATGATTTTGCCGAGCAAACTCAACAAGTTTTTAAAAACCTTGTCGCGGTCTGTGAAGCAGCCGGCGGTAACATTAACGATATGGTAAAAGTGAATATTTTTTTACAAGATCTGGCTAATTTCGCCACCGTTAATGAAATTATGAGCCAATATTTTCAGCAACCTTACCCAGCACGCGCCGCAGTACAAGTTGCACGCTTACCCAAAGACGTTGAGATTGAAATTGACGGAGTGATGGAATTACCTAATTACAGCTAGCAACGTTAGCACAGCAATAAATTTTACCGGCAAACCATAGTGATAACGGTTTGCCCATATTTAACTCAATTTTAGAACCAGTATATGACTCCGGATAGACTACAACGAATTAACAGCATGCTAGACCAACGCCAACCTGACTTAACCGTCTGTATGGAAGGTGTACATAAAAGCCATAACTTAGCCGCCGTGGTGCGCACCGCTGATGCTATCGGCGTTAGTGATGTGCATGCGGTATGGAAAAATGAAACCATGCGTGTTTCTGGTGGTAGCGCTGCCGGTAGTCAAAACTGGATCGATGTGCATAATTACAGTAAAACCGAAGACGCCATTAATACCTTAAAGCAACAAGGTATGCAGGTATTAGTGACCAATTTATCAGCGACCGCGGTCGACTTTCGTGAGATTGATTATACTAAGCCGACGGCGATTATTTTAGGACAAGAAAAATTTGGCGCGTCGGCAACCGCATTGGCAATGGCCGACCAAGATATCGTGATTCCCATGGTTGGTATGGTGCAATCATTAAATGTTTCAGTGGCCTGTTCAGTGGTGTTATACGAAGCGCAACGCCAACGTCAAGCGGTTGGCATGTACCAACAACCGAGAATAAGCCAGCAACGCCGTCAACGGATTTTATTTGAAGGTGGCCACCCTATTTTTGCCAAAGCCTGTCAACGCAAAGGCTTACCTTATCCAGCCATTGATGAAGCCGGTCAAATTGTCGCCTCAGAGCAATGGTGGCAGCAAATGCAAATGACCCAAGATGCTTGGCAAAATATTGACAACGAGTAAAGAATAGCCAGTGTTCTAGCTTAATCTACCGCAAGGAAACCTGCCGTGTCTCGCCAAATGGAAGCGTTAACTAATTTAGCCCAAGTGCCCGTCACCTCGTTAAAAGGCGTGGGCCCTGGTATGGCAACTAAGTTAGCAAAAATTGGCCTAAGTTCGCTGCAAGACTTGCTGTTTCATTTACCGCTGCGCTACGAAGACCGCACCCGTATCACCGAGGTACGTCAGCTCATGCCCGGTATCTACACCAATATTATCGGTGAAATCACGCACAGTGAGATGGTACAAGGTAAACGTAGAATGTTGCTCGTCACCCTCAATGATGGCACGGGTAGTATCAAGCTACGATTTTTTCATTTTTCGGCTAGCCAAAAAAACCAGCTTGCTATTGGGCTCACTATTCGCTGTTATGGGGAAGTGAATCGCGGTATGCGCGGCTTTGAAATGGTGCATCCGGAATATAAAACCCTAGCGCAAGATAAACCGCTCAGCCCAGTGGAAGAAACCTTAACGCCGGTCTATTCCACAACCGACGGCTTACGACAAATTTCGCTACGTAATTTAACCGAGCAGGCGTTAATACGCTTGCAACGCGGCCAAGTCGAAGAGTTGTTACCTGTTGAAATTAGTCAGCAAGAATACAGCCTAGCTGCCGCATTAGCCCTGATCCACCGGCCCCCACCAGACACTTGTGTGCACTTAATGGAAGCGGGCAAGCATCCGGCGCAACTGCGATTGATCAAAGAAGAGTTATTAGCCCATAACCTCAGTATGTTGAAATTACGCGCCTCGAGTGATCACCACCCCGCGGTGTCTTTGGCAATCGATGAGCAACTCGAACAACGCTTTTTAGCGTCCTTAGCTTTTTCACCGACGGGTGCACAAGCCAAAGTCAGCGCCGAGATTCGTGCCGATTTGCTCAAAGCTATGCCGATGATGCGTTTGGTGCAAGGCGATGTTGGCTCAGGTAAAACCTTAGTGGCAGCGCTCGCCGCCTTAACCGCGATTGGCCAAGGCTTTCAAGTAGCCTTGATGGCACCAACTGAGATCTTAGCCGAGCAACATGCAATTAATTTTCAAAAATGGTTTCAGCCGCTCGACATTGGCGTTGGTTGGCTGGCCGGAAAAACCAAAGCTAAGGCTAGAAGAGAAGCCTTAGCGCAGATCGCCAATGGCAATATGCAAATGGTCATTGGCACTCATGCCTTGTTTCAAGAGCAAGTGGTGTTTAATAAATTAACGCTGATTATCATTGATGAGCAACACAGATTTGGCGTCCATCAGCGTTTATCACTGCGGGAGAAGGGTGCATGGCAAGGTAATTATCCTCATCAATTAATCATGACAGCAACGCCGATACCCCGTACGTTAGCCATGACCGCTTATGCCGATTTAGACACTTCAGTGATTGATGAGTTACCACCAGGACGTACGCCAATTACCACCATCGCATTGCCCGATAGTCGCCGCG
>JGI24723J26617_10000251_pt1 | contig 53781 bp, 45 predicted proteins | sample Cruoilmetagenom6_FD_26617 | JGI IMG/M metagenome (IMG submission 26617) | reverse complement strand
ATACGCGGGCGCCGTTCGGCAAGAAACTGTCGACAAACCAGGCGATCCAGTTCCCGATCGTGGAACTTTCAGCGGAAGCGGAGATGCTCTGCTTACTGATTTTCAAGACGGCATGGGAAATGGACCAGATGTCGAAGCCGGAAGTTGCGATCAAGCTGTCGGACAAGGTGTCGATGTGCAACTATCGGGCAAACCGGCTTTGCTGCAACGCCGCCGACCGGGCGATGCAGATCCATGGCGGCATGGGCTATTCGCGCCACACGCCGTTCGAGCACATCTACCGTCACCATCGTCGCTATCGCATCACCGAGGGCTCGGAAGAGATCCAGATGCGCAAGGTTGCCGGGCACATTTTCGGCTTCATGGGCGCGCAAAAGCATGGCCAACCCCGCGGAGAAAAAGACGCCAAGGGCAAGAGCACCGAGCCGACGGATTTTGCGGTTCGGTAGGCACCAAATTGCACCCGGCGGGAGGCAAATCCCCGCTGGGCGGCAAAGGGTTAATTTCACGGTAACTTTCGTGGGGGCAGAGTCGGTGAAAGATTCACCACACTGGAGTTCCCGCCATGTCCCTGCTCGAACGGGTGATCCGTGCGCACCGTTGCACGTCGACACATCACCATATCGCGTTCAATGCGCTCGACCTGATTGGCGCGGATGAGGCCGAGAGATGGAAATCGCTGTTCCTGGTGCATCATGAGCACCTGCTGAAAGGGGCCAAGGCACCGGACACGACCTTCAAGGATTTCCGCAATCACGTCCTGCACATTTCCGAGGGCGAGTGGGGCGGCGCGCGTGACAAGGCCACCGAATGGTATGCCACGGCTGTCGACCTGCTTTCACGCAAGAAGTGGAGCGAGGCAGCCTATGCGCTGGGCGTGCTGAGCCATTATTATGCCGACCCGCTTCAGCCCTTCCATACCGGCCAGACCGAGGAAGAGGGCGCCATCCACCGCGCGGTCGAGTGGAGCATCGCCAAGTCCAATGACGAGATCACGGCGCGCATCGCGGCCAATGGCTATCCCGAAATCCTTGTGCCGAATGGCGTGGGTTTCGTGTCCGACATGGTTCGCGCGGGCGCCGAGCGATCGCACCCCCACTACCAGACCTTCATCGACCATTATGATCTCGACGTCGGCGTAAAGGATCCGTCGGCAGGGCTCGACGAGACCATGCTGGAGATCGTCGCCGACCTTGTCGCCTATGCGACGGCTGGCATGGCGACGCTGATGTCGCGTGCCATCGAAGAAGCGGCCGTGGCGCCACCCAAGGTGAACCTGACGATCCAGGGCTATATCGAGACGCTGGATATTCCGCTTCGCAAACTGTCGCGGAAAATCGCGGATGTCGGCGACCGGCGCCAGGTCGAGCGCATGTATGCCGAGTTCCAGAAGACCGGCAAAGTGGTCAAGACATTGCCGGACGACGACAAGGCGATCCGCAAGCTGCATGCGAAACAGGTGCTGCGTGTGCCGCTGAAGCAGCTCGACGCGCAGGAACTCGCGCCGCTGGGCAGCGCGCGGGTGAAACCTGTGGACGACGCGCCAGCGATCAAGAACGAAAAGCCGGAACCGAAACCGGTCGCAAAGCCGAAGCGCGAACCAGCGCCTGCGCCCGAAGTCAAAGCCGCCGCGAAGCCCGAACCAAAGCCTGCTCCGGTCAAGGAAGCGCCCAAGCCAGAGGCTGCGCCTGTTGCAGAGGCCGAGCCTGAACTGGCACCCGTCGAGTCAATTGGCGGTCGCGGCGCCCTGACACGGGAATCGCCGGTTGTTGACGCCCCCTCGGTTGGCCGCAAGACGGCGCGACGTCTTGGGAAGGCGGGGATCATGAATGTCGGCGACCTGCTGGATTGCGATATTGAAGAGACCGTGCACCTGCTGAACGTCCGCCACATCGACGCCGAGGCGCTGACGGACTGGCAGGACCAGTCGCGCCTGATGATGGATGTGCCGGGCCTGAGGGTGCACGACGCCCAGATACTTGTGGGGGCGGGTATCCGGTCTGCGAAGGATCTGGCGAGCGCGTCGGCCCGGGATGTTTTCCTGGCGTCGATGGACTTCCTGACATCGCCGCAGGGCGACCGGGTCCTGTGGGAAGACGCGGAGTTCGAGGAACAGGAAGTCGAAGGCTGGATCAGCATGGCGCAGGCGAGCGCGGCCTGATCAAAGCCCGCGGGGCGACAGGCCGGCCGCGCGATAGATCGCATCGATTGCAACCATGTTTCCGACGGCATCGCGCCCGCCCGTCAGCGCGTGTGTGCGTCCGGCCAGCACGTCCAGGACGTGGGCGAGCTGGTGGTCGTACGTGGTCTGGCCGGGGGCGGTAAGGGTGCGGCTCGTCCCGTTTATCGTGGTCGTAATGCTGTGGCCGCGATGGGGGTGAATCGGGTTCTTGATCTCGAGCTGGCCCAGCGCGCCTTCGACCCTTATCCAGGCATCAAACTTTGTGTCCGGCGCCATTGTCGTGTGAATCGACCCGGTCTCGCCGCCCGGAAAGCGCAGTTCTGCGGTCATGCTTGTGTCAACGCCGGGGCGGTCGCAATGGGCGGTCGCGGAGACGATCTCCGGCTCAGTCCCGACCAGCGTGCGCACCCAGTGGACGGGATAGCAGCCAAGGTCCATCAGCGCGCCGCCGCCGACCTCCAGCGTGTGGCGCAATTCGCCGGGCCGGTACGGGATCGTCACATCGAAAGCGGCGTCGACCCGGCGGATCGCGCCGAGCCGTCCGCTGCGCACGATATCAAAGACGCGCCGGAAGGCCGGGTGGAAGCGATAATGGAAGGCTTCGATGAGGACGCGGCCGGTGCGCTGGGCCGTGTCGGCCATGCGGGCTGCTTCCACGGCATTCATCGCGAACGGCTTTTCGCAGAGCACGGCCTTGCCGGCTTCGAGCGCGGCGATGGTGAGGTCGGCGTGACGGTGCGGCGGCAGGGCATTGTAGATGAGCTCAATGTCATCACGTGCGATCAGCGCTTCATAGGAATCGGCGATCTCCGGAATGCTGTTCTCGGAGGCGTAGGCGCGGGCGCGCGCGCTGTCGCGCGCGGCGACGGCAAGGATCTCACAATCGTCGCGCAACCGGGCCGGATTTATGAGCGCAGGCGGCGCAATTTTGGCTGCGCCGAGGATTCCGATCCTGATCATTGGAAGAGCCTTGTTTTTGTTCAACCCGATGGCCGTCTGTGGACAGTGCGTAAACGCAAATCACGCTGCTGTTTACCCCGACCTAACAGCGCTTAACGTTAAAGTACAAATCTGGCTGCTTGCGATGGCGTGCGGTAACGAAACGGAAAGCATGTGGGAGGTTAATGGGGGTTCCGGAGCCATTAATCCTAGGAGTGCCACGCTAATGCTGAATGTTCTCATTGCGCACATCGCTAAAATCAATGGACTCTCGGAACCTACTGCCAAGACGGCGCTGGGGATTGTGTTGAATTCAGCTGAGCGACAGGCTTCACCCTTCGCACCGGCCATGTTCAAGGCTGTTCCCGGCGCTCGGGCACTCGCGGCCCGCACGGGCTCGGAGTTCGGTGCCGCCACCGGCATCATTGCCCGCCTGATAGAGCAGACCCCCGGCGGCAAACGCGTCGTCGCACAGACGATGATCGGCTCGCTCCACACGATCGGCCTGGACCACAAGGCGATTGGCCACCTGCTGCCATCGATCTCGGCCTTCATGGAAGAGAACTACGACATGGCCGGCTTCGGGCATCTGGGCGACCTGATCGGCCATGACCTGGACGCGGAAATCAGCGCGGCCAAAGCGGCCTGAACGGCCAATCCGTTTCGTGCCCACCAAACAAAGCCGCCTGACCGGCCGGCTTTTTTGATTCTGCCGCTCCGGGCCCAACCCGCTTGCCGAGCCGGGGCTCTTTTCTTTGTCCGCGCGTGTGTTTACAGCGGTGCCAGCTGAATTGAACGAGGATACGAGATGCGAACCGAAACCGGGCTGCGCGCCGACGAAGCACTGGCACTGGACTTGATGGCTGCCATCCGCGCAGACGCCGAAACACGCTGCGCCCCGGACACGGTGGAACTGGTTTCGGTGACGATTGACGTTACCGGCGCCGACGTGACCGGAACGCCGGAGTTCAACGCCCGCGTCGACCGCAAGACACGCACGGTGCTGTTCACCGGCGGCTCGGCTACGTGCGGCGATGAGACCGTGATGAATGCGACAGCCGTTTACAGGATCGTGTCGGCCTAGGCCTACATCGGCGTATCGCGCAGTTTCATCAGGTCCGGGAATTCCGGGTCGCGCTTTTCGGCGCGGGCCGCGAAGGCTTCCTGCATGTGCGGCGGCGGGATCATGCCGGCATTCCAGACACCGATATAGTCGAGCGTATCGGCCGTGTTGTGGTCGCGGCCGTAATTGATCAGCGTCTTGCAGCCTGTCACCGTCAGCGGGTCCTTGGAGGCAATTTCCTTGGCGGTTGCCAGCACATGCGCGATGCATTCCTCGTACGTGTCGAAGACATCATTGACGAGCCCGATTTCCTTGGCCTTGGCGGAATCGATGCGGCGGCCCGTATAGGCCATTTCCTTGACCCAGCCTTCGGGGATGTAGCGCTGCAGGCGCGGGAAGGTGCCAACATCGGCGGTCATGGCGATATTGGTTTCCATGATGGTGAAGAAGGCGTCCTTGGTGCACCAGCGGATGTCGCCTGCGCTGATCATGTCGATCGCGCCGCCGATGACGCCGCCCTGCAGGGCGAAGAGGACTGGTACGCGGGCCTCTTCCAGCGCGTTGAAGCTGGACTGGATCTGGCGGATATTGGAGCGGAAGGCTTCGGCGGCGACGTAGCGGTCGACCTTGCCGCCACCTTCGCCCGATCCGAACACGGCAAGGTCCATGCCGGCCGAGAAATGCTTGCCGGTGGACGAAATGACGATGCAGCGGGCGCGTACATTCATGTCGATGTCACGGACGATGGCAGGCAATTCGTTCCAGAAGGCCTTGTTCATCGTNTTCATCGCTTCGGGGCGATTCATCTTGATATGGGCGACCTTGTCTTCGATCGTGACGGCGAAGGNTTCGTAGGTTTTCTGCAGCATGGGGCGTCTCCTCGTTGGCCGAAGTCTAGCACGGAGCCGGGTTCAGGCCAGATGTGACGCTGGGGGAAGCCTCAGGCGAGGACGGACTCGGCCTTGTTGGGCCGCATCAACAGGGTCGTGATGGCGTCATCGACGCTGATGTCGCCTTCGATGACGGCGGCCACGGCGGCGCAGATCGGCATGTCGACACCGTACCTGGCGGCGAGCTTGCGCAGAACCGGGGCGGTGGCGACGCCTTCTGTGACGCTGTTGCGGGCGGCCATGATGCTGTCGAGGCTCTCGCCGCGCCCCAGGGCAAGGCCGCAGCTCATGTTGCGCGAGGTTTCCGACGAACAGGTGAGCACGAGATCGCCGAGGCCGGACAGGCCGGCCATCGTTTCCCGCTCGGCGCCAAGGGCGAGCGCAAGCCGGGTCATTTCCGCGCTGCCGCGCGCGATCAGGGCGGCATGGGCCGACCGGCCGAGCCCCTTGCCAAGCGCGATGCCACACGCAATGGCGAGCACATTCTTCACCGCGCCGCCAATCTCTGCGCCGAGCAGGTCGCTGGCGAGATAGGGCCGGAAAGTCGGCGTGGAAATGGCCTGGATGAGTTCAGCGCCGATGGCTTCGTCCTTGACGGCCAGTGTCACCGCCGTGGGCAGGCCCTTCGCAACATCAATGGCGAAGCTCGGGCCGGACATGACGGCGGGGCTCGCCTCGGGCAGTTCCTCGGCCAGCACGTCGGTCATGAAGTCGCCGGATGAAAGTTCGATCCCTTTCGAACAAAGGACCACAGGCGTGCCGGGCTTGATATGGCCTTTCAGCGCGGCGAGCGTGGTGCGGGTGTGCTGGGCCGGGGCGACCGCGAACAGGGCGTCCTGATCGTAGAGATCGGCGAGGTTGGTCGTGGCGCGCAATGCAGGCTTCAGCGGCACGCCCGGCAGGAAGACCGTGTTTTCGTGGGCGCTGTTGATCGCCTCGGCGACCTCGGGCTCAAGGCACCAGAGGATCACGTCCTGCCCGTCGCGGCACAGCATCTGGGCGATGGCCGTGCCCCAGGCGCCGCCGCCGATTACGCCTATCCTGTGAAAGTGTGTCGTCATGCGCCGACATTGGGACATGTTGCGATTCCGGGCAAGACTCCGGTGGCGGTGATCTCATGCGGGCGGCGCAGCATCTGCATTGAGGTCGACCCGCCTGAAAACCACCATCAGCGCCGCGAGGGCGGCAAAGCCGGCCCCTGCCAGGAAGGTCGCGCCCGCGCCGACCTGGTCCCAGAGCAGGCCAGCGATGACGCTGGCAAACAGCATCGCGATACCGGTCGCCAGATTGAACAGGCCGAAGGCTGAGCCGCGCAGGTGCGCGGGCGCATGGTCAGCGACGAGCTTGGCGAGCAGGCCCTGGGTCATCGCCATGTGCAGTCCCCAGAGCGCGGTGCCGAGAAAGGCCCCGACCAGCCCCGGGACATAGACGAGGCTGAGGTCGGCAGCGATCAGCGCGAGCAGCCCCAGGAGCAAAAGCCGCCCGGCGGGTACGCTGTCTGACAGGATTCCAGCCGGATAGGCGCCGAGCGAGTAGACGACATTCATCACAACGAGGACCAGTGGTGCGAGGAGAAGCGGCAGTCCGTCCGCATGTGCCTTGAGGATCAGGAAGGCTTCGCTGAACCGGGCGAGCGTGAAGGCGACCCCGATTGCGACCACTGTCCAGAATGCCGGCGAGAGCCGACGCAGGGCCTTGAGGTCGATCGGCGGCTTCGCCTGACTGGAACTGGTCGCCGCATCGGGCTCGCGGACTCCAAGCAGGACGCAGAGGACAGCCAGCATGCCGGGAATGACGGCCACCCAGAACACGGCGCGGATGTTGGAGGCGAAAAGCGCCATGAGCGCGATAGCAAGCAGGGGACCAGCGAAAGCACCGGCGGTATCCATTGCCTGACGCAGGCCGAAGGCGCGCCCTCTGATGTCGGGCGGCGTGACGTCAGCGATCAGCGCGTCACGCGGCGCGCCGCGAATGCCCTTGCCAATCCGGTCGGCGAACCGGGCGCCGAGGACGATGAAGGGTCCCCCCGCCATGGCGAAGACCGGCTTGGTGAAGGCGCCAAGGCCGTAGCCGAGCAGGATCAGCGGTTTTCGGCGTCCGATCTTGTCCGAGATGTAGCCCGAAAAGACCTTGGAGATCGCGGCCGTCGACTCCGCGATGCCGTCGATCAGCCCGACAAAGGCAACGCTGACACCGAGGGTTCCCGTCAGGAACAGGGGCAACAGCGAGTGGATCATCTCCGACGAGACGTCCATGAACAGGCTGACCAGGCCGAGTGCCCACACCGTTGGTGGTATGCTGGACCTCGCAGGCCCGGAAGAGGCGAAAGGGGGCTTCATTGCCCGACGCTAGCGGGTCCAACAGGCGATCCCAAGCGCAATTGAGCGCCTCTAGATAAAATCGAAGGTCCCGACCTCGTCAGCGACAGTGATCTTCACTTTGCGTCCGACGGGGCTGACCTCCTCACGCAGCACGGCGAGGGCTGCGGGCGTCGCATTGGCGAGCGCGCGGCGGCCATCGGCGAGGCGGGCAAAGATGATGCCTTTTTCCGGACCCGCCTTGCCATGTGTGACGGTGAAGGTTTCCAGCGTGCCGTCGCAATCGGTGTCGCAAAGCGCGACCTGTTCGGTCGGCTTGGCTGCGGGATCGACAGGCGTGAAAGCTTTCGGCTTCGTGGTCGAATAGACGCCGACCGCTTCTTTCGTCATCCAGCCGCCATTGGCGAGGACAAGGCCAAGCGCGCCGGGCGCGTCGCGCAATGTGCGCACCATCTCTGCGATTCCGTGCAGGGAGTAATTGTTTCCGGGGCCTCCGAAGAATGGCAACCCGCCTGTCAGCGTGAAGGCGCGTGTGTCGGTTTTCCAGTCAATGCACATGGCGGCGGTCGATGAGAAAACGGCGCACGGGAAGCAGGAGTAGAGGTCGAAGTGCAGGATGTCGCTGCTTGTGACGCCTGCTTGTGAAAGCGCGCGATCGATCGCTTGCTCCATTGCCCATGATACGTCGAGGCGCGGGCGCTCGGAAATGTAATCATCGCCTGCTTCGCCGCCGCCGTGGAGGTAAACCCGATTGTATTGCGGCACGCCGAGTTCATCGGCCTTGGATTCGCTCATGACGATGGCGGCTGCGCCCTGGTTCACGGCGTCCTGCGCGATGAACCATTTCAGGAAAGGGTCGGCATATTCGTAATTCTCACGCGAGGGCGTGGCGAGAAAATCGATGCTGTGTTCCACCGGGAATTGGGAGAACGGGTTTTTCGCTGCGACGGCGGAAAAGGGCTGGAACAGTTCCGCCATGACGCGCCGGTGCTGGCTGCGGGTGTGGCCTTCGCGGGCTGCAATGGCATTCTCGAACATGCCGTAGAAATAGGCCGCCGCAATCAGGCCATGCTTGATCTCGCCGCGGCTGAGCAGCATCGGGCCCATGCCCCGGTCCTCGAAGGGGGCCGGGTCGTTATCTGCCCAGTCGATCTCGACACCATGGCGCCGGGCACCCTTGGACGCGCGATTGGCCTCCGAACCGGAGATCAGGGCGACTTCGACCTCGCCGGCATGGATGCGGGCAGCCATTTCGTTGACGAGGGCCTGCGGGCTCTGGCCGCCGACGCTTTCATAGATCAGGCGGGCGGGCTTGGCGCCCAGGTCGCGGGCGAGCGTGCCGGGCAGGTTGGCATTGTGGCCGTGGGGGTGCGCCGCGCGGCCGATGGAATCCTCGAAGATGCGCACGACGGCAATTGTGTCGATGGCCGCGGCAATGTCGTCTGCGCCGCAATTGGCGAGCGCGACCCTTGACGCGTCGTGCATCAGCGACAAGGGCGAAGGGGCGCCGTCGGGGCCGGACGTGCCGTCCCACTGGCTGAGGCTCTGTCCGACGCCGACGAGTACCGGCATATCTCCCTTGGCCATGATCAACCCTCCATGTTGCAAACTGTTGTCTTTGTTGGGCATAGCGCGACTTGCGCGGTATTTCGAGACTGTACGTCGGGGAAAGCGCCAATAGGTGTCGGACGGGCTCGTTCACGCAATTCCCGCGCAGGCATGCGCAGCGATTCCAACGCGCTTTTAGCGGTACAGTCCGAATTTGCCCGGACAAGGCATGACGCCGCGCGGCTTACCGGGAGTGTTGGCGCCGAGGCACCAGGAAGTGGCCTGAAAATGGCGTGCTTGCCCGGCAAGCTCGCTGATATGTCCGGCCCAGCCCCGCTCGGCGGCGGGCGCCCACGATAAAGGCACGCAATTCGCCGGGGGCATGCCCGCATGGGTGGCCTAGTCGGCCAGGAATCCTCTTTCCTTGAGATAGCCCAGGATTTCTTCGGCGGCGTCCTCGGGCGACTGGCCGACCGTGTTGATTCGCAGTTCCGGATTGAGCGGCGGCTCATACGGGCTGTCGATGCCGGTGAAATTCTTGATCTCGCCGGCGCGGGCCTTCTTGTAGAGGCCCTTCACGTCGCGCTGTTCGGCGACGTTGAGCGGCGTGTCGACGTGGATCTCGATGAACTCGCCGTCTGCCATGAGATTGCGCGCCATCTGCCGTTCATCCCTGAAGGGGGAGATGAAGGAGACCAGGGTGATGAGGCCGGCATCGGTCATCAGGCGGGCGACGTTCGACACCCGGCGAATGTTCTCGACCCGGTCGACATCGGTAAAGCCGAGGTCGCGGTTGAGGCCGTGGCGGACATTGTCGCCATCCAGGATGAACGTGTGCTTGCCGAGGGCGAAGAGGCGCTTCTGCAGGGCGTTGGCGATGGTCGACTTGCCGGAGCCGGACAGGCCCGTGAACCAGAGCACGGCCGGCTTCTGGCCTTTCTGCTCGGCAAGCACGGCGCGGTCGATGTCGATGGCCTGCCAATGAATGTTCGAGGCACGGCGCAGGGCGAAATCGATCAGGCCGAGACCGACCGTGTCATTGGTCTGCCGGTCGATCAGGATGAAGCCGCCCATTTCCCGGTTGTCATCATACGGATCAAATGCGATGGCCTGGTCGAGCGATAATGTGGTGACGCCGATCTGGTTGAGTTCGAGCGTCTTGGCAGGGACATCGTTCAGCGTGTTGATGTCGATACCGTATTTCGGCGCATTGATCGTGGCGGTCACGGTCTTGGCGCCGATCTTGAGCAGGTAGCGACGGCCGGGCAGGAGAGGCGTGTCGCTCATCCAGAGGACGCGGACCTGGAACTGATCGGAAACCTCGGCCGGATTGTCGGCTGAGACGATCACGTCGCCGCGTGAACTGTCGACTTCATCGGCAAGGGTCAGGGTGACGGATTGTCCTGCAAAGGCCTCGTCGAGATCGCCATTGGCCGTGACGATGCGGTCGATCGTGGACTGGCGCCCGGATGGCAGGGTCTTGATCCGGTCGCCCGGCTTGACAGTGCCGGCAGCGACTTGGCCGGAGAAGCCGCGGAAATCGAGGTTCGGGCGATTGACCCACTGGACCGGCATGCGGAACGGCGCGCTGAGGCGTTTATCGCCGATTGGCACCGTCTCGAGATATTCCATCAGGTTCGGACCGTCATACCATTCGGTTTCGCGCGATTTTTCGGTGATGTTGATCCCGGCCAGCGCCGACATCGGGATCGCCTGGATTTCGAGATCGGTCGCGAGCTCGTCGGCAAAATCGTAGAAATCGTCGACAATGTCGTCGAAGATCTGCTGGCTGTAGCCGACAAGGTCCATCTTGTTCACGGCCAGCACGAGGCGGCGGATGCCGAGCAGCGTGGTGATGAAGCTGTGGCGGCGCGTCTGGGTCAGGATGCCCTTGCGCGCATCGATCATCAGGATGGCGACATCGGCGGTCGAGGCACCGGTTGCCATGTTGCGGGTGTATTGTTCATGGCCGGGCGTGTCGGCGACGATGAATTTGCGTTTGTCTGTGGAGAAGAAGCGGTAAGCGACATCGATCGTGATGCCCTGTTCGCGCTCGGCAGCNAGGCCATCGACGAGCAGGGCGAAGTCGATATTCTGCCCCTGCGTGCCGACGCGTTTGGAATCGGCTTCCAGCGAGGCCAGCTGGTCCTCGAAGATCATCTTGGAATCGTAGAGCAGGCGGCCGATCAGGGTCGACTTGCCGTCATCCACGCTGCCGCAGGTGATGAAGCGCAGGAGGGACTTGTCCTCGTGCTTTTGCAGGTAGGCGCCAATGTCGGAGGCGATGAGGTCGTCGGTGAGGCGCATCTAGAAATAGCCTTCCTGTTTCTTCTTTTCCATGGAAGCTGACTGGTCGGCGTCGATGACGCGGCCCTGACGCTCCGACGTGCGGGTCAGCAGCATTTCCTGGATGATGTCTTCGAGCGTGGCGGCGGTGCTTTCCACCGCGCCGGTCAGCGGATAGCAGCCGAGGGTGCGGAACCGGACGGACTTGGTGACGGCCGTCCTGACCAGTTCCTCCGGCACGCGGTCATCGTCGACCAGGATGTCGACGCCGTTCCAGTTCACGACAGGGCGCGGCGCAGCGAAATAGAGCGGCACGATCTCGATCTGCTCGCGGCGGATATACTGCCAGATATCCAGTTCGGTCCAGTTGGACAGCGGGAAGACGCGGATGCTTTCGCCGGGCTGTATCCGCGTATTGTAGAGGTTCCACGGCTCGGGGCGCTGTTTCTTCGGGTCCCAGCGGTGTTCGGCCGAGCGGAACGAGAAGACACGCTCCTTGGCGCGGGACTTTTCCTCATCGCGCCGGGCGCCGCCAAAGGCTGCGTCGAACTTGTACTTGTCGAGGGCCTGTTTCAGGCCGGCGGTTTTCATCACGTCGGTGTGCATGGCCGAGCCGTGCGTGAACGGGCCGACGCCGTCGCGGACGCCATCTTCGTTGACATGGACCAGCAGGTCGAATCCGAGCTCGGCGGCCTTGCGGTCACGGAATTCGATCATTTCCTTGAACTTCCACGTCGTATCGACATGCATCAGTGGAAAAGGCGGGCGTGAGGGATAGAAGGCCTTCATGGCCAGGTGCAGCATCACCGCCGAATCCTTGCCCACTGAATAGAGCATGACGGGGTTTTCGCATTCCGAGGCGACTTCACGCAGGATGTGCAGGCTTTCGGCTTCAAGCCGGTCGAGATGGGTCATTTTGGCCAAGGGTCGGGATGTCCTCTTTCGCGTTGCGTCGTCCTAGAGCCCAAAGAATGGGGATGGAAGGGGGCAATGAGTAGCAAACGCACTTGTAAGCGATGCTATACGGTTGTGAACAAGGACTGGCAGTCAACATAGGCCCGTTTCCCAAAAAACCCCGAGATTGTCGCATTTCCCAACAAACTGTCATTATTCAGACCGAATAAGCAGGTCTATCTACACGATCAGATTCGTGGAGGTAGATTATGTGTGGAATTGTTGCGATTGCGGGATCCGAACCTGTTGCCAACCGGCTGATCGACGGCCTGAAGCGGCTTGAATATCGCGGCTATGACAGCGCGGGAATCGCCATTTCGAGCCATGGCAAGATCGAACGCCGGCGCGCCAAGGGCAAGATCGTCAACCTCCAGGCCCGGCTGGAAGAAACGCCGATGGATGGCCTGACCGGCATCGCCCACACGCGCTGGGCGACACATGGCAAGCCGAACGAAGCGAACGCTCATCCGCACATGGCGGGCGATGTCGCCATCGTCCACAATGGGATCATCGAGAATTTCCGCGACCTGCGCGCCGAACTCGAAGCGGTTGGCCGTGTGTTCGAGTCCGAAACCGATAGCGAAGTCATCGCGCAACTAATTGCCCAGAAAATGGATGATGGCCTCGACGCCGTGGATGCGTTCGAATCGACGCTGGGCCAGTTGCATGGCGCGTTTGCGCTGGCTGTCATCTTTTCGGGTGAGGAAAGCGTGCTGATGGGCGCCCGCAAGGGCAGCCCGCTCGTGCTCGGCTATGGCGCTGGCGAAATGTATCTCGGATCGGATGCCATCGCGCTCGCGCCGCTGACGCGCGACGTCACCTATCTGGAAGAAGGCGACTGGGCCGTTTTGCGCCCGGATAGTGTCGACATTCGCAATGCACGCGGCGACCGGGTGAACCGGCCGCGGGTGAAGTCTGCCGTCAATGACGCCCTGATCGAGCGCGGCGAATACGATCATTTCATGCTGAAGGAGATTCACGAGCAGCCGGAATCGCTGGCCCGCTCTATCCTGCCCTATATCGACCAGGCGACACAGACGATCCAGGCGGGTGAAGCTGCTGACAAGATTTTTGCAGATGCCGACCGGGCTGTCGCGATCGCCTGTGGCACCGCCTATTATGCGGCCCATACGGCAAAATACTGGTTCGAGCAGATTGCCCGCCTTGCCGTGGAAACCGACATTGCGTCAGAGTTCCGCTACCGCAAGCCGGTCCTGCCGGTGACCGGCCCGGCGCTGTTCGTCAGCCAGTCGGGCGAGACGGCCGACACGCTGGCGGCGCTGCGCTATTGCCGGGACAATAAATCGCCTGCGATTGCCGTGGTCAACGTGCCGGAAAGCTCGATTGCCCGCGAAGCCAAGGCAATCGTGCCAACCCATGCCGGCCCAGAGATCGGGGTCGCCTCGACCAAGGCCTTCACGGCGCAGCTTTCCGTCCTGGCGGTGCTCGCCCTCTCGGCGGCCAAGGCGCGCGGTCATTTGAAGCCGGGCGACGAGGCCCGCTATGTCAAAAGCCTGCTGTCACTGCCGCGCAAGGTCACCGAGGCGCTGGAAGCCGAGGCTGATATCAAGGCTGTCGCCCAGACACTGACCAAGGCGAAGGACGTGCTGTTCCTTGGCCGGGGACGCTATTATCCGCTGGCACTCGAAGGCGCGCTGAAGCTGAAGGAAGTCTCCTATATTCACGCCGAAGGTTACGCTGCCGGCGAGTTGAAGCACGGGCCAATCGCCCTGATCGAGCAGGACCTGCCAATTGTCGTCGTGGCGCCTTATGACGACCTATTCGAGAAGACGCTGTCGAACGTGGAAGAAGTGCGTGCGCGCGGCGGCAGGATCATCCTCGTGTCCGACGACAAGGGCATCAAGCTGGCGGGCAACCGGGCCGATCACACTATTCGCCTGCCGGACGCCGACGAGATTGCGATGCCGATCCTGACCGCGGTCCCGATGCAGCTGCTCGCCTATTTCGTTGCCGTCGCCAAGGGCACCGATGTCGACCAGCCGCGCAACCTGGCCAAGTCCGTCACGGTTGAGTGACCTTCGCGCGTTGCGGGCAAAGCGGTTCATGCTATAGCCCACGGCCAAAGCCAGATGCCTGCTGCAATTGCTGATGAGCGCTCGTATGAAGCCTGCATTCTTACCCGATCCGGTCCTCACGGGCGTGATCCATATCCGTCCGGCGCGTATCGGCGACAATCGGGGCTGGTTCTGTGAAACATTCAATGCGCGGGTCTTTGCCGAAGCTGGCATCGATTGCACCTTCGTGCAGGACAATACGTCCTTCTCTGCCGCTGAGGGCACGCTGCGCGGCCTGCATTACCAGGCGCCGCCGCATGCGCAGGCAAAGCTTGTGCGTTGCACGCGCGGGCGCATTCTGGATGTCGTCGTCGATATTCGTGAAGGCTCGCCGACATTCGGGCAATCGATGACCATTGAACTGTCTGCGGCCGGCGGCGAGCAGGTGTTCGTGCCTGAGGGGTTTGCGCACGGGTTTTGTACGCTGGAGGCCGACTGCGAGATTTCCTACAAGGTGACGACCCATTACGCGCCGGACGCCGACCGGGGGATCGCCTATGATGATCCGGCGCTTGGAATCGACTGGCCGTTCCCGGCTGAAGGCCTCACGCTTTCGGAACGCGACCTGAAGCACCCGCGACTGTCCCAGATTGCCCTCGCGTTCCCGTCAGACATGATGGGAGCAGGGCGGTGAAATATCTCGTGACCGGCGGTGCGGGCTTCATCGGTTCGGCCCTGTGCTACCGCCTGATGCAATCGCCGAATGCGCATGTCACCGTTGTCGACAAGATGACCTATGCGGCCAATCCGGCCTCGCTCGCACCGCTGGAGGCCGACCCGCGATTCCGCCTGGTGCGTGCCGATATCTGCGACAGTCCCCTGATGCTCGACCTGGTGCGGGCAGAGGCGCCCGACGTGATTTTCCATCTTGCCGCCGAAACCCATGTCGACCGGTCGATTGATGGCGCCGACGCGTTCGTGCAAACCAACCTGGTCGGCACGTTCGCCATGCTGCAGGCGGCAAGGGCTTTCTATGAGCGGGCGCAGCCTGACCGCTTCCGCTTCGTGCATGTCTCGACCGATGAAGTGTTCGGGTCGCTTGGGGCCGAAGGGCGCTTCGACGAAGAAACGCGCTATGATCCGTCCTCGCCCTATTCAGCCACCAAGGCCGGTGCGGACCATCTCGCGCAGGCGTGGCATCGCACCTATGGCTTGCCGGTGATCACGTCCAATTGCTCGAACAATTACGGGCCGCGCCAGTTTCCGGAAAAGCTGATCCCCCTGATGGTGCTGAACGCCATCGCGGGGCAAGCGCTGCCAGTCTATGGCGACGGTTCGAATGTGCGCGACTGGCTGCATGTCGAGGACCATGCCGATGCGCTGGTGCAGATCGCCAAGATGGGCGTGCCCGGACAGAGCTATGCCGTGGGCAGCGACAGTGAGAAAACGAACCTCGAAATCGTCAATCTTGTTTGCGGACTGCTCGATGCGCGCAGGCCGGTCAATGGATCGTATGCGGACCAGATATCGTTCGTTTCCGACCGGCCGGGCCATGACCTGCGCTATGCCATCGACGCCAGCAAGATCCGCAAGGATCTTGGCTGGACGCCGTCGCGTGATTTTGAGCAGGGCCTGGCCGATACGGTTGACTGGTACCTCGCCAACGAGGCGTGGTGGCGCCCGCTGCGCGAACGTGTCTATGCCGGTGACCGGCTCGGCAAGGTCGGGGCCTGAACATGACGGCTGGTCCGATTCTCGTGATTGGCCGGACGGGCCAGGTGGCGCAGGCGCTGGCGCATGTTGGCGGGGCCAGTGTGATTTGCCTTGGCCGACCGGATGCTGACCTGAAGGTCGCCGCGTCGCTTGAACACGTGCTGGACCGGCATGCGCCAACAGTGGTGATCAATGCCGGTGGCTTCACCCTGGTCGACAAGGCCGAATCCGAACCGGACGAAGCCCGCGCGCTCAATGTCGATGGTCCGCGCGCGTTGGCCCGCGCATGCAGTGCACGCGGCATCCCCTTGGTCCACCTGTCGACCGATTGCGTGTTCTATGGTGAAAGTCCGCGGCCCTACCGGCCCGATGATGCGCCTTCGCCGATCTGCATCTATGGCCAGACAAAGCTGGATGGCGAACGAGCCGTCGCCGAGGAACTGGACCGGCACCTCATTGTGCGCGTGTCCTGGATATTCTCGCGGTTCGGGCACAATTTCGTCCGCACCATGTTGTCGCTCGCGCGCACGCGTGACCGGGTGTCCGTCGTGTCGGACCAGATCGGTTGCCCCACCCATGCACCGGCACTGGCATCCGCCTTGCTGGCCATGGCGCGCCGGATCGCGGATCCTGATTTTGACGCATGGGGCACCTATCATCTTGCCGGATGCGGCGAGACGGACCGGGCCACCCTGGCCCGTGAGATTTTTGCCGTAAGCGCCGAAACGGGCGGCCCGGTTGCGGCGGTGGACGACGTTTTGACGTCTGCCTATCCCACGCCCGCCAGGCGCCCGTTGAATGCGCGCCTCGACATAACACGCACCACGGATGTATTCGGGATCACCCTGCCACCTTGGCAGGACGGGCTGGACGAAACTGTCCCGGTCCTCATTCAGGAGATTGCAAACGCATGAAAGGTATCGTGCTGGCTGGCGGACTCGGGTCGCGGCTTTATCCGGTGACGCGCGGCGTCTCGAAACACTTGTTGCCCGTCTACGACAAGCCGCTGATCTATCACCCGATTTCGACCCTGATGCTGGCCGGTGTCCGGGAAATCCTGATCATCACGACCGGCGAACACATTGATTCCTACAAGGCCGTTCTGGGCAATGGCTCGCAATGGGGCATGGAATTCCAGTTCGCCGAACAGGACGCGCCGCGCGGTCTCGCCGAAGCGTTTCTCATTGGCGAACACTTCATCAATGGCGGCCCGTCGGCGCTCGCGCTCGGCGACAATATTTTCTATGGTGCGGGCTTGTCGGGCCAATTGCTGGAGGCGGCCAGCCTGCAAAGCGGCGCGCGCGTCTTCGCCCATCAGGTGCCAGACCCGCAGCGCTTCGGAATCGTCGAGCTTGCGCCGGACGGCCGGCCGCTCTCGATTGAAGAAAAGCCAGTTGCCCCGCGCAGCAACCAGGCAATTACCGGCCTCTATTTCTATGATTCCGACGTCGTCGAGATCGCCAAGGGCGTGACGCCTTCGGAACGCGGGGAACTGGAAATTACCTGCGTGAACCAGGCCTATCTGGACCGGGGCCAGCTGTCCGTGACAAAGCTGCCGCGCGGCACGACCTGGCTCGATGCCGGGACGTTCGACAGCCTGCTTGAGGCGTCTCATTTCGTTCAGGCGCTGGAGAAGCGTCAGGGCCTGAAGATCGCCTGCCTGGAGGAAATTGCCTGGCGCAAGGGCTTCATCGATTCGGCGATGCTGGAATCGCTGGCGCGGGCCTATAGCAACGATTACAAACCTTACCTACTGGCCTTGCTGGACAAATCCGCCCAATAAGGGGCGGAACCGTACCGGAAGAGATGCCATGCCCGCCCCCGATATTGCCGAAGTCGAGGTCCTGATCACCGCGCTGCTCGATGAGCAGGGCCCGATGATCGGCAAGGAACTGGCTGCAGCCTTGCCCGATATTCCGGTACTGGCGCTCTGGCAGGCCTGCTACCAGAGCCGCGTGCTGCACGTCTCGCATTTTGCCAGTTATTACCTGCGCTTTGACATTACCCGCGAAGACCAGGTCCGGCTCAGCCCGTCGATCCTGCGTGATTTCCTGTCCTTCTCGCTGTTCGGCCTGCCGGGCCAGCGGGACCAGATGATCGAGCGGCAAGGCACGTTGTCAAACATGCACCGCGAGATCAGCCGCGAGAAAATCGGCCTTGCGCAGCAGGTGATGAAGTCGCTCTTCCTCGACCTGCCGCGTGAAATCCGCTCGTCCATGTGCGCCTTCATTGCGGGCGACCTTGCCTATTTCCTCGCCCATAACGAACCGCGTGAGCATCTTGTCTCCGGCGAAATGGTCAAGGGCTCCGATATCGATATTGTCATCATACTGAGTGATGACCTGCCAGATTCCATCCAGCGCAAGATCGACACGGACATGATCGCCCTGAAGAATTATTATTTGCGTCATCCCCAGTACCGGCATGAAATCGACTTCATCACCAAGCGCAAGTCGACCATGGAGAAGCAGCTCCATTATACCGACATCCATGACAAGATCGCCAGCAAGATCGCCTATGAATCCATGTTCCTCGGAGGCTCGCTGACGCTCTATATGGAAGTGCGCGATGCCATGATCTCGACCGGTGTCGACCGGCTGATCGAGCAGGACTTCGATCACGCGCTCAAGGACCGCAAGCATGCGATGCAGAAGCTGCTGCTGGCATCCAGCGATGACATCGATGACGAGACTCGCTCGCTGTTCTATTTCTCGCAGGAACGCGTCGAATTTTCCTGAGTGTTCAGAACAGGTGGGTCAGCCCGCGGGCCTTCAGGGCCGCGATCACATGGCTGACATCCTGGGCCCGTGCTTTCGGCATCACCAGGACGGCGCCGTCATGAACCGCAATCACCAGGTCTTCGACGCCAAGGGCGGCAACCAGCGTCCCTTGTTCGGAATGCACCGTACAGTTCGTTGTGTCGATCAGGACGGGTTCGACAGGCCCGCTGGATGTCTGCAGGTCACCGACGGCGGGCCATGTTCCGACATCGCTCCAGGCACAGGATAGCGGACCGAAAACGGCGGCATTGGTCGTGTGTTCCATCACCGCATAGTCGATCGAGACCGAACGAACCTGTGCGAAGGCCGCCTCGTCGATCCGGTGGACCGGGCCGTCCGCAACGGTCTTGTCCAGTGCCGCCTGCGTGCCGGTGAGCACGTCAGCGGCATGGGCCGCAAGCTCGGCGCGCATCAGGCTCGCCTGGAACAGGAAGATGCCGGCATTCCAGGAATAATTGCCGTCCGCGAGATAGGTGAGGGCGGTCGCCTGGTCGGGCTTCTCGCGGAACGAATCGACGGCAAACGCCGACGGACCGATCTCTTCGCCGGCCCGGATATAGCCAAAGCCGGTCTCAGGCCGGTCCGGCGCGATGCCGAAGGTCACAATCCGTCCGGAGCTTGCGACGTCAACGGCATCCGCAATCGCCTTCCGGAACGCTGCGGGATCGCCGATGAAATGGTCCGACGGCAGCAGCAGGACCAGGCCGTCCGGGTCGATCCGGCCGACAAATTCGGCGGCGACGGCGGCCACGGCGGCCGTGTTCCGCGCGCAGGGCTCAAGCAGGATGGCGAGCGGCGAAATGCCGGCTGCGTCCAGCTGGGCCTCGATCAGGCCCAGATAGCGCGCATTGCTGATAATGATCGGATCAGCCAGGTCGAGACCGTCGCTGCCCGGCGACAGGCGCGTGACGGTCTGGCTGAACAGGGACGTGTCCGAGACGAGGTTGACGAATTGCTTGGGAGTTCGCGAGGTCGATACCGGCCAGAGGCGCGTTCCGGAGCCGCCGCACATGATGACTGGATAAATTTTCATGGTCCGGGCCGCTCCTGATGAATGCGATTTAGACGTTTGAAAGCACGACTCGCACCGCTTCATCCTTATTTCAGAGACCCCGGCGATATTCCACCCTTAGACAGGCGGTTTGCCACGTCCGGCTGCGATCCGCCGGGGCCAGAGGCACCCGGCGCCGAAGCGCCGGGGAGGGGCCTAGTTGATCAGGCGCTTGAGCTCGTCGATGAGGTCGGTCTTTTCCCAGGTGAACGTGCCGTCAGGGCCCGGCTCGCGGCCAAAGTGGCCATAGGCGGCCGTGCCGGCATAGATCGGGTTGTTCAGCTTCAGGTGCGTGCGGATGCCTTTTGGCGACAGATCGAACAGCTCACGCAGCGTCTTGGCAATGCGCGCTTCATCAGCGAGGCCCGTACCATGCGTGTCGACATAGACGGATAGCGGCTGCGACACGCCGATCGCATAGGAGACCTGGATCGTGCAGCGCTTGGCAAGGCCGGAAGCAACGACGTTCTTGGCGAGGTAGCGCGTGGCATAGGCCGCCGAACGGTCAACCTTGGACGGATCCTTGCCGGAGAATGCGCCGCCACCATGCGGGGCTGCGCCGCCATACGTGTCGACGATGATCTTGCGGCCCGTGAGGCCAGCGTCGCCGTCGGGGCCGCCAATGACGAACTTTCCGGTCGGATTGACGTAAAACTTGTCTTCCGGCGGGAACCAGCCTTCCGGCAGGACGCCTTGCACGATGGGACGAACCAGTTCGCGCAGTTCCTCCAGTGTGGCGCTTTCCTTGTGCTGGGTCGAAACAACGATGGCATTCACGCCAACCGGCTTCTCGTCAACATAGCGCAGCGTTACTTGGCTCTTGGCGTCGGGTTCGAATTCCGGGCGTTCGCCGGAATGGCGCAGCTGCGCCATCTTCTGCAGAATCTGGTGCGAATAGACGAGCGTGGCCGGCATCAGTTCGGGCGTCTCGTCGGCAGCATAGCCGAACATGATTCCCTGGTCGCCGGCGCCTTCTTCGGCAAACAGGCCCTGGCCTTCTTCAACGCCCTGGGCAATTTCGACGGACTGGCCGTGGACGTAGCAGTCGACATCCATCTTGTCCCAGTGGAAGCCCTCCTGCTCGTAGCCGATCTTCTTCACCACATCCCGGGCCGTCTGGACCATTTCGTCATGCGTCACGACCGAGCCATTGTTGGTGCGTACTTCGCCAGCCAGGACAACGCGATTTGTCGTCGTCAGGGTTTCGACGGCGACCTTGGCGGTCGGGTCCTTGGTCAGGAAGAGGTCGACGATTGCATCTGAGATCTGGTCCGACACCTTGTCCGGGTGACCTTCGGCAACGCTTTCGCTGGTGAATTCAAAGTCATTCATTTTCATGGGCTCGGTTCCTCGGAAACAATGCAATCGGGACTATCTGGCAAAGACGACTGTCTTGCCAGCGTTGATGAATATTCTGTGCTCGGCATGCGCCTTGACGGCGCGCAGCAAGGCGTTGCCTTCCAGATGGCGACCCAGTTCGATCATGTCTGCCGGGCTGAACGTGTGATCGATGCCTTCGGTGACCTGGGTGATGATCGGGCCCTCATCGAGGTCCGGCGTCACATAATGTGCCGAAGCGCCGATGACCTTCACGCCGCGCGCATGTGCCTGGTGATAGGGTCTGGCGCCCTTGAAGCTGGGCAGGAAGGAATGGTGGATATTGATGCAGCGCCCGGCAAGACGGGTGCAGGCATCAATGCTGAGCACCTGCATGTAACGCGCGAGCACGACCAGTTCTGCGCCGGTTTCTGCAACGAGGTCGAACAGGCGGGCTTCAGCCTCCTGCTTGGTCGCGGCGGTGACCGGCACATGAAAGAAGGGCAGGCCCCAATGCGCAAAGCCGGCTTCCAACGTGCTGTGGTTGGACACGATGCCGACGAGTTCGATCGGCAATTCGCCGCGCCGCGCAGCATAGAGCAGCGTGTTGGCGCAATGGTCTGATTTGGACACCAGTAGCAGCGTCTTGACCGGCTGGCCCACCTTGTGGACGCCCCAGGCGGCATCAAGGTCGCCTGCAGCGCCGTCCAGGTCAGAGAGAAGGCCGGCAGGCACATCGTCGCCGGCATCGGACTGGAAAACGAGGCGGGCAAAGAACAGCCTCGTATCCGGGTCACCGAATGTGCGCGACGAGGCGATGAAGCAGCCATGCCGCTCCATCAACCGCGCCACTGTCGCGACCAGTCCCACCCGGTCCGGGCAGGCAAGCGTGAGGATGTGTTCCTGGCCCACTCTGTCTCCCGAGACCGCCTAGTAGCGGTAATGTTCCGGCTTGAACGGGCCTTCGGTCGTCACGCCGATATAGTCGGCCTGTTCGCCCGAGAGTTCGGTCAATCTCACGCCCAGCTTGTCGAGGTGCAGCATGGCCACTTTCTCGTCGAGGTGCTTGGGCAGCGTGTAGACCTTGTTCTCGTATTCGTCGGCACGCAGGTGTAGTTCGATCTGTGCCAGCGTCTGGTTCGTGAACGAGGCGGACATGACGAAGCTCGGGTGGCCGGTGGCGTTGCCGAGGTTCACAAGACGGCCTTCCGACAGGAGCAGGATGCGCTTGCCATCGGGGAATGTGATCATGTCGACCTGCGGCTTGATGTTCGTCCACTCGAAATTGCGCAGGCCTTCGACCTGGATCTCATTGTCGAAGTGGCCAATGTTGCAGACGATGGCCATGTCCTTCATTGCGCGCATATGGTCGACGGTGAGGATGTCCTTGTTGCCGGTGGCGGTGACGAAGATGTCGAACTTCGAGGCCGCTTCGTCCATCGTCAGGACGTCATAGCCGTCCATGGCTGCCTGGAGGGCGCAGATCGGATCGATCTCGGAGACAGAGACGCGCGCGCCGGCACCGGCGAGCGAGGCGGCCGAGCCCTTGCCGACATCGCCATAGCCGGCGACGAAGGCTTTCTTGCCGGCCATCATGACATCGGTACCGCGGCGGATCGCATCGACCAGCGATTCCTTGCAGCCATACTTGTTGTCGAACTTCGACTTGGTGACCGAGTCATTGACGTTGATTGCCGGGAAGGGCAGTTCGCCCTTCTTCTCGAGTTGGTACAGGCGGTTGACGCCGGTCGTGGTTTCTTCGGACACGCCGCGAATGCCGGCCTTGGTCTTGGCGAACCAGCCAGGGCTGGCCTTCATGCGCTTCTTGATCTGGGCGAACAGGAATTTCTCTTCTTCCGAACCGGGCTTTTCGAGGAAGGCCGCATTGGTCTCGGCGCGCTCGCCCAGGATCAGGTACATCGTGGCATCGCCGCCATCGTCGAGGATCAGGTTCGGGCCATCGCCGTGCGGCCAGTGGAACATGCGGTCCGTATAGTCCCAGTATTCTTCCAGCGTTTCACCCTTGTAGGCGAAGACAGGCGTACCGTTCGCGGCGACCGCAGCGGCGGCGTGGTCCTGTGTCGAATAGATGTTGCACGACACCCAGCGCACTTCTGCGCCCAGGGCTTCCAGTGTCTGGATCAGCACGGCCGTCTGGATCGTCATGTGCAGCGAGCCACAGATTTTCGCGCCCTTGAGGGGCTGCGTTGGTCCGAATTCTTCGCGAGCCGCCATGAGGCCCGGCATTTCAGTCTCGGCAATGGCGATTTCCTTGTTGCCGAATTCAGCAAGCTTGATGTCGGCGACGTGGTAGTCCTTGGCCATATCAATGTTCCTTTATATGTTTATGCGGCGTTAGCATGACGCACAGGCAAAGGCAACGCCGCCTGAAGGCGCGCCTGCAATATTCCGTTTGGCTTGGGGCGATCTAGCCGTTGAAGCCGAGCACCGTGTCGATGATGCGGTCCTGGTCGGCCTCGCCGAGATAGGGATGCATCGGCAGGGCGAGGACATGCTGGCTTGCGGCCTCGGTCACCTTGAGATGACCCTTGGCCGGGGCATAGGCCAGCGCAAAGTCCTGCTGGTGGATCGGGACGGGATAATAGACCATGCTCGGGATGCCCTGCGCCGTGAGATGGGCCTGCAGGCCGTCGCGATTATCGTGCTCGATGACGTATTGGGCCCAGACCGAACGTCCCCCTTCAATCACCCCTGGCACACCCTTGACGCCCCCGCGCAGCCCCCTTGCATACCGCTCAGCCACGCCTTGGCGCAGATCGATCTCGTCAGCGAAAATCTTCAGCTTTTCCAGCAGGATAGCGGCCTGGATCGTGTCCAGGCGCGAATTCATGCCGACCCGGAGGCTGAGATATTTGGGGTCATGATGGAAGTTGCGCGTGGCCGCATCCGTCGGCGTGACCTTGCCATAAACCCGAAGCGATTCAACGAGTTCCGCTAGTTTCGCATCATTCGTCACCACCGCGCCGCCGTCACCGTAACAGCCCAGCGGCTTGGCCGGAAAAAAGCTCGTCGTCGCAATGTCCGCCCAGTCAGACGGGTGCTTTCCATTCAGCGTGCAGCCAAAGCCCTGCGCCGTATCGGCGATCAGTTTCAGCCCGAACTCATCGCAGATCGCCTTGATTTCAGGGTAATTTGCCGGCTGTCCGAACAGGTCCACCGCGATCACGACTTTGGGCGTGAGTTTTCCGGCAGCGACAACGGTCTCGATCTCGGCGCGCAGGCAGGCGGGGTCCATATTGTAGGTCGCCGCGTCGATATCGACGAAGACGGGCGTCGCGCCCAGCCATGGCACGACTTGCGCCGTGGCGACAAAGGTGAAGCTCGGGCAGAACACGGCGTCGCCGGGCTTCACGCCCCAGGCCATCAGGGGCAGGGCAAGGGCGTCGGTGCCATTGGCGCAGGACACCGCATGTGACGCGCCGCAAAAGGCGGCGAGCTGCGTCTCCAATTCGGCGACTTCGGGACCGAGCACGAACCGGCCGCTCTCGATCACGCCGCGGACGGCCTCGTTGATTTCCGCCTCGATCCGTTTGCGCTGCGCCTGGAGGTCGATGAAGGGAAGGGACACGGGTCACCTGTCTGCTGTGAGTTCAAAGTATGTATCGGGCGAATACGATTGGCGCGGTCACCGGGCAAGTCACGACTCATTACAGTCCAATTCGGGCGCGGATGTCGGTCTTGCGTGCAGCGTCCACGGGGCCGGGCCGGAACGCAGGCGGTGCCGTGCCGCGTTCAAGCCAATTGACGATCCTGAGCGCCTGCGGCCTCAGCCATAATAGTCGAGATACCAGCGCGCAAACCGCGAGACACCTTCTTCGAGTGAAATTTTCGGCTGATACCCCGTTGCTGATGTGAGCCTGCTGATGTCGGCATAGGTGTCGACGACATCCCCGGGCTGCAGCGGCAGCATCTCTTTTGACGTTGTCCTGCCGAGCGTCCGTTCGAGCGTTTCCACGAAGGTGATGAGCGCGGCAGGTTGGCTGTTGCCGATATTGAACACCCTGAAGGGGGCGCGCGACGTTGCCGGGCCGAGCGAGGCTTCGGGCAGGTCTGGCTGGGCGACCGGGATGGCATCGGCGGCGAGGAGGATGCCATCAACGATGTCGTCAATGTACGTGAAGTCCCGGGAGTGGTTGCCATTGTTGAACAGCTTGATCGGTTGTTCGCCCGTGATCGCGTCGGCGAACAGTATCGGCGCCATGTCCGGGCGGCCCCAGGGGCCATAAACCGTAAAGAACCGCAAGCCTGTCGTCGGCAGCGCAAACAGCTGGCTGTACGAGTGCGCCATCAGTTCGTTGGCGCGCTTGGTGGCGGCATAGAACTGGAGCGGATGGTCGACCGGGTCCTGTTCGGAGAATGGGACTTTCGCATTCGCTCCGTACACGCTTGAGGTCGACGCATACACGAAGTGCGGAGTTTCATTGTAGCGGCATGCCTCGAGCAGGTGCGTGAAGGCCACGATATTGCTCTGCACATATTCCAGCGGGTGGTCGAGGCTGTGGCGCACGCCGGCTTGGGCGGCAAGGTGAATGACACGGTCCGGACTTTGCCTCTGGAACACATCATCAACCACGGCCTTGTCGGCCAGGTCGCCGCGCAGGAAAGTCCAGCTTCCTTCAACCGAGGATGCCAGCCTGTCGAGAATTTCGAGGCGCGATTCCTTGAGGCGGGGATCGTAATAGTCGTTCACGACATCGACGCCGAGAACGTCATGACCCTGCTGGAGCAATTTCTGGGCAACGTGAAAACCGATGAAGCCGGCGGCGCCGGTTACAAGGTACTGCATCTATGTGTTCCTTGCCCTTCAGGTCTTGGGTCAACGATGATCGGTATCAGATAATGGATCCTGATTCCACGTGCGGTACAGACAGTCTGCCGCGGCCCCCACCACGGCGCATCTAGGCTGCGGTCGTGGGTGCCTTGGCCGGAGCAGGCTTGGGCGCTGGATTGCGCATGTCACAAAGCTGCTTGAACTGGTTTTGCCATTTGTCGCCAAAATGCGTGCCGACAAAGGAGACGACTGAGGCGACATCTTCGGGCGAGAGAGTCAGCTCCCAGGGGGTGTGCAGGATTTCCAGCAGGTCCCGCAAATATTGCTCGGGCTGGCGCTCCAGCAGGACCGCACCGATCATTGACGGGTTCTGGGTCGATTGCAGTTTGGTGTCCTGCCACATGTGGAACAGGTAGAACGGTCCGCGGTTCGTGTGCTTGTGCCGTTCGAATGTGCACAGATTGATGTCGTGGAATGCGACCCACGTACCCTTGGTAATGTATGGCAGGAGTGCCAGGAAATCCAGGGCGGCCCAGGGATGGAAATGGTGGGCATCGATAAAGGCAAAGTCGACCGGACCAACATCCTTCATCGCTTCGAGCGCAATCCGGCCCGTCAGCAAATTGTAGTTTGACTGAAGTTCCGGCACGACTTCGCCCACCAGAACGCCCGTCTTGTATTCAGGTTTGAGATAGTAGTTTTCGAACAGGTCGATTGCGTTCAGGCGATGGGGATCGTCGCCGTGAATGGCTTTCAGCGTGCGAAGAAGTACCGCTGAGCTCCAGCCGCTGGCCACGCCGATTTCGAGTACGTTTCTGGGCCGAAAGTGTGAGACAAGACCTGTGAGAAACCGGCTGTCATAGGGCGAGATGTTGCCACCGGCCCAGCTTGGCAGTTTCGACATGAACGCGTCCGTCAGTATCGGATCGGAGCGTGCTTCAAGCGCCGCTGACGTGATTGTGCGGGTCATGGATGTCTGCGGCATGTGTCTCGAATCCTCTTTTTTTATCTTCCTGGCCGATTGTAGCTAAGAAGCTATTTTCCGTCATTTACAAGTGCAGCAATGGTGCGTCGCAAGGCATCGTTGGTTCGCCCCGTGAGCTTGCGGTACACTTTCAGTGCAATCGTATCAGCCCTTATGAAGTGCAGCGCCTTGAATACCGGATTGGTGGGCGGCAGCCTCGTCGGCGTTTCAAGAAGCAGCAGTGCCTGATGCAGCGCCGCCGTTTGCGCGGGTGCCAGGCTTGCGGATACGTGACCCGCGCCGGACGTCTTCGTCCGCCGGGCCTCGTAATCCACTTGGCGTCGCGCTTTCATCAAGTCTTTTGTCGGAAGGGCCTGGTCGAGTGCTTTGGTGTCCCCTCCAACCGCAATGGTTCTGAGATGGACACCCAACATGCGGGAATCGCTTGAATCGGAGAACATGCTCACGGACATCTCTTCAGGCATTTGCAGGTTGAGATCGACCTGCTTGAAGCCAAAACCTGCATCTGGAAGCGACGCCGTGTCCAGTTCGAGGTCAACATAGGTTGGTTTCCTGTTGACCATGAAGGTTCCCACAGGCGTGTCGTTGACGGTGAATGCCACCTCCCGAAAGCCAGTCTCTGGATCGGCAAGTGCGTAGAGTTCAAGCCGGAGGTGGAGTGTCTCGATGCTGCGCACGCGCGTGCTGAATGACAAATCCGCCGTCCGTCCAACGCTCCATCTGCCTTTTGGTTCGCGTCTGGCCCAGTTCGTGCGGCATACATCGTCTGCCAGCCCCAGGTCGACGGCAGTGTCGGCAAAGTCGATCACCGACCCCGGCCATACGATGGATCGTTGAGAGGTCCGAAGCGGAACGGTATCCACCGCTGAAACGATTTCGGTAACAGTGTCGTCCCAGTCAAAGAAGGTGAACTGGGATTCAATTTCGGATTCGCGCGCCTTGAGAGCCTGACGATTGTCCAGGAAATATCCGACTTTTTCGACCCAGGCGTTGAAGTCGTAAGGATCGAGAAGCTCGGTCAGGCTGGGTGCGATCTCGCGCGTGGATGTGCTGTTGGACGCGATGCAGACCTTGCCCATGGCGAGGCTCTCGGCAACAGGGAGTCCCCACCCTTCGTGCAACGATGGATAAACGGTGAAGAGGCAGTTGCGATACATCCAGTGCAATTCTTCATCACTGACGTCCTGCAGGAATCTGACCTTGCCGGCCAAGGCGGCTTCCTCGGTCACCATCTCCATGATTTGCTCGCCGCCCCACATCGAGCGACCGACAAACAATATGGTCGGCACCTTCCCGCCGCGCTGTTCGATCAGGCGCCGCCAGACATTGACCAGCAGGATGTGATTCTTGCGCAGGTCGAGGGAACTGACATAGAGCACGAAATCCTTGCCTTCGAACGACTTGCACAATTCGCTGCGCTTCAGGATATCGTCGCCTGCAGTGTCATCCGATGTCATGTCGCCGAGGCGGAATTTCTGGATCGGTTTGAAGTGCTCGCCATGCGATTCGAGATAGGCGGACAGGTCTTTGATCGTTGTGTCCGAATAGGCGAGGAAGGAATCCGCACAGCTGACCATATGGGCAACGTTTTCGATGAAATCTTCCGTCACGTGTGAAGGGTAGAGGTGGCGGGCGACCAGTTGGATCAGGTCATGGACGAGCAGCGTGATATTCAGCTGGCTGTCGGATTTGAGCCGTTTCAGATGATGGACATATCGCGGGTTCCGTATCCAGGCGCCACCAAAGACGAGGATCCGGCCTGGTTCAGGCTTTGTCTTGCCCGTCAGGAGTTTTGCGTCGCCGCGCTCTTCCAGACGGGTGAGCGCGTCCATGTCGGATGGTGCGAGCGCGTCGGAAATATTCAGTTTCAGAAAATTGTGCGTGTCAGAGTTCCAGACGATGGGAACGATGCGTGCGCCATAGATTTTGACCAGTGACTTCAGGCACTGGTCCTCGACGCGCGCGATTCCGGTCGGATGGCCCGAATGGTGCCAGCTGGTCGTCAGGTCGACATAGATCTTGGTGTCGCTCGGAGCAGGCAGGGCGTTGGCCGGGCTGGACGCCGCCGTTTCGCCGACCTGCGCCAGTGTCTTCCGGTAGACGTCAGCGGTTTCGCGGGCGTGCTTGTCCCAATTGTAGTCTGATTTGGCGAGGTCGATCCGTTTCTGGCGCAGGTCACTGTCGCCCTTTTGCGCCACAGCGGTCGTGAGCGCCGCGCGCAGGCCGTCAGCGTCTGCCGGATTCACATATTGCGCCAGGTCGCCGAAATATTCCTGTTCGGACGACCGGTCGCTCAGGACCATGGGCACGCCGGCTGCGCAGGCTTCCAGTGCGGCCAGCGGGGCGCCTTCGGCCCAGCTCGGCAGGCAGAAGGCCGACGCGCCGGTAAAGGCCGACGCCAGCAACGGATCATTCGGATCGATGCGGGGTACGAAGATGGCATTGCCGGGCGCAATTGAACGCACGAGATCGGCATAGGCGCGATTGCCGTCATGCCCGACAAAGACAACCGGCACGTCAAGATCGCGCGCGACATAGGCCAGCATCAGCTGGTTCTTGCGCGCCTCGATGCGGCCGACGCAGAGGATGTACTGGTCAAGATTGTAGGCTTTACGGAACAGGTCGGGATCGGCATCGGCGAAGCGGCTGGCATCGACGGGATTGCGCACGATGCTGGACGGGCCATCGAAGCCGACCAGTTCGCTGACGCAGCGTTTCCCGTGCTCGCTGAGGAAAATGACATGGTCGGACGCTTCAAGGCAGGCGTCGAGCTTGTTGGCATAGCCGGGCATCGGCTCGACCGGTGGCCGGGAATCGGATTCGATGATCTCCGCCTTCAGCGCCGCCAGGCCGGCCTGCAGCAGGCGCGGCGACGCGATATTTTCCTTTATCAGGCGCGGCAGGCTGAGATTGTATTTCGAATAATGCGTCAGGTTCAGGAAGATTGGGGAGAACACCGTTGCCTTCCCGGCATTGCGGGCGTCGGACAGGCGCTTGAAGGCCGATTCGGGCGGCCAGCAATTGAACACATGGGCGACATCGGACGGGCTCGCCGTGCCCAATGTCTCGCTCGACAGGCTGGCGGCAACACCGATCCGCGCCAGCTCCTCGGCTGTCCGGGGCACGCGGACGGACGGTCCGCCGAGCGTCTTGCCTTCGCCGCCATGCGTTATCAGCAGCGCCGACAGCTTAGGCTCGGCCTTGGTGGCCGCCGCCTTGCCGGCGCCCTTGGCTTTCCCGGAAATGATGCCGTGCTTCCGGGCGACCTTGTCGAACATCTCGAGATGCGCGTCGCCCCAGGCCGCCCAGGTGCGATGCTCCACCGATCCGCGCAGCTTCAGCCGCTCGTCGACCAGACGCGTCAGCACGGCGCGCAGCGACTGCGAATTGCCGTTTTCGAACGGGATGTGCGGATATTCGTCAACCCAGCCGACATCCGACGCGATGATCGGCACGCCGCAGGCCAGGCCCTCGAGCACGCTCATTGGCCCGCCTTCATACAAGGCCGGGATCAGCACATAATCGAGATCGTTGTAGAAGTCCGGCATCTTGTCATTATCGACAAAGACCGACTTCCCCGGCCAGCCTTGCCCGGTGAACCGCCAGTCAATGCCCGGCACGTCCATCACGTCGGCGACCAGCGATTCGCCCTTGCGGCCCGTATGATAGGTGCGCCCGATCACGCCGATCCGCACTTTCGGCTCGAAGGTCTCCAGGTCCACGCCCGGCGTGATCGTCGTCACGTCCTTGATCCCGGCCTCGCCCAGCTCGTCGGCATAGCGTTTCGACATGCAGACGGAATGCTCGACATCGGCGGCGATGTCGAAATAGCGCTTGCGGGCGGCCTCATCGCGTTCGGAATGGGTGAAGAAGGCGATCTCGACCGGGCCGACGCGCCGGCGCCGGCAGGAATAATTGATGTAATACTGCAGGTCGGCCGAAGGATCGGGCACGGTGCTGACCGAGACGAGGTTCGAGCGCACGGCGATTTCGTTCGCCAGCTTCTCGAGAATCCAGCCCCGGTCGGCGATCGTGATATGTGTATGAAAGCTCATAGCGTCCTTCTATGGCAAGTCGGTGCATGTCCTGGCTAAACACAGCGCCACAGCCGCGCCAAGCCGAATCAGGCGCGGCGCGAACAGGTCGCGCCGCATCAGGGTTTAATAGGCGATCGGCCCGGTCTGGACGCGTTTGCGGTCAGCCTGACACATCAGGTCGACAAGACCGGCCAGGTCAACGCTGCGTTTCCATCCGAGCTTGGTCTCGGCCTTGGTCGGGTCGCCGATCAGCAATTCGACTTCGGCCGGGCGGTAGAATTCCGGGTTCACGCGCACCAGCGTCTTGCCGGATTTGCGCTCGATGCCGACCTCGGTGTCGCCCTTGCCCTTCCAGTCGAACTCCCAGCCGAACGCATTGCCGGCGGCTTCGACGAATGACCGGATGGTGTGCGTCTCGCCGGTCGCCAGCACGTAATCGTCCGGCGTTTCCTGCTGCAGCATGCGCCACATGCCTTCGACATAGTCGGCGGCATAGCCCCAGTCGCGCTTGGCATCGAGATTGCCGAGCTCCAGCACGTCCTGCAGGCCGGCCGCGATGCGGGCGAAGGCCAGCGTGATCTTGCGGGTGACGAATTCCTTGCCGCGCAGCGGGCTCTCATGATTGAACAGGATGCCGCTGGTGGCATACATGTCGAAGCCTTCGCGGTAATTGACCGTGGCCCAGTGGCCGAACAGCTTGGCCACGCCATACGGGCTGCGCGGATAGAACGGCGTCGTCTCGCTCTGCGGCACTTCCTGTACCTTGCCGAACATTTCCGATGTTGAGGCCTGGTAGAAGCGCGGCTTGCCGCCGCTGGCGCGCACCGCCTCCAGCACGCGCATCACGCCCAGCGCATCGGCATTGGCCGTGTAGATCGGCTGTTCGAAGGACACGCCGACAAAGCTCTGCGCTGCCAGGTTGTAGACTTCGTCCGGCGCGGCCTTTTCCAGCACGCGGCGGATATTGCTTTCTTCCAGCAGTTCGAAATCGTGAATCGTCACCTGGTCGGTCACGCCCAGTTCGTCGAGGCGGCCCGTGCTGATGACGCCGATCCGGCGCACGCCGCCGTGAACTTCGTAACCCTTGTCGAGAAGGAGTTTCGCAAGGTATGCGCCGTCCTGTCCGGTAATGCCGGTAATCAGTGCCGTCTTGGCCATGTTTTCGCCCCACAATTTGATGCGCTGGCGACTCAGGATTCCCGCGCCAGCACGTGTTTTGAACAGTCCGTGCTTAGCCGTCGCGTTGGGGCAAGGCCAGAGAAAAAAGCCAGCGAATGACAGCTGGTATCAAATAGCTCAGATTGCAAAATCCGGGTCCGTCGGCGGGATCGTCGACAATCGGGCTATTGCCCGTCGACGGCCTGAGGCAGTTTCCGTGCAAAGGCCACGAGTTCGCGGTCAAATCGAATATATTTGTTCAGGATCGACCTTGTGTACTCAAATTCCTTCCCGAGCCGCCGGCGATTGCGTGACCATTTGATTTTTTCCGCCTCTTCCGGAACCGCCCAGCCCAGCTGTTCGCCGAGCGCGTGCTGGCCTCGCGTCTGCGCCTTCTGGAACAGGATCAGGTCCAGGGATGACAGGGTCTGCTTGGCTTCTTCAAGGTGGCGCGCCTGCACCGGTTCGTCTTTGCCGACCTTTGAGAAGTATCGGACCATGACATTGTCATTTTCGCTCAGCATCGGCTTGAAGCGAACGAAATCGTCAAAGCTCATCCCCTTGGTCTGTTCCCGGAACGGGCGGAACATTTTTTCCGGATCATCGGGATGAACATAATGGAAATACCAGGACAACAGCCGGTCCGTCGGCTCGCGCAGGCTCGTGAACACGAAATGCGCGTCATCGAGATAAGGCAGGATGGCGGAGGTGATGTGACCGCCGATGGCGGGATGGGCCCTGAAATCGGCCAGCAGCGTATCCCGCTCGGCTCCGCTTGCCGCCTCCACCTTGGCGAGGAAGTCGGCGAAATCATTGCCGAACCTCGCATGCACCTCCGGGCTGGAGCGCGGCGGATACAGGGCAATCGGTCCCATATTCGCTTCGATGAGCTTGTGGAGGGTCGTGCCAGCCGTCTTGGGCACATGGAGGAAAGCAACTTTTCTCATGCCGTTTCGCTGCCATTGTTGAACGGCCGTTGCAAGTCTGGCGATGCCTATCGAATATTTTCCCCGCATTGCGTGGCCTGTGCGCCTCAATTGCGCCCTGCGCCCCGGCGGTTGCCAGTTTCCGCAATCTTCCGCAGCTTGGGTCCGTCCGGAAAGATATCAGCGAGTAAAGTTGCCTATCCGCCCAGATATGCGAGATAGAATTTCCCGACTCAGCTGACACAGGCAGGACCATATGGAAATCTCGAATGAAAAGCTTGTCGAGGCCGCATACAAGGGTGTTCTGATGCGTGCGCCAGACCCGACAGGCCAGGCCAGCTGGTCCAGCCGACTGGAGAAAGGCGGCCTCGAAACCGTCCTCACCGGCCTTATCAATTCGGAAGAGTTTTTCCGGCGCTACCTGCACCGTCAGGTTCAGGCAGGCGGCATGGAATCAGCGGCGAAGATCAGCGGCTGGCTGGTCCACTACCAGATCGGCCGCGTGCTGCATCCGCCGCGTCTGGAACTTGTCCAGAAAGTCGTGCCCGCCGGCGCGAAAGTGCTTGATCTCGGCGGCGCCAGTGCGCGGCCCGAGGGGGCCTTCCTCGAGATGGGCTATCCGCACGCAAAAGACCTGACGATCATCGACCTGCCGCTGGATACGCGCATGAAGCCGGGCCCCGACGTGCAGAACGAATTCGACCACAATGGCACCACCGTGCGGTATTCCTACCATTCCATGGCCGACCTCAGCTTCTACGAAGACAACAGCTTCGACCTCGTCTGGTCCGGCCAGACCTTCGAGCATATCACAGAAGAAGAAGGCGCCGCCCTGTTCCCGCAGGTCAAGCGCGTGCTCAAGCCCGGCGGCGTCTTTGCGCTTGATACACCTAATCGCACGCTCACCCGGCTGACAATCGGCGACAACATGCTGATCCATGCCGAGCACAAGATCGAGTACCAGTTCGCGGACTTCATCGAACGCTTCAAGGATTGCGGCATGGAACTGATCGACCAGCGCGGCATCCTCAACATGCCGGAAACCTATCGGCTCGGTTATGGCGTGCTCGACGACCTGAACAATGCCGATGTCAACGATTCGCCGGAAACGTCGTACTGCTTCTACGTCGCGTACAGGAAGCCTGCGTCCTAATGACAGAGAGGTTCAGATCTAGATAACGGATTTCAACGCTTCGGCAATCGCGCGGCTTTGCTTGGGACGGAGTCCATCTCGCGGACGCCTCGACTCAAATGCGGTTTGCGGCGAGAATTCGAAGCCCAACTCGCGGCTCAAGAACAGTATTTCGCGTTCCGCTATTTTAGAGACGCCCGCTAGTTCGCTTGGTGTGAGTTTCAGAGGTTCGCCTTCAAAGTTGCGAAGGAATTTTTCAAACCGCTGCTTTCGTTGACGGCTTCCGTGTTGAGAAAGTTCTCGGGAGAGGTGTAACGCAACTTGATAGGCTTCTAGACTCAGCGACGGATTGATCAAATCGTCGTTTGAATCGTCATTGAGAAACTGTTCGGCAATGACCTTATCGCAAATACTGACTGCGTCGAGGAAGGTGCTTCCTCTGTATAAGGTGCGTCTATCGAATTCGCGTGCGACCAAAGACTCTTTCCCGAGAACACGAAATATCCGTGTAAGGATTGAAGAATATTTCCTAGAAAGTTCCCCAGGACTTTTTGGGGCGAGGCCATGAAGTGCTCGAGTACTCAGTTCGCTTTTTGCCCAACTCACCGGGTGCCGAATATAGACGAGCGCATGAATGCTCTTAGCAACTGGTGCAAATAGCTGCCTCACCCTTTCCAGTTCTTCTTCGCTCAGCACCGAAAAACCTTCGTACGACAAAATGGCAATTCGGCAGCCACTTTCCGTAATTTCGGACAGCAGGGATTTCACGTACTCATCATCGCTGCGCTTTATTTTGTCGGGATCTCGCCTCTGCGACCAAACATTGTAGGTGCTGCTTGGGTTGCTGAGTTGCGCCCACGACGCCAACTGTCCGTGCCACATTCCCGACGGATAAAGAATTCCACTTGATCGGAATTTTTCTCTGTTTCCGTCAAAGCCTTGCTGAATAGCTTTCGAGCCAGTCTTCGGTGGTCCAACATGTAGTATGAGCCGGTCTAGCAATGATTCCTCCAGCAATCCAAATTGTTTTACTGTTTGATTGCGGGGTGAATCAGCAACGCTTTGTTATTTTTTCGACGCAGAAAGCGCTTTTTGCCAGCCGATGATTTGCTCGATTTGCTTTTGAATATTCGCCGTTAGCTGAATCTCTTGGTTCACAGTCAACGGTTCCCAGTCTGCACCAAATTCTTTTTCAATTTCCATCGCAAGAAGAGTGGCGAAGTGCCTTGCTCCATGACTAAGTAGCTTCTCGTGCATAGCAATATTCTCCGTTGGATGTACTGGTGATCGAGCTGTAAGTTTTCGCAAAATTCTTAAGATCCGCTGCAAATTCTATCTACATTTCATTGATTGTAAAACGGCACGATACTCAGCCACCGTTCCGGTTACAGAAGTTGGCTATCAATAGATCGTGCAGCTTCAGGTCCTCGTAAAGATGTGAGCGAATGAAAGCGCGGTCGGCAAGAGAAACTTGATAGCCGTCTTTAGCGTCGTTCACTTTCATCTCTTCTCCGTCGCTGTAGCCGTTCTTGGCTAGCCATGAGAATGTCTCGCGAATGTTCTCCACATGTCCAATATGTTTGTAATGTTGGCAGGCGACTTGGAAAGCTGCCGTCACATTTCCCGGTCTACCGAAATAGTTAGTCAAAACGTTGGATCCGCGAGGCCCTGAAAGCAATACGGTCAAAGCAGCACGATCAGACAGAGGTTTTATCAAAGTGTGCTGAGCTGCATTTTGGTTCCATCGATGATAGCTTAGGTCAGAGATAAATCGATCTACCGGGTCTCGAATGACGGTAAAATACGAAGCGGCATCCAAGAACCGATTTAGCACTGGAAATTCGAAGTGTCCGAACAGAGCTGATTTTCCGCGGAGGGCTTCCAAGGGGGAGCGGCGAACTACTTCTTTTTCTTCTTTGGAGTAGGCGGCCAGCAGCCGATCTCCTAATTTCGAGCGAACCGACTCTCTGATGGATGAGCCTCCGCATTTTGGGATATGGGTAAATATAAGCAGTGGCTGGATCAACGTGGCCCGCTCCTCGCAATTGTAGGATATTCGGAACTTCTTAGTCGCCGATGGTCGTTTGGCAACCCGAAGAAGTCTAAACAACAGTCCGGTCGCTTACTTTTCGCCAATCGGTTCCGTCCGAGAAGGCGAGTTGGGGGCCGCCGCTGGTGTCGGTGACGTAAGCGATGGTGCCCGCGCCCACCGTGGCGGCAGCGGGCAGCGCAGCCTTGGCATATTGGCCAACGCGTACGGGGCCGTTGACGTGAAGACGCGTACTTGGCGCTGCGTGGCCGATGGCGACGTTCTGCCCGGTCGCGATGAACAAGGCGATGATGCCTTCAGTTAGCAAGCGGACACTATCAATAGTGGTCCCGTCGCGCGTCATCACCAGGCCCTGCTGCGCGATCGTGCCGGCATCGTTCACGGTCTGCACGAAGAAGTTTCCGCCACCGCCGGTTACCCGCCAGATGCGCTCGTCGGCCGTCTGGTCGGTCTCTGTCAGGTAAAAGCCGGGACTTGCGGACGTGCAGCCGAATTGGCCATTTACCTCCAGGTCGAACGCGGGCGCAGCCGTCCGCACACCGACCCGTCCGGTCGCCTTGTCGATGGTCAGCGCATCGGTCCAGGCCGTGCCATCGGGGCTGACCTTGATGCGGAAATTGTCGTCGCCGGTCGTGCCGAACTCCGCCCGCCCGGAATAGCCGGTCTGGAAGAGAAGGCTGGCCGTGTCGGTGTCGGCAGCCTTGTTGACCTTGAGGCTGTGATTGCTGCCCGCATGATCGAACAGGCTGGCCGGGCTTTTCACGCTGAGGCGGTTGGTCGTGTCGGCCGATGTGTTGACGCCCAGCAGCGCCACCGGGTTGAAGCCCGGCGGCTGCCACGCGGTGCCGTCGAACGCCAGCAGGGCCGCGTCAGCCGCGCTCCACGCACGCCACCCGGCCTGCGGCGCAAGGAACTGCCATGTGCCGTCCTGCCACGACGCGATCTCGCCGCCATGGCCAGCCCAGGCGCCCGACGGCGTGGATGCCAGGCCATAGCTGTCGCCTTCGTCAGGGGTGCCTGGCGGCACCGTCTGGTCATGGGCCTGCAGCACCAGTTGGACGATGATGTCGAGCGCGGTGAGCGCCTCATTATGGGTGACGTGTTTCTGGGCCTGGTTGGGCAGGAGATAGGGCAGGCCGAGGGCCGGTGTTGCATCTGGCATGGGTCGCGCTCCGCAGGTTACGGGCGGCATTATACGCGCGGTTCAGGTGGGGGCGGACAGGCAGCGGCCTGTCCCGCAGGAGCAGGCGTCAGGCTGTGAGCAATATATCGGCCGCAGCGGCCCAGGCCGGCGGCTTGAAATCGCGAGCCTGATCGGTTGCCGCCTGCAATGCGTCCGGCGAATCGAGCCAGTCGCTGAGGGCGTTGGTCCACGCATCCGCAGACAGTGTCGGCACGCGCTTCAGGCCCGCGCTGTCGATTTCCTGTGCGACCGGAAGACTGTCGGAAATCAGGCAGGGCTTACCCATCAGCAGGCTTTCGACGGGCGGCAGGCCCCAGCCTTCAGCGGCCGAGGGGTAAACGGTAAAGGCCGCATGGCGGTACAGGCGCGCGAGATGCTCGGCGCTGCAGCCATTGATGACCGTGATGCCGTCCTCGGCCAGGTGGGCCTGATGGCCGGCGTCGGCAAACCGCTCGAAGCCGCCAAGCGGGCGGCCGACAAGGATCAGCCGTGCGCCGCGCACCGCTGCGCTCTGGGCGCGCGCCGCCCGCCAGGCGTCGATCAGGAAGTCATGGCGCTTTCGCTCGCTCATGCTGGCGACATAGAGCACATAGGGCGACAGGATTTCGGTTTGCTGCGGCGCGGATTTGCTGTCCGTGTCGAGCTGCGGCGTCCCGAGAATGATCCGCCGTATGGCGCGGTCCAGGCCGTGGGACTCGGCGAAGGCGCGGATTTCAGCCTCCGACTGGCCTGAAATCGTGATCACCGTATCGGCGATTTCCAGGATGCGCAGCAGGCGGGCGGCAAAGGTCGCCGAGGTCTCGGCGTCGAACGTGTCGGGCCGGGTGACATACAGGATGTCCGGGATATGCACCCACAGCTTCAGGTCGTTGCGCGCAACGCATTCGGCAAGGTCGTCGAGATAGCGGTCATTCGAGATCCAGGCATGGCCGAGAACGATCAGGCGGGCGCCGCGCGGAAGATCGGGAAAGGTCTGGTGCGCTTGCGGGCGCAGGCTCACGCTGAGGCGGACCTGGCCGGCACTGGCATCATTGATCCGGGTTCGCTGCGGACCCGTCCGCGCGCTTTGGAACAGGTGATGCTCGGGCAGGACGATGGGCGAAAACGCGGGCTTGGCCCGTCGCAGGATGCCCAAGGCGCCGCGATGCAGCCCGCCCGGCAGGGCATTGAGGGCGTGCTTGAACAGGGTCAGGGCCCTTCGGGCAATGCCCGGGCTTCTTTCGTGCATCTTCCGTGTATTTATCCGTGTAGGGGAGATGCGGATTTCTGCAGGCTGACAGGTGACGTCAAAGGCCTCGGGCGCCGGCCCATCCATGTCGGCAAACGGCCCCATCGTCTCGGTCCCGAACGCCTCGGTCGGCACAGGGAAATGCCTGCGCGCCCGTGAGCTCCACACCATGACGCGCGCCGTGTCGTCTGCGGCGAGCAGGGCCTTTCCGAGTTCCAGTTCCACCGCAGGCACCCCCGTCAGCGGCGACTTGGCATTGATCTGGTGGGCGAGATGCGTGGCATCCAGGATGACCGGCGGTACGCCATCCTGCGCCTTGCGGGCGGGCGCTGCCGCCAGCACCTTGTCATAGACTGCCATTGTGTTCGTGGCGTGCCGCTCGATACTGAAGCGCTCGCAAGCCATCGCCGAGCGTTCCGCGCGGCGGGCATCGCTGTCCGGCGTATCCAGCTGTTGCTGCACAAGGCGCTGCATCCCGTCGAGATCGCAGGGGTGCACATAGTCGGCCCAGTCGCCGAAATATTCACGCTCGGACGACATTTCCGACAGGATCAGCGGCGTGCCAGCCGCTGCCGCTTCGAGCGCCACCAGCGGCGCGCCTTCGCTCCAGCTCGGCAGGACCAGTGCGCGGGCCGCCTTGTAGGCGCCGGCCAGCACGGCCCGGTCCGTGATCCGGTCGATGTGAATCAATCGCGGGCCGGCCCAGCGCTTGAGCTGTTCGAAATAGTCCGCGTCGCCGACATGGCCGATACAGACCAGCGGCACATCCAGGTCGCGCAGCGCGAAGGCCGCCAACGCCTGGTTCTTGCGCGGCTCGATCCGGCCAACCATCAGAACGAAATCCTGCAGCCCAAACGCGTCGACAAAGGCCTGCTTGTCGCCGTCAGCCATGGTTTGCGCGTCCACACCATTGGGCACGATCGTCGTCTTTCCCTCTGGCACCCCGACCGCCCCCAGCAGCTTTTGCTCATAGGCGCTGAGGCAGATGAGATGATCGGCCAGTGCGGCCTGTCGGCGGATCATGTCGAAATGGCTGGTCTCGCCTTGCCGCGGGGCGGTGCCGGACTGGGGATCCCAGACCGGCGTCAGGTCCTTGATCATCGCCGCGCCATCGACGATCTGCGCATCTGAGGTTGCCTGCCGCAGCAGCGCCTTCATCCCGAAATCATAGAAAGCCCGGTCAGCCAGATTCAGCATGATCGACGAAAATACGACCGGCGCGCCGGCCCTGCGGGCGAGGCCAAGTGTCGTCAGTGCCGATTTCAGGGCCCAGGAATTGAAGACGTGGACCAGCTCTGGCGGCGTGTCTGTGCGCAGGGCGTCGGCAATCCGCGAGGAAGAGACGATCTCGCGGCCCCCGGCCTTGACCGTGCGTTCGATCTGCAGGAGGCGCGTCGTCGGTCCGCCCAGCGTCTTGTGCTCATTGCCGTGCGAGACGAGCCAGGGGATGGAGGTGCCGGTAATCGAATCGGGCCGCTGCATCCGGGTCACGTCGTCGAATCAGCATCGTGCGCCACGTCGGTGGCCACTTTCTTCGCATCGGCGATCTGCCTGCGCTTTTCCCGACGCCTTTTTTCCCGCTTCAGTTCGATCCGCTTTTCCTGCCGCCGCCTCTCGCGATCCGCCTCGATGCGCGCGGCCCGGTCGCGCTCTTTCCCGATCTGGCGCTTCGTCTTGGCCGGCGGCGCCGGTGGCCGTGTGGCTTCGTCATGATAGGCGAGGACTTCTTCGACGTCGCCAAATGCACGAAGCCTACCCCGATCAAGCCAGGCCAGCTTGTTGCACGATTTCCGGATGACCGAGTGATTATGCGAGGCGAGCATCAGGATTCCCGCCTCGTCGACCATCTTGCGGAGCCGTTTTTGTGCCTTGTCCTGGAAGGACGGATCCCCTGCGCCGAGCCATTCGTCCATCAGGATGATGTCGGCGTCGAACGCGGTGGCGCAGGCAAACTTGAGGCGCATCGCCATGCCGTTGGAGTAGGTCCGCACGGGCATGTCGAGATATTCGCCGAGATCGCAGAATGCCGCGATCTCCGGCATCATGTCGGTGACTTGCGCACGGGAATAACCCGCCATCAGGCCTGAGAGCATGATGTTGCGAAAACCGGTCGTTTCGGGATGGACGCCCAGCCCGACCGAGAACAGGCCCGCCACGGCGCCTTCGATTCGGGCGCGGCCCTCCAGCGGTTCGTAAATACCGGCGATGATTCGCAGCAGTGTCGACTTGCCTGATCCGTTGCGTCCGATCAGTCCGAGCCGGTCTCCGTCCTTGAGTTCGAATGAAATGTCCTCAAGGGCAACGACACTGCGTGTGCGATTTGCACCGTCCTTGATGACCGAACCTGCGCCGCCAAGCCTGGAGGGGCCGACGACCTTGGGCTTGTCGCCGCCAAGGATCGGATAGGACAGGGTGATATGTTCGAGAACAATCGATGCCATGATTACAGCCAGAAAATTATGCGCCGGCGCGCGAAGGCCAGCAGCGCGAAAGCGAGCAGGCTGAGCACGACCGTGAACGACAATACGACCGCAAAACTGTTCCACGGGACGGTGCCCGACAGAAGAGGGTCGCGGAACGAGATCAGGAAATGCGCAAATGGATTGAAGGAAAGGTATTTCCACAGGTCGCCCATCTGCTCGGGCAGCCAGAAGATGGGCGTCAAAAACAGCATCACCCGCATGATCGCCTGAATAAGGTGTGACACGTCCCGAAACCGTGCGCAGAGAATGCCCAGTATGAAATGCAGGCTGAAGCCATTGACGATAAACAGGAGGAACACGACGAGCGACCACAGCGCGGTGACCGTTGGCGTGATATGATAAATCGCCATCAAGCCGGCGACGACGATGAAATTGAAGAAAGCCAGAATGACCGAACGCGTCATGCTGACATTGACAAAGAGCGTGAGCGGAAGTCGCCCGCCCTTCATCCAGCGTTCCGAGTTGGTAAACACGTTGCACCCGTCGCTGATCAACGAGCTGATAAACATCCACGCAAAGAATCCGATGGCGACATAGTTCGTGAAATAAGCACTGTCTACTGTGGTGAAGGGCGAAAAGATGAGCACTTTCACGGCGACGAAGAACGCAAAGGATACGGTCGTCCAGAGGATTCCGATATAGGTGCGCTTGAATCTCAGGCGAATGTCTTCGAACGCGAGAGCGATCCAGAGGCGCCAGCGGAACAGACCGGACGTGATGTCGGCAAACGCGGCGTTAAACTGGTTATTGCCCAGCTCGTAATAGTTCGCGGGCATATACGACCTCTGTACTCAACGGCGATTCAGACGCAGTAGATCGACGTTTAAGCGGTATCCGTCAACCATGGAGAGACAGGCTGGACCTATTGCGTGGAGGTTGCAAACGACAAAGGTCGAGACCAGTGTCGTCATTGCCACTTGAACGTGCCGAGCGGGGGGCTAAGCATGGCGACTCGCAATCATTTTTTGCGCTGTGCCAGCAGAATACGGATGTTATGACACTCAGGTTGATCAAGACGCTCTGGCGTGTCGTGCCCGTTTCCCTGCGCAATCGTTTCTGGATCTGGTTCCAGAGCGTATCGATCGCCCGGCCGGACCTGCAAGCGGCTGGGATAAGCCCCGGCGCGCCGGTTGTCGTCGCCGGCATGTTCCGGACCGCCAGCGGGCTCGGTACCTGGGCGCGCTCCACCTATCACGCCCTCAAGGCTGCCGGATACGATGTGACGGCTGTGGATCTGAGCGAATCCCTCGCCATGGCGGATTTCGACTGCGGCATTCCGCTGGAATCGTTCCCTGCCACGCGGAATGGCACGCTGATTCTACACGTAAACGGCCCCGAAACCGCCTATAGCCTCCGCAAACTCGGCCTCCGCCGGGGACGGCGATGGCGCGTGATCGGTGCCTGGGCCTGGGAACTGAGCGCGTTCCCACCCGGATGGGAAAAGGCGTTCCCGTTTATATCCGAGATTTGGGCGCTTTCGGAATTCACGGCCGGCGCCTTCCGGCGGCACAATTTGGCACCGCCTGTGCGCGTGTTGCCGATATCGATCAGTGCGCCACAGGATCTGGCCGCTGCCGGTTCGGGTGAGGCGCCGAAGCCATTCACCGTCCTCGTGATGGCTGACGCCCTGTCGAGTTTCGAACGCAAGAATCCTGTCGGCGCCATTCGCGCGTTCCGAACTGCGTTCGGCGATCGGGATGACTGTCGCCTGATCGTGAAGGTACGAAACCTTGACCTGATGCCGGATGAGGCTGTTGTCCTGCACGCTGCAATAGCGGATGCCGAGAATATCGAACTGATCAACGAGTCGCTGGATACCGAGCAGCAATGGGCCTTGATTAGCCGGGCCGATGTCTTCGTGTCCTTGCATCGGGCGGAAGGATTCGGTCTCGGTCCGGCCGAAGCGATGTCCCTCGGCATTCCGGTTGTCGCAACGGCCTGGTCTGGCAACCTTTATTATATGAATGCAGAATCAGCCGCGCTTGTCCCCTGCACGTTCGTCCCGGTGCCGGAGGATTGCATCCATTACAGCGTGGCCGGTGCCGTATGGGCCGAGCCGCATGCTGCGACAGCATCGCAATGGCTCGAGCGATTGGAATCGGACCGGGAACTCGGACGCAAGTTTGCCACGCAGGCGAAGTCGCGGGTGGAGGAGATCTGCGGGGCAGGTCGCGTGCGGCGCCTCGCCACGGATTTCCTTCAGAACGTTCCCGCGCAGCGGCGTTGAGCGCGGTGCCGCCCGATCAGCGATATTCGTCCGAAACGAGGATTGCTTCAGAAGGAAAATCTTCCAATGGCTGGCGTACGTGGGTCGCCCGTCGGCCCATGCGAAGGGGATTCCATGCCATTGTGCGGGCAAGCTCCCAGACTGAAACGCGTCGGTCCGTTGTCCGCCACCGCTGATCGATCATGATGCCGGGAATATACCGGATGCCATGCCAGACACCCTGGGCTGTCGATTTGAAACGCCCGTTCAGCATGCTTCGTATCAACAGGTAGATTGAAATCGCAATGTGTGCCGGAAGGGTGAGGATGAGCAATGGCAGCGGCATGTTCTTGAAATAGGTCCATATCCGGTTGCGCGTGCCGTGATAGGTCGAAAACGGACTGCCCTCACCCGAAATTGCGCTGCCAGCATGGTGGATCACGGCGTCGCGCACGAAGATGCAAGTCTCACCCATGAGCTGCAGCCGAAATCCGAGATCCACATCTTCGCAATAGCAGAAGAAGCGTTCGTCAAAGCCGCCTATGCTCAAAAACAATTGGCGATCATAGACTGCCCCAGCGCCGCACGCGCTGAAACAATGGCCTGTTTCGGGAAGGTCGGCGAGGGATTGGCCATACCCACCTCGCCACGGAATCCCGAACACCAGATAGGCGTCACCGGCACCGTCCATCACACCCAGATTATGCATATCATATTGTGCCGACGTGAATGTGCGACAGCCTGGATACTGCTGGGTGGCGCGGTCCAGCTTTTCGATCCAGTCAGGGTCAGCGGCAGCGTCAGGGTTTAGCAGGACAAGCCAGCGGCCTGTCGCCAGTCTTGCCGCCATGTTGTTGGCGACCGAAAATCCGACATTCTCCGGATTCATGACGATACGACACTTTGACAGGGCGTTTGTGTCGAGCTGATCCATCGACTCGTCCGAAGACGCGTTGTCGATGATGATGAGTTCGAAATCCTTGTTGGTCTGAACTGCGAGCGAATTGACCGCCTTCTGGAGATAGTCACCGCCATTATAATTCACGATGATGATCGAATACGAAACACTAGGCATGAATTACTCAACCTCAGACTGAATGCGGACATCGACGTGGATGTCCGTCAGCCCCCCAAGCTTGATACGCTGCTCAGGCGAGTTCGCCAATGCCGAAGTCGCGTATTCGAAGCATTATGGATGTATGACATTTCCGTTCGCCGATCCAGTCTGGCGTCCTTTTACCTGTGTTCTTTGCACATGCAGGTTGGGAGATGTCTTTAAAAAGTAGTATATTGAATGGATCACGCCAGGCTCGCCTGACTGCGATTCAAGGATCAGAAAATGACGATGCAAGCCGCAAATACCGAAAAGAACCGTTACGCGAATGCCCCTCGGGCTGCCGACTTTACCATCGATCAAGATTGGGCGTCCTACACCGCCGCAGAGCACGACAGGTGGGACAGGCTGTTCCATCGTCAGCGCGAGGTGGCAAAGGGGCGGGCATGCCAGACCGCGCTGGACGCCATAGCCACGCTGGAACTCTCAGCCGCAGGCATCCCGGTCATGGAAGACCTCTCGGACCGTCTGGAAGCGATTACGGGCTGGCGAATCGTGCCGGTGGCTGAACTCGTGCCCGACGAGGTGTTCTTCAACCATCTCGCGAACCGTCGTTTTCCTGCCGGCGCATTCATCCGCCCGGAGGCTGAATTCGATTATTTGCAGGAGCCGGACATTTTCCACGATATTTTCGGTCATGTGCCGATGCTGGCCAATCCGGTTTTTGCCGATTTCATGGAAGCCTATGGCAAGGGTGGCCAGCGTGCGATGCAACTTGGCCAGCTGCACAATCTGGCGCGCCTCTACTGGTACACAGTGGAATTTGGCCTGATTCGTGAGGCGGGCGGCCTGCGCATCTATGGTGCGGGCATTCTTTCCAGTCCGAACGAGACCGTGTTTGCGCTGGAAGCGGATAGCCCCAACCGGATTACCTTCGACCTGCCACGCGTCATGCGGACCAAGTATATCATCGACGATTTCCAGCAGACCTATTTTGTCATCGACAGTTTCGAGGCGCTGCTGGAGGCCTGTTACAAGGATTTCGGGAGCGTCTATGCCGACGTGAAGGGAATGCCGGACTTTGAGCCACACGAGATATCGCTGGGAGACGATGTTCTCCATCGTGGAACTCTCGCTTATTTTCACAGGCGCAAGGCAGGCCTTTAATGCCGACCGCCGTGGCCTCTTGACCGTTCAGGAAAAAGCCCGCACCCCGCTGTGATGCATTATGTCCCTCGCATCCTCGTTACCGGCGGTGCCGGCTTTATCGGGTCGTTCCTGTGTGAACGCCTGCTCGAAACCGGGGCGGAAGTCCTGTGCGTCGATAATTTCTTCACTGGCCGGCGTACCAACGTCGCCCACCTGCTCGACAATCCGAAGTTCGAAGTGATGCGGCATGACGTGACGTTCCCGCTGTTTGTGGAAGTCGACCAGATCTACAACCTGGCCTGTCCGGCCAGTCCGATCCATTACCAGTTCGACCCGGTTCAGACGACCAAGACAAGCGTGCATGGCGCAATCAACATGCTGGGTCTCGCCAAGCGGACGCGGGCGCGCATCCTCCAGGCCTCGACATCGGAAGTCTATGGCGATCCGGTGATCCATCCCCAGACCGAGGACTATTGGGGCAACGTCAATCCGATCGGTCCGCGCAGCTGCTATGATGAAGGCAAACGCTGCGCCGAGACGCTGTTTTTCGACTATTATCGCCAGCACAAGGTCGAGATCAAAGTCGCCCGCATCTTCAACACATACGGCCCGCGCATGCATCCGAACGATGGCCGGGTCGTCTCGAACTTCATCGTCCAGGCGCTGAAGGGCGAGGACATCACGCTTTATGGCGACGGCAATCAAACGCGTAGTTTCTGCTACGTGTCAGACCTCGTGACGGGTTTGATTTCGCTGATGGGCACGGGTCCGGAGTTTGTCGGCCCCGTGAACATCGGAAACCCGGGCGAATTCACGATCCGCCAACTGGCCGAACGGGTTATCGACCTGACAGGCTCCAAATCCCAACTCGTTCATCACCCGCTGCCGCAGGATGACCCCAAGCAGCGCCAGCCCGATATCACCATTGCGCGGGACAAGCTTGGCTGGGAACCGATCGTCAAACTGGACGAGGGGCTGATGCCTACCATTGCCTATTTCGAAGAAGAAATACGGGTCATGGGCTGACGCCCGTTGACCAGTGGGCCCGGCAGGACTCGAACCTGCGACCAAACCGTTATGAGCGGTCCGCTCTAACCAACTGAGCTACGGGCCCTACTGAACTTCCCGTTTAAGCATGGCTTTCACCTGTGGCAATGGCGCAATTCACTGCTTCTTGGTTACGAAATTGCATTGGTCTTGGCGATATACAGATTGAAACGCAAGACAGGGTCGGATTCGCATTGAATCGGCCGGATTCGTCTGCAAGGATGCCATTATGAAGCAGGTACTGGTGACTGGAGGAGCGGGCTATATTGGCACGCACACTTGTGTCGAGCTGCTTGCGCGCGGCTATTCGCCTGTTGTCGTTGACAATTTCGTCAATAGCAGTCCGGCTTCGCTGGACCGGGTCCGGCGGCTGACCAATCACGAGTTGCCATTCTACGAAGCCGATGTGCGCGACACGGACAAGATCACTGAAATCCTCACGAAGCACAAATGCGATTCGGTCATCCATTTTGCCGGGCTGAAAGCGGTCGGGGATTCTGTTGCCAAACCGCTCGATTATTACAGCGCCAATGTGATCGGTACGCATAGTCTTCTGACTGCCATGATGCGTGCCGGGACGCGGCGCTTCGTGTTCAGTTCCAGTGCGACGGTCTATGGCGAGCCGGTCTTCCTGCCCTACACTGAGGATCACCCGCTGAGCCCGACAAATCCCTATGGGCAGACCAAATTGTCAGTCGAATTGATGCTCAACGATCTGGTTGAGTCCGGCGGGATGACCGATGTCGCAATCCTGCGCTATTTCAACCCGATCGGCGCGCATGCCAGCGGGCAGATCGGCGAAGACCCTCACGGCGTGCCCAACAATCTGATGCCCTATGTAGCGCAGGTGGCGGTCGGGCGGCGTCCCGCGTTGAACGTGTTCGGCAATGACTATGACACGCCGGACGGCACGGGTGTCCGTGACTATCTGCATGTCGTGGACCTGGCCCGGGCCCATGTCCTGTCGCTGGAACGGTTCGAGCGCGAGCCGGGGGCGATCACGGTCAATCTCGGCACCGGACATGGCACGTCGGTTCTCGAACTGGTCGCGGCCTTCGTGGACGCGAGCGGGCGCAAGGTGCCGATGAATTTTGTGCCCCGGCGCTGCGGCGACATTGCCGCGTTCTGGGCCGATCCGAGCCAGGCCGAAGCGCTGCTCGGATGGCGGGCAGAATACGGTCTGGCCGAAATGTGTCGGGATCAATGGGCTTGGCAAAGTCAAAATCCGAACGGTTTTGAGCTGGCCTGACATCGCAATAAATTTTCTGACCGACGCAACGTTTGCCGTTTTGCGGCCTTAATCCTTTGGGAAACAAGGCTATCAAACAGAATGGAACTCCAGACATGCTGAATCAAAAGACACTGATCGCTGCGATGGGGGCTTGCGTGCTTTCGCTTGCACCGGCTGCCTGTGCGCAGATGCCAACAACCACCAAGGGGGCTTCAATCGCCGAGATGAAGCACCCGATGATGAATCCGAATTCAATCCAGCCTGAGACGACGCTCGACATTTCCGCCGAAGGCGAAGTGATGCGCGCGCCTGACATAGCCTATATCACGGCAGGCGTGCAGGCTGATGCCGAGACGGCCAGGGCAGCGATGCAGCAGCAGGCCAGTGCCATGACGGGTGTCTTCGATGCGCTGGCCGAGGCCGGCGTTGCGAAGAAGGACATGCAGACTTCGAACTTCTCGCTGCAGCCGCGCTATACTTATGTCGAGATTGATGAAGGCAAGGGCCGCACCCGCGGCGAGCAGCGACTCGATGGCTACACTGCCTCGAACCAGCTGACAGTGAAGGTTCGCGACCTCGACAATCTCGGCGCCACGATGGACAGCCTGGTTTCAGCCGGCGGCAATACGTTCTCGGGCATCAACTTTGCGCTCGACAATGATGATGAAGTGCGTGCCGAAGCCCGTCGCAAGGCCATGGAAAGTGCGATGTCCAAGGCCAAGCTCTACGCTGGCGCAGCCGGCCTCAGGATTGCCCGTATCGTGACGATTTCGGAAGGCGGCGATTACAGCCCGCAACCGATGGCCATGATGTCGCGCAGCAAGGAAATGGCGATGGATTCGTCCACACCGATCTCAGGCGGCGAAGTCGGCTACACGGCGCGTGTGAACGTGACGTTCGAACTGGTGAAATAGGCNAGATCCAACTTGCAAGTATGAANGACGGCAGTTCCTGACGGGGCTGCCGTTTTTCGTGGGTGAACCAGGTCAGACATAGCCTTCGGCGAGCAGGTCTTTCATGTCGACGATGCCGATGGGCCGACCGTCTTGGACGACGAAGGCATTGGAGATGCGGTGTTCGCTGAGGCGCTTGATGACCACCGCGAGGCGCTCCTCAGGTGCGACGGTGCGAGGATCGGGAGTCATGACTGAGGCGGCGTCGCCGTCGAGCTTGCCCGCCAGCATGGCGCGGCGCAGGTCTCCATCGGTGACCATGCCGATCATTTGACCCTCTACGCTCAGGACAGCAACGCAGCCCTTGCGGCCTTCCGAGACAGCGAGGATCACGTCCTGCACGCTGGCGTCTGTCGCGACGACGGGGATATCGTCCGGCCGGTCCGCGACGTAATCGCCCGCGGTTTGCAGCGAGCGTCCCAGCTTGCCGCCCGGATGGCGGCTGCCGAAGTCTTCCCGGCTGAAGCCGCGTCGGTCCATCAGAAGGATCGTGAGGGCGTCGCCCAGAGCCAGGGCCATTGTAGTGGACGATGTGGGCGCCAGGCCGTTCGGGCAAGCCTCGGCCACGGACGGCATATGCAGCACGACGTCAGACAGGCGACCGAGGGTCGAGTCCGGCGCGCGGGTCATGCCGATGACGGGGATGGCATGGCTACGGCAGTAGCGCAGGAGGTCGACCATCTCACGGCTTTCCCCCGAATAGGATATGGCGAGCACCACCGATCCGGGCGCGATCATGCCGAGGTCGCCATGGCTGGCTTCGGTCGGGTGGAGGAAGAAGGAGGGCGTGCCCGTAGAGGCGAGGCTGGCGGCGATCTTCTGACCAATATGGCCCGATTTTCCGACGCCGGCGACGATCACATGACGATCGGTCGCCATGATGATATCGGCAGCCCGGACAATGGTCGCGTCGATGCCAGCTTCGAGTTTCTCGAGGGCATCCCGCTCGATGCGGATGACATTGCGCGCGAGATTGATCTCTGACTCGGTTTTCAAGGACGGCTCCCTAGAGGCTATGCGCACAGGCGTCTGCCCGATTGGGAGCGTTCGTCAAGCCTTGGCAGTGCGGATCGGCGTGCCAGGTCTATTGCGCGAACTGGCGGGCTTCGTACTCGCTGACCGTAAAGGCGGGGCGTCCTGCGGGGATGACAACGGTGGCGCCGTCGAAACTGGTCGGAGTGGCGTCGCCCTGTTCGAATTCCGGTTCCGGCCGCTGACCGGTATCGGCCACCAGGATTTCCTCGGCGTCCTCGGCTTTTTCTTCGTCGGCCGCAGGTGCAAGCGCAGGTCCGGGTGCAGGCGCGGTCTTGAACTTGATAGCCCGTGCCGCGTTTGCCACGCTGAGGCGCTGGCCGTTGAGCATTGGCTCTGCTGCCGCGTCGAGGTCTACCGATTTGCCGTTGAAGGCCGAAAAGGCCATCTCGATATTTCGACCTGGATCGGCAGGATCATCCGGAATCTGGTAAGTATGGAAGGCGGCCTCGACGAGGGCTGCGACATGGGCATTCCGCGACTTGGATGTGCTGCCGCCGAGCATGATGGCGATGATCCGGTGACCGTCGCGCTCGGCAGAGGTCATCAGGTTGAAACCCGAGGCGCGCGTGTAGCCGGTCTTGATGCCGTCGACGCCGTCGACTGTCTCAAGCAGCTCGTTGTGATTCTTGTAAGTCTTGCCGGCCCAGCTGAAGCGCGGCTTGGAGAAATAGTGATAGGACTCGCCGTGATTATCGAGCATCGCTTCGGCAAGGATGGCCAGATCACGCGCGGTGCTGACCTGGCGGCTGTCGGGCAAGCCGGATGCGTTTACGAACCGGGTGTTCTCAAGGCCGAGGCTCTGGGCTTTGATCGTCATGAGCTGGGCGAAACGGGTTTCGGTGCGACCGAGCCGCTCGGCGACGACGACGGCGACATCATTGGCCGACTTGGTGACGAGGGCGCCTATCGCGTCCCGGACCGAGATGGACGAGTTGGGCTTTAGCTTGAGATTGGACGGAGCCTGACTGGCGGCAAAGCGTGATACCATCAGCCGTTCGTCCAGTGTGACTTCGCCAGACTCCAGCGCATCGAACAGCATGTACAGGGTCATGACCTTGGTCAGCGATGCTGGATAGCGCGCGTCGTCGGCATTGCGGGCGTGAAGGACTTCGTGCGTATCGACGTCGATCACGATGGAGGCGTACTTCTCGGCGAAGGCCGCAGGCGCAAACAGTCCCGACGTGACGAGCATTGCCGCAAGGGCAAGTGTTCTTAACATTGGGGCTAAAGCACGCTGTTTCATTGTGGCCTACCTTCGAAAAAGTATTAACCCCGAGCCGCCCGAGGTTCACGATAGAGTCGCTGAAATGCGTTGACCAGACCTTAACGCAGAGTCGGGCATCAAATTTTGGCAATCTGGGCGTGACTGTGCAAAATGCGTGCAAAAATGATTATGTTGCGGCGCACAAAATATATTGCATTTGCGAAAAGATCGGCTATAATGTCACACAAATCAGGAAAAGGATCCGACCATGGCCACGTCACCGAAAACTGCTCCCAAAGCAAAGCCAGCCACGAGCGCGAAAGCTGAGGCGCACGCCACAGAAGCTGCGACGAAAACGCTCGACGGCAGCATGGACACGATTTCCGATATCGCCACCAAATTCAGCACCTTTGCTGAAGACGGCGTAAAGTCGATGACCGAGCGCGCTACGGCCTCGACCGAAGTGATGCGCACGATCGGTAGCCGAAATGTGGACTTCCTCACCCGTACGATTGAACAGGGCGTTGAAGCGACGCAGGCCATGACAACCGAGAAAGACCCGCGCAAGCTCATGGAAATCCAATCCGGCTTTGCAAAATCCCTGTTTTCGGCTTATACATCAGAGATGAACGCCCAAGCTGAGCTCTGCATGCTCGCATGGCGTGACGCTGCCAAGCCCTTCACTGCGGCTTGGGCCAGCAAGTAAGCTCCTGAGGTCCGACAGGGTTCCCCTGTCAGGCAGTAGAGTGGGTAGATTAAGAAGAGCCGGGCCTGTTTGGCCCGGTTCTTTGTTATTGGGTTCCGTGTTTTTCGCGTGGCATCCACCAAGCAAGGCGACTACGATAGCGCCATGACCGATTTTATCGACTTCCAGACGTTCAAACGCCCGGCGAAACCCAACAACTGGCTCGTCGCACCGGACGGTTTTGCCGACTCTGCGCTGCCGGACGAATCATCGCCGGTCTTCGACCGCACGCCGGCGGCGCTGTTTGAGGACATTATGCAGATGGTCGCGGCGCGCAGCGACTGGAAGATCATGGCGTCTGATCCGGCGGCAGGCCGCATAAGGTTCATTGCCGTGACCAGGCTGCTCCGGTTCAAGGATGATATCGACATTCTGGTGCTGCCGGTCGCAGAACACGGCCACCAGTCGACGCTTGTCGTCTACTCGCGATCACGGATCGGTTATTCCGATCTCGGGACCAATGGCAAACGCGTGAACGCGCTGCTCAGTGCGCTCGCCATGCCTTAAAAGCAGGCAAGTCATGTTTTTGCCACGCTTGGTCTCTTCAATCTCACGCAGGAACGTATATCTTATGGCTATGACCATGACATCTGATCTTGTCCGGATGAGCGATCCGAACATGCCGGGTCCACCGGCGGGCAATCCGCCCGGTGATGGAGACGGCATCGGTGTCGACATTGTAACGCAGACGCGGATCAAGACAAAAAAGCCCTCGCTTTACCGGGTCTTGCTGCTGAACGACGATTACACGCCGATGGAGTTCGTCGTTTATATCCTGGAGCGCTATTTCAATCGCTCGCGGGAACAGGCGACGCGGATCATGCTGCATGTCCACCAGAAGGGCGTCGGTCTGTGCGGGGTCTACACCTACGAAGTGGCGGAAACAAAAGTCGCTCAGGTGCTTGACCTTGCCAAACGCCATGAGCACCCTCTCCAATGCGTTATGGAGAAAGAAGACTAGATTTCACCTCCGACCCCTGAAAGGTCCCCCAAAGTGCCACGATTGTCCCACTCTCTCGAAACCGCTCTCGAAAAGGCGCTCACGCTCGCGTCCGAACGCGACCATGAGTATGCCACGCTGGAACATCTTCTGTTGTCGCTGACGGAAGACGAACATGCCCGCGAAGTCATGGGAGCCTGCAAGGTCGATATCGAAGCACTGACCGGCGACCTTGTACGTTATATCGACGAAGAGCTTTCCAGCCTGATCCTCGAAGAAAGCGAAGGGCGCGTGCAGCCGACCGCTGCATTCCAGCGCGTTGTCCAGCGCGCAATCCTGCACGTCGAAAGCTCGGGCCGTGATGAAGTGACAGGCGCCAATGTGCTGGTCTCGATCTTTTCCGAGCGCGAAAGCCATGCTGCCTACTTCCTGCAAGAGCAGGACATGACTCGCTACGATGCCGTGAACTTCATTTCGCATGGCGTGGCCAAACAGCCCGGCATGTCACGCCCGACGAGCCCGCGTGGCGCCGAAGGGGGCGAAGAAGAAGCCGTGAAGCAGGGACACGAGGCGCTCGACGCGTATTGCGTGAACCTCAATGCCAAGGCACGCGCCGGCAAGATCGATCCGCTGATCGGCCGCGATATGGAGGTGAACCGCTGCATTGAAGTGCTTTGCCGCCGCAACAAGAACAACCCGATTCTCGTGGGCGACCCGGGAGTCGGCAAAACGGCTATCGCTGAAGGGCTCGCCAAACGCATTGTCGATGGCGACGCGCCGGAAATCCTGGACGAAGCGATCATCTGGTCGCTCGACATGGGCGCACTGTTGGCCGGCACCCGGTATCGCGGTGATTTCGAGGAACGTCTCAAATCCGTGATGAAAGAGCTTGAGCAACAGGAAAAAGCCATCCTGTTCATTGACGAAATCCACACAATCATCGGCGCCGGTGCCACATCGGGCGGTGCCATGGATGCGTCAAACCTGCTGAAGCCCGCGCTTCAGAATGGTGGCCTGCGTTGCATGGGTTCGACGACGTTCAAGGAATACAAGCAGCACTTCGAAAAGGACCGCGCCCTGTCGCGTCGGTTCCGCAAGATCGACGTGGTCGAACCGACTGTGCCGGACGCGGTCAAGATCCTGACCGGCCTGAAGTCCCGTTTCGAGGACTTCCACGGTCTGCGCTA
>JGI24723J26617_10000250_pt1 | contig 53818 bp, 50 predicted proteins | sample Cruoilmetagenom6_FD_26617 | JGI IMG/M metagenome (IMG submission 26617) | reverse complement strand
AGTTCGCGCCCCAGCCCGCCGCAAGCGCGGCATTCAAAAGCGCAAGGCAGACACCGCCCGCCGCATAGGTCTGTTCAATCGCCGGAATTTTGTCAGAGGGTTTTTGCACCTCGATCACGGCCACCGCCAGATGTGCATTTGCAAACTGATCCTTTGCCTTGGCAATATCCTCGGGCGATTTGCCAAGCCGCGCGCCAACGCCCTCGATCAGCCCGGCAATCCGCAAAAGCGCGCCGCGTTCCAGCACGATAAAGCGCCAGGGTTCCAGTTTGCCATGGTCCGGGCTTCGCGCGGCGGCGGTCAGGAGCGGGCGCAATTCGGCGCGCCCCGGCACCGGCAAAACAAGCGTCTTGGCCGGACGCGAGCGGCGGGTTTGCAAAAACTCAAGGGCGGCGGCGTTCGGAACGGGCATGGCAAGCTTTCATCTTATTCACGGCTTACATGTCGGCAAGCCGGGCGCCGGGGTCAAGGGGCAGCGCAGTTTAAAACCACTTGGATTGCCCGAAACCAGCGGCTAATCAGGGCCATGGATAGCCCCGACCTAAGCCACCTTAACCGCCCCGGCACCCGGATCGCCCTGCGGGTGACACCCAAAGCCTCGCGCAATCGCATCACCCTAGAGGCGGATCAGCTCCGGGTTTATGTCACCACCGTGCCCGAGGACGGCCGCGCCAATGCCGCCGTGCAAAAGCTGTTGGCCAAGGCGCTCGGCCTGCCCAAAACGCGCCTGCGGCTTATCCGCGGACAAACGTCGCGCGACAAGGTTTTTGAGGTGGAATAGAGCAAGGCTTGGTGCGCGCGCGCTCTCGAATGACGGCTCTAAGCCCAAGGTGACACGTTGAATGAGCAAGTATTCCATGAGTAGATGTCATCAAGACAAACATCGGAGAAAATTACCTTGGAATGTTTAGAAGCCGCGCCATGGCCTTTTGTCCTTTTTGTGTTCTTCGCGTTTATATCGGCCTACGCTGTTGCAAAACACAATGCATTTGCGTTGAAAGACACCCTTCTCGCCTTAGGCGGCATGAAGAAATTTGAGAAAAGCTGGCTTATCAATCTCCTCATTGCGGCAACGCTGACGCTACCGTTAGGCGCTTCTTATTGGGTGATTGCCGCTTGTGGGGCTTAGCGGTTGAAGCGTGGGCTTTGTCCTGTGAGTTCAACGGGTGGTCGCAACACTTTAGGCTTTGAGCAAACCTGCCCTTTATAAAATGAACGACATCCCGCGTGTCCAGCTGCGGATCACGATGGTCAGGGGCTTTGCGATGTCACAGGATCGCCCCTAGGCGACGCCCGCGCGCAGGGCGTCGTGGATATGCACCAGGCCCTGCAATTGCCCGGTCTCATCGACAGCGAAAAGCGCGCTGATCTTATGGGTGTTCATCACCCCAAGCGCCTCGGACAATAACGCATCGGGCGAAATGCTGCGTGGGTTGTAGGTGGCGATTTCGCCGGCCTTATGGCTCATCAAATGGTCAAGATTGCGCCGCAAATCGCCATCGGTAATCACCCCCTTGAGCATGCCGTTCTCAACCAGAGCCGCCACGCCAAAGCCCTTGGCGGTCATCTCAAGCAGGGTTTCGCCCATATCCGTGTCAGCCGCAACCACCGGCAGGGCATCGCCCCGGTGCATGACGGATGACACCTTGAGCAATTGCGCCCCAAGCGTGCCGCCGGGGTGAAAGGCCATGAAATTCTCGCGTTCAAACCCGCGCATCCGCATCAGCGCCACCGCCAGAGCATCGCCAAGCGCCAGCGTGCAGGTCGTGCTTGTGGTCGGCGCCATGCCGATCGCACAGGCCTCGGGCGCCTTGGGCAGTTCAAGCAGGTGATCGGCCTGCTGCGCAAGAGTGCTGTCGGCCTTTTTGGTGATCGCCACCAGTGGAATGGCAAACCGCCGGGTATGGGCGATGATATCGGCAAGCTCGCGGGTCTCACCGGAATTGGAAATAAGGATAACCGCATCCTGATCGGTGATCATGCCAAGGTCGCCATGACTGGCCTCGCCGGGATGCACATATTGCGCAGGCGTGCCGGTGCTGGCCATGGTCGCGGCGATCTTGGCCGCAATATGCCCCGACTTGCCCATGCCCGATACGATCACGCGGCCCCGGACCTGCAACAGCTCGGTGATCACCCGATCAAAGCTGTCCGGGAGCGCGTCGCGCAGCGCGCTTACCGCCTCGGCCTCGATCCGCAGGACCTCACGGGCAATCTCGGTCGGGGTTTGGCTGGCAGGCATGGCAGGGCTCCTCTTTGGCAGACTGATACCGTGCCCCGGCCCCAAGGCCAAGCCCCTGCCGTGCGCGGTGTGTTTTGCGGCTGGTCAGGGCGCATGGCCCGGTCTAACGTCGCGCGCATGACCGCCGATATCCAAATCCTCGATAGCCGCTATGCCTGGACACGCCTTGCCGTGTCGCTGCTGATTGCCACGGTGGGCAACGTCGGCATGTGGTCGATCATCGTGGTGATGCCCGCGATGCAGGCCGAATTCGGGGTTGATCGCGCGGCGGCCTCGTTGCCCTATACGATGACCATGGTCGGCTTTGCGGTTGGCAATTTCGGCATTGGCCGGATCGTCGACCGCTTTGGCATCTCGACCGCGCTTTGTGGCGCGGCGGTGTTGATTGCGGGGGCCACTGGATTGGCGGCGCTGAGCCCGTCGGTGGGTGTTCTCTCGGGGCTGCAAATTCTGATCGGCTTTGGCACCGCCGCGAGCTTTGGCCCGCTGATCGCCGATGTCTCGCTCTGGTTCGTGCGCCGCCGTGGCATTGCCGTGGCGATCACCGCAAGCGGCAACTATCTTTCGGGCGCGATCTGGCCGGTGATCCTTGCCGGTATTCTGGCAAATCAGGGCTGGCGCGCGGTGTACCTCGTGTTGGCGGCGGTTACTGTCTTGACGGTCATTCCGCTGGCCCTGTTGCTGCGCCGCCGTGTGCCACTGGCGGCGCGTGCGCATGCCGACACGCTCTCAAGCGCGCGCGCCGGTGCCGTCGGTATTCCACCGCGCACCCTGATGCTTCTGCTCGGGCTGGCCGGGGTGGGGTGCTGTGTGGCGATGTCGATGCCGCAGGTCCATATCGTGAGCTATTGCGTCGATCTCGGCTATGGCCCGGCGGTGGGGTCGCAAATGCTGTCACTGATGCTTCTGGGCGGCGTGGTGTCACGACTGATCTCTGGGCTGATGGCCGACCGTTTGGGCGGGGTGCGCACGCTGCTGATCGGCTCGACCCTGCAATGTCTTGCGCTGTTCTTTTATCTGCCTTCGGGCGGGCTGACCTCGCTTTACGTGGTCAGCATGATTTTTGGCCTGGCCCAGGGCGGGATCGTGCCAAGCTATGCTGTGATCGTGCGCGAATACATGCCCAGCCAGGAGGCCGGTCGACGTGTGGGCTTTGTTTTGATGTCGACAATCGCGGGCATGGCGCTTGGCGGCTGGTTGTCAGGCTGGATCTATGACCTGACAGGCAGCTATCAGATGGCGTTTCTGAACGGCATTGCCTGGAATGCCCTCAACATCGGGATCATCGCGCTGATCCTGACGCGCACCCGAACCCGCCAGGCTCTGCTTGCCTGAAGAGGGCAATATTGAGTATTTTAGCCAAGAAGAAGCAGGGCTCCCGCATCTTCTTCTTGGTTCAAATACTCAAATCCGAAACCGGCCAAATGCGCGAGGTCGATGGTCTTACTCTTCGTGGATCACCTTGATATGGCGCTCGCCGCGGGCTTGGGCCAGAGCCATCTGTTTTTGACGCTCGCGAAAGCGCGCCTTGTCCTCTGTGGTGGTCTCATGGGTACAGTGATGACAGGCGACGCCCTCTTCGTATTCGGGCCGCCTTGTGTCTTCGGGCAGAATCGGGCGACGGCAGGCATGACAGAGCCGGTGCGGTCCCTCGCTCAGGCCGTGACCCACGGACACGCGCGCATCGAAGACAAAGCATTCGCCCTGCCATGTGCTTTGAGCCTCGGGCACCTCTTCGAGATATTTCAGAATGCCACCCTTGAGGTGATAGACATCGTCCACGCCCTGACCAAGAAGGTAGTTGGTGGATTTCTCGCAACGGATGCCGCCGGTGCAGAACATTGCGATCCGTTTGTTGTGAAAGCGGTGCTTGTTTTCCTCCCACCAGGCCGGAAAGTCGCGAAAGCTGGCGGTTTCGGGGTCGATCGCGCCTTTGAAGGTGCCAATCGCCACCTCGTAATCGTTGCGCGTGTCGATCACGGCCACATCGGGGCTCTCGATCAGGGCGTTCCAATCGCCCGGATCGACATAATGCCCGACCTGTGCAAGCGGGTCGACATCGGGCTGGCCCATGGTCACGATCTCTTTCTTCAACCGCACCTTGAGGCGGCGGAAGGGTTGATCGGCGCTGCTGCTTTCCTTCCACTCCAGATCGCCACAGCCGGGCAGGGCGCGGATATGCGCGATGACGCGGGCAATGCCGGCATCCGGGCCCGCAATCGTTCCATTGATCCCCTCGCGGGCGAGCAACAAGGACCCGCTTATCTTTTCGGCCTCGCAGAGCGCCAAAAGCGGACCCTGAATCGTTGCCGGATCATCAAAGCGGGTGAAATGATAGAGTGCTGCAATCTTGTACATGGCCCGCGATTTACCGATTTGGGCGCGCCGGAACAAGAGGGCAAAGTGGCGCCATTGACGCAAGCCCTGCGCCTGCGTACCCCTAGAGGGCAAAAGGAGATGCCCCATGACCCACGCCCTGATCGTGATCGACCTGCAAAACGATTTCTGCCCCGGCGGCGCCCTGGCCGTGACTGGCGGCGATGAGATCGTGGCTGGCATCAACGCCCTGATGGCCGAGTTTGCGGTTGTGATCCTGACACAGGACTGGCACCCGGCGGGGCATTCGTCTTTTGCCTCGTCGCATGGCAACAAGGCGCCCTTCGAGATGACCGAGATGCCCTATGGCCCGCAGGTGCTCTGGCCCGATCACTGTATTCAGGGCACGCCCGGTGCCGAATTTCACCAAGGGCTTACGACGACGCGCGCCGATGCCATCATCCGCAAGGGCATGAATCCGGCGATCGACAGCTATTCGGCATTTTTCGAGAATGACCACAAAACACCCACCGGGCTTGACGGCTATCTGCGCACGCGCGGGATAGACGCGCTGACGCTGGTCGGGCTGGCCACTGATTTCTGCGTCAATTTCTCGGCGGTGGATGCGGCGCGGTTGGGCTATTCGGTGAGCGTGCGGCGTGATCTCTGTCGTGCGATTGATCTTGATGGCTCTCTGGCTGCCGCAGAAACAGGCATGCACGAGGCCGGGGTCACCCTTAGATGACCCCGCGATGAACAGGCTTGGCGATCAAATCCGCGACTGCCGCCTTTGTGCCGCACGCTTTGCCGCCACCCAGACGCGTCACAGCCCGCGCCCTGTGGTCTGGTTTCGCCCCTCGGCGCGTCTGCTGATCGCAGGGCAGGCACCGGGGATGCGGGTGCATCAATCGGGCAAGCCGTTTGACGACCCCTCGGGCGAGCGTTTGCGCGATTGGCTGGGGCTGAGCGAGGCAGAGTTCTACGATCAATCCCGCGTCGCGATTGTGCCCATGGCATTTTGTTTTCCGGGCTATAACGCCAAGGGCTCTGACCTGCCGCCGCCACGCATTTGTGGCGAGACATGGCATGATCTTGTGATGCAAGAGCTTGGAAAGATTGACCTTACCATTCTTGTCGGCGGCTATGCGCATAAATATCACCTTGGTGTCAAAACCGGCGTGACCGACACGGTCAAGGGCTGGCGCGACCATGCACCGCGGCTTTTTGCCTTGCCGCATCCGTCCTGGCGCAATACCGCTTGGCTAAAGAAAAACCCGTGGTTCGAGGCCGAGGTTTTGCCCGAATTACGTGCGCAGGTTCAAAGGGTTATCAATGTCTGAACTTACCCGCCTTGACGCGGCTCATGCCGCGATGGAGGCCTCACCCGAGGATGCCACCGCCCGCATGCGATTCTATGAGACCCTCGCGGCGAGCGAGCTTTACCTGTTGCTGAAATCCGAACCTGAGGGCGAGGCGATTGACCCCGAAGTCTTTGATCTCTCGGACCATTCCTTTGTGCTGGTGTTTGATCAGGAGGCGCGGTTGAGCCGCTTCGCCAGTCGACCCGCGCCCTATGCCGCGCTGAGCGGGCGCACGATTGCCGCGATGCTGGCCGGGCAGGGGATCGGCCTTGGTGTCAACCTTGAGGTGGCGCCTTCGTCGATCCTTATCCCGCCCGAGGCGGTGGATTGGCTGGCCGAAACCCTGGGCACCGGCCCGTCAGAGATCGAGGCGCGGGTCGAGCGGTTTCATGCGCCCAAGGGCCTGCCTGAAAACGTTGTCGTTGCGCTGGATGCCCGGCTGGCCAGTGCCACCGGGCTGGCCTCGCTGGCCTATCTGGTGGGGGTCACCTATGACAGTGGCGCACAGGGGCATATGCTTGGGTTTGTCGATGCCGCAGCGGGCGCAGAGGCGGCCCTTGCACAGGCCGTGTCAGAGGTTCTCATCTTTTCCGGGCTTGAGGCCGCCGCGCTTGATGTGGCGTTTTTCGAGGCAAACGATCCGACGGCGGCACGGCTTTCGACCTACGGGCTGCGGTTCGATCTGCCGCAGCATGAGGCGCCTGAGCCTCGGCGCGCGCCGGGCTCGGACCCGGAAAAACCCCCGATCCTCAAATAGCGCCAAACACCCCGAGGGGCGGCTTAGTACCCCAGATCGCGGTCAACCAGATGCAAAAAAGGCTCACCCGCCTCGCCGCGACGGATATTTTCCGCGATCACCTGCGAGGCCGATCGTGGCCGCGTTTCCGAGGCGATATGCGGGGTCACGGTTACCCGTGGATGCGCCCAATAGGGATGCTCTGGTGGCAAAGGTTCCTGGCGGAACACGTCGAGCGTGGCATGCCCGACTTCGCCGCTCTCCAGAGCCGTCAGCAGGGCGCCATCGTCAATCAGCGGGCCGCGACCGGGGTTCACGATCACCGCGCCATGCGGCAGATAGGCCAGCGTTTCGGCGTTCAGAAGGTTTTCCGTATCACTGGTCAACGGTAGCAAAAGAACAAGGATATCCGCCACTTGCAGGGCCGCCCTCAGACCCTGATCGCCCGAGAGGCAGGCGATGCCGTCAATCTCTTTCTGGCTCCGGCTCCAGCCGGTCATGGGAAATCCAAGCTGGCCAAGCGCCTGCGCGCAGGCCTGACCAAGCGCGCCAAGGCCAAGCATGGTCACGCGCCGGTCCTGGGCCAGCGGCGGGATGTCCTTGCGCCAGATCCCGTCCTGCCCAAGTATATGTGCATCCATCCCAAGGTGATGGCGCAGCACATGGCCGGTGACCCATTCCACCATGCCCTGCGTCAGCCCATGATCGACCATGCGCGCCAGCGGCAGGTGCAGGGTCGGATTGCGGACCACGTCCTCGACCCCGGCCCAGAGATTCAAAACCGCTTTGGCGCGCGTAAAGGGGGCGAAATCCTCGATCCCGCTATTGGGGGCGTAGACGATGTAATCGACCTCATGCGCGGGCAGGTCGGTGGCAAGGGTGGCCTCGACGCCGGCCTCTGACAGGGCGGTTCTCAATGGGGTTTTGTAGGTTTCCCATTTCTCGGGACGGGCGGCAAAAAGGATGTTTGCGGGCATGAAAGATTACCTTGGTTTGTGAATATGTGCGCTCTGGACAAGGCCGAATCCGACCATCAGCACAAGCATGGCAGAGCCGCCATAGCTGATCAGGGGCAAGGGCACGCCGACCACCGGCATCAGCCCCATGACCATTGCCATATTGACCGAGAAGAACAGGAAAAACGTCATCGCCACCCCAAGCGTCAGCAGCGAGGAATAGCGATCACGGTTGGAGAGCGCGGTCGAGATGCAAAACACCAGAATGAGCGTATAAAGCCCGAGAATCGAAATCGCCCCGACAAAGCCGAACTCCTCGGCCAGCGTCACAAAGATGAAATCGGTGTGCTTTTCCGGCAGGAAGTTAAGCCGCGATTGCGTGCCCTGCATGAACCCGCGCCCCGTCCACCCGCCCGATCCAAGCGCGATCTTGGACTGGGTGATGTGATAGCCGGCGCCAAGCGGGTCATTGTCGGGATTGAGAAAGGTGTCGATCCGGCGATATTGATAGTTCTCAAGCATTTGCCAGGTGGTGCCCCGGCTTTCAAACACCGCAAAGACCAACCCCACAACGGCGGCGATCACCGTCGCGAAATAGGCCCAATGCACCCCGGCGATGAACATCATCACGCCCCCCGCCGCCAGCAACAGGATCGAGGTGCCCAAATCCGGCTGACGCAGAACAAGCGCGACCGGGAAAAGGATCATCGCCACCGGCAGGGCCACCCAAACCGGGCGCGACACCCGCGACATTGGCAACCAGTCGTAATAGGCCGCCAAAAGCATCACCAGCGTGATTTTCACAAGCTCCGAGGGCTGCAACCGCATGAACCCGATATCAATCCAACGTTGCGCGCCTTTGCCCTCGATCCCGAACAGAGCCACCGCGATCAAAAGCGCGACCGAGATCAGATAGGCCAGCAGCGACATGTTGCGCCAGAACCAGATCGGCACCATTGCCACCATAAGCATGATGGCAAAGCCAAGCGCAAAACGTTTCATCTGCGGCTCGGCCCAGGGCGACAACGCCCCCCCGGCAACCGAATAGAGCATCAGAAACCCAACCCCCGCCACGGCCATCAACAAGACCACAAGCGGCCAGTTGAGGTGAAGCATCTTGCCCGGCCCCGTGGGGGTGGTCTTGACGGTATATTCAAGATAGCTCATGCGCGATCCTTGCCGTCAGGCCCGGTTTCGGGGCGCGCCCGGCGCAGCTTTTCCTGAAGGGTCTTGATGCGGCCGCGATCGGCGGCGGGATAGGCGTCAAGCGGCGGGTCCTCACCGTAAAGCGCCTGAAGGGTGATGTCGCGGGCAATCGGCGCGGCGGCGGTTGATCCGCCACCACCATGTTCAACGACCACGGCGACGGCCACCTTTGGCGCGTCAAAGGGCGCAAAGTTGACGAACAACGCGTGATCGCGCCGCTCCCAGGGAAGGTCGCGGTTGTTGACCACGCCGCTGGCACGCTCGCCCGCGGTGATATTGCGCACCTGGCTGGTGCCGGTCTTGCCGGCCATGCGAAAGGCATCGTCGATGATCCGGCTGCGATAGGCGGTGCCGCGATTGCTGTTGGAGACCGCGAACATCGCCTTGCGCACCTCGCGCATCAGGTTTTCGTTCAGGCCAAGCGTGTCGCCATGCCCGGTGGGTTGTTCCACCCCGTCGATTGATTTGATCAGCCGCGGCGTCACTGCCCGGCTTGTGGCGATCCGCGCGGTCATCACCGCCAGTTGCAAAGGCGAGGCCAGCACGAAGCCCTGACCGATGGCGGTGTTCACACTGTCGCCAATCATCCAGGGCTGGCCCCGGTTGGCCTGTTTCCACTCTCGCGTCGGTGCAAGGCCCTTGGCGACGCTGGTCATCGGCAAGTCAAATTGTACGCCAAGGCCAAGACGCTCGGCCATGGCGCTTATTTTCTCGATACCGGTGCGCAGGGCCATTTCATAATAGTAGATGTCACAGCTTTCGCGCAGTGAGCGATGCAGATCGACATTGCCATGCCCGCCCCGCTTCCAGCAGTGAAACCGGCGCCCGCTGATCTCCGCGTAGCCGGGACAATAGACCGTATCGTCAAGCGCGACCTGCCCGTCCTCAAGCGCCGCCAATGCCGTGACCATCTTGAAGGTCGATCCGGGCGGATAGATCCCCTGCACCGCCTTATTGGGCAACGGGCGATAGGGATCGTCAAGCAGGGCCCGATAATCGGGTACGGAAATGCCGCGCACGAAAAGGTTGGGATCATAGCTTGGGGCCGAGGCGCAGGCCAGAAGATCGCCGGTGTCGCAATCAATCACCACCGCCGCAGCACTTTCCCCCTCAAGGCGCGCATTGGTATAGGATTGCAGGGCGTTATCCAGCGTCAGCTGCATATCGGCGCCGGGCTGGCCCTCCTGGCGGTCAAGTTCGCGCATCACCCGGCCTGCCGCGTTCACCTCGACGCGGCGGGTGCCGGCGCTGCCGCGCAACAGGTTTTCGCGCTTGGCCTCAAGCCCGATCTTGCCGATCTGGAACCGGGGCAGACGCAAGAGCTGTTCCGGCGCGTCGATCCGCTCAAGATCCTTGTCACTCACGGTGCCGACATAGCCGACCACATGCGCGTAATCACTGTTTGCCGGATAGCGCCGCGACAGGCCCACCTCAGGCAGCACACCGGGCAGGGCGGGGGCATTTACCGCAACACGGCTTATCGCGCCCCAGCTGACGCGGTCGGCGACGGTGACAGGGGTGTCGCCGCGCAACTCGCGCAGGTCGCGGCGCGCGCGCTCAAGCTCGTCAGGATCAAGCTCGACCAGCTTGGCAAGCCGGGCGATCACCGCATCCACATCGCCCGCCTGTTCGCGGGTCATGGTGATCCGGTAACTTGGGATGTTTTCGGCGATCACCGCGCCGTTGCGGTCAAACAGGCGGCCACGGGTGGGCGGAATGAGTTGAATATTGATGCGGTTTTCATCGGCCAGAAGGCGAAACTGATCGGCCTGTTCGACCTGCATATAGCGCATGCGCAGCGCCAGAACGCCCATCACCCCGGCCTGGAGCCCGCCAATCACAAGCCCGCGCCGGGTTATGCGCCGCTGGCTTTCAGCGGTATCGCGGCCCGGGCGTCTCATATCCGTTTGCCCATGGCATCAATGTCTCCGCGTGTCAGCTTGCGCACGCCCATGACCGTATGCGACAGGAAGGCAACCACGGGATAGATCATCAGCGTGAACACCAGCTGCATCAGGCTCAGGCCAAGCGGGGCCTGATCAACCATCAGCACCGCCAGCACCAGACGATAGGCCAGGGTGATCCCCACCAGGGTGCTTGCGACCGAGGCCCATTCGGCGGCAAAGCTGAGGTCGCGCAGCATCGGCGCGCGGTTGCGCAGGGTCTCGGCGCCCATGACGACAAAAGCCGCCCAAAGCCCCGGCGGGCGCTGGAACAACAGATCCATCGCAAGCGCCACCAGCGCGATCAGCAGGATTGGCACATAATCGGGACGCCGCAGAACCCAGGCAAAGGTGATCGCCAGAATGAGATCAGGCCCGGCCCAATTCGATGGCTGTATGTTCATCGGCAAAAGATGCACGAATATCAAGAAGGTACACAGCATGAGGTAGAGCGCGCGCATCAACCAGTAGCGCTGAATGAAACGATCAGCCATTGCTTGCCTCCGTCGCTTGCGGGGTATCGGGGGCCTGTTCGTCGGGCAACAGAACCGGCGCAATCAGCTGACCGGGATCGGTCAGGTCCTCGTGCCCGTAACTGCGCAGCACACGCAGAAATTCCAGCCGCTCGTAATCGGCGGCAATGCGCACACGCATCCGGCCGCCGGGGTATTCGGCCAGCTGGCCAATCAACAGACCGGCGGGAAATACCCCGCCATCGCCCGATGTCAAAATCCGGTCACCGGGGCGCACCTGATCGGGATCCTCGATAAAGTCGATCGGCGGGGCCGCGCTGTTGTCACCGATCAAAAGCGCCTGTTGCCCCGAGGGCTGGATCGTGACCGGAACGCGGCTTGAGGTATCGCTGAGCAGGATCACCCGCGCGGTGTTGTTGCCCACGCCCGAGATGCGCCCGACAAGGCCAAGCCCGTCCATCGCCGCCCAGCCATCCATGATGCCATCGCGCGCGCCGACATTGATCAGCACCGATTGGCGAAACGGCGAGCCGCTATCGGCCATCACGACGCCGGTGATAAAGGTCATGCGCGGATCAAGCTGCACGTTGTTGAGATCAAGCAGCCGGGCATTTTCCTGTTCAAGCTGAAGCGCGGCCTCTTTCCATGCCTTCATTTGCTGCAACTCGCGACGCAGCTCCTGATTTTGCTGGTACATGCGCTGATAGCTTTGGAAATCGCGCAGGATATTGACCGTCCCCGTGACCGGCGCCATCGCCCAGTCAAAGCTGGGCACGACCCGATCCACCACCTGCGCGCGAAACCGCTCGACCCGCGGGCTGTCGATCCGCCAGACAAGGAAAAGCCCGAGAAGACACAGCAAGACAACCCCCAAAAGCAAACGCTTGAGCGGGCCGGTGTAATCGTCGCCTTGTCCTCGGTCTTTTGCCAAAGAATCCCCCTTTGAGGTAAAAGGTGGGCGTCCTAGCTGTCGTAGTCAATCGCGTGGCGCAATTGCTTTTCGAACTCCAGCGCCTTGCCGGTGCCAAGGGCCACGCAATTCAGGCTGTCATCGGCAATCGACACCGCCAGCCCGGTCTGCTCGCGCAGCGCCAGATCAAGATCACCCAAAAGCGCACCGCCCCCGGTCAGCATGACGCCGCGATCGACGATATCGGCGGCCAGATCGGGCGGGGTCGCTTCAAGCGCGGTCATCACCGCCTCGCAGATTTGCTGTACCGGCTCGGCAAGCGCCTCGGCGACCTGTGCCTGGCTGATTTCGGTTTCTTTTGGCACACCATTCAAAAGATCGCGCCCGCGCACCTGAATCGACGTGCCGCGGCCATCGTCGGGCATGCGCGCGGTGCCGATGCTGGTCTTGATCCGCTCGGCGGTGGATTCACCGACCAGCAGGTTCTGTTGACGGCGCAGATAGTTGATGATCGCCTCATCCATGCGGTCGCCCCCCACCCGCACCGAGCGCGCATAGACGATATCGCCAAGCGACAGAACCGCCACTTCGGTGGTGCCGCCACCGATATCGACAACCATGTTGCCGGTCGGATCGGTGATTGGCATGCCGGCGCCAATCGCCGCCGCAATCGGCTCGGCGATCAGACCCGCACGCCGTGCCCCGGCCGACAGCACCGATTGACGAATCGCGCGTTTTTCAACCGGCGTGGCGCCATGGGGTACACAGACGATGATCTTGGGTTTGGAAAAGGTCGAGCGTTTGTGGACCTTGCGGATAAAGTGTTTGATCATCGCCTCGGCGGTGTCAAAATCGGCAATCACGCCTTCGCGCATCGGGCGGATCGCCTCGATGCTGCCGGGGGTGCGCCCCAGCATGAGCTTGGCATCTTCGCCCACGGCAAGCACTTTGCGTACGCCGTCCTTGACGTGATAGGCCACGACCGACGGCTCTGACAGGATGATGCCACGGCCCTTGACATAGACCAGCGTATTCGCCGTCCCCAGATCAATTGCCATATCCGCAGCAAACAGACTGGGAATTTTGTGAAAAATCGACATGTGTGCCTAGCGTCCCGTCGTAAAAATAGAGTAATCGCACCGCGACTCGGGGTCGGGTGCCGGTGGCACTTATAGGGGGCGGGTGGTTCGGGCGAAAGGGCCTGTTTGAGTGCGGTAAGCGTCAACCTGCCGCCGAATTGCTTGATAGAGCATGGTCCGGGCCCCGAGCACGCCGGTTTCGCCCCTCCTAACCGTTGAGATGATCGAGCCGCGCGCGCACTGACAGGCCATGCGCTTCAAGGCTTTCGCTGATCGCCAGCGTTTCGGCCGCCGGGCCAATCGCGCGCAGCGCTTGGGGCGTCATTTTGGCAAGCGTGGTGCGTTTGACGAAATCCATCACCGACAGACCGCTGGAAAACCGCGCCGAGCGCGCGGTCGGCAGCACGTGATTGGGCCCACCGACATAATCGCCAATCGCCTCGGGCGTCCAGGCCCCGAGGAAAATCGCCCCGGCATGGGTAATCTTGTCGCACAGGGCATCGGGATCGGTCACGCAAAGCTCAAGGTGCTCGGGCGCGATCCGATTGCTGAGCGCGGCGGCATGATCGAGATCGGGCACAAGGATGATCGCGCCGAAATCGCGCCAGCTTGCCCCGGCGATGGTGCGCCGCTCCAGCGTTTCAAGGTGGCGCTCGATTGCCGCACTCACCGCCTTGGCAAGAGCGGCGTCATCGGTGATCAGGATGGATTGCGCGCTTTCGTCATGCTCGGCCTGGCTCAGCATATCAAGCGCGATCCAGTCGGGGTTCTGGTCGCCATCCGCAATGACCAGAATCTCTGACGGCCCGGCGATCATGTCGATCCCGACCTTGCCGAACACCCGGCGTTTGGCGGCGGCGACAAAGGCGTTGCCGGGGCCGGTGATCTTGTCGACCGGGGCGATGGTTTCGGTGCCATAGGCAAGGGCCGCAATCGCCTGTGCGCCGCCGATGCGATAAATCTCGTCAACCCCGGCGATCTGCGCGGCCAGCAGGACAAGCGGATTGGCCTGACCATCCGGCGTCGGCACCACGATCGCAAGCCGCCCGACCCCCGCCACCTTGGCGGGAATGGCGTTCATCAGCACCGAGGACGGATATGAGGCAAGCCCGCCCGGCACATAGAGCCCCGCCGCGCTGACCGGGGTCCAGCGCCAGCCGAGTGTGGCGCCGTTCGGCTCAACCCAGCTTTGATCTTCAGGCATCTGACGGGCGTGATAGGCGCGAATGCGCTCTGCCGCCAATTCCAGCGCAGCGCGTTCATGATCCGGCACCTGCGCAATCAGATCGGCCATCTCTTGTGGTGAAAACCGCAGGGTTTCAGGCGTCAGATCAAGGCGGTCAAATTTCGAGGTCAGCTCGATCACCGCCGCGTCGCCGCGCGCGCGCACATCCCTTATGATGCCCGCCACGATGTCATCCACATCGGGGCTGTCCTCGCGCTTGGCGCTGAGCAGGGTCTGAAACCCGGTTTCGAAACCGGGATCGGTGGCGTTCAAGAATACGGGCATGTCGGGTCTCCTGTCAGGCGTGACATAGCCCGAGTGCTGTGGAGGCTCAAGGCGGATCAGGTCTCTGGGCGGCCTGTATATCAGTCGTGGGCCGGGGCCTTGCCCGAAGGCGCACGGTAGGGGCGGGTGACATCCTTGAGCGTCACTTCAAGCGCCTCGATCTCAAGCCGGATCGCGCCGTCGCCCGCAAGCGTCAAAAGAACATGGCCCGCACCTTCTTCGCCGGGTTCGAAAGTGATCGACAGCAGCGACAGAATGGTATCGCGGTCGGTGCGGTCGATGCCCTGACTGGCAATGCGCAACACATTGTCGATCACCAAAAGCGATTGCACCCGTTCGGGGGCATGGCGATCCTGGCCCGGATCTTCCCAGCGGAACCGGTTCACCAGAAGCGCAAAGCGCCGCTCGCCGACGCGCCAGGTCATCTCGGTGATCGGAAACACCGCATCCTGGGCCAGCGTTGAAATCACCTTGAGGTCATCAAGGTCAAACGCCCCGAGGTTCAGCGGCGCCTCGCGGCCATCCTCGAATTTTGCGTCCTCGGTCATCGGTCCGACACCCGTTCGATCCTGGCTCCGACGCCTTCGAGCTTGCTCACGACATGCTCATAGCCGCGATCAAGATGGTAAACGCGGCTTACGATGGTTTCGCCTTCCGCCGCGAGCCCCGCCAGAATAAGCGAAACGCTGGCGCGCAGGTCGGTCGCCATCACCGGGGCGCCCTTGAGGCGGTCAACGCCGGTTACCGTAGCCGTGCCGCCATGCACCTCGATATTGGCCCCCATCCGGATCAATTCCGGCGCATGCATGAAGCGGTTCTCGAAAATCTTTTCCTCCAGAACCGATGTGCCCTCGGCGGTACACATCAGTGCCATCATCTGGGCCTGAAGGTCGGTGGGAAAGCCGGGGAAGGGTTCGGTCACCACATCGACCGCCTTCACCCGGCCGTTCTTGTGGCTGACCTTGAGGCCCTTTGCGGTTTCTTCAACGCTGACACCGGCCGCGTCCAGCTTTTCGCAGAACGCGCCAACAAGGTCGATCCGCCCGCCCAAAAGTTCGACCTCGCCACCACAAATGGCGGGTGCCAGCATATAAGTGCCAAGTTCGATCCGGTCGGTCACAACCGGATGAGTGGCGCCACCAAGGCGATCAACGCCCTGGATGGTGATGGTGTGGGTGCCTTCGCCCTCGATCTGCGCCCCCATGCGGCGCAGGCATTGGGCAAGGTCAACAATCTCGGGTTCGCGGGCGGCATTCTTGAGCACGGTCGTGCCCTTGGCCAGCGTCGCCGCCATGAGCGCGTTTTCGGTGGCCCCGACCGACACGATCGGGAAATCCACCACGCCACCGCGCAAGCCGCCGGGCGCGCGCGCATGCACATAGCCGTCTTTCAACTCAAGCTCCGCCCCCATCGCCTCAAGCGCCTTGAGGTGAAGATCGACAGGGCGCGCGCCAATCGCACAGCCCCCCGGCAGCGACACAACCGCATGCCCGTCGCGCGCAAGCATCGGCCCCAGCACAAGGATCGAGGCGCGCATCTTGCGCACGATGTCATAATCGGCGACGTGATTGTCCAGGGCATGGCTCGACATCACAAGAACCTGCCCCCCCTGCAATTGTGACACCTCGGCGCCAAGCGATTGCAAAAGGGTCGTCATCGTCTTGATGTCCGACAGGCGCGGCGCATTGGTCAGGGTCAGTGGCTCTTCACTCAAAAGCGTGGCAGGCATCAGCGTCAGACAGGCATTCTTGGCCCCCGCGATGGCGATCTGCCCCTTGAGCGGGCCATTGCCCGTAACGATAATCGAATCCATCTGCTCTACCCTTTGTCCTCGTTCCCGGTCACCCGATCGCCCGGCGTATCATCCGTGCGGGCGCGCATCTGGGCCTTACGCCGGGCAAGATTGGCCTTCAATGCCGATTTTAGCCTGTCTTCACGGGTCTGGCCTTGTTTGGAGTCGGTTTTTTGGGATTGTTTTTTGCTCATACCGCTTCTTTACAGCAGCAATGAAAAACCGTCCAGTTACCCCTTGCGCCACACGCAATTAGGGGCTAATCAGCCCGCCACAGTGTGCTGCTGTAGCTCAGTGGTAGAGCGCGTCATTGGTAATGACGAGGTCGGGAGTTCAATCCTCCCCAGCAGCACCATAAAATCACCCCTAAATTCAATAAGTTATGATAAATCAAGGGCCTAGGTGCGCCCATTGTGTTAGTTTTTGTGCTATACGTAGCTAACACAAAATCGCATAAGGCTGATTTCATCATGACGCATCAACTTCCTCAGGTCCCCGGTATACAGCAGCGCGGGACCACCTACCATTTCAAACTGCCAATCCCCAAGGCCATCCGCGATCTGTATAACGGCAAGCCCGCATGCCGGGGCACAATGAAAACCGCTGATCCGAAGGAAGCGGAAAAACAGGTGCGCCGACAGCGGACCATTTTTGACGAACAGGTTGAAAAGCGAAAGCGCGACGCCGACTTGAAGCGGCTAGCCGAACTACTGACCGAAGACCAACGCGCCGCCCTAGACGCCATATGGGGCGCAGGACAGATCACGGGCCATCTGGAAGGCTGCGCAAAGCGGCTGCATTCCTGACCGCTGGTATCGGTGCCACAGATACCGTCCCAGATGAAGAAACGGACGCAGAGACGCAACCGCAGCAAAGAGCGCAAGAGGCGTCAGGCCGCGCCTATCGCGACTCCTATGTAGCAGAGATACGGGGGCCAAGCGCATCGCAGGTGCCTTGCATGTTGAACTACCCGACGAAATCCCCGGCGTCGATGAAGGCGTGATCGGCCTGCGCGACGTTGCGGACAAGTTTCTAGACTCCAAGGACTACACGACGCACAACCGCGAAAAGGTACTGTACACGCTTCGCAGGTGGTCTGAATTCCACGGGGATATTCCTATTGAACAGATCGAGAGAGCGCATATCCACCAATTTGATGAAGCGCTGAAACAGTTGCCCCCGGCAACGGGTGATCACCGCAAATTGTCGATTCAGGACTCGATCAAGCGCGGAAAGAAAGAGGGCAAGAACCCTGTCGGAGTAAAGACCCGAGAAACGTACTTGCTACATCTGAAAAGCTTGACCGCTTACGCGGTCGATACCCTCGGGGCGATCAAGGCAGACCCCTTCGCCGGATACACAACCGACAAGCCGAAACTGCGCGCCAGCGAACGTAAGAAGGGCAAGCGCAAACCATACTCACCAGAACAGGTGCGCCAGATCATTGATTATAGCCGGTCCACATTTGACCAGGCTACGGTGGATCATTGGTTGCCGTTCCTTGCCGCCTATACCGGTGCACGGCTAGAAGAACTCGGACAGTTGACCGTGGAAGACGTGGTATTGATCGGCAACATGCATTGCATCCGCATCACTGATCTGGACCCGGCCCAGAAGGTGAAGAACTACCACAGTCTGCGGACCCTACCCATTCCGTCTGTTATCTCAAATGCCGGATTCTTGGACTACGTCGAAGAGCGCCGCAAGGCGGGCGGGCGTATGCTTTTCCAAGGGACCTATTCAGACAGAAGAAAGAGGGCGCGCCTTCAAGAGGTCCGGCCCGACAAGCGCGGGCGTTTTATGTCGCTGTACGGCCAGCGGTTCGCCCGCAAGGTTCGCGAACAGCTCGAATTGACAGAAGAGGGCATGACCTTCCATAGCCTGCGCCATAGTTGGGCGGACGCCGCATGGCGTGCCAAGATTGATCCGGAAATCCGCCGGATGATTGCGGGGCGGCTGGAAGACGCGGACCCGACAGAAGCCGGTTACGGTGGCGACGATCTGCTAGCGGAAAAACTGGAAGCGTTGGAGGCGGTGGCGAAGTTCGTTGCCTAGTTGTCCGGTTCGGTATCGTCCGCGTCAGCGGACGTGCCGCCCCAATGCCAGACGGCAACTTTGCATTCTCGCGCCGATAAAGGGCCTTCAACATTTCTTCCCTGTCACCTTCCAGCGGATCGGTCTTGTCTTCCCTGAACCCTGAGGGTGTCAGCCCAAGTTCCTGTCGCCGCTTTTCGGTCTTGGCGGCGTGAATGCCCAGCCGGTTGCCGGGGCTGCGATGTTCATATGCCATTGGTCTGTTCCTCAGTTGTTGGCCTTCGCCGCCCGCTGGGCCGCGCTGAATCCTTCGGCGGTCACCTGCTTCTGGGTGCGGCGGAAGCTGTCCGCGTCCGGCGTCTGGATGTTGTAAGTGGGCGCATAGTTCAGCATCTGGCCCGCGCCGCCGTTCGCGCCGCCGTTCAGTTCCACCGGGATTGAACGATTACGGCTGAGGGGGACAACGGCTTCTGACTGGTGGAGGATTGCAGGGATACCCCCGCCCGCTGCATTGGGGGTCACGCCCCCTTCAGCGAAGTGAGGGGCGTTCTTGAACGCAGCCGCCGGGACGGCGCTACGGGCAACCGCCTGCGTCGAATATCCACCCTCAGAGAAGAGTCCGGCGAGGAAACCGCCGTCACCACCGCCACCGAACAGACCGGACAAGAGGCCACCGCCGCCGGAACCGGAACCGCCCAAAAGACCGCCGAAAAGCTCGCGGTTAGCGAGCCTCGCGGCCAAATCGGCCATCGTCGCGAGAATGGAGTCGGCAAGCCGCTCGAAGTCGAACTTGCCCGTCTGGGCGAACGCGCTGATTTCATTGGACAGGCTGTCCAATACTTCGACTTCGATCTGATCGGCGGCTTCCTGATAGGACGGCACAGCGTTCAGCCATCCCTGCGCCCCGGCATTCGCGGCCTTGCGCATCTCGTTTGCGGTCTTCTGTGCTGCGTCGATCTGCCGAATAAGCGCTTCCGTTGTGGCGTCCACGGCACCGCCCATGGTCATCTGCGCCTCAGCCATCGCACGGGCGCCTTCGCAGGCCTCGAACTGGCGAGAGGCGACAAGTTCAAGCGCCAACTTCTCTTCCTGAAGACTGGTCAGACGGCCCCGAAGGGACTCGGTGAGGTCTTCAACTGCCTGCCGTTCGGCGTTCAGGGCGGTAGTGCGCCCGGAGCCGGAACCGGACCCGCTACCGCCCCCGCTGGTACTAGCGCGCGCGGCCTCACGGGTGGCGGCGCGGGCCTTGTCCAACTCGGAATCGAGACGCAGACCCTCTTCAAACTGGAAACGCTCTGCTTCGATAAGCTGCTTCTGCAAGAATCCAGCGACTCCGCCCTGTGCGTCTGCGGCCTGTTCGCGGGCGGCGAATTCCTGTTCCTTCTGGAAGCGGATACGGGCGGTTGCGGCTTCCTTGACGCTCTTGCCCGCCTGAAGCGCGGTCAGTTCGGCGGACTTCGCGACGTTGTCAAACACACCCCCACCGATGGACGCCAGAGCCGCGCCGATTGCGTTAATCTCTGCCCTCACGCCTGACATGGCAGCGGCCCAATTGTCGGTCTGTCCCGTGGCACCTGCGATAGCGTCGGCGGCGCGGTTCATAAACTGCTGAAGGGCGTCGGACTCGTTGGACAGTTCAATCATGTTGATTGCCGCTGCGCGGAGTTCGGGCGGGAACTGACTGAGTTCGATTCCGGCGTCTTCGGCGTGGCGGATGATTGCGCGGAGTGCTTCCCGCTGTTCTTCAAACGTGGTCGCGCGGCCTAGCCTCAGAAGAACACCTTCGAAGTCTGCGGCGGCGGCGCGGCTGATCTTGAAATCAGAGGCAATGTTCTTGATGCCGTTGGAGTACAGCTCCGCTGCGCCCTTCGCCTGCTTATACCGATGTTCAATGAACCCGAGTTCTGCGACCTGAGCCTTCAGCGCGTCGATAATCTCGCCCCGGCGCAACTCTGCCTGTGCGATAGCCAACTCACGGGCGCGGGTTGCGGCAGTGCCGTACTTCTCGGCAAGCTGAGCCGCGTCCATTTCGAGAATGTCCAGCGTTGCGGACAGGTCCGTTGAAAGGGTGCTCAGGGTATCAAGCTGGCGCTTGAGGGACTCGGTGGCGACTTCGGCGTCAAAGGCGCTCATTGCCCACTGTGCCAGAGCCGCGCCCCCGGCGATGATGCCAATCGTGGCGAGAGAAACCGGGTTGATCATGGACAGGAAGCCACTCTTCAGCGTGGACAGGATAGAGGCCCTGTCGCCCATCATGTTCAGCACCTGCGACACCTGCGTACCCTGTTGAATGGCGAGCAACAGGGGTGACTGACCAGAGGCCAGTATGACCCCAATGTCGTTGAACTGTGCGGCCATGTTCGCCGTGTGCATCCCGCTGACGCGGGCCTTCCCTGCATAAACTGTCGCTGCGTTGCCAGCCGCCAGAAGCGACTGACTTGCGGTCTCGCGTGCCTGAGCCGCCCTTGCCGCTGACAAGGCCCCGGCGTCTTCAAGCTGCTTGATTTCGCGAAGTGCCTGTTCATAGCGCTGGCTGTTCGCAAACAGGGGGTCATGCGCGGCGCGGAGACGTTCAAGGGCAGTGGTGCGGGTGCGGGCAGATGCCGCCGCCTGTTCTTCGGCACGTGCCGCTGCGATGGACTCGGCCCGGAGTCGCTCTGACTCTCTGGACGTTCTGTTAAGCTCTGATGCCAGATCGGCATAGGCGGCGCGGGCTTCCCTTACGTCCAGCCCGGACGTCGCGTTGGTGAGGCTGGTGCGGAGACGGTCGAGACCGGCTTCGAGGCGAGCGAGTCCGGTGGTGTCACCTAGGGAAAGAAGGCGCTCACGCAGCCTGCTAGCCTGATCCGTCGAGACGCGGAGAGAGTTCGCAGACTGAATTGCCAACTTCCTGATATTTTCGGCGGCGCGGTCGGATGCACGGGCGGTCCCGTCTACGCCCTTAGCGGCGTTCTGGGCCTCGCGGGTGACTTCGCGGAGTCCGCTGTTATCGGCGCGGCGCAGGGACGTGAAAGCGCCTGCGCTGTCCTCTTCAGGGTCACGGACGGCGCGGCGGACGCTTTCGATAGCGCCACGGAATTCGGATGCGCCCCGCTTGGCGGCGGCGGCGTCGATCTTGAGTCTGAGTTCGTGGGTTTCGGCCATATATTGGGCCTTCCTTGTTCTTGGTTGCTGGAAAAGGGCGACAAGAGGCAGGGCATCCAGTGGCAGCCAAAACGGCCTGCCTCTTGTCGGAGGGACACTCGCCGGGAGAGGGTCGGCGGTGACTGCTGGAGATGGGGACAGATTACCACAGGACCCGCGAGGCACCTAGAAAACGGGCAAAACGGGTCACGGCGACTGCAACTATTTTTCACGGAAAATGGTCACAAATTTCTGGCGATTTGCGATTCCGAATAGGGGTGGTCCCGTTCCCGGCGGGTCCCTTTAATCTGAAATCTTACATCCGGCGGAAGATTTGCCCAGTGCAACGAAACGGCCCGAATGCAACGAAAACGGGGCGCAGGGGCAACAATCGGTTGCAGTGCACGGTTTGACAGGTTGTACGCAGCTATCTAAGTAGCCCCCGGCCGCGATTCAGGCCCACCCCTGGGAGGCGAGCCCTATAACACTTTGATAATACGTGATAAAGTGGTGATTCTCAAGGCCTTATTGCCGTGAAGCCTGCTCACGCAGGCCACGGGCGGTATGCCCCCGCCGCCATACTGCCAAGCTTCCTATGTCATGTTATGTCGAGACGTCTACGCAGCCGCCAGTCTCTTGCGCAAATTGGCCACGCTGGAAGGGTGCCAACGCTTCTTACGTGCCGTCCGAATCCCTCGCCGATTCAGTTCATCGGCTTGCTGTTGAAGCGTCTTGAATCCGTTCTGTTCGAGGTCTTCGAGAGTGTCGGCGAGGTCGGCGGCGAAGGCCTCTGCCTTGTTTGCTGCTGACCGCCGTGAGGCGGTGTTGCCCTTGCCAGCGCGCCTCAGGGCGTTAGCCCCATTGGGGTTACCGAACACGGCTCCACGGGCCTTCTTGGCCTGCATAGCGGCCTTGGTCCGTTCGCTGATCATCTTGGATTCCTGTTGCGCCAAAACCGCCATGATACCAACGGTGAAAGGGGATGCATCGGGCATATCGCAGGCGGTAAAATCGGCCCCAGAGTCCTGTATTTTGAGGAGAAAAGCGGCATTTCGGCTGAGGCGGTCCAACTTGGCAATGACCAGCTTTGCACCGTGAACGCGGGCGGCTCTGAGGGCCTTTTCCAGTTCGGGGCGGTCATTGTCGCGGCCCGATTCAACCTCTTGGTACTCTGCCACTGTGACCGCGTTAGCGGTCTTGGCATAGGCCGCGATAGCCGCCCGCTGGGCTTCCAGTCCAAGGCCGCTACGGCCCTGCTTTTCGGTCGATACCCGGATGTAAGTCACGATCTTCACGCCCAATCCTCCATTTACAAACTGGCCTAGGATTCCGTAGTCCAGAATATATGGGCGCGGATTATGATTCTCAAGTTTTTTCAATGGTTTAAGGTGAGTATTTCGGGAAACAGTGCGTTTCCGTGAGTTTCAAATGTTCGCGCTAAGTTCGTGATTATCGTTCGGCATGCAATCGTATATAAATGTGAGTGCTGCTCTTCGACTCGCGCATGGCGACTGCGGGGTGTTTTTGCGGGGATGCTGAGTACGGATTATCCGCCCCGGAAAAAGCTCGCACCGGCGGCGGCACCGTTACTTGCCGTTTCCATGTCTTTGTCTTCGAAGCGGCGGAATGCGCCGATAAATAAAACGACTGTGATAGCGGTAATAGAGGTGACCGGAGCACCGATCATTGCCACGGAAAACGCCGGGTTTGCGAAAAGGAACGGCCCCCAAAAAGCATTGTGAACCAAATGCCAGAGGACTCCAGCCATGCCCAAGATGACGATAACTCCGGTGGCAACCGCAAGCCATTTGATGATGTACCTTTGTCGCACCTCACGGTGGCTGAAACGCCGCAATGCTGCTTCTGCTTCCAGAAGCTCAAATTCCAATTCGTCGCGTCGGTTCCCACGCCCGCCACTGGTCGTCCCTAGGTCAGGATCAATGTTCGGAATATCGTCAGACATGCGCCTGCTGTTGCGCCTGCTTTGCGGTCTGCAAGCGCCTTGGGATCGGTCGTGATGCCCAGCTTGCCCAGCCGGTTGACCGGGATGATATAGGTACGTGCCAGTCTTTCCGTTTCCGGGTCCTGAATCTTATTCAGGGCGGTATCGTCGGGACGTCCGTTATCCGACAGATGCCCGTAGTACCCCAGAATTTCCTGCCGGTTGAACTCGCGTTCCTCGTGCATCGTCACAATGTCGCCCGTCTGAATGCCCCGGCGGATCGCATCCCGCAACGCCTCGACCTGCTGCCGGTCGGTATCCAGATGCCCCATGCGGACGTCCATGTTGTCTTCAAGAAGCTCACGCATGTACTGCCGAACGGGGACGTCACTGAACAATCCCGCGTCCTGCGCGATTTCACCAGTCACCGCAAAAATCGCAGCGACACGGACCACCCGGCGGGCAGAAGACCCCGGCGCAAGGTCGGCCCAGTCATCCATGATGCCGCTCACGTGGCGACGGACTTCATCCCTACCAATACCTGCCAGCGCCTCAGCAAACACCGGCGCGGTGACTCCGTCGATCGCCCGTTCCCGGTCATCGCCTGACAAGACCTTGATCGCTGCCAGCTCATCGCTGTCCGGTTCAAGTTCCGCCGCGCTGCTGAAGTTGACGGAAAAGGTCCGGGCAATGGTGCCAGTCTTCGTATCGACGCCCGCCGCCTCGAACACACGCAGCATGTCACGCTCGGCAGAGGTCACGAAACAGGTGCGCCATGACCGAGTCCGCCGGGTGCCGCCGTCCGCCGTCCCACGTCCCCGACCCATGCCTTCAGCCCACTGCATCAAAACGGGCTGCTTTTCGTTTGCGTCCAACTTCGATGCGCCGTCTTCATCCTGAACACATACCGCGCCGTTGGCCTGTTCGGCCTTGGTCTCGACATAAGCAGACGTCGCGTCCGCCTTGCTAAACAGCCCAGTTCCATCGGGCGGCGCGTGGTGCGCGGCCCCGGCCCCGGCCTTCCCGGCGGACGTCTTCCCACGCCCGCCGTCGCCTTTATGGGCGAGAAGGATAGACACATCGTTTTCGATGTAATCCACCATCATACCGACAAGGCCGGACAGATAACCGGGTATGAATACTTGCCATTGAGGCCCGTCAGGGCGGTGGTCGCGTACAAATGGTGGTTTTCCAGCGTGCCCCGCGTCTTCCCGCTAACGCGGGCCTTGGGATCAAGGATGTACCGGACGTCGCCCGCATTCACTACACGCCCCGTGGGCGAGACCTAGGTGTTACCGTACCATCCGCCCTTATAAACCAAGACGGCCTCATTGTCGGTCTGTACAGCCTTGAAAAGGGCCACCATGACAGGCGCCTTCGCCATGGCGTCGATTTCGAGTCCGGGCGGGTTCTGAAACCCCTGCGCCATAACGGCCATCGCCCAAGATCCAGCCACGGACCTTCATTGCCGTTTCCATCAGTAACACCTGCTCTTCCTCCGCGCCAAAACGCACGGATGTTAACAATGCAGGTGGGTCAATTTTAGATGATCATACCCGACCCAAGTGGGTCACTTTTGCATGCTGATTCACACCTCTCACCTGCACTGAGTCTAAGTTTGCGATACTTTGGTGCCGGTCAGGCGAGAATTGCTGCGGCAAACCTGGGCTTGCTGTGGGTCTGGCTTTGCTCAGGCGCCCTTGAAATTGACCCGCCCTTCAAGTTCAAGCGCGTCGTCTACGTCCATTTCCTCGGCGGCGCGGCGTTCGGCTTTCTGGCGGCGCAGGCGGCCGAATTGTCCGATGGCGATGCCAAGCAGGATGATCGCGCCACCGGGAACCAGGCCGGGGCCGGGGTCTTCGCCCAGCATTACCATGGCGATCACGAGGGCGGCCACGGGTGAAAACGAGGTCGCCAGCGATATGTCGCCAGAGCGCGCGTATTTCAGGCCAAGTGTCCATGAAAACTGACCGATGATGATCACGATGACCGCATAGACCCAAACCCATTTCCAGACAATCGAGGCGAAAATATCCTGAAAATGCAGGGCGCCATAAAGGTACATCGCCAGAAAGTAATAGATGATCGTGCCCACCACGGTGCGATAGATCGAGAAAATGCCGAGTGGAATGCCGGTCAGGCCGACCCGGCTTACAATCGTCGAGGCGATGAACGACAGGGTTGCGAACACGGTCGCGATCTCTCCACGGCCAAATTCGAATGACATGCCGTCACTGTTCAACACCAGCATGACAAGCGCGCCACAGAGCGCAATAAGCCCGGCGCCAAAGGCCCATGGGTCAAGCTTTTCGCCAAGCACGAAAAACGCCGTGAGCAGGAAAAGTGGCGGCTCTATCCGCCCGATCAGCACCACATTGGTCACGGTCGTATAATCCAGCGCGATAAAGAAAAGCGCCGGTGTCACCGCCGAGGATAACAGCGCCGACAAGGACAACACGCCCCAATCCCGGCGCGTCAGCTTGCGCAGGTTCTCTCGGGTCCAGTCCTTGTGAAACATCAATCCCATCGGAATGAGCGACAGTAACGAGCCAAGAAAAAGCAGGTTGCACAGGGTGATGGCATTGCGCCCCATGATCGGGTGTTCGCGCCCGATATCGGCCAGAAGCGACACGATGGAATTCGCCGAGGCATAGACGATCACCGCAAGCCAGACGAGCATCGCGCCCAATACTGCCTTTGACATGCCACCGACCGGATCGGTGTTGACGCTGCTCATGATTTTGGTCCTGACAAGGGGAAAGGGATCGGTTGGTAAATCGCACGAAGGGAAACAAAAACAAGCAAGGGGCCAGACACGGTGCGTCACGATTTGGTCAGCGACGCAAAAGCAATGGAACAATCCTATGCGATAAATGGCGCATCACCAAATGAATGATGCCTTTCGCCTCTTTGCGTCTGCCGTGCGGGTCTGTACCCTGACCCATGAAACTCAGGAGGCTCTTGATGCTTGACGTGAACCCGGAAAGGTTTCTGGCCGATCTGCACCGCCTGCGCGAATTTGGCGCGGCGGGGGTGGGCAAGGGCGTGGTGCGCCCGGCCTTTGGCGCGCCCGATATTGCCGCGCGCGATTGGCTGGCCGCGCAGATGCAGGCCGCCGGGTTGGTGCCGCGGTTTGATCCGGTGGGCAACCTCTTTGGGCTTGCGGCGGGGCCATCGCTGTTGATCGGCTCGCACAGCGACAGCCAACCCGAGGGCGGCTGGCTTGATGGTGCTTTGGGCGTGATTGCCGGGCTTGAAATTGCCCGCGCCGCGCAAGAGGCGGGCGGGCCTGCGGTCTCGGTGGTGTCGTTTCAGGATGAAGAGGGCCGCTTTGGCGTCACCACCGGAAGCGCGATCTGGGGCGGCAACCTTGCGCTTGATGTGGCGGATCAACAGACCGACGCGCAGGGCATCACCTTTGCCGAGGCGCGTGCCGCGATGGCCCATCTGGCGGGTGATTTTGTCGATCCCGGCCAGTTCACCGGCTTTCTCGAGATGCATATCGAGCAGGGCCCCTGGTTGTTCGAGGCGCAAGAGGCGGTTGGTGTGGTCAGTGATATCGTCGGCATCCGCGACATGCGGATCACCTTTGAAGGCGAGCAAAACCACGCCGGCACCACCCCGATGCACCGTCGCCGCGACGCCTTTCAGGCGCTTGCGCGGTTCAACGGTTTGATCAACGACCGGTTTCGCAATGTGGTCACACCGCAGACGGTCTGGACCATCGGCCATGTGCGCCTGCACCCGGATGCGCATTCGATCGTGCCGGGGCGGGCGGTGTTTTCCATGCAATGGCGCGATGGCGACAGTGAGCGTTTGCGCCGCATGGAAGAGATCATCCACAGCACCGCCGCGCAGGTCGCCCAGGAAATGGAGATGACGCTCGCGTTCGGCCCGATGCTTGGGCTGGAGCCGGTGGCGATGGATGCGCGGCTTCAGGCGGCGTTACGCGAAAGCGCCGAGGCCGAGGTGCCCGGTCGCTGGCGCGCCATGCCATCGGGGGCGCTGCACGACGCCACCAATCTGGCGCGGCTTATGCCGGTTGCGATGTTGTTCGTGCCCTCGATCAACGGCATCAGCCATGCCTTTGGCGAGGATACCGACGAGGCCGACCTTGTGGCCGGCCTCAGGGTGCTGGCGGGTGCGGCGGCGCGGGTCAGGTGATGTCAAAAACTTCGCGAGAGGTTGCTTTATCTGAGTCATGGGCCCCGCGCTGCGGCTGTGTTTTGGTGTCGGCACAGAGGATGGTGACGTCGCTCGACAAGGTGTTGCAGCGCGAAGCGCAAGAGGTGTGCGCTGGCATGGTGGGCCTGTCGGGCAAGTTCATTGATCCCACGCGCTTCAGCAGTTTTTGGGAAATGCAAAGGCATCGCCAACGTCAATACACCCGCCGTTGAGATTCATTCGCGTCAGTTCTATAGAATCTCGTCTGTCATACTTTGATCAGGTGAAACAATTCACAGCGCCGCAATCATGAACTTGGGGAAAATCTTCAAATGACATTTAGAAATCTCTTGGTCTGCTCGGCAATATTTGCGTTTCTTTTGGTGTTCCCAACTTATGGGACGGAACAAAAACCCATCGCTAATCAAGCTGATATATACGCTGAATACGACATTTGCGACGGCTACAGCGCGCTGCTCGCGGATGAAAAGAAACTCAATCCAGACGGGTGCGACGAAGTGTCGAGCTTCTTGATCTCCAAACGCGGAGATCACTTGGAGACCTTTCTAAAAGACTATTCCGTGGATATGCTTGGGAAAGCACCTTTTGCCTACTTGGTTGCAGGTCTAAAGGAATGGAAGCTGAATGGCCAAGATGCAGCGGGTCCCTCTTTTTACGTGATAGATTTTGCAAGCGCGCAGCTTTTCGCCGCCTACCGAGGCGTCGGCGACATAGAGCGCGCCGTCATCTATAGCTTTCTCGCAAATAGAACTAAAATACAGATTCTTGCGGGTGAACTTCGCGCCGTTTCCGACGTGATGAAGCACTATCGACACAATCCTCTAAAAGAAATCCTTGGGGATGAGTTTTCGATGCTGGATCGGACTCCCGCCGAAAACGTGCTTTTCTGCATGTTGACTGCTGACAATCAGAGGGTGGCCGTCACCAAGGTCGTGACATCGGAATTCTTTGAAACCTGCCTGACAAAACATACTGCTGAAAGGTAGAACCTCTCAAGCCGAGCCCCTGGCTCGGACAGGCAGGCGAAGCGGTGGGGTTGCAGCTGCTGACCGGGGCGGTGGCGCGGCTCTGAGTAGTTGTGAGGGTATCGTCCGGCTCGACTGGACGTTATCCCCAGGCCACATCGCCCAGAAAGATATAGCCCGCGCCATAGATCGTCTTGATCAGCCTCGGGTTTCTGGGGTCTTCTCGCAGCTTGGTGCGCAGCCGCGATATCCGCACATCCATCGCCCGGTCAAAGCTTTCGCTCGCTGCCCCGCCGAGCGCCTCTTGCATGGTCTGGCGCGAAATGAGCCGCTTGGGGCGTTCCAGAAACAGCCGCAGCACCTCACCCTCGGCATGCGAAAACGGTGTCTCGGTTGCGGTTTCATCCTCAAGAACATAGCGGTCAAAATGCGCCACCCAGCCGTTGAAACGCGCCACCTCGCCGCTTTGCGGGCTGGGCGTGCTCCGGCGCAGGCGGGCGCGGATGCGGGCCACCACCTCGGCGGGTTCGAACGGTTTGATGATATAGTCGTCGGCCCCGAGTTCCAGCCCGGTCACCCGGTCCTGCACCTGCGCGCGGCCCGAGATGATGATCACCGTGGCGCCCTGTTCAAGCGCGAGGCGATGCACAAGCGTGAGCCCGTCGCGATCCGGCAGCGACAGATCGACAAGACAGACATCCGGCGTCGTGGATCGCAACGCCGCCTCGAATTCGGTCGCGCGGCCAAAGGCCATGGTGCGAAACCCGGCCTCGTTCAGGGCATCGGCCAGCATGGTGCGGATGGCAGGTTCGTCATCCAGAATGGTCACAAGCGGCGCGGTCATGGCGTCTCTCCGGTGTTGAGGGCCGCGTCAAGCTGGGTCGCGGTGAAGGGTTTGCGCAGGACGGGGGCCGCGCTTGCGGCCGCACGGTGCAGCGGATCGTCGGGCGGCAAAGAGGTCATGAGGACAAGCGGGCAAGTCGCGCGGCGCGGCAGGGCGGCAAGATCAAGCCCGGTCTTGTCCCCCTCAAGCACGATATCACAGAGCACCGCGGAAATCTCGGACAGTTCGGTCATAAGCGCGGCGGCCTCATCCACGCTTGTGGCCTCGATCACGCTATGGCCGGCGCTGCGCAGCATGTCGCGCAGGGTGCTGCGCAAATCGGGGCTGTCCTCGACCAATAGCACAAGACCCGGCGGACGTGCCGCCCCGGCGGGGCGCAGTGGCAGGCTTAGCGCGACGCGCCCGCCCGTATCGGTGTTGCCAAGGGTGATGCGCCCGCCGGCAAGCTTGGTCATGTCATAAACCATCGGAAGCCCAAGCCCCGAGCCTTCGCCGCCCTTGGTGGTAAAGAACGGATCAAGCGCATGCACAAGCGCCTCGGGGGTAAAGCCGGGGCCGGTATCGGTGACCGCAAATTCAAGCCATGTGTCCTGCAACGGCGCTGCGGTCAGGGTGATGGCGCCACGGCTGCCGCAGGCATCGCGCGCATTGAGCAACAGGTTCAACAGCGAATCCTGCAACATTCCGGCATCCAGAAGATAGCGGTCGCTGGCCCCCTGATTGTCGATCTCAAGCGTGATACCCGCAGGCAATGCCGAGCGCGCCAGCGTTTCCAGATCCCCCAGAAAGGCCGTCAGGTCGGTCGGCACCGGTTCGTGGTCGCGGCGCCCGGTCATATCGGCGATCCGGTTCAAAAGCCCGCCACCGCGGCGCGCCGCCGCCAGCGTGGCATTGATCAGCTCATCCGCCTGCGCCGGTAACCCCATCCGCCCAAGCCGCGATTGCATGCCAAGGATAATCGTCAGCAGGTTCGAGAAATCATGCGCAAGCCCGCGGGTCAGCTGTGCCGCCATCTCGCGTCGCCGGGTTTGTTGCAACGCGGCGCGGGTCTGAGTTTCCTCGGTGATATCCATTGAAAGGATATAAACCCCGCCGGTGCTTTGATCGGGCGTCAGGGCGACCCGAATGCGGCGCGAACTTGGCTCGTGGGTGAATTCGAACACCGACGGCGTGCCTGCATAGGCCTTGTCAAGCTGCGGCCCGATCACCGACCAGGGCTGTGTCCCGAGAACCTCGGCGGCATGCACACCGATGATCTCGGGTTTTGATCCGGGCATCACCGAGGTCAGGCGGCGGTTGGAATAGGTATAACAGCGGTCCGGGTCGACATGCGCGATATGGGCCGGCATCATCTCGGCGGTGAGGCGCGCGCGCGCCTCGGCCTCGGTGATCTGGCGCTTGGCCTCCTCAAGCGCGGTCACTGTCGCCTCCAGCTGGCGGTTGGTGGCGGCCAGTTCTTCGGAATAGGTCAAAAGCTGATCCGACAATTCCTCTGAGCGCCCGCGCAACAGCGCCTCTTGCTGTTTGGCGCGGCTGATATCGGTATAGACCGTCACCCACCCGCCCTGTGGCAGGGGCGAGCCTTCGACGCTTATGGTGCGGCCATTGGCGCGGGTGCGTTCCATATAGTGGGGCTCAAACGCGCTTGCCTGTTCGACGCGGGTTTTCACGAAAGTATCCAGATCATCGACATCGCCATAATCGCCGCGCCTGGCGAGATATCGGATCGTGTCGGCAAAATCGGCCCCCGGCGTGACAAGCGCCTGTGGCAGATCAAACATTTCCTGAAACCGCCGGTTACAGACCGCCAGCCGCAGATCGCGGTCATAGATCGTAAGAGCCTGCTGAATAAGGTTCAGCCCGGCGCTTGTCATTTCCTGGGTTTGGCCGCCGTTTGGCTGCATCTAATTGTGCCTTTGTTGTCTGGCGTTTGATCTAAGCACGCCGGGCGGCTCAGTCCAAGACCTGTTGAGGCCGGTCATCGCCCGACCTTGATGCCAGCGCGAACAGGTCACGTCTCCGGCGCAGGTCGCGGCATGTCAAGCGGAACGGGATGCTTGTTACAATTCGTAGGATTTGGGAAATGTTCAGGAAAAAGTTGACGCAGACCATGAAACAAGCACCCTTTGGCAGAGGAAAGAATCGCCCAAGGCGGTCGTTTGTTCGCAGAGCGGACATATGGGAGGATAGAATTTGGCACAGTCGGCTCAGGCGACCGGCGGAATGGATTCCATTCCGGCGCTGTTGCAGCGTAACGCGACTCAATATGGCGACAAGCCCGCCTATCGGGAAAAGGAATACGGCATCTGGCAAAGCTGGACGTGGTCCGAAACCGAAAAAGAGATCGAGGCGCTTGCGCTCGGGCTGATCAATCTTGGCGTCAATGAGGGCGATTTTATTGCCGTGATCGGCCGCAACCGCCCGTATTTCTATTGGGCTATGGTTGCCGCACAATCGATTGGCGCCATTCCCGTACCGCTTTATCAGGACGCCGCCGCTGACGAGATGGCCTATGTGATGGAACATTGCGGCGCGCGCTTTGCCATCGTTCAGGATCAGGAGCAGGTGGATAAGCTGATTGAGGTGCAGGCCGGTCTGGAGCATCTCGAACATATGATCTATGTCGATCCGCGCGGATTGCGCAAATACGACCACCACAAGCTGCACCGGTTCATCGACATTCAGGAACAGGGCCGCGCGGCCTATTACGAATTCATTGAGGATCTCAAGGCACGGCGCGAGAAGCTGACGTATGACAGCATCTGCGTGATGCTCTACACCTCGGGCACGACCGGCAAGCCCAAGGGCGTGGTTCTCAGCAACCGCAATATCATCGAGGCGTCACGCTCGTCCTCGGATTTCGATCACCTCGGCGCGGGCGAAGAGGTTCTGGCGTATCTGCCGATGGCCTGGGTCGGCGATTTCATCTTTTCCATTGGTCAGGCCTATTGGTGCGCCTTCTGCGTCAATTGCCCTGAAAGCGCCGAAACCATGCAGACTGACCTGCGCGAGATCGGTCCGACCTACTACTTCGCTCCGCCGCGGGTGTTTGAAACCCAGCTCACCAATGTGATGATCCGCATGGAAGACGCTAGCCGCATGAAAAAGTGGCTTTTTGACATCTTCATGGCGCATGCTCGCAAGGTTGGCCCGGATATTCTTGATGGCAAGGAAGTAAGCGCCTGGGACCGTCTGAAGTACAAGCTTGGCAATCTGTTTATCTATGGGCCGCTCAAGGACACGCTTGGCCTTGGCCGGGTGCGCGTCGGCTATACCGCCGGTGAGGCGATTGGCCCGGAAATCTTTGATTTTTATCGTTCTTTGGGGATCAACCTGAAACAGCTTTACGGTCAGACCGAGGCCTCGGTGTTCATCACGCTGCAACCCGATGGAGAGGTGCGAAGCGATACCGTTGGTGTGCCGGCACCCGGCGTTGAAATCCGCATCGCCGACAATGGCGAGGTATTCTATCGCAGTCCAGGCACCTTTGAATATTACTACAAGAACGCCGAAAGCACCGCCGACACGAAGGACCCCGAGGGTTGGGTCGCCACCGGCGATGCCGGCTTTTTTGACAAGGACAACGGCCACCTTCGCATCATCGACCGCGCCAAGGATGTGGGCAAGATGGCCGATGGCCGCCTGTTTGCGCCGAAATACGTCGAGAACAAGCTCAAGTTCTACCCCAACATCCTTGAGGCGGTGGTCTTTGGCAATGAGCGCGAGGCCTGCACGGCCTTTATCAACATCGACCTGTCGGCCGTGGGCAACTGGGCCGAGCGCAACAATATCGGCTATGCCTCTTATCAGGAACTGGCCGGGCATCCGATGGTGCTTGATACCATTCAGGCGCATGTGGAAGAGGTCAACCGCTCTCTGGCGGATGATCCGATGCTGTCGCATTGTCAGGTCAATCGCTTTTTGATCCTGCACAAGGAATTGGATGCCGATGACGGCGAAATGACCCGCACCCGCAAGGTGCGCCGCCGCGTCGTCGAAGAGAAATTCAAGGATCTGATCGACGCGCTTTATGACGGATCGGCCGACATCTACACCGAAACCGAAGTGACCTATGAAGATGGGCGCAAAGGCTCGATCAGCGCGACGCTGATGATCCGCGACGCGGCGGTTGCCGATGTAACAGACGTAAAGGTGGCAGCAGAATGAATGATATGACACCAGAGGATTACACCACCGCAGACGGGCGCAAGATCGGCGGCGTGGTGATGGAAATGAAAAACATCACCCTTCGCTTTGGCGGTGTTGTGGCGATCAAGGACATCAGCTTTGACATCCGTCAGGGCGAAATCCGCGCCATCATCGGCCCCAATGGCGCCGGAAAATCCAGCATGCTCAACGTGATCTCGGGCTTTTACAATCCGCAAGAGGGCGAGGTCTGGTACAAGGGCACCCGCCGCCCGCCGATGAAACCGTTTCAAGTGGCGCAACAGGGCATCGCGCGGACCTTTCAGAACATCGCGCTGTTCGAGGGCATGACCGTTCTCGACAACGTCATGACAGGCCGCATTCGCGAGATGAAAGCCGGGCTTTTCTCGCAGGCGATCTGGAAGGGCAAGGCCGAGCGCGAAGAGGTTGAAAACCGCGCCGTTGTGGAAAAGGTCATCGACTTTCTTGAAATTCAACACATCCGCAAAACCCCGGTCGGGCGTCTGCCCTATGGCTTGAAAAAGCGGGTCGAGCTGGCGCGTGCGCTTGCGGCAGAGCCGTCGATCCTTTTGCTGGANGAGCCGATGGCGGGCATGAACGTCGAGGAAAAAGAGGACATGAGCCGCTTTATTCTGGATGTGAACGATGAATTCGGCACCACCATCGCCTTGATCGAGCATGACATGGGCGTCGTGATGGATCTGAGCGACCGCGTTGTGGTGATGGATTATGGCAAGAAAATTGGCGACGGCACCCCCGACGAGGTGCGCAACAATCAGGCGGTGATCGACGCCTATCTTGGGGTCGCACATGACTAAGGTGCTGACAGAGGCCGGGATTTCCCCCCGGCCCGCCGCCCACCCACCCACCCCGGCGCGCCGGGGGAAAATTGTATTGAACGGAGGCACAACACCATGCCTGAGCAGCTGATATGGGGAATGGAGGTCTTTCTGAACGGCCTCATGTCGGGGGTGCTTTATGCGCTTGTGGCACTTGGTTTTGTTCTGATCTTCAAGGCGAGCGGCATTTTCAACTATGCCCAAGGGGTCATGGCGCTGTTCGCGGCGCTGACGCTTGTGGGGATCATGGAAGGGCAGGTGCCGTTCAGCCATCTGATCAACGCGATCTTTGGCACCGAGGTTCACCATTTCGGATGGCACGTGCCGGCCCTGCTGGCGATCTTGTTGACCATGGTTGTGATGGTGGCGATGGCCTGGGTCGTCAATCAGTTGATCTTTCGCCATCTGGTCAATCAGGAACCGATCATCCTGTTCATGGCGACCATCGGCCTTGCCTATTTCCTGGAAGGGTTTGGCGACATGATGTGGGGCAGCGACATCAAGAAGCTTGATGTCGGCCTGCCGCAGGGTCTTAACCCGTTCATCGACGAGGTGACCTATAACATCTTCGGGTACGGCTTTTTCATCGACAACCTTGATATCGTGGCCACCGTCGTGGCGGCGCTTCTGGTGATCGTGCTGGTGATCTTTGCGCAATATTCCAAACAGGGCCGCGCCATGCGCGCGGTGGCCGATGACCATCAGGCGGCGCTGTCTGTCGGCATCAGCCTCAACTTTATCTGGGTCATGGTCTGGTCGCTCGCCGGGTTCGTGGCGCTTGTTGCCGGCATCATGTGGGGCACAAAATCGGGCGTGCAGTTCTCGCTGTCACTGATCGCGCTCAAGGCGCTTCCGGTGCTGATGCTTGGCGGGTTCACCTCGATCCCCGGTGCCATTGTCGGCGGTCTGATCATCGGCGTCGGTGAAAAGGTGTTCGAGTTTGCCATTGGCGCGCCCTATCTTGGTGGCGCGACCGAAATCTGGTTTGCCTATGTCCTGGCGTTGATTTTCCTCGTGTTCCGGCCCCAGGGTCTGTTCGGCGAAAAAATTATCGAGCGGGTGTGACGCCATGCAAAAGCTGATTGCCATCGTCAACGTCATCGCATGGAGCGGGTTCTGGGCCTTTGGCTATCTCGCGCTGTCCTCTGATACCAATGCCACCGGCCAGATGGTCACCGCCGCCATTCTTGCGGCCATGGGCGGCGGATTGGGCATGATCGCGTTCCTCTGGCTGGTGCGTCATTCCGAACAGACCGGCTATGCCAAACGGCCCAACCGCGCGACCAAGCGTGACGACGACGAGATTTACGGAGAGGTACTATAGATGTTCTATCGTGAAGCAGGTGACTTCAAGACGTCCTACACCGAGGACAGTCAGACCTTTCCGATCAAGTTTGACCGCTATCGCTATTATGCGGTGCTGGTGTTTGCCTTTGCCGTGGTGCCGTTTGTCATCAATGACTACTGGGTGAATGCGGTTTTCCTGCCTTTCCTGATCTATGCGATTGCCGCGATCGGGTTGAATATCCTTGTGGGCTATTGCGGGCAGGTCAGCCTTGGCACCGGCGGCTTCATGGCGGTGGGCGCCTATGCGGTTTATAAATTGATGACGGCATTCCCCGATGTCAGCATGTTCATCCACGTCATTCTGGCGGGGGTGATCACGGCCGGGGTTGGGGTTCTCTTTGGCCTGCCATCGCTGCGCATCAAGGGCTTTTATCTCGCGGTGGCGACACTGGCGGCACAGTTCTTTCTGGTCTGGTTGTTCAACCGGGTGCCGTGGTTTTACAATTATTCGGCCTCGGGTCAGATTTCGTCGCCCGAGCGTACCGTTCTCGGCGTGCCGATCACCGGCGCGGAAACCGCACCCTGGGCGGCCTATCTGTTCTGCCTTGTCTTCGTGACGCTCAGCGCGCTTGTCGCACGCAACCTGACGCGTGGCATGGCAGGGCGCAAATGGATGGCCATTCGTGATATGGATATCGCCGCCGAGATCATCGGGGTGAACCCGCTCAAGGCCAAGCTGACCGCCTTTGCCGTAAGCTCTTTCTTTGTGGGCATTTCGGGCGCGTTGTTCTTTTCCGTCTATCTTGGCGCGGTCGAAGTGGGCGAGGCCTTTGGCATCAATAAATCGTTCTTGGTACTGTTCATGGTGATCATCGGCGGGCTTGGCTCGATTTTTGGCAGCTTTGCAGGTGCGGCGTTTCTTGTGCTCTTGCCGGTGTTGCTGAAAAACGCGCTAGTGGGTGGCATGGGATGGCCCACCGATCTTGCTGCGCATCTGGAATTCATCATCGTGGGCGGGCTGATCATCATCTTCTTGATCGCAGAACCACACGGCCTCGCGCAATTGTGGCGGGTCACCAAGGAAAAACTAAGACTTTGGCCTTTCCCACACTAGGGCAGGGACAGGCGCGCGGCGGGCAACTTCCCGCCCTGCGACACCATCGGACAAAAACCAAGGGAGGATAAAACCGATGAAACTTAAATTAGCAGCGCTGGCATTGGGCGCAGTCATGGCTGCGGGGCCGGCAATGGCGGATCTTGTTTTTCCGTCGCTGAGCTATCGCACCGGGCCCTATGCCCCCGGCGGCATTCCATTCGCCGACGGCTATGCCGACTACTTTACCCTTCTAAATGAGCGCGACGGCGGTATCGGCGGCGAAAAGATCCAGATGCCGGAATGCGAAACCGCCTACAACACCGAAAAAGGTGTGGAATGCTACGAGTCGACCAAAGGCTCGGGCGCGCTTGTCTATCAGCCGCTGTCGACCGGTATCACCTACCAGCTGATTCCCAAGGTGGCGGCGGATGGCATTCCCATGCTGACCTCTGGTCTGGGCCGGACATCGGCGAAGAACGGCGCCGTGTTCCCTTGGGTTTTCAACTTTCCGGCCAACTACTGGGATGGGGCCTCAATCGCGATCAAGCATATGCTTGATCTCAATGGCGGCGATATCAGCGACAAGAAAATCGCGCTGGTCTATCATAACTCTGCTTATGGCAAAGAGCCGATCCGCACATTGGAAGAGCTTGCCACGAAGCACGGCTATGAGCTTACGCTGCTGCCGGTTGACCACCCCGGTCAGGAGCAGAAATCGCAGTGGCTGCAAATTCGCCGTGAAAAGCCGGATTACGTGATTATGTACGGCTGGGGCGTGATGAACCAGGTCGCGATTCAGGAAGCCGCGAACATCCGGTTCCCGATGGAAAACTTCATCGGAATCTGGTGGTCAGGATCGGAAAATGATGTGGTTCCCGTCGGCGAGGGCGCGCATGGCTACAAGGCGGTGGCCTTCCACAACGTAGGCGACGACTACCCGCTTTACGACGACCTGAAGACCTATGTCTTCGACAAGGGTCTGGCTGCGGGTGCTGGCGATCAGCATGGCAGCGTCGTTTATAACCGTGGTGTATATGCCGCGATGTTGGTTGCCGAAGCTGCCAAGGCCGCGCAGGAAATCCACGGTACAGCCGCGATCACCCCGGTGATGATGCGCGATGGGATGGAAAACCTTGAAATGACCGAAGAGAAGATGACCGCACTTGGCCTTCCGAAATTCGGGCCCGAGTTCAAGGTGTCTTGTGAGAACCATGGTGGCAACGGCTATGGCGCCATTGCGCAATGGGATGCGACGGCAGGCGAATGGAGCCTGATCACCGACTATTTCCAGTCGGATCAGGAGGTGCTTGCGCCGTTGGTTGAGGAAGATTCGGCCGCTTATGCCGCCGAGAACGGCATCGAGCCGGGCTGCTAAGCCAGACCCTTTTCCCCGGCCGCCCTATATGTGGCGGCCGGGGGNTTTTGAGTATTTTTCGAAAGATGAAAGCAGGGCCAGGTGCCCGACCGGGACGGAGACACGGGATGTTGGATGCAGGACCGAGTGACGAGACCCTTCTTGAGGTCAACAATATCGAGGTGATCTACAATCACGTCATCCTTGTGCTGAAAGGTGTCAGCCTGAAGGTGCCGAAAGGCGGGATCACGGCCCTTCTGGGGGGCAATGGCGCGGGCAAGACGACGACGCTCAAGGCGGTGTCGAACCTGTTGAAATCCGAACGCGGCGAGGTCACCAAGGGCAGCATCGTGTATCGCGGCGAACGCGTGCAGGATCTGGTGCCGTCCGACCTTGTGAAAAAGGGTGTCATTCAGGTGATGGAGGGCCGTCATTGCTTTGAACATCTGACGGTCGAGGAAAACCTGCTGACCGGCGCCTATACGCGTGGCTCGTCGCGAGGTGAGATCGACGAGGATCTTAACAAGGTCTATGATTATTTCCCGCGCCTGAAAGAGCGGCGTAAAAGCCAGGCGGGCTATACCTCGGGGGGAGAGCAGCAGATGGTTGCCATCGGGCGCGCCCTGATGAGCCGCCCCGAGACGATCCTGCTTGACGAGCCAAGCATGGGCCTTGCGCCGCAGCTTGTGGAGCAGATTTTCAACATTGTGAAAACGCTGAACGAAGAAGAGGGCTATACCTTTCTTCTGGCCGAGCAGAACACCAATGTCGCGCTGCGGTTTGCCCATTACGGTTATATTCTTGAATCCGGGCGGGTGGTGATGGATGGCCCTGCGGCCAGCCTGCGCGAGAACCCGGACGTGAAGGAATTCTATCTTGGGGTGTCGGACGAGGGCCGCAAATCGTTCCGCGATGTGCGCAGCTATCGCCGCCGCAAGCGTTGGCTGAGCTAAGACGCAGAACGGCACCTTGGCCGGAGACCCGATATCACAAGATTAGACAATGCATGATCTGCCGGGGGACCGGCGAAGGATGAGGCTATGACCCAGTTTTACGACCAGCTCGAAACCCGCAGCAATGATGAGCGTGCCGCAGCCCTGGCAAGGGCCCTGCCAGATCAGATTGCCAGAGCGCAGACCTTGCCGGGCTACGGTGGGGCGCTCAAGGATGTTGACGCGGCGGCGATCACGACCATCGCCGATCTGGCCCGTTTGCCGGTCTTGCGCAAATCCGATCTGGGCAAGGCGCAGGGCAATGCGGCGCCCTTTGGTGGGTTGACGACGCGGCCCGCACATGGGTTTTCCCATATTTTCCAATCGCCCGGTCCGATTTATGAACCCGGCGGCACCGACCATGACTGGTGGCGGATGGGCCGGTTTTTGCATGCCTGTGGTGTCGGTCAGGGCGATATCGTGCAGAACTGTTTTGGCTATCACCTGACACCGGCCGGCATGATATTCGAGAATGGTGCGCGCGCTGTCGGGGCGGCGGTCTTGCCTGCGGGCACCGGGCAGACCGAGCTTCAGGCGCGTGCCGCGCATGATGTGGGGGTCACCGTCTATGCCGGCACGCCTGATTACCTGAAGGTTATTCTTGATAAGGCCGATGACCTTGGCCTGCCTCTTGAAATCACCCGCGCGGCGGTTGGCGGCGGGGCGCTTTTCCCGTCATTGCGGGCGGAATACGCCGAGCGCGGCATTCAGTGCCTGCAATGCTATGCCACCGCCGATTTGGGCAATATCGCCTATGAAAGCGCGACGCAGGAGGGGATGATCGTCGATGAGGGCGTGATCGTCGAAATTGTCACCCCCGGCACCGGCAATCCGGTCGCCCCCGGTGAAGTGGGCGAGGTTGTGGTGACCACGCTCAACCCCGATTATCCGCTGATCCGTTTTGCCACCGGCGATCTGAGCGCGGTGATGGAAGGGACAAGCCCTTGTGGCCGTACCAACACGCGCATCAAGGGCTGGATGGGGCGCGCCGATCAGACCACCAAGATCAAGGGCATGTTCGTGCGCCCCGAGCAGGTGGCGGCGCTTGTTGCCGGGCACGCGGGTATTGTGCGCGCCCGCGTCATCGCCAGCCGCGAAGGCGAGGCCGATGTGATGACCGTGCAGATTGAGGCCGATGGCAATGATGCCGATGGTTTTGCCGGTGTCGTGGCCGATACGCTCAAGCTCAAGGGCCGGATCGAGGTGGTCGCCAAGGGCAGCCTTCCAAACGATGGCAAGGTCATCGAGGATCTGCGAAGCTACGATTGAGAGGTCATGATTTTTCGCAGAAAAATCGAAGGCGGCGCTTAGAACCGGTTGGCGTCATAGGGCGCAAGGTCGATATTGGGGCGTTTGCCGCTGATCAGGTCGGCGACGAGGCGCCCGGTCTTGGGCCCTGCCGTCAGGCCGACATGTTGATGGCCAAAGGCCGCATGCACGCCGGTTTGACCAATCTCACCAATCAGCGGCAGGCTATCGGGCGTTGAGGGGCGAAAGCCCATCCATTCCTCGACGCCCTCATGGCGCATTTCGGGAAAGACGCGCGCGACCCCGCGTCGGATAAGGTCAAGCGGTGCGCGTGACGGGCCCTTGGTGATGCCGCCCAATTCCACCGTCCCGGCACAGCGCAGCCCATGCGCCATCGGGTTCACCGCGAACTTGTCACGGGCGATCATCATCGGATTGTTTGGCATCTGGCTTGGCGCGGTAAAATGCAGATGATAGCCGCGCTCGGCCTCAAGCGGCACCTTGAGGCCAAGTTTCTGCATCAGCGGCTTTGACCAGATGCCCGCAGCCAGAACCGCATGATCGCAGGGCATGGTCCCGCGGCTTGTTTCAAGTCCGGTGATGCGGCCATTTTCCAGAGTGATGTCCTGCACCTCGGCCTGTTGATAGGTGCCGCCCTCTTCCTGAAGCACAAGCGCCAGATCGGCCATATAGGCGCCGGGGTTCAGGATATGCCCATGACTCTTGAGCGTCGCAAGGCATTGGATCGCCGGGCCGAGAATCGGCTCTGCCTCTTGCACTGCGCCGCCTGTCAGCACCTCGGGCACATAGCCCGCATCGCGTTTGAGGGCCCAGGCATAGGCGTCGGCGTCGAACGCCTTGCGGCTCTCATAGGCATAGCTGAAATCGCTGGCGGTGACCCATTTCGCGGCGCGGGTGCCACGGGTCAGGGCGATATGCTGATCAAGGCTGTCGCCGACAATCGGCGCGATCCCGGCAACCATGCGGCGGGTGTCGCTGTCATTGGCATTGGCGGTGAATTTCATCAGCCAGGGCAACAGGCGCGGAAAATAGGACCATTGCACGAAAAGCGGCGAGCGCGGGTCCAGGATATACTTGAGCCCGGTGCCGATCAGGCCGGGGGTGTTCACCGGCACGATCGCCCATTGCGCCAACAGGCCCGCATTGCCAAACGACGCCCCCGCGCCGGGGGCATCCTTGTCGACAAGCGTGACCTCATGGCCGGCCCGACGCAGCCAAATGGCGGAACTCAGCCCGCAGATACCTGCGCCGATGACGATGATCTTCTGTGGGGTGCTCATGCGGATGCCATTCATGGGATGGAACGTATGCCACCTAACCGCAGCAGGGGCAGGGCGGCAAGTGGGCTGTTATAGGTAACGGCAGAAAACAGGCGAGGCGCCCGCAAACAAGGCGCATCACGCCGCCGGGCAGCACCCGAAGCCGCCCGCACAAAAGAAAACCCCGCCGAAAAGGCGGGGCTGATATCGTCCACCAAAGGGTGGGTGCAGGCTTATCCCTGGCGGGCTTTGAACCGGGGCTGCGTCTTGTTGATGACGTAGACGCGGCCTTTGCGGCGCACGACACGGCAGTCGCGGTGCCGTTTCTTAAGCGAGCGGAGTGAATTACGAACCTTCATGGTCGTCTCCTCAGTTGTCGCGGCGCGGGCCAGCGCCTTGGTTGCGGGCGTTCTGCGGGGTGCAGAACAGTGAATTCATGGTGGGCGATACAAGGTTCGAACTTGTGACCCCTTCGATGTCAACGAAGTGCTCTACCACTGAGCTAATCGCCCATGAATACCGATCTGGCCCCGAGCCCCAACAAAAGGGGCGCGGGAGTCCGCGCCGGTTCGCTGGTCTATAAAAGGAGTCGGAAGAGGGATCAAGGGCTTTTAGAACCTCAATTTCAGTCTATTATGGGTTTCACAAGGAGAGGTCATGCCAAAGGTCGCCTATCACCTCACATACCCGGAACGGCGCACCACCTCTGTGGTGTTCGCCTCGCCTCATAGCGGGCGCGATTATCCCTGGACTTTCCTGCGCCGCACCACGCTCAACGAGCATTCCGTGCGTTCCTCCGAGGATGCCTTTGTCGACCGGCTGTTTGAAAGCGTGCCAGAGGTTGGCGCGCCCTTCATCAGGGCCGGTGCGCCGCGCGCCTATGTCGATCTCAACCGAAGCGAGGACGAGCTTGACCCCGCTCTGATCGAAGGCGTCAGCAAGATCGGGCACAACCCGCGCGTCGCCTCTGGCCTTGGGGTGATTCCGCGGGTCGTGGCCAATGGTCAGGCGATCTATTCCGGCAAGATCTCGATAACCGAGGCCAGGCGCCGGATCGACACCTATTGGCGGCCCTATCATACTGCGCTTGCCGGGCAATTGGATCAGGCGTTCCTGATGTTTGGCCAGGCGATTCTCGTGGATTGCCATTCGATGCCGCACGAGGCGATGGATGCGGTGGCGCGGCGCGGGGTCCGTCGCCCCGAGGTGGTGCTTGGCGACCGCTTTGGCGCGGCCGCCAACAGCGATATCGTCGATCGGATCGAGGCCGCCTTTCAGCGCACAGGTCTGGTGGTGACGCGCAACACGCCCTTCGCCGGGGCCTATATCACCCAGACCTACGGCCGCCCCACGCGGGGCCGCCATGCCATCCAGGTCGAGATTGACCGCGCGCTTTACATGAACGAGGGGCTGATCCGCCCAAATGGCAATTTCGACGCCTTCCGCACCCTTCTGCGCGGTGTGATCCGTGAGATTGCCGATATTGGCCGCCCCATGGCCAAGCCGTTGGCGGCTGAATAGTACCGAAAACACCGGGCTCAGGGCTTTGATCTTCTTCTTGGTCCAAATACTCATCGCGCCCTCTGGGCACAAGAACCGCCTTTGGCCATGGACGCCGATGCCTTTGGCTGACCCTGTCAGCGCAGGGCACGCCCCTTGAGAATCGCGTCAGCGCCAAATTTCTGCCGAATCAGATCGGTGGCCTTTTCCGCCTTGCCGCGCTGAGCCGCCTGCGGATCAAGCAGATCGCCGGATCGGTCCGCCCCCGCCTCTGGGCCAAGCTCCGACAGACCGACTCCGATAAGACGATAAGCGGCCCCGGCGGGGAGTTGATCCATCAGACCGCGCGCCGTGCGATAGAGCGTATCGGCAAGCTGGGTCGCGTCGCGCAGCGCCTGGCGCCGGGTGATCAGCGAATGATCGCTACGCTTGAGCTTGAGCGTCACGACCCGCCCGGCAATTTGTTTCGCCTTGGCGCGATCCGCCACCTTTTCCGACAGCCGCCATAAATGCCCGTCAAGAATATCCGCATCCCTGGTATCTTCAAAAAACGTGGTCTCGTTCGAGATGGATTTCACCGGCTCATGCGCCGAGACGCGCCGCGCATCGCGCCCGCGCGCAAGATGCCAGAGCCGCCCGCCCATGGCGCCAAACCGCGCCGTGAGGTCTTCGCGCTCCCAGCGGAGCAAATCGGCAAAGGTGCGGATACCCGCAGCGTTCAGCGCCGTGCGCGTGCTCTGTCCGACGCCCCAGATCAGGCTCACGGGTTTGTCGCGCAGAAAATCGGCGGTTTCGCGCGCGCCGATCACCGAAAAACCTTGGGGCTTATCGAGGTCCGAGGCGATTTTGGCCAGAAACTTGTTATGGCTCAGCCCGATTGATCCGGTCAGGCCAAGCTCGCGCCGCATCTGGCGCACCAGCCGCGCCAGCATCACTGCCGGCGGCGCCCCATGGAGCCGCTCCGTGCCGGTGAGATCAAGAAACGCCTCATCCAGCGACAAGGGTTCGATCGCGGGGGTCAGCGCCTGCATCATCGCGCGGATCTGGCGCGAGACATCGGCGTAGACCTGCATCCGCGGCTTGATCACCACCGCCTCGGGGCAGAGCTTGAGCGCCTGAAACATTGGCATTGCCGAGCGCACGCCACGAATGCGCGCGATATAGCACGCGGTCGAAACCACACCGCGCCGCCCGCCGCCGATGATAAGCGGCTTGTCCGCCAGGTCCGGGTTGTCGCGCTTTTCGACGCTGGCATAGAACGCGTCGCAATCCATATGGGCGATGGACAGTTGGAACAACTCGTCATGCGCAATCACCCGCGGGCTGGCGCAGTTGGGACAGCGCGCGGCGGTTTCGAATCGGGCAAGGCAATCGCGGCAAAGGCTTGGCATGATGGCACCATATTACCCTATCGCGCGCGCCATGCCAGCCGACCCTTTCGCGCTAGCCGATATGGGTCTGGCGAAATGTCGCGCCGTCGCGTTCAACGAAAATGGCGCTTAACCCGTGGTTCCGGGCCAGAGACTTGGCCCGTTCCTTGCCCATCACCATGAAGGCGGTCGCCCAGGCATCGGCGTCCATGCAGGTCTCGGCCAGCACCGTGACCGAGGCCGCCGCCCCCAGCACAGGCCCGCCGCGCGACGGGTCCATTGTATGCGAAAGACGCTGCGTGCCAAGGTCGACCCAATGGCGATAATCCCCGGATGTGGCGAGGGCGCTGTCGCGCAGCTCAAGGATCGAGAGCGGCGCGCGCGCCTCGTAATCGGGTTTTTCAAGCGCCACCGTCCATGGTTTGCCCTCGGGGCGCTGACCGATGGCGCGCAATTCGCCATCAAGACCGACAAGCGCATGTTCGATGCCGAACCGGGCGAGCACCGCAACCATCTGATCGACGCCAAAGCCCTTGGCGATGCCCGAAAGGTCAAGTGTGAGGGGGGCGCATTTGCGCACCCGTTGCGTCGCGTGGTCAAGCTCAAGCGCCTCATGCGCTTGTGGTCGGGGCTGAATCAGGGCGCGACGCATCGCGTCGGTGTCATGCTCTTGCGCCCCAAACCCCCAGGCGGCGACCGCGTCGCCCATGGCGATATCGAATGCCCCTTCTGAGAAGCGCCCGATTTCAACCGCGCGCATCAGGACCGTCCTCAATTCGCGCGGCACCGCGACCCATTCGCCGACCGGCGCGCTGTTAAGCCGCATCAGGTCGCTGTCGGGTTTCCAGGTCGACATCTGTTGGTCCACCAAGGCGACGCTTGCGGCCAGTACCGCCTCAATCGGGGCGGGGTCGCGCGCCTTGGGGGCATGAAACTGCGCCGACCAGCGGGTGCCCATGGTCGGCCCGCTCAGGGTGTGGCGGGTCAGTTCAGTAGGTGTCTTCAACATAATGTCCCTCGGCTTTCAGCAGGGCCGGTGTCAATCCGGCGGGGGCTAGGATTTCGCTCAGGGCTTCGGCCACGCCGGCGGCCATGTCGCGGCCACCGCAGACCAGAACCTGCGCGCCCTCACTGATCAGCCGGGCAATCCGGGTGGCATCATTGCGCAGGGCGTCTTGCACATAGGTCCGCGTGTCGGTGCGCGAAAACGCCGTTGTTACCGAGGCAAGCCGCCCATCGGCCTGCCAGCCCTGTAGTTCCTCGCCATAAAACAGGTCGCTGTCGGGGTGACGGGCGCCGTAATAGAGGTGCATCTCGCGGCCCGGCCGATTGGCCCGTGCAAACCCGGCCAGCGGCCCGATCCCGGTGCCGGCCCCAATCAGGATCACCGGCTTGGCATTCGCCTGAGGGCGAAAATCGGGGTTGCGACGCAGAAATCCCTGAACGCTGTCACCGGGGGTGAGCGACAAAAGCTGCCCCGAGCACAGGCCGCCGGGGTGGCGGCTGACGCAGATTTCGATAAACCCGTCGGCCTGCCCTGAGGCCAGCGAATAGAACCGTGGCACCGCGGCACCCTCGGGGATAATCCCCAAAAGGTCACCCGCCGAGAATCTGGCAAAGCCGCGCCCCACCAGCCGCCCAAACCGTCCGGTTTTGGGCAAGGCAAAGCGCAGGATCGCCGAAGGGGTCTGCATGTCAGAGCCATAATCGCGGCGCGAAATGAGGGTAAGCGCCTGAGTTTGCGGGATCACCGGGCTATGCAATAGCTCAAGCGGATGGCCAAGCGCCTCGCCCAGGGCGTGGCCCCAGCGGGCGAATTCCTGCGGCGATTGGCGGTCAACCGTGCCCATCGGCAAAAGCGAGGGCCAGCCGTTTTCGTCGGCCACGCGCGCCACCTCGGCGCCATAAACGCAGAATTGCGGGAACTGACGGTCGCCAAAGCCAAGCACGGCAATAGACAGGCCGGGCGCTGCTTTCAGCGTGGCAAGGCGGTCAAGAAACCCCTTGGCCGAGGCCGGTGCCGCACCATCGCCATAGGTGGCGGCGAGCACGATCACCTGCGCCGCGCAGGCATAGCGCTCGGGGCGAAACTCCGACATTGCGTCGGTGTGAACGGTGTGCCCGGCCTCGCGAAGCGCGCGGTGAAGCGTCGCGGCAAAGCCCCAGGTGCTGCCGCCCTCGCTGCCGACCAGAACGATGGTGTCGGCCTGACCGGCGGGGGTGTTGCCCTTGATCCGGGGGCGCGCGCGGCGCGATTGCAGCCAGAGCATCGCGCCGGTGATCGCCATGACCGGCGCGCCAAGCGCCATCAGGCCAAGCACCACCCCAAGCAAAGCCGCGCCTTGCCCGGTATGCAACATATAGATCGTCTCATTCACCCGCTGCCAGAGGCCCGCATCGACCCAGATCAACACCTCGCCGGTGCCCTGGTCGATATAGCCCTCGCCGACATCGGTAGTGAGCTTGAACACATCCGTGGGATCATCCGGGTAGGGATAGGTCAATTCGCGCAACGCACTGACGGGGGTGTCGCGCAGCATCGCCATGGTGCCGGGAATGGCGCCGGTCTGTTCGCTGACCGCGCGGGGAAAGGTGGGGGGATTTTCCGCCTCGGGTATAAGGCCAAAGGTGCTTGCGGTCATGAAAAGCGCGGTGATGGACGAGAGCAACAGCCCGGCAACGCTAAACCGTGCCACCTCGACATGAAGCCGACGGGTCAGCGGGCCACGCAAGCGGGAAAAGAAATGCCGCCAGCCGCCCACGCGCCGCGCCGTCAGCATCAGGCCCGACACCGACAGCATCAAAAGGGACGCCGCCCCGGCCGCAACGGCCCACCGACCGGCGTCATCCAGAAACAGCGAGCGGTGCAGATTGGTCATCCAGCGTGCAAAGGCTGAGCGTTGGGCGTCTGCAACGCCAACGCCGGTTGCGGGATCAATCACCACCGCGCCGGGCTGTCCGCCGTCAAAGTAAAACGCGGTGATCTTGCCCGAGGGCGAGCGCTTGATCTGTTCAACTCCGGGATAGGTGATCGCGATCCGGTCGGCCAGCGTCGCGACGCTCAGGCCGGCCTCGGGCCGGGCCGGGACCTCTGCCACGACCTCCCAGGCGGGCAGGACCGAAAGAACCGCGCCGCTCAGTGTGATAACCACGATCAGGATTGCCGCGATCAGACCGGGAATTTTGTGCAGGTTACGCAACATGGCAGGGGCCTTTCGTCTTCTTGACTTACATGCCGTAGGTGAAATCACGGATATAACGACGCCCTTTGACGGGGGTGTTGGCCCCGGCGCGGGTAAGCGGAACGACCACCTCGGAGGGGCTGTCGCGCATATCCTCGACAGCGGCGTCGATATGAAGCTCATAGCCCGCGTCAAACAGGGCATCCGACAGATCCAGCGTGATATTGAGCTGTCGCCCCGCGCCGACGCTGGCGCCGGTGATGCCGTTGATCTCGGCGGTATCGCCGCCGGTGGCGCGATGCCAGTCGGTAAGATGCGTGTAATATTTCGCTTTGCCGCCCGCCATCCAGAGGCTGCCCATATAGGCGCCGCTGGCGTCGGTGACATAAAGCGCAAGATAGGCGCCATCGCCGCCATAGTTGGACAGGTTGGTGGTAAAAGTGACCGGCGCGGCCAAGGCCGGGCCGCTCAGCGCCGTGCTCAGGGCAAGCGCGGAAAGCAGGGTTTTCATGGTGTCATCTCCTGGTGTTGTCTTGATTGGCCCCTTTGTGACGGGCCCGGCTGAAGCGTGGCTGACCGGATTGGGAAATTTGCTTCAGCCTGCCGTCAGCTTGGGTGTCAAATCGGCGGTCTACTGTTTGACCACCGGCTTGCTGCCGGGGGTGAACAGGCCATTATCCGGCGGGGCGACGGTGCCGACGGGGGCGGCTTTCCTGCCCGACTTGCCGTATTCGTCATCGTCGTCGTCGTCGTCCTCATATTCCATCTCGACGATGGCGAGCGTGCCAGGATCGACCTTGACCTCGATCTCACGGCCCTGGGCATCGCGCCCGTCGATTTCGTAACAGCCATCGTCGGTCTTGATGCGGCGCACGCTCCAGCCTTTGGCCTCGGCCATCGCCTTGACCGCCTCGCGGGGCTGCCAGTTGGACATTGCCACGTTGCAGTCGTCGTCATCGGCCAATGCAAACCCTGCGGCGCCGATCCCGGCCAGAAATGTCGTTGCGATCAGATATTTTTTCATTTTCCCATCTCCTGAGATTGCTGGTGATGGGGCTTTATTGCGCGCTATGCTGACTTGAACCTGAAGCATGCCATTTTTCTGCGTCAGGTCCGCGTCAGCTTCGCGCGTGATAAAGAGCCCAACAGATGGAACGGAACGGATAAGAACATGCGGGTGCTGCTGATCGAGGATGACAGGGTTCTGGGGGCGGCGGTGCGCGACCAGATCACGGCCGATGGCCATTCCACCGACTGGACGACGCGGCTTGATGAAGCGGGCGAATACCTTGATGTGGCGGCCTATGACCTTATCCTGCTTGACCTGATGCTGCCCGATGGGCGCGGTCAGCCGTTCCTGCGCGCGTTGCGGGGGCGCGGGGACGCGACGCCGGTGATCATCCTGACCGCGCTCGATCAGATCAGCGACCGGATCGAGGGGCTGAATGCGGGGGCCGATGATTACATGGTCAAGCCGTTTGATCTCTCGGAGCTTTCGGCGCGGGTCGGGGCGGTGGCACGGCGCTATTCCGGCAATCCCAATCCGCTGGTGACCCTGGGCGATCTCGAGATCGACCTTGCCGCCAAATCGGTGCGTCGCGCGGGCAAGCCCGTGGCCCTGACCGCGCGCGAATGGGTGCTGTTCGAGGCCTTCGTTCAGCGCCCCGGTCAGCTTTTGTCAAAGGCGCAGCTCGAAGAGCGGCTATATTCGTTCGAGACCGAGATCGAGAGCAACGCGATCGAGGTCTACGTCAGCCGGTTGCGCAAAAAGCTGGGCCGCGAGCGGATCGAGACGGTACGCGGGCTAGGCTATCGGCTGGGCGCGGCGTGAAAGGGCCGGGCTCTCTGCAAGGCAAACTGGCGCTTGGGCTTGGGCTTGGGCTTACGCTGGTCTGGCTTGCCACCGCTCTTGTCACCGCGACCCTGCTGCGCGGCGAAATGGACGAGGTGTTTGATTCCGCCCTTGAGGAAACCGCGCAGCGCATTCTGCCACTGGCGGTTCTGGACATTCTTGATCGCGACGAAGAAGGCGTCAGTCAGCGCATCGCAAGCCTGCGCCAGCATGAAGAGTTTTTTACCTATATCGTGCGCGATGATCAGGGCCGTATCCTGCTGCGCTCGCATTCCGCCGATGTCTCGGTTTTCCCCCCTTTCGAGGCGGTCGGGTTTTCCCAATCCGCGACGCATCGGCTTTATTTCGATGCGGCGCTGCGTGGTACGATCACCATCGCCATGGCCGAGCCGCTTGAGCACCGCGCCGAAGTGGCGCGCGAAACCCTGATGGCGCTTGCCCTGCCGCTTGTCGTGGTGATCCCGCTGAGCCTGATCGGTCTGTTGCTAATCGTGCGGCGGAGCCTTGCCCCGGTGCGCGACTTCAGCGGGGTCTTGTCAAGCCGTGGCGCGCGCGACCTGTCGCATGTCGGTGACGAGAGCCTGCCGGAGGAATTTCTGCCGATGGCCGATGCGGTCAATCAGCTTCTGGATCGTCTGCGCCGCACGCTTGAGGCCGAGCGCAGCTTTACCGCCAATGCGGCCCATGAATTGCGCACCCCGGTTGCCGCCGCCCTTGCCCAGACCCAGAGGCTGATGGCCGAAACCAGGGACGCGAGCGCAGGGGCGAGGGCAGGCGAGATTGAAACCGCGCTCAAGCGCCTGAACCGGCTGTCGGAAAAGCTCATGCAACTGGCGCGCGCCGAGGGCGGGCGGTTGCGCGCTGACACGGTCACCGACCTGCGCCCGGTGCTGCGCCTTGCGCTGTCCGATTTTGAACGGGTCGTCGGGGCCGGTCGGATTCTGGCCGAGATTTCCGACAGGCCGGTGCTCTCCAATATCGACCCGGATGCCTTTGCCATCGTTCTGCGCAATCTTGTCGAAAACGCCCTGCGCCATGGTCGCGACGAGGCCCCGGTGCGGGTCGCGCTGACGGCAGACGGCGTTTTGCAGGTGATCAATGAGGGCCCCGCCCTTGCGCCCGAAACCTTGGCGCGCCTGACCGCGCGCTTTGAGCGGGGCCAGAACACTGGATCGGACGGCAGCGGTCTTGGCCTTTCGATTGTCCAGGCCATCGCCGACGGTGCCGGGGCCGGGCTTAGCCTTCGCTCCCCGGCGACGGGGCGCCCGGATGGGTTCGAGGCGCGGTTTCAGCTTCCCATCGGTGCGCGGTCGACATAGACGGCGCACCAGACTCTCCGGAGGATAAGGCGACATCCCCGTCGGTGTGCAAAATCGTCGGACCTATTGTGGTGCCGCCCTTTGCAATGCAAGGATAGGGTTGGAAACGCGTGGAAAGGACAGAACCATGAAGGTAGTCGTGATGGGGGCCGGCGTGATCGGTGTTACAACCGCCTGGTATCTGGCCAGGCAGGGCGCCGAGGTTGTCGTGCTCGACCGACAGCTTGGGCCAGGGCTTGAGACAAGCTATGCCAATGCCGGAGAACTGTCCTATGGCATGACCTCGCCCTGGGCCGCGCCGGGGATACCGGTGAAGGCCCTCAAGTGGTTGTTCATGAAGCGCCGCCCCTTGTTTATCTGGCCGTTGATCAGCCCGACGATGTGGATGTGGTCGGCGCAGATGATCCGCAATTGCAACGATACAAGCTATTCGATCAACAAATCGCGGATGGTCAGGGTTTCGAACTATAGCCGCGACGTGATGCCAGAGCTGATCGAAGAAACCGGGATCGACTATGACGGGCGCGAGCAGGGCACGCTTCAGCTGTTCCGCACCGCCAAGCAAATGAAGGGTTCTCGCGCCGACCAGGAAATCCTTGCGCAATTCGACAGCCCGTTTGAAGAGCTGGGCCGCGACGCCTGCATTGCGGTGGAACCGGCATTGGCCGAGGTGCGCCACAAATTCGTTGGCGGTTTGCGGCTTACGGCGGATCGGACCGGGGATTGCCGACTGTTCACGATTGCCCTTGCGGAAAAGGCTGCGGAACTGGGGGTACAGTTTCAATACGGCCAGTCGATCCGCAGCATCGCGATTGAAAACGGCCGGGTTGCGGGCGTGGACACGGAATTGGCGGGGCGCATCACCGGTGACAAATATGTCTGCGCCCTCGGAAGCTATGCCCCGCATTTGCTCAAGCCCATCGGATTGAAATTGCCGGTTTATCCGGTCAAGGGCTATTCGGTGACCATTCCGGTCGTTGATGATGCCATGGCGCCACAATCGACCCTGATGGATGAAACCCACAAGGTGGCGATCACCCGGCTTGGCGATCGGATCAGGGTGGCCGGCACCGCCGAGATTGCGGGCTATAGCAATCGGCTGGGGCCGCACGCCACGGATACCGTCAAACATGTGATCAACGACCTGTTTCCCAAGGGCGGCGATCTGAACCAGGCCGAAGGCTGGACCGGCCTGCGCCCGATGACACCCGATGGCACGCCGGTTCTGGGCGGGACGCGCTATGACAATCTTTACCTCAACACTGGCCACGGCACATTGGGCTGGACCATGGCCTGTGGATCAGGGCGCGCTGTGGCCGACCTTGTTGTCGGCAAAGAGCCCGAGATTTCGTTCGATGGTCTTACTGCCGCGCGGTATGGACAATAGTGCAATGACGGCGCCCCGCGCGGGGGCTGTCTGGCCCCGTCCATGCGGCTGTCCGGTGGCCGTTGCGATCAGAGTCGAGGCGGTGCGGAGATCGAGAACACCTCGGCCGGGTGCAGCACCAGATCAAGCCCCAGCTTGAGGCAGACGGCGAGAACCAGCAAGGCCAGCAAGATGCGCAGTTGTTCGGCCTTGAGCAGCAGACCAATGCGGGCGCCGATCTGGGCGCCGATCACGCCGCCGACGATAAGCAGAACGGCCAGCACCGTATCGACTGTGTGGCTGTTGTAGGCATGCATCATCGTCGTGTACGCCGAAACGAAGATGATCTGGAACAGCGAGGTTCCAACCACGACTTTGGTCGGCATGCCAAGGACATAGATCATCGCAGGCACGACAACGAATCCGCCGCCCACGCCCATGATGGCCGAAAGCACGCCGACGAAGAAGCCGACAATAAGCGGCGGGAAGACCGAGATATAGAGCCCCGATGAGCGGAAGCGGATTCGCAATGGCATGGCGTGGACCCAACCGTGACCGGCCCGCTTGCGCTTGGATTTTGGGCCCTGCATCTTTGCCTTGCGCATCGCGTTCAAGCTTTCGATGAACATCAGCCCGCCGATCAGCCCGAGAACGACCACGTAGAAGATATTGACCAGAAGATCGACCTGCCCGAGTTCGCGCAGTAAATTGAAGATGTAGATCCCCACGGTCGAGCCGGTGAGGCCGCCGACCATGAGCGCAAAACCCATTGGGAAATCAACGGTTCGACGGCGGATATGCGCAAGGATGGCTGAAAAGGACGACGCGACGATCTGGTTGGCCGATGTGGCCACCGCGACGGCAGGTGGGATGCCGATGAAGAACAAAAGGGGAGTAATCAGGAAGCCGCCGCCAACCCCAAACATGCCCGAGAGCAGGCCGACAACGAGCCCGATAGAAAGGAGAAGTGGACCGTTCACCGAAACCTCGGCGATGGGCAGGTAAATTTCCATGGGAGCCGGGAATACCTAGTTGCACAGGCCCCGCACCTACGCCCAAGCCATGTCGAACGCAAGACACCAGTCCCTGAAAACCTGTCGCAGGCCCGATGAACGGCTGCTTTGATGGTCGCTGTGCAGCAGGCAATCGGGCCGGTGCATGTCTGCCAAGGCCACGACTTCGCTATTCGCCGTGACCGACAGTCACGACGGATGTCCGGCGATCTGCCAAAAGCCAGGTCCAAAGTCTGCTGGAAATGAAGGAGGATGGTGGAGCCTAGGGGGATCGAACCCCTGACCTCTTGCATGCCATGCAAGCGCTCTCCCAGCTGAGCTAAGGCCCCATCAGTG
>JGI24723J26617_10000248_pt1 | contig 54281 bp, 45 predicted proteins | sample Cruoilmetagenom6_FD_26617 | JGI IMG/M metagenome (IMG submission 26617) | reverse complement strand
TTGCGATGACCGAACCCGGCGCAGGCTCCGACCTGCAGGGCATCAAGACGTCGGCTAAAAAGGACGGCAATCACTACGTCATCAACGGCTCGAAGACATTCATCACCAATGGTCAGCATGCCAACCTGATCATTGTCGTGACCAAGACAGATCCAACGAAAGGCGCCAAGGGCGTTTCGCTGATGGTGGTCGAGACAGACGAAGTCGAAGGTTTCCGGCGTGGCCGCAATCTCGACAAGGTCGGGCTCAAGAGTAACGACACATCAGAGTTGTTTTTCGATGATGTGCGGATACCGACCGCCAACATGCTTGGCAGCGAAGAAGGCCAGGGTTTTGCCCAGTTGATGACGGAGCTCCCGCAGGAACGGCTGCTGATCGCCAACCAGGCGATCTCGATGATCGAGCGGGCTCTGGCGATTACCATCGACTATGTCAAGGAGCGCAAGGCCTTCGGCAAGACGATCATGGATTTCCAGAACACCCAGTTCAAGCTGGCGGAACTGAAATCGGAAGCCACGATGGCGCGGGTGTTTGTCAATCACTGCGTTGGCGAGCATCTGAAGGGTCAACTGACCTCGACCACTGCATCGATGGCCAAATATCTGACCACCGATCTGCAGTGCAAGGTGGCGGATGAATGTGTCCAGCTGCATGGCGGCTATGGCTACATGAACGAATATCCGGTGGCGCGCATGTTCCGCGATGCGAGGGTGCAGCGGATCTACGGCGGCACCAACGAGATCATGAAGCTTTTGATTGCAAGGAGCCTGTAAACCAATGACGGACTTCACTCTTGATTGCTTTTCGGAAAGCGGCAACGCCTACAAGGTGGCGCTGATGCTGGAACTCAGCGGCGCCGGCTGGGCGCCACGTCGCGTTGCGTTTTTCACCGGTCAGACACGCTCGCCCGAGTACCGGGAAATGAACATCATGGGCGAAGTGCCGGTGCTGACCCATCACAAGGTGGATGGCGATGTGGTACTGAGCCAGTCCGGTGCAATCCTTGATTATCTGTCGCGCGAACTCGACCGGTTTGGCCCGGCCAATGAAAACGAACGGCGCGAGATCCTGCGCTGGATGTTTTGGGACAATCACAAGCTGACCAGCTATGTCGCGACCTACCGTTTCATGAACCTGTTCCTGAAGAAAACCGACGATCCGGTGACGCAGTTCTTCCACGCCCGGGCCGAGGGCGCCTTCAAGGTGCTTGATGCGCATCTGGCGGGACGAGACTTTGTTGTTTCCGGTCATCCGACCATCGCTGATCTTTCGCTGTGCGGCTACCTGTTCTGGCCCGAACAGATCGGCATGGATTTAGCTGCCTATCCGAACATCGCGGCCTGGCTCGACCGCATCGCAGCCCTTCCGGGCTACAAGAGACCTGAAGAGCTGATGCCGAGCGGGCAGGACCCCGCAACGGCCACCGCCTGACCCAAACACCAAACCCTGGAGATCACCGCAATGGTTGATGTATTTGTCTATGATCACGTCCGCACTCCGCGGGGCCGCGGCAAGAAGGACGGAAGTCTGCACGAAGTACCGTCGGTCCGGCTTGCCTCGCGCATGCTTGAAGCGCTGCGCGACCGCAACGGACTTGCTACCGAAAAGGTCGATGACATCGTCATGGGCTGTGTCGATGCCATCGGCGAAGCCGGCGGCGACATTGCCCGCGCGGCCACCTTCGAAGCCGGTTACGCGACCGAAGCTCCGGGCATCCAGATCAACCGCTTCTGCGCCTCCGGCCTCGACGCGATCAATTTCGGCACAGCCAAAATCGCCCAAGGCGCTGACGACATCGTCATCGCCGGTGGTGTGGAATCGATGTCGCGCATCGGCATCGGCGCCCAGGGCGGCGCCTGGTTCATGGACCCTTCGGTCAATATCCCGGCCTATTTCATGCCGCAGGGCATTTCGGCCGACCTGATTGCCACCAAGTACGGTTTCTCGCGCGACGACGTCGATGCCTATGCAATGGAAAGCCAGAAGCGTGCAGCGAATGCCTGGGAAAAGGGCTACTTCAAAAAGTCGGTTGTTCCGGTCAAGGACATCAACGGCCTGACCATTCTCGATCATGACGAGCACATGCGGCCCGGCACCGATATGCAGGCGCTCGCAAGCCTCAATGCCTCCTTCGGCATGATGGCGGAAATGGGCGGTTTCGGTTCGGTGGCAATTCAGGCACACCCGGAAATCGAGAGCATCAACCACATCCACCATGCCGGCAACTCCTCGGGTATCGTTGATGGCGCCGGTTTGGTGCTGCTCGGCTCGAAGCGCGGCGGCAAGACCATGGGCCTCGAACCCCGTGCGCGGATCAAGGCGTTCGCCAATATCGGCTCCGACCCGGCGCTGATGCTGACCGGCCCGGTTGACGTGACCGAGAAGCTTCTGAAGCGCGCCAAGATGAAAATCGAGGACATAGACCTGTTCGAACTCAACGAGGCGTTTGCCTCGGTGGTGCTGCGCTTCCAGCAGGCGTTCGACATTCCGTCCGACAAGATCAATGTAAATGGCGGCGCGATTGCCATGGGGCACCCGCTGGGCGCCACCGGGGCAATGATCCTCGGTACCGTGCTTGATGAACTCGAGCGCCGTGATCTCAACACCGCTCTGGTCACGCTGTGCATCGGCGCAGGCATGGGCACCGCGACGATCATCGAACGCGTCTGATTTCCGGGAGAAACACTATGAGCAATGATATTTACACAGTAGACGTCGACAATGACGGCATCGCGCTGGTCACCTGGGACATGGCCGACCGCTCGATGAACGTCTTCACCCAGGCAGCACTTGAGCAGCTTGATGCGCTGGTTGACCGCTTCGTCGCCGATGATGCGGTCAAGGGCGTTGTCTTCACCTCTGGCAAAGCGACCTTTTCCGGCGGCGCGGATCTGACCATGATGAAGACCATGCTGGCCGGCATGGCGGAAGAGAAGCGCAACAACCCGGAAAAAGCCCAGCAGATGCTGTTCGATCAGGTTGGCAAGATGAGCTGGCTCTACCGCAAGATCGAAACCTGCGGCAAGCCGTGGGTCTCGGCCATCAACGGTGTGTGCATGGGCGGCGCGTTCGAACTGTCGCTCGCCTGCCATGGCCGTGTTGTTGCGGATTCACCGTCGGTCAAAATGGCGCTGCCTGAAGTCAAGGTCGGCATCTTTCCGGGCGCCGGCGGCACCCAGCGTGTGCCGCGCCTGACCAATGCGCAGGATGCGCTGCAGATGATGACCACCGGACAGTCGCTGACACCTGCTCGCGCCAAGGCGATGGGACTGGTTCACGAGGTTGTCGAGCCGAAGAAGCTGATTTCCGCCGCAAAGGCGATGATCAAGAACGGGCTGTCGCCTGTCGCCCCTTGGGACGTCAAGGGCTTCAAGCTTCCCGGCGGCCAGATCTGGTCAGCCCAGGGCGCCCAGCTGTGGCCTGCGGCTTCGGCCATCCTGCGCCGCGAAACGCAGGACAACTACCCTGCCGCGAAGGCAATCCTGCAGTGCGCATTCGAAGGCCTGCAGGTTCCCATCGACACAGGCCTGAAGATCGAGCAGCGCTACTTCAGCCACATCCTGCAGACACCTGAAGCCCAGTCGATGATCCGCTCGCTGTTTGTTTCGCTCCAGGAAATCAACAAGGGCGCGCGCCGTCCAGAAGGCATCAAGCCTACCAAGTTCCGCAAGATCGGCGTTGTCGGCGCCGGCTTCATGGGCGCAGGCATTGCCTATGTGACGGCCAAGGCCGGCATTCCGGTGGTGCTGATCGACCGTGACATGGAAGCTGCCGAAAAGGGCAAGGCCTATTCCGAGGATCTGGTCAAAAAGGGTGTCCAGAAGGGCAAGACCACCAAGGAAGAAGGCGAAAAGCTGTTGTCGCTGATCAGCTTGTCGACCGATCACGCCGATCTGGCCGATGCCGACCTGGTGATTGAAGCTGTTTTCGAGGATCGCGACGTCAAGAAGGCGGTGACCGAATCCATTGAAGAGCAGATCCGACCCACCACGGTCTATGCCTCCAACACTTCGACGCTGCCGATTACCGGCCTTGCCAAGAACTCGAAACGTCCGAAGAATTTCATCGGCATCCACTTCTTCTCGCCTGTCGACAAGATGCTGCTGGTCGAGATCATTCTCGGCCGCAAGACCTCGGACAAGGCGCTGGCCGTGGCGCTCGACTATGTTGCAGCGATCAAGAAGACCCCGATCGTTGTCAACGATACCCGCGGCTTCTTCGTCAACCGTTGCGTGCTGCGTTACATGAACGAGAGCTACAACATGCTGGCCGAAGGTGTGCCGCCGGCAATGATCGAGAATGCAGCCAAGATGGCCGGCATGCCGGTTGGACCGCTGTCGCTCAACGATGAAGTCGCCATCGACCTGTCGCTGAAGATCGTCCGCGCCACGATTGCGGATCTGGGCGAAAAGGCCGTCGACCCGCGTCATCTCGAACTGGTCGAACGGATGGTCGAGAAGGAAGGCCGTCTTGGCCGCAAGAACGGCAAGGGTTTTTACGATTACCCGGCTAAGCCTGCCAAGAAGCACCTGTGGCCCGAGCTGAAGACGCTATATCCGCAGCAGGACCCGGCCAAGGTTGACGTTCAGGAACTGCAGAACCGCTATCTGGCAGCGATTGCACTTGAAGCGGCCCGCACCGTGGAAGAAGGCATCGTCACCGATCCGCGTGAGGCTGATATCGGCACCATTCTCGGCTTCGGGTTTGCGCCCTATACCGGCGGTGCACTGAGCTACATCGACACCATGGGCGCCAAGGCGTTCGTCGACATGTGCAAGGTGCTGGCGCGCAAATACGGCAAGCAGTTCAAGGCACCGAAACTGCTGGTCGAAATGGCAGAGAAGGACGAGACCTTCTACGAGCGCTTCAACCCCTACCGGGAAGACAAAGCTGCGGCGTAATCGCTGCAGCTTGACACCAGACTTTCAAACGGGCCTTCGGGCCCGTTTTTTGTTGTCAGGGTTTGACCGCAACAAGAGTGTAGCAGAGCGGCAGTTGGGCTTGATTGCCGACATAGATATCGTAATCGACCTCACGGTTGGAATGAGGGTATTCGGTCAGTTCAACGATCTGCAATCCTGCTTGAGCGCAACCGGTAACGATGGCGCCCATGGTTTGAAAATGCCAATAGGACGGCGGTGCCTTCTCCACCGCCGATCCGTCATAGACGATCTCGTCTTCGGTGATGAACGGCTCTGTCCGGAAATAGGAGTATTGCAGCGCATGCGGGGTCTCGCTATGGGGCTCGAACATGTCGAGCACGGGATGGGTCTCGTAGATTACCAGTCGGCCATCTGGCGCCATCAGCGAGGCCACGATCCCTAGAAACCGCGTCAGGTCCGGCATCCAGTTCAGCACGCCGATGGTGATCAGCGCCAGGTCAAAACTGGCTTCAAGGTCACCCGGCAAAGCATAAACATTGGCACAGACGAAGCGCGCCTTGTCGCGATGTGGTGAGACCGTGCGCAATTCTTCAGCCTGGGTGAGGAACGCATCGGACTGGTCGATGCCGGTGGCTTCCCTCGCACCCAGCGCCAGCATGGACAGGACCTCACGGCCGTTGTTGCAGCCGACCTGCACGGCGCTGGCACCGCTGACGTTGTATCGTTCGAGAGCTGCTGTCACTGTCGGATCAAGCGTGGAGAAAGATGCATCGGCGAAGCCCGTAAGCTGGCGCTGCCACTCCTGGCTGCGCCGATGACGATGCGCTGACGCATTCCAGGCGAGCCTGTTGGCCTCGGTCGCGGAGTGTTTGTCTGCAGTCATCGGCGAAAGCTCCTATGGAGACCACTTCAATGCTCGTGGTGAAAATTCATCACACGCCCTGCCGCACAGGCGCAACCAGGCCCGCGTACAGCAGTGATAGCGAGAAAATTAACCGCGGAGAAGCATTATCGAACTTCAGGACAGACTTGCCGGAAATCAGTCTTTTCGGCACTGTCTGCCAAAAGGGAGGTCCATCAAATGCCCGCCATCGATTACTACTTTCATTGCGCATCACCATTCACCTATCTTGGCCACAACCTGATCTGCGAAGTCGCCGAGCGGCACAAGGCGACGCTGAACTACAAACCGGTCAACCTTGGGGCCCTGTGGGACGTGTCCGGCGCGGTGCCTCCGGGCCAGCGCCCCCCCGTGCGGCAGCGGCTACGGCTGATCGAACTGCAACGTCTCGCTGCCTGGCGCGGACTGCCGATCAAGACTACGCCGCTGCACTGGCCGGTGGATGCAGCGCTTGCCGACAAAATCATCATAGCCCTGGTCGAGACCGGTCATGATCCGCGCTACTTCATGAGCAAGGTGCTGTCCGGCGTCTGGGCCAATGACGACAACATCGCAGATGAAGCGGTTCTCACATCCTACCTCTCGCAGGTCGGACTGGATGCACGGCCTGCGCTTCTGGATGCCAAGTCTGACGAGATCGCAGCAGTTCGCGAGCGCAATTCGCACGATGCCATTTCTGCCGACGCCGTTGGCGTTCCAACCTACGTGCTCAATGGCGAGCCGTTCTGGGGTCAGGACCGGATCGAGCTGCTCGACCAGGCATTGACCACCGGGCGCAGCCCGATCCGACCCCATTGAGCACGGGCGACGCCTGAAAACACAGCGAAGAATGAGGATATTTTTCCTATTCGACTTTACTCGACCGATGCTGATCATGTAGAAAAGCCTTACTCGGGCCTTTTTTGAAACGCCCGGCTTTGCTCTGGAACCGCGGGAACCTCCACCATGCTCTCGCATGAAAGCATCTGGTCAGCGCTTGATGCGCTGGCTGAACGCCACGGACTGACGGCCTCGGGACTGGCCCGGCGCGCCGGTCTGGATCCGACTGCCTTCAACAAATCCAAGCGGTCCGGTGCCGATGGCCGTCAGCGCTGGCCCTCAACGGAGTCCTTGTCCAAGGTGCTTGACGCCACCGGGTCCACACTCGACGATTTCATGAGCCTTGTGCGCGGCGAGCGCNCTACGACGGAAANCANCTTTCCGGAGGGTGCCTTTCCGCCNCAGACAGGCTCAATTCCGCTGCTCGGATTTGCCCAGGCAGGATCTGGCGGGTTTTTCGATGATGGCGGCTTTCCAGCAGGTCAGGGCTGGGATGTTGTGGATTTTCCGGCGCAGCCATCCGAAAGACCCGGAGTTTATGCGCTGGAGGTGCAGGGTGACAGCATGATGCCTCTCTACCGAGACGGCGATATTCTTATCGTCGAGCCCGGAGGCCAGATCCGCCGCGGAGACAGGGTTGTGGTTCGTTCGCGTGAAGGCGAAGTGATGGCCAAGGTGCTCAACCGCCAGACACCGCGCTCCATCGAACTGATCTCGCTCAACCCCGACCACCCCAACCGCAGCTTCGATGTCAGTGAGATCGACTGGATCGCCCGCATCATCTGGGCAAGCCAGTAGACCAGTTCCGTCAGCATGCAATGGGCTGACCAGACGCAGTTGCCGGGCCTGACGCGGCTCTCTCTGATCTATCACGGCTTTGTGGCTTGTGCGCCGCAGTCGCGTTTCTTATCTAGTAGAAACATTCAGGAGAGAACTGCCCATGACCGAACGTGTTACTGCCCATGACGCCCTGATCTACCTTATGGTCACCATGTCCGCCGTGGACAAAGCCATGAACGACGCGGAACTGGCGCGCATTGGACGGTTGGTCACCTTCCTTCCGGTGTTTGACGGGTTTGACGAGGAGCGGTTGATTGAGGTCACCCGCGCTGCGGCTGAGCTGCTCAAGGGGCCTGAAGGGCTTGATATCGTGCTCGAGGTTGTCCGCGATGCCGTTCCGCACAAATTCTATGACACGGCCTATGCACTGGCAGTCGAAATCGCGTCGGCTGACTACAACATCCAGCAGGAAGAAATCCGGCTGCTGCAGATGTTGCGTGACCGGTTGGGGCTCGACAAGCTGACCTGTGCTGCGATTGAACGTGGCGCCATCGCAAGGTTCAGAAGCGCCTGACCATTATCGCCGCGCCGACGTGTCGCAGCCTTTCACCGGATCGTGTTTCGCCAGTCCGGACGGGCTGTGGCATGAAGAAAGCCTGACACGATACGGAGGTGCAGAATGACGCTGTTCGGGCTGTCCGAGCCGGTGATCCGGCTTCTGGCTTTCTCAACGATTTTCATCGCGCTTGCGGCAATCGAATTGCTGGCGCCACGGCTTGAGCGCGACGAGATGCGCGGGGCCTTCAAGTCGCGGCGATGGGTGACCAATCTGGCGATGGTTGTGCTGTCTTCGGTGGCGCTCAGGATCGTGTTTCCGCTAGCCGCGGTTGGCACCGCGCTGTGGGCGCAGTCCAGCGGGCTCGGACTGTTGCCGATGCTCGGGCTGCCGGTGTGGGCCGCAGGTATCCTGGCTTTCATCGTTTTGGATTTCGCGGTCTGGCTCGAGCATGTGGTCAGCCATAAATGGCCGTTGCTGTGGCGCATCCACCGCATGCACCACGCCGATACCGGTTTCGACCTGACCACGGCGCTCAGGTTCCATCCGCTGGAAATCGTGCTGTCGATGGTCTGGAAGGCTGCCGTCATCATTACGCTTGGCGCGCCGCCGGTGGCGGTTCTGGTTTTCGAGATCGTGCTCAATGGTGCGGCCATGTTCAATCACGCCAACATCAAGCTGCCCAAGACGGTTGACGCCGTGTTGCGGCGGCTCATCGTTACTCCCGACATGCACCGGATCCACCATTCCACCGATCCGCGCGAAACCGATTCCAACTACGGATTCAACCTGGCGATATGGGACCGGCTGTTCTCGACCTATACGCAGACACCGCGCCGTGGCGACACCGGCATTGAAATCGGGTTGTCGGAGTGGCGCGACAACCGCACCGCCGGTCTTGGCTGGGCACTGGCGCTTCCCTTCAGGTTTCCGCCCAAAGCCCGGCCGGCACAAAAGCCCGAGTAAATCTGGGCCTGGTCAATAAAGCCCATTGGGGAACCAGCGCAGATAAAGCTCGGTAAAGCGGCCGTTCCTGTTGAGCGCAGAGAGAGCGTGATCGAAAGCCTGAATCAAAGGCTGGTTGCGCGGACGCACCGCAATGGCCAGCCCCTCGCCAAGATGCGTCTGGGACGCATACGGCCCATCAAGAAACCGGCAACAGTTTTCCGCAGACTGGCTTGAAAGCCAGAACGACAATTGCAGCCCATCACCAAACACAGCGTCTATGGTGCCGGCCTTGAGCGCATCAAACATCCACCCGGGCCTCGAAAATGTAACCGGCCGCACGTCAGCAAACCAATCCCGCAGCATGGCCTCGTGCGCGGTGCCGTCGAGCACACCGACCCTCTTGCCGGACAATGCCTTGGCACTGTTCACTCCGGCATTTCCGTCACTTCTCAGCGCGAAGCGCGCGGGCAAAGCAAGATAGGGCCGCGTAAAGCGGAATTTCTCGCGGCTTTTAGCGGTGATCGCCAAGCCTGATATCAACGCTTCAGCCTGACCATTTGCAATCGCACCTTCCAGCTCACCCCATGGAACTGCCTGGATCTGGCATCGTGGCAACATACCGATTTCATCACAGATTGCGCGTGCCAAATCGATGTGAAAGCCGGCGAGATGGCCAGTCTGGTCGAGAAAACCGAAAGGCGGGAAATCAACTGTTGTGACGAAACGGATGCGGCTATAGGCGGTCAGATCGGGGAGCGGTATGCGCTCTCGGGGGTCCGTGTAGTTTGGCACACGTATTTCGTCAGCGCTCACGGTGGCTAGAGCGACGGCAAAAAAAACACCCAAAGCACAAGTTATACGCGAAATCCCCCTAAATAACAGGGGTGCAATCGTGCGCGCTTCCACTACCATAGATTTACTATCCTGCTGCAACAGTCATGTGTTTAACAGAGTCATGGCCCCAAACAAAAGCATAGATCATCGCTTTTCAAGCAGCGGCCAGCTGGGTGTTGCGGCCGCCAGCACACCATCCCCCCGCCCGCCATGTCGTGAACCGCTTCTGCGTCAGACCACAACTAGGAAAAAGAGTCCGGAAGAGAGCTTCTTTATCAGCTGCGGTATTGGCAAACCCCAGGTCAATGCCGCGGTCGCAGCCGCACGAACCAATGCCACAACGATCGAGACAGAACTGATCGCAGAAGGGGTGATTGATCCGGAGCTCTATTACAGCTGGCTGGCGCGCGAGCTGCAGCTTTCATATATCAGCTACATAGATCCCGACGAGGTGGTCCGGCTGCCATCGACAGACGCACTGTTACATCGCGATGGCCCGCTGCGGTTGTCGCGCGCAGGAAGCCAGTTCACGGTTATCATACCGGAAGCCCGGACTCTTGAAGCACAGAAATCCCGTCTCGCCCAAATGCCGTCTCTGCGCGACAAGCTGATGGTCGCCTCGCCAGCGACAATACGCAGCGCCGTGTGGCAGGCGGGTGCCAGTGACCGGGTGAGGCAAATCACCTTCGAACTCGATCAGGACCAGCACGATGCAAGCGCCCGCCGAGTGATGACCGGCCTGCAGGGCTTTGTGCTGGCTTTGGCGGTCTACATTTCGGCGACGGGCTTCATGCTCTGGCCTTTCATTGCCTTTACCTTACTGCATGTGGTTCTGACCCTGTTCTTCTCCGGCGGCATCCTGCTCCGCCTGACGGCATTGCTCGCGTCCGGCTTCACACCCACACAAAAGCCGGTTGCAAACCTGCGTGAGAGAGTCAGCCTGCCCGTCTACACTGTGCTGATTGCCTTGCATGACGAGGCTGAAATGGTGCCGGCGCTGGTCTCGCGGATGTCTGCCCTGCGCTGGCCCAAAAGCCTGCTGGACATCAAATATGTCTGCGAGGCCGACGACACGGCGACGATCCGGGCCCTGCAGGCGCAAAACCTGGGTCCGTATTGCGAGATTGTCGGGACCCCTGAATTCGGTCCGCGTACCAAGCCAAAGGCCCTGCAATACGCGTTGCAGGGCGCACGCGGTTCGCTGGTCGCGGTTTATGATGCCGAGGACAAGCCCGCTCCGGGACAATTGCTTGAAGCCTGGGATGCGTTTCGCGACGGAGATTCGCGGCTTGGCTGTGTCCAGGCGCCACTGGCAATCGCCAATATGCGGGCAAGCTGGATTTCAGGGTTGTTTGCGCTCGAGTACAGTGGCTTGTTTCGTGTTCTCGTGCCTTTTCTGGCACGGACCCGCATGCCTATCCCGTTGGGCGGCACGTCCAATCACTTCCAGAGATCGGCACTGGAAACAGTCGGCGGGTGGGATCCACACAACGTGACCGAAGATGCGGACCTGGGGCTCAGGCTCTACGCACATGGCTACCGCACGGGAACGCTCAATAGTGCCACCGTCGAGACGGCTCCGACCACACTCGACGTATGGACGCGTCAGCGGACCCGCTGGCTCAAGGGCTGGTCCCAGACGTGGCTGGTGGCCATGCGCCGGCCTGTGCGCACTGTCAGGGCACTTGGACTCAGAGGGTTTGCGATCTTCCAGTTGATGATAGCGGGCATGCTGGTTTCAGCACTCGCCCATCCGCTGATGTTCGTGTTCATCGGCTTCACCCTGGCGTGGCTCGCCGGCACCTCTGCTGCATCCGTTTCACCCTTGCACAGCGCACTGATGTGGATCGATCTCGCCAATATCAGCGGCAGCTATCTCATCTTCATTGCCATGGGCTGGCGCGGGTTTACCGGCCACGAACGGGCCAGGCTGAAGGCGCGATGGATCTGCCTGACACCCGCCTACTGGTTCATGATGTCGATGGCAGGATGGCGGGCGCTGGGACAGTTGATGTCGAACACCCATCTGTGGGAGAAGACACCGCATGCAGCTACGCCAGAATGGGCAGCCCTCGCTGAAAGCATTGGCATACAGAAAGATACGCAAGGTATGGAGCGGGTGAAGGGAATCGAACCCTCGTCTTAAGCTTGGGAAGCTTCTGCTCTACCATTGAGCTACACCCGCGTAAGCCTCGAGAGCAATGGCGTTGATCCGGGACGCTGTCAAGCAGCTTTGGCTTTGACGCCGGGTTGACTGGGTGCTTGACCGACCTCATATGGATGGCGCCCCGCTCCAACCACAAGACACCCCATGAACCAGCTGAAAACCTTTCTTTCGTCACGACGTTTCGAGACCGTCATCACCGTATTGATCGTGGTCAATGCAATTACGCTCGGGCTTGAGACCGTACCGGAAGCGGTGCAGCTGTTCGGCGGACTGTTGACCCTGCTGGACCGGATCATTCTCGGCGTTTTCGTTGTCGAAGTGACCGCGCGGCTGATTGCCTGGCGGCTTGATTTCTTCCGCGACCCGTGGCGGATCTTTGATCTGGTCGTCGTCGGCGTTGCACTTGTCCCGGCCACTGGCGGCCTCTCTGTGCTCCGCGCGCTGCGTATCCTCAGGGTGCTGCGGATCATCAGCATGGTGCCCTCGCTCAAGCGGGTGGTCGGTGGCCTGGTCAGCGCCCTGCCGGGTATGGGCTCGATCATGCTTTTGCTGACACTTGTGTTCTATGTGTTCTCGGTGATGGCGACCAAGCTCTATGGCGACAGTTTTCCCGAATGGTTCGGCTCGATCCCGGCTTCCGCCTATTCGCTGTTTCAGGTCATGACGCTGGAGAGTTGGTCGATGGGCATTGTCCGGCCGGTGATGGAAGTCTACCCGATGGCCTGGGCATTTTTCATCCCGTTCATCGCCAGCACCACATTCACCGTGCTCAACCTGTTCATCGGCATCATCGTTTCCGCGATGCAGGAGGAGCACGACGCCGAGGCCTCTGCCGACCGGGAGGCGATGGCGACGGAGCAGAGCGCGATGCTGGAAGAGCTCAAGGCCATCCGCAAGGATATCGTCGAGCTGAAAGCCATGCAGACTGACACAGGGCGGCCATCGTGATCAGTCTGCCCGAACGGGCATGACGTTCAATCAGGCGCGGAAATGCTTGGAGAGTTTCAGGCCTTGCGCCTGATAGTTTGATCCCATCCCTGATCCGTACAAGGCTGCGGGACGCTCCAGCATCTTCTCATAAATCAGGCGTCCGACAATCTGGCCGTGTTCGAGAATGAACGGCACTTCGTGGCTGCGTACCTCAAGTACGGCACGGCTTCCCGCACCACCGGCGTCGCTGTGGCCAAAGCCGGGATCGAAGAAACCGGCATAATGCACCCTGAATTCACCCACCAACGGATCGAACGGGGTCATTTCGGCAGCATAGAGCGGCGGTACATGCACCGACTCCCGGCTCACCAGAATGTAGAATTCATCCGGATCGAGGATCAGATCGGCTGAACCGCGATTGTACAGCGGCTCCCAGAAATCGAACACGTCCTGGGCCGCACGCTTGTCGACATCGACAACGGCTGTGTGATGCTTGCCGCGATAGCCGATCAACGCATCGTCGCCCTGCCCCATCAGGTCGATCGACAGGGCAATGCCGCCGCCCGAGACATTTGGGGTTTCAGAGGCAACAAGGGTTTCAGCGCTGTGAAGAGCCGACAGCTCGTTCTCATCCAGCACGGCATGGCCCTGACGGAAACGGATCTGCGACAGCCGTGATCCGGTGCGCGCAACGATCGGGAAGGTCCGCGGACTGACTTCAAGCCACAGCGGTCCGGTGTAGCCCGGTGCGATCTTGTCGAACTCCTGACCGTGGTCGGTCATCACCCGGGTGAAAATATCCAGCCTTCCGGTCGAACTTTTTGGATTGGCCGAGGCGGAAATCTCCGGTGGCAGAGCCAGGCTTTCCAGCAGCTGGACCATGTAAACACAGCCGGTTTCAAGTACCGCACCATCCGAGAGATCGATCTCGTGCATGCTGAGCCGCGCGAGCTTGTCCTCAACCTTTGCGGTGGGCCCGGGAAGGAAACTGGCGCGCACGCGGTATGCTTTCGCTCCCAGTCTCAGATCGAGACTTGCGGGCTGGATCTGATCCGCATCAAGGGGCCGGCCAGCGGCAAGCTTGCCAGCATCAAAGAGCGCCTGAATCGCGCTGTCCGAGAGAATACCCTCTGCCAAGATCTGCATGCTCCAGTTTGCCTGATGCCTTGATGACAAGGCGAAGCGATTGACGCAAGCGGCATAACACCTTAAAAGCACCGTTATCCCGTGGTGATTTGGCCGACCGGCTTGCAGCCACGTTAAACAAGTCGCTAAAATGGTCGGGTTGCAAAACCGGCTGGCGACTTCGCAAGCCGGTATTTTTGTGTGTTGGACCAGGATCATGACAAGCAACCGACAATTTCGCCCCGCCACCCAGCTCGTGCACGGCGGCACCAGCCGCTCCGGGTTTGGCGAGACTTCTGAAGCAATCTTTCTGACGCAAGGCTTTGTCTATGACAGCGCCGAGGCGGCGGAAGCGCGGTTCAAGGGCGAAGACCCGGGTTTCGTCTACTCCCGATACGCCAACCCGACCAATGACATGTTTGAAAAACGCATGTGCCTGATGGAAGGTGCGGAAGATGCGCGCGCAACCGCCTCGGGCATGGCGGCGATTTCGGCTGCGCTGCTGTGCCAGCTCAAGGCGGGAGATCATGTGGTCTCCGCCCGCGCACTGTTCGGTTCCTGTCGATGGGTGGTCGAGACGCTGCTGCCTCGCTACGGCATTGAATCCACTCTGGTCGACGGTCGCGATCTGGCCAATTTCGAAGCCGCTATCCGGCCCAACACCAAGGTGTTCTTTCTTGAAAGCCCGACCAATCCGACACTTGAAGTGGTCGATATTGCCGGCGTCGCCAGGCTTGCCAACCAGATCGGCGCAAAACTCGTGGTCGACAATGTCTTTGCCACACCGCTGATGCAGAAGCCGCTGGAACTCGGTGCCCATGTGGTGGCCTATTCGGCGACCAAGCACATAGACGGTCAGGGGCGTTGTCTGGGTGGGGTGATCCTGTCTGACAAGGACTGGATTGACGAACATCTGCATGATTATTTCCGGCACACCGGCCCGTCGCTTTCGCCATTCAACGCCTGGACCCTGCTCAAGGGCCTGGAAACACTGCCACTCAGGGTGCGCCAGCAGACCGAGAACGCGACCAGGGTGGCTGATTTCCTCGCCGAGCATCCGGCAATCGCGCGGGTGATCTATCCCGGGCGCGCGGATCATCCGCAGGCAGACATCTGTGCCAAGCAGATGAAGGGTGGGTCAACGCTCGTGGCGATCGATCTCAAGGGCGGCAAAGCAGCCGCATTTGCGATGCAGAACAAGCTCGAGGTGATCAAGCTCTCCAACAATCTCGGAGACACCAAGAGCCTGATCACGCATCCGGCGACGACGACGCACAAGAACCTGGCGGAAGAGGCCCGCGCCGAACTCGGCATCGGACCCGGCGTGTTGCGGCTCTCAGTGGGAATCGAAGATGCCGACGATCTGATAACAGATCTCAATCACGCGCTTTCAGGTCTCTGAAGGTTCGTTGGGGAACTCTGCCCGCGCCTGCATGATCCGCGAGAGTGCTGTGTAGAGGCAGATGACGGTGAACACCCAGGCCACCGGCGCAAACCAGCCCGGCCAGAGGCAGAAAATTCCGAACACGATGTAGGTCTCGCTGGCTTCGGCGAGACCGGTGGTGAAGTAGATCGACTTGACGCCGCGCGCCGTTGTGCTGAGTCCACGCTTTTCGGCAACCACAGCATAGGCGAGGAAACTTGCGCCATTGACGTAAAACGAGAAGATCAAAGCAGCCCCGGCCAAGGCGTTGGCTGCAGGGTCGTAGACGACAAAGGCCAGAGGCACGGCGCCGTAGAACACGAAATCCAGCGTGATATCGAGATAGCCACCGAAATCGGTTTTCTGGCTTGCACGGGCTACCGAACCATCGAGCCCATCACAAATGCGGCTGATGATGATCAGCACCAGGGCGAGAATCATGTATCCGATCGCGATCAGCCCTACTGCGGCAAGCCCGACGCAGCAGGCAAAAATCGTGACATGATCGGCTTTCACACCGCGTGCGGCCAGCCAGGTTCCGGTTCGGTCCAGAGGCGGCTGGATTATCTTGCGGGCGCTACCGTCCATCATGGCTTTGTCTCCATCTCCATCGCATGTGATAGCGCGGCCCAACCTCACCGTCACCTGCGCTGCGGTTTTACGGTCATCACAATCAAGTCAGCACAAACCGCTGTTCCGGGCCTTTGCTGGCCCCGGAACGCTTGACGCGGGAACCTCACTGGTGAATGAGTGTCGCAAGGAGTGACTGATGTATCGTGCGCTAACACGTGAAATCGAAGTGACGGTGGAACCGTATTATCTCGAGGACCAATCGGACCCCGAGGACGGGCGCTATGTCTGGGGCTACCGGATCGTCATCGTCAACCATTCCGAGCAGATCGTGCAGCTGCAAAGCCGACACTGGAAGATCACCGATGAAAACGGCCTTGTCGACGAAGTTCGCGGTTCGGGTGTGGTCGGCGAGCAACCGGTGCTCGGCCCCGGAGACACCTACGAATACTCCTCTGGCTGCCCGCTGGACACCCCGTCCGGCGTCATGGTCGGCACCTACCAGATGCAATCTGCCGCGGGTGAGTTGTTCGATGTCGAGATCCCGGCCTTCTCGCTGGACCTGCCGGGCATGGCAAGAACACTGAATTGACCGCTTTCGCCGAATTCCGACCGGTCATGCTGGTCACCGGCCTTCTGGTGGCGACACTCGGGTTCGCCATGCTGCTGCCAGCGCTGGTCGACATTGCTGCGGACAATGATGACTGGATGATCTTCGCCAGCGCCGGCACAATGACGATGTTGGTCGGGCTGGGGCTGTTCGCCGCCAATCGCGGTATCCCCAAGGGCCTGTCGACCCGGCAGGCGATGCTGATGACGGTGGCTTCCTGGGTGGCGCTGGTGGCCTTTGGCGCGCTTCCATTTCACTGGTCGGGCATCGTGCCGAGCTACACCGACGCGTTTTTTGAATCGATGTCCGGGCTTACCACCACTGGCGCCACGGTCATCACCGGTCTCGATTATGCGCCACCGGGAATTCTGTTCTGGCGCGGGCTGCTGCAATGGCTTGGCGGACTGGGGATCATCGTGATGGCCATTGCCGTGCTGCCAATGCTGCAGATCGGTGGCATGCAGCTGTTCAAGGCGGAGGCTTTCGACACGGCGGAAAAGATACTGCCGCGCGCGACACAGATCTCGACTTCGATCACGCTCGTGTTCATTGCCATGACCGGCATTTGCGCCGTTGCCTATATGGCGGGCGGCATGGCAGCGGATGATGCCATCATTCATGCCATGACAACGGTGGCCACCGGCGGCTTTTCAAGCAAGGACGGCTCAATCGGCCACTTCAACAGCGCCGCGGTCGAGTGGATCGCCATCGTGTTCATGGTGCTGGGCTCGATCCCCTTCATTCTTTACGTGCAAATGCTGCAAGGACGTTTCAAACCGTTCTTCCGGGATGAGCAGGTCAAGGCGTTCATGAGCTTTCTCGGCGTCGCCGTGCTCGCCGGCTGGATGATGGCGCATTTCAGTCAGAACCATATCGGACTGGAGGGCCTCAGGCATGCAGCCTTCAACGTGGTGTCGATTGTCACGGGCACCGGATACGCTTCGACAGACTACGGTCTGTGGGGGCCGCATGCGGTGGCGTTCTTTTTCATCATCATGTTTGTTGGCGGATGCGCCGGCTCGACTTCCTGCGGCATCAAGATTTTCCGGTTTCAGGTGCTGATCGAGGGGGTCCGGCAGCACGTCTCCCAGGTAATGTACCCAAACGGTGTTTTTCGCGCCCACTTCAACGGAAAGCCGATCCAGGACCGAGTCATTGCTTCTGTCATGAGCTTCTTCTTTCTTTTCATGGCATCATTCGTCGTTCTCGCCATCCTGCTGCGGCTGACGGGGCTTGATACGGTCAGCTCGCTTTCAGGTGCGGGAACAGCGCTGTCCAATGTCGGTCCGGGACTTGGCGACATCATCGGTCCGTCGGGCAATTTCCAATCGCTGAGCGATATTCAGAAATGGCTGCTGGCAGCGGGCATGCTGCTTGGGCGGCTGGAGCTGTTTACCGTGCTGGTGCTGTTCCTGCCGCGCTTCTGGCGCTCCTGATACGTCTCAGACGCGCTGCACCAAGGGTTTTCTGCCGTAAAGAAAGGAAAAAACCCGGGCGATGTCGTCACCGATGCCGACGAGGGCCGGTACGAGGAAAAGCACCAAGAGCGTGGTCATGGCCAGTCCGAACACGATGGTGATGGCCATCGGCAGCAGGAACTGGGCCTGCAGGCTGGTTTCGTAAAGCAGGGGTAACAGCCCGCCGATGGTGGTCAGTGAGGTCAGCAGCACAGCACGCAGACGATCACGGCTGGCGCCGACCGCAGCCTGGGCAAGCGTGTCGCCTTCAGCACGACGCTCTTCCAGCCGCGCGACCAGAATGATGGAATCATTAACCAGAATGCCTGCCAGGCCCAACAAGCCGATAAAGGACAGAATGGTCAGCTGATAACCAAGCAACCAATGGCCGAAGATTGCACCGACGACGCCGAACGGGATGATCAAGAGCACAGCGATGGGCCGCCAGTAGCTTGCGAACACCCAGGCAAGAATGATGTAGATGACACTCAGCGCTACGGCGACACCAATCTGCAGGTCGCTGAAGGCGTTCTCCTGCTCCTCGGAACGACCGCCGAAGGTATAGCTGACGCCATGACGCGCAGCGATCAGATCCAGGCTGCCGCTGGTGGTCAGCTGCTCCACCACCGCGCCTGTTGTGGTCACCGCGGTATCGAGATCGCCGGTCACCGAGATGGTGCTCTTGCCGTCCCGTCGCCTGATGGCGGAAAAGCCCTGCCGCTCAACCATGTCGACAACTTCAGCCAATGGGACGAAGGTGCCACCCGGGCTTCTGAGCTCAAAGTCACGCAGTGCCTGCGAGCCAGGTGACGCCGGCTTTTGCACCAGACGAACGGTAACCTCGTCATCATTGCGCGGAAAACGGAACGGAACCGATCCGTCGAAAGCGTTGCGGATCTGGCGGCCCACATCCTCAATGGAAAAGCCCAGAGCCGCCCCCTGCGGCGTCAACTGCATCACCAGTTCGGGTTTGCCCCACGGCAGGTCGTCGTCCAGCCCGGTGACGCCGTTGATGCCTGAAAGCAGGGCCACGACGTCAGCCGCAGCGGTCTTCAGTGCTGCCACGCGTTCGCCTTGCAAGCGGACTTCGATGTCACGGCCCGGAGGGCCGCCACGGGATTGCGCGACGGCAAAGCGGGTGACACCGGCGATATCCGGGGCAGCCTTGCGCCAGGCGTTGACGATGTCGGGGGTGCGAACATCACGTTCTTCGGAAGTGGTCAGCTGCACCTTAATGCGTGCAGTGGCGCTGCCGCTGCGGCTTGAGGCACCAAAGGTGGTAAAGACCGCCTTGATCGACGAAGGGCTGCCCCCTGACAAAACCTTGTCGGCATCGCGCAGGGCCTTCTCATAGGCCGCAATCGCCTTGACGGCAGTGTCATCCGGCAATCCGGCGTTGAAAATGATGGTGCCGGAGATGTTCTCGGCTTCCGGCGAGGGGAAGAACACAAATTCGACCCGCCCGGAGCGGGACAGGCCAATGGCCAACACCATGACCATTGCAATGGCAATCGACAGGGTGACATAGCGCCAGTTCCAGGCCAGTTGCACCAGCCGGTTGAAGGCGCCGTCGCGGAACAGATCGAAGCCGCGGTCGAATGCACGGCGGAACCGGCTTTCGCCAACTTCTTCTGTCCGACCGCCAGCCCGGCGTTTCCTGCGGCGCAGGGCAAGCAGCATCCATTCCATTAGTGTCGCGAGAGCCAATGAAAAAGCCACCACAATCGCCATTCTGCCAGTCTGCGGCAGATCGGCGAAGCTTCGAGCTGCAGCGCGCAGGCTGGTGTCGCTTGCTCCCAGTGCCAGATCTACGGCCAACCGCCCGGACAGGCCGGTGAGGAACACCATCAGCACAAGCGCAACCAGAAACTGGCGCCACCAGGACCAGCCCGGCGCCTTGCGTCCGGACAGGGAGTTGGCGAGGTGCCCCGGCAGGATAAGAAAACATTCGAGCAGGCTTGAGACCAGTACAGCGATTACCACCATCGGCAGCACCGCCATCATCTGGCCGATGGTGTCGCCGATGATCAGGATCGGCGCGAAGGCCGCAAGCGTTGTCGACATAGCCGCAATCACCGGGGTGAACATCATGCCGACGCCGTTTTCCGCCGCCGTGTACGGGTCGTCGCCCATCTGCAGCCGCGTCGCCGTGTGTTCGCCCACAACGATTGCATCGTCGACGATGATCCCGAGCATCATGATGAGCGAGAACAGCGACATCATGTTGATGGTCTGCCCGGAGGCGTACATGAAACCGATGGTGGCGAGCATGGCGACCGGTATTCCTGCCGCAACCCAGAAAGCGATGCGGGCATTGAGAAACAGGAACAGGATCGCGACCACCACCAGCAGTCCGCCAAGGCCGTTTTTGACCAGGAGCCAGATCCGTGCCGACAAAGCGTCGGAGGCAACTTCATAGGTAGCGATCTCGACGCCCGGCGGCAGCTTGGGGGTAATTTCCTCGATGTAAGCGGACAGGATCGACGCGGTCTTGAGCGTATCGGCCGTGGGCGCGCGACGGATATCCAGCTCAATGGCCGGCGAGCCGCTGGCGAGACCACGGGTGTCGTCGGCGTCAAACCCGTCGGTAATGGTGGCGATATCGCCAAGCAGGATTTTTTCACCGCTGGCGAAGGACTTCACCTCGACATTGGCCAGTTCGCGCGCGCCCTGCGCATCGGCCAGGGTACGAAGCTGGCGATCAACCGCGCCCTCGACCGTGCCCGAGGGCAGATCCCGACTGTTGGCGGCGATTGCGGTCGAGACATCGGAGACCTTCATGTCGAGACGGCGCAGCTCAATCTCCGGGACTTCGATCCGGATTTCGGCGCTTCGCAATCCGGTGAAATCGATCTTGTCGATACCGCGGTCAATCAGGTCATCGCGCATGCGCTTGGCCCAGGCTCGCTTGACCACCTCATCAGCGCTGCCGAATACCGCGAGCTTTGCAACGGTGTCGAAGAACACGGATCTGGTGATGGTCGGATCTTCGCTGTCCTCTGGCAGGTTGCCGACAGCCTTAACCGCGGTTTCCACATCGGTCATGGCCTGGGTCATGTCAGTGCCGTCGACGAATTCAAGCCGCACGCTGGCCGAACCTTCCGATGCTGTCGATGTCATCCGGTCGACACCCGAGACATAGCGCACTTCCGGCTCGATCAGAGCCAGCACGTTGGTCTCAACATCCTCGGCGCTGGCTCCCGACCAGACCACGCCGATGGTGATGGCAGGGCGATCAATCGTCGGGAAGAATTGTGTATTGATCCGGGCGATCGAGTATGCGCCGAACAAGATCATCAGCACCATCAGAAGATTGGCTGCATTGGGGTGTCGAATAAAGGTACTGGCCAGACCGCGGCCGGCGAATAGCCCCCTGCCCGGCGCATCGCTGCCGCTCATTCCTGAGCATCCGGGGTTTCGGGAGCAGTATCGGCGCTATCCGCCGGCACTTCGGTGGAAGGTTCGCGCACGCTGACGCCTTCCGTCGCCTCCGTCAGACGGGTGACGAGCACGCTTTCTCCGTCGTTCAGGTTTCCGTCCACGATGGCGCTCTCGCCGTCCCAGGCGATCAGTTGCACGTCGCGCCGTTCCAGTTTGCCATCCACAACAAGAAAGACGTGATCCGAATTGCGGACTGCAGTTTCGGGTAGCCGGAAGGTTTGTGGCCAGATCCGGTCCGGCACGATGAGCGAGACGAAAGCGCCGGGACGCAATTGCACCGGGTTGTCCGCCTCGCCGATGCGAGCATAGACTTCGACACCGCCGCGCTCGGCGGTCACGCGCGCACCGATCCTGTCGATGGTTGCGGGCCAGGTGTAAGCGATGCCGCCGACCGTCCAGCTCAACTCGACCTTGCGACCGACCAGCGGATCGGCATCTGTTGCCATGCGGCCATATTGGGCGTTGGTGAGGGTAAATTTCACATCAAGCGCGGTGTCATCATAGATGGACGCCACGACCTCGTTGGCGTTGACAGAGCGGCCGGTCTCGATCGATTCATCGGAAATGATACCATCGAACGGGGCGGCGATCGCGGTTTCCTGCAGCTTGCGCTCGGCCTCGCGGACCTTCCATTCGAGCCGCTCGGCATTGGCTTCCTGCTGGGTGCGCTGAGCTTCGGCGATCAGGATGTTGTTGCGGCGCTGGCTTGATGCCTGCTCGCGCTGTGAAAGGGTCAGGCGCCTGGTGTCGACTTCCTTGTCGGTCAGCGCGCCGGTCTGCGCAAGCGACAGCGCCCGCTCGAGATCGGCGCGACCGAGCTCCAGCTGGGCATCGGCGGCTTCAAGCTGTTCCCGCTCAGAGGCCAGCCGGGCATCGATTTCGGAAATTGCAGCGCGGGTAGAAGCCAGATTGGCACGGGCCTCGACCAGCGCGCCTTCATAGGCAAACGGATCAACGCGCAACAGCACCGTGCCCTTTGCGACACGGCGTCCAGCGACAAGGTCAGGGTGGATCTCAACCACATCGCCGCTTACGGCGGTGCGCAGATCGACATTGCGGCCGGTATCAACCTGACCATACAGCCGGATGTCGGGCCGGTTGTCGGCGCGTTCGGCTATTGCGGTCTCGACGGTGTAGACCAGCGGCGTGAAGGCGCGCGGCGTGCGTTCTTTCTTGGAAGCCGCCAAGCGATCCATCGCCACCCAAGCCAACGCTAGCACAAGCGCCATCAGCGCGAATTGCGCCAATGGTCGCAGAAATGCCCTGCGCGCCGACGCAGACTTCCCTCGCGGGGGCTGCGCCGGCAGTTCCAAGCGATTGTCCGTCTTGTCGAGCATTGCGGTCCTCCGTTGGTCAAACAGGTAACGCAATGACGGCGCATGGCAAATTAAAGTTTCGTCATGTATCTACCGTGCAGTGCTCAGCTTTTGAATTCCGAGGGCTCGAACCGATAGGATGTCGAGCAGAATTCGCATTGTACCGTAATGGCGCCATCTTCGACGCTTTCATCGATTTCCTCTGCACTGAACCCGCGCAGAACTTCACCCAGCCGTTCACGCGAGCAGCTGCACTGGTCGAACACCGGGATCGGCTGATAGGTTCTTGCACCGCGCTCATGAAACAGCCTGTAGAGAAGCCGCTCAGCGCCGACCTCAGGGTCGGTCAACTCGCCGGGCTCGACGCTGCTGACCAACACCTTGGCCTCGGTCCAGCTGTCATCCTCGTTGTGCACCATACTCTCGATGCCTTCCGGCGCATCTCCGCCCGGAAGGTCGGGGTGGCGCATCCGGTCGGGCGCCTGCGGCAGAAACTGGGCCACGATGCCGCCGGCACGCCAGCTGTGGCGCGGTTTGCCTTCATCGTCACGGTCGATGAGTTCGGCAACGGCAAGACGGACGACTGTCGGAATCTGCTCGGACTGACGGAAATAGGTTTCGGCCATGGCTTCCAGTGTCTCGCCCTTCATTTCGACGATGCCCTGGTAACGCTGCATGTATTCGCCCTGATCGATGGTGAAGGCCAGAATGCCGTTGCCGAGCAGCTCAGCAGGGCTTGTGGCTTCTGCGACTTGCGCTGCGGCAAGCCGTTCTTCATCAAAGCGGGCATAGGCGCGCAGATTTCCCGGCGTGGTGAAATCGGCGACGACGAGATCAACGGGCCCATCGCCCTTGGTCTGGACAATGAGCTTGCCCTCGAACTTGAGCGAGGTGCCAAGCAGAACCGTCAGGGCAATGGCTTCGGCAAGCAGCCGGGCGACCGGCTCGGGGTAGGAGTGACGCGCCAGAATTGCATCAATCATCGGACCGAGCTGCACGGTCCGGCCTCGCACATCAAGGCCATCCACATCGAAGGGCAAAACGCGGTCGTCTCCGGCGAAAACGGGTTCGCCGTGGGTCTGGGTATCGGTTTCCATCATCAATTCCGATTGTTCGTTGCGAGACAGCCTGTCTTCAGACAGCGAGGTCCGGTCCGGCTGCACATTTCATAACGAGCATATAGGCATAGACAACGGCGAGCGCCAGAGGGGTCAGAGAACGCCCATGCACCAGCGCATGACAGCCTTTTGGGCATGCAGGCGGTTTTCCGCCTCATCAAACACGACAGACTGTGGTCCGTCCATCACCTCGTTGGTGACTTCCTCACCGCGATGGGCCGGCAGGCAGTGCATGAACAGCGCATCCGGGTTGGCCTTTGCCATCAGCGTCTCATTGACCTGATAGGGCACAAAGATGTTGTGGCCACGGGCCTTGTGTTCCTGGTTCATCGAGATCCAGGTATCGGTGATGACGCAATCAGCGCCCTTGACCGCGCGGTCCGGATCGGCGCTGATATCAATCTCGGCGCCCTGGTTGCGGGCCCACTCGACAAACCGGGCATCTGGCTCGGAGCCTTCCGGTGTTGCGATTTGCATACGGTAGCCAAATTGGGCCGCACCCTCGATGAGCGAATGCAGCACATTGTTGCCGTCGCCGGTCCAGGCCAACGTCTTGCCCTTGATCGGGCCGCGATGCTCTTCAAAGGTCAGGATGTCGGCCATGATCTGACACGGATGGGTGTCATCGGTCAGAGCGTTGATGACCGGCACCGTGGCGTGTTCGGCAAGTTCGAGCATGCGATCATGATCTAGAGTCCGGATCATGATGATGTCGACGTAGCGCGAGAGCACCTTGGCGGTGTCGGCAATGGTCTCGGCGCGGCCAAGCTGCATTTCGGTGCCCGACAGGAACAGTGTCTCGCCGCCGAGCTGGCGCATGCCGACATCGAACGAAACGCGTGTGCGGGTCGACGGCTTTTCGAAAATCATTGCCAGCATCTTGCCCGCAAGCGGACGATCGGCTTCGGTGGCAGTCTTGGCAGATCGTGCAGCGTCCATGATGGTGCGCAAATCCCCCGCGCTGACGGCGGAAAGATCAAGAAAATGGCGATTGCCGGCGGATGTGGTCTTTGACATGGAATCCAGTCCGTTCAGTTGGCTGTGCCGCTGCGCGACAACATGTCGAGTGCGGCTTCTGTTCTGGAAAGTGCTTCGCGGGCTTCCTCGGCAGTGACAATCAGCGGCGGCAACAGGCGGACAACATTGTCTCCGGCGGGCACGGCCAGCAGATGTTCATTGCGCATGGCCTGAACCAGGTCGCCGTTCGATTTCACGCATTTGATGCCGAGCATCAGGCCCGAGCCCCGCACGTCGGAGATCAGGTCGGGATAACGATCCTTGAGCGAGGCCAGGCCCTGGCGCAACACCAGGGCGACGTCGTTGACGTGGGTCAGGAAATTTTCATCGAGGATGACATCCAGCACCGCGTTGCCGACTGCCATGGCCAGCGGATTGCCGCCATAGGTGGTGCCGTGGGTGCCGAGCGTCATGCCATCGGCTGCATTCGCGGTGGCAAGGCAGGCGCCAAACGGGAAGCCGCCGCCGATGCCCTTGGCAACAGCCATGATGTCCGGCTCGATTCCGGCCCACTCGTGGGCAAACAGCTTGCCGGTACGTCCGACACCTGACTGAACCTCATCGAGGATCATCAGAATGCCGTGTTCATTGCAGAAATCGCGCAGGGCGCGGAGACTCTCATTCGACAGCGGACGGATGCCGCCCTCGCCCTGCACCGGTTCAATGAGAATGGCGGCCGTGCTGTCGGTGATGGCAGCCTTCAACGCGTCCATGTCATCGAACGGCACCTGATCAAACCCCTCGACCTTGGGTCCGAAACCCTCGAGATATTTGGGCTGGCCGCCGGCGGCGATCGTCGCCAGGGTGCGTCCGTGAAAGGCGCCTTCGAAGGTTATGATACGGTAGCGCTCGGGCTGGCCGTTGACATAGAAATGCCGCCGCGCGGTCTTGATGGCACATTCCAGCGCCTCCGCACCGGAATTGGTGAAGAACACCTTGTCGGCGAACGTCGCTTCGGCCAAGCGCTCGGCCATGCGCGACTGGCCGGGAATTTCATGAACATTGGAGAGATGCCACAGACGGTCGGCCTGGGCTTTCAGCGCCTCGACGAGATGCGGGTGGGTGTGGCCAAGGGAATTGACCGCGATGCCAGCCGCAAAATCGAGGTAGCGCTCTTCCTCGGGAGTTTCCAGCCAGACGCCGTGCCCGCGCTCAAACACGATCGGAACGCGGTTATATGTATCATAAAGCGGCTTGGCATCGGCCATGGCGCTTCTCTCCTTATTACAGACCGGACGTCCAGACACTGCACCGTGCCTTGTGCCGCAAGTACGGCTGATTTGGCGAGGGCATGCGGTAAAACCAAAATGCCGCCCTTTCCGGGGCGGCGGGGGCACTATTTACATTTCAGTCTGGCCTGTCAATGAGACACAGCGCTGCCGGCATATGGCAGTACCAGCAAGCTCCCTAACGGGTGAATTTGTTGCTGCACGCACTAATTTAGCAATAACTGGTGATATTTCGTACTCTCCGCGTAAGTTGGGGAAAACCACAAAAAGGAATCAGCATGATTCGGCTGACTCTTGTCACAGAGTCTGCCGACTACTAAGTTGAGCTCATGAAATAGAGGTCCGCGGCGGGCACTATTCACCTCACTGAAACCGAGCTTTCAAACTCCGGTCATCCGGGGCGATGGTGAGGGATTCTGCCATCCCAAGATACGGGATACAGGGAGAGCATTTTATGAACTGGACTGATGAACGGGTCGAAAGACTCAAGAAACTCTGGGCGGACGGGCTCAGCGCCAGCCAGATCGCGGCACAATTGGGCGGCGTGAGCCGCAATGCGGTGATCGGCAAGGTGCACCGGCTGAACCTGCCCGGTCGCGCCAAGAGCGGCGGACAGGCTTCGGTACGNACCAAGCGGACCACCGCCGCACCGCGCGCACCAAACTATGCAGGTCGCACNGCGTCGACGCAAACNTCGCGTCCGGTCGGCCGCTCAAGCGGCGGGGCTGCACTGAAGCAGGATCTGGATGTTGTTGCATCTGAAGAGATTGATACACGTCCCGTGGACGACGTGGTGGTGCCGATTTCACGCCGGTTGACGCTGGTGGAGTTGTCAGAGCGCACCTGCAAATGGCCGGTCGGCGATCCCCTGCAGGACGACTTCCACTTCTGCGGCAATGATTCCGGCGATGCATCGCCTTACTGCGGCTATCACGCCAAGTTGGCGTTCCAGCCGTCAAGCGAGCGCAAACGCGCCCGCTGAACCACGGTCTGCCCTGAATGCAAAAGCCCGGGTTTGTCGCCCGGGCTTTTCCGTGTCTGCACCTGCCTGTCGGCGTGCCGATTGAGGTCTTGGGTCAAGCCTCGATCGAATAACCGGCGCCACGAACCGTGCGGATGGTGTCGCGCATGCCGGAGAGATTGACCGCCTTGCGCAGCCGCCCGACATGCACATCGACGGTACGCTCGTCGACATAGACATCGTGCCCCCAGACACCGTCGAGCAATTGCGCACGGGAATAGACCCGACCGGGCGAACTCATCAGATATTCCAGCAGCCGGAATTCAGTCGGCCCGAGCTTGATGTCCCGTCCGCGGCGCTTGACGCGGTGGGTCTCCCGGTCAAGTTCGATCTCGCCGACCTTGAGCTGGCTGGAAATGACTTCCGGCCGGGCCCGACGCAGCATGGCCCTGACGCGGGCGAGCAATTCGGGGGTCGAGAAAGGTTTGACAACGTAATCGTCCGCGCCTGTCGCAAGGCCACGGATGCGTTCGCTTTCCTCGCCGCGCGCGGTCAGCATGATGATCGGCAGGCGCTCGGTCTCAGCTCTGGCGCGCAACCGCCGGCAAAGCTCGATCCCGGAGATCCCCGGCAGCATCCAGTCGAGGATCAGCAGGTCGGGAACCCGTTCCTGCAGCCTGATCTCCGCCTCGTCGCCGCGCAGCACGGTATCAACTTCGTAGCCTTCGGCCTCCAGATTGTATCGAAGCAGAACCGAAAGCGCTTCTTCGTCTTCAACCACTGTAATCCGTGGATTCATCGCCATTTTGCATGCACTCCGTACGCTGTCAGTCCGTGCCCGGCTCGGGCGCTATCATGCTGGCGGTTTCATCGTCCTTGGGACGGTCTGCCGCCAGTTGCTCGCCAGTGGCGACATAATAGACCGTCTCGGCGATGTTGGTGGCGTGGTCGCCGATGCGCTCGATGTTCTTGGCGCAGAACAACAGATGGGTGCAGGCGGTGATGTTGCGCGGGTCTTCCATCATGTAGGTCAGCAGCTCGCGGAACAGCGAGGTGTAGATCGCGTCGATCTCCTCATCACGCTCGCGGATGGAATTGGCGAGGTGCGGTGAGCGTGTGGCAAAAGCATCGAGCACTTCCTTGAGTTGGGTCAGTGCCAGCTCGGCCAGATGCTCAAGCCCGCGAACCAGCTTGCGCGGCTGGGCCATGGTATGGACAGCGATCACCCGCTTGGCGATGTTCTTGCCCAAATCGCCGACACGTTCGAGATCGGAAGCGATACGAATGGACCCGATAATCTCGCGAAGGTCGGAGGCCATCGGCTGGCGTTTGGCGATAATCAGAACAGCCTTGTCGTAAATTTCGCGCTCGCCATTGTCGAGCAACAGATCTTCCGAGATAACGCGCTGCGCGGACGCGGTGTCGGCATTGACCAGCGCGGCAACTGAATCGGCGACCATACGCTCGGCGATTCCACCCATTTCCGACAAGCGTCGGACCAGAAAGCGCAGTTCATCATCGTAGGAGGTAACGGTATGAGCTTCGGGCATGGTTTGATCCTTCAATCCTGTAGTCGTGATGCGAAAGAAGCTCGCATTAGCCGAAGCGGCCAGTGATGTAGTCCTGGGTCAACTTGGTATCGGGATTGGTGAACATCTTGTCGGTGTTGCCTTCTTCGATGAGCTTGCCCAGATGGAACATCGCTGTGCGTTGTGAAACACGCGCGGCCTGCTGCATGGAGTGGGTCACGATCACGATGGTGAAATTTGCGCGCAGCTCGTCGATCAGTTCTTCGACCTTTGCTGTGGCAATGGGGTCAAGCGCCGAACAGGGTTCGTCCATCAAAATGACTTCAGGGCTGACAGCGATGGCGCGCGCAATGCACAGCCGCTGCTGCTGACCACCGGACAAACCGGTACCAGGTTCGTTAAGGCGGTCCTTGACCTCATCCCAGATCGCGGCCTTGCGGAGGCTCAATTCAACGATCTCGTCGAGCTCAGATCTGGACTTGGTCAGACCATGAATGCGCGGACCATAGGAGATGTTTTCGTAGATCGACTTCGGAAATGGGTTGGGCTTCTGGAACACCATGCCGACCCGCGCACGCAATTCGACAACATCGATCTTGGGGTCGTAGATGTCTTCGTTGTCGAGCGTGATCTCGCCGGTGACCCTGCAGATGTCGATGGTGTCGTTCATCCGGTTCAGGCAGCGCAGGAATGTCGACTTGCCGCAGCCTGAAGGGCCGATCAGCGCTGTTACACTGTTCTTGCGCACGTCAAGATTGACGTCGAAAAGCGCACGTTTTTCGCCGTAGTACACGCTCACATCGGTTCCGCGCATCTTGATTTCAGAGGCCTCCAGCGCCGTGTCGACAGCTTTTTCAGTAGCCGCTTCAGACATGATGTTCATCTCCGTGTTCCCTTCAACAGTTTCAGTATACTCAGGGCGTGTTTGTTTGACAGGCGGCACATGGGCCTACCAGCGGCGTTCAAAGCGGCGGCGCAGCAAAATGGCGACGGCGTTCATGATGACCAGGAAAATCAGGAGCACGATAATCGCGCCCGAAGCCCGTTCGACAAAGGCCGGATCGCCACGCTGGGTCCAGTTGTACACCTGGACCGGCAGTGCGGAGGCCGGGTCGAAGAACCCTTCCGGGGGCGCACCAGGATACTCCCGGACGAAGGCAACCATGCCAATCAGCAGCAGAGGGGCAGTTTCACCCAGAGCCTGAGCCAGCCCGATGATCGTGCCGGTGAGAATTCCCGGGGCCGCGAGCGGCAGAATGTGGTGGAAGATTGCCTGCATCTTTGATGCACCGACACCCAGAGCGGCGTCATTGATAGATGGCGGCACCGCTTTGAGTGCGGCGCGTGTGGCGATGATGATCGTCGGCAACGTCATCAGCGTGAGCACAAGAGCGCCGACAATGGGAGCGGACTGCGGCAGGCCGGCGAAGTTGATGAAAATCGCCAAACCGAGAATGCCGAAAACGATGGACGGAACAGCGGCAAGGTTGGAAATGTTGACTTCGATCAGGTCTGTCCAGCGGTTTTGCGGCGCAAACTCCTCGAGATAGATCGAGGCGGCCACACCGATTGGCAACGCCAGCACCAGAACAATCAGCATCATGTAGGCCGAGCCGATAATGGCGACGCCAAGCCCGGCGGCTTCAGGCCGCGTGTCAGATGCGTCAGGTGCTGTGAAAAACGACCAGTTGAAGCGGGATTCGAGGATCCCAGCTGCTTTCAATTCATCGGCCAGCATCAGCTGTTGAGGTGAAATGTTCCGGTCGAGCGCGGCTGATTCCATTGTCACGCGGCCCTTGTAATACCCGTCAACACGCCCTGAGGCCAGCAAGTCAAACGTGACCGATTTGCCAATGTATTCGGGATTTTCGATCACGAACCAGCGCAACTGGGCAGCCGCTTCCTTGGAGATCAGCTCGAACGCCTTCTTGGCGTCGACGCCTTCAACCGCTACTGCGCGATCTTCCATGGTCTTCTTGAGAGCTGCCTGGAGCAGCGGCTGGATCGTGAATGTGGTGATCTTCTCGATATCGGCAGGGTTGCGGTTGCCGGCCTTGTCGAGCCTGGCCGCATCAAGGAAAACTTCCATCGTAATATAGGTCTGGCGAAACGACGACAGACCGTTGGACAGGATCGAGGTCATCAGTCCGAGCAGTGCTATGATGCTGAAAATGACAGCCGCAAGACCCATCATCTTGAAACGCCTCTCGGAGGCGTGACGTCTGCGGGTGCGCTCGTTGACCTGGTACAGCGACCTGGCCTTCGGGCCGCCAACTGCTGCGGTCGTATCGGCGGTAACTTCGGTCATACGTACTGCTCCCGATATTTGCGCACGATATAGAGCGCCAGAATGTTCAGGCAGAGGGTGAAGACAAACAATGTGAGACCAAGGGCAAATGCCACCAGCGTTTCCGGGCTCGCAAACTCGGTATCGCCGGTCAACTGGCTGACAATCTTCACCGTAATTGTGGTCATGGCCTCGAAGGGGTTGAGATCGAGGCGCGCGGCGGCACCGGCCCCCATGACGACGATCATGGTTTCACCAATGGCACGGCTGGCAGCGAGCAGGAAGGCGCCGACAATCCCCGGGAGAGCCGCAGGCAGGATCACCTGCTTGATGGTTTCCGACTTGGTGGCGCCCAGCCCGTAGGAGCCGTCGCGCATTGCCTGCGGCACGGCATTGATGATGTCATCGGACAGCGACGAGATGAACGGTATCAGCATGATCCCCATAACCAGGCCGGCGGTCATGACGGAAGAAGAAGAACTGCCCAGACCCAGTGGCTGGGCTATCCAGTCGCGCAGAAACGGGCCAACAGTGATCAGCGCAAACAGGCCGTAGACAATGGTCGGAATGCCTGCGAGCACTTCAATGGCGGGCTTGGCGTAATTGCGCAGCGACCTGCCCGCATATTCGGCGAGATAGATCGCGATCATCAATCCGATCGGCACGGCCAGGGCGAGAGCGACAAATGAGACATACAAGGTTCCCCAGAGCAGAGGCAGAAAGCCGAGATCGGAGCCGCCACGGAACTGCGGATTCCACGTGGCAGACAGAAAGAAATCCTTGGCCGGGTACATGTTGAAGAACGAAATCGATTCAAACAGAAGCGAACCGACAATGCCAACCGTGGTCAGGATCGCGACGAGTGACGACCCCATCAAGAGTGCCGTGACGAAGGTCTCGCTGATATTGCGGGCACGCAATGCAGGCTGGATCCGCGCCCAAGCCCAATAGCCGAAGGCAATTGCTACGCCCAAAACGGCAATGTTGCGGATAAGCGAAGCCGTAAGCCCCTTGCTGCGATATTCCTTGGCGGCCTCGAACACCACGGGTGACACTTCAGACCCGAGAGCGACACCGACTTCGGCAAGGCGGCCGCGGATATCGCTGACATCGGCCCGCATGGCAACCAGATCGTCCTCGGACATGCCGCCTTGCGCAATAATGAGGTTGAGCCCGTCGGCAATGCGCCGCACATCAACCATCACAAGGCTCTTTGCCCCGCCATCAGGCACTGCGCTGTCAGGGATCTTTCCGCTGACACTGCCTTCGATCAGGACCGGCTGAAGGAACAGCCAGGCTGCCAGGAGCAAAAGTGCGGGAACCGCGACAAACAAGGCAACCGACTGGCCGTAATAGACAGGCAGCGAATGGAGTTTCGTCCCTTCCCGCCCGGATGCTGTCAAAGCGCGCTGCCGGCCAAGAAAGTAGCCGATAACAGCCAGCCCGAGCACGATGAGTACGATAACACTTGAAGTCATGTCACATTCGCCCTGGTTGCGAAGAAGGCGCCCTGATTGCGAGGAAGGGGCGACGCTGAACGCGCCGCCCCTTTTAGACGTCGGACGACTTAGTTCAGAGGCGCCATCGGAGTCTGGTTCTTGACCATTTCCTGGGTCTTGGCCAACTCGGGATCCGATACCAGGCCGTAAGCAGCCAGCGGGCCGTCAGGACCGGCGATTTCATCGGAGACGAAGAACTCGATGTATTCCTGCAGACCGGGGATCACGCCCAGATGTGCGTTCTTGACGTAGAAGTAGAGCGGACGCGAAACCGGGTATTCGCCAGATGCGATGGTTTCGGTCGACGGGTTGATGCCGGACATGGTGGCAACCTGAAGCTTGTCGGTGTTGTTCTCGTAGAACGACAGACCGAAGACGCCGATGGCGTTCTTGTTGGCGTCGATGCGAGCCAGGGTTTCGGTGTAGTCGCCGTCGATGTCGACCGAAGCGCCGTCGGTGCGAAGCGCGGTGCAGCCCTTGGCCTTTTCGTCGCCGGCAGCCTTGTAGGCTTCTTCAGCGCCAGTTTCTTCGCAACCGGCTTCGAGAACCTTCACGTCGAACACTTCGCGGGTGCCGTGCTTGGTGCCGGGGATGAAGGCCAGGATGTCCTGAGCCGGCAGATCCGGGTTAACGTCAGCCCAGGTCTTTGCGGTGTTGTCAACCAGCGCGCCGTCCTTCATGACCTTGGCGGCAAGAGCGTTGTACCAGTCAGCCGGGGTGAATGCGAAGCTTTCGCCGTTGATGTCAGATGCGAAAACGATGCCGTCATAGCCGATGCGAACTTCCTGAATGTCCGTGACGCCATTGGAGGCGCAAAGATCGATGTCGGACTGCTTGATGCGCGAGGACGAGTTGGCGATGTCGATGGTGTTTTCACCAACGCCTTCACACAGCTTCTTGCGGCCTGCGCCCGACCCACCGGATTCAACAACCGGTGTGGGGAAGCTGAAGTTTTCACCGAAAGCTTCGGCAACGATCGAAGCGTAAGGCAGTACCGTGGAAGAGCCAGCGATCTGGACCTGGTCGCGGGCGACAGCAGCGCCGGCGAAAGCCGTGGAGGCCACGAGTGCGGCGGCGGCGAATTTGAATGCGTTCATGAGAATCTCCCGTCGTGGGTAAAAGTGGCGTGGCCCTCTTGCAGAACCGCTTGTCAGCCATCTGAGGCTGGCCTTTTCTAGGCCCTTCGAGATTCCGTTTTATGACAATTGCATCACTGTTTTATGACGGTCTATCTATTTGTTTTTACTCATATAATTCCGAGAGTGATGACCTTGCTGCATGATCAGCAGGGCTGAATTTGACAGTAAAGGCCGATCCTTCGCCCGGCGTAGAGCGCACAACCAGCCGGGCCCGGTGCCGTGCGAGAATGTGTTTGACGATCGCCAGGCCCAGTCCGGTTCCCTTTTTGGCTCTGCTGGTTTCCACATCGACCCGGTAGAACCGCTCGGTCAGGCGCGGCACATGCTCCTTGGCGATTCCCGGTCCGAAATCCTGAATGGTGACATGGGTGCCGGCCTCATCGGTGTTGCCGACCGTGATTTTCACGCGCTTGCCGGTCTGGCCGTATTTGCAGGCATTCTCGATCAGATTGGAAAACACCTGGATCAGCTCATCGACATCGCCTGTGACGGCAATCGGCTCCGTTGGCAAAGCCAGTTCGATTTCAACGCCGAGATCGTCAGCCATCGGTTTGAGAGTATCGACCACATGGGCGACTGTGCCACCGAGATCGACGTCACTGTCGGGTGCAACATGGGCGCGCATCTCCAGCCTCGAAAGGGACAGGAGATCATCGATCAGCCGGGCCATGCGCTGGGCCTGCTCCAGCATGATGCCGAAAAATTTCGTCCGGGCGGCTTCATCATTGCGGGCCGGGCCCTGCATGGTTTCGATGAAACCCATAAGGGACGCCAGCGGTGTTCTGAGTTCGTGGCTGGCATTGGCGACAAAATCCGTGCGCATCCGGTCCATGCGCCGCGCTTCTGTCAGGTCACGGAAGGTGAGCACAAAAAGCCGGTCATCCGGCGTGGATCCGCCCGCGACCAGAGCCACCCGCACTTCATGCCACCGCTCGGAGGGAACCCGCTCCGAATGCTCGACGCTTTCGGGCAAGCCTCGGGCCACGACCCGGGCGACGAGATCAAGAATGGCGGGCGATCTTATCCGCGCCGAGAGCGCGGCGCGTTCCGGATAGGCGCCAATCAAGGCCTTCGCGGCGGCATTTTGGCAGACAACCTGGGTTTCTCGGTCAAAGATGATGGCTGGCATGTCGAGTGCTTCAATCACGGAGAAATCAAGAGCAGCCGTTCTTGCAGCTTTGGCGGCCTTGCTCCCGGCCTTTGCCCGCACCACTGCCCTGCCTGCCGGCCAGACGAACAAGCCGGCTGCAAAGAGCCCGTAACCGAGTATGGATTGCCAGGGCTGGAGCCCCGCAGGAACTGCAGCCAGCGCCATTGCAGCGCCCAAAGCCAGAGGTGCGGCATTGGATTTCAGCCGCGCGGTCAGCCCGGCTGCGGTGTCCTCGACCTTTGATGCGTTTTCAGGGGTGTCGACCATGGTTCGCCCGCTCCGGCCCTCTATATTGATGTTCGTTGTCCTTGTTTAACCGCACAACTTGAAATCACAATGACGATGTGGCCTTTGCTATAGCAGGCTTGCTGACCCGGCATGTGATTGAACGAACAAAGGTGATCCTGATGTCCGATACCCGAACAGAAACCGACAGCTTCGGTCCAATCGAAGTCGCTTCGGACAAATATTGGGGCGCGCAGGCTCAACGCTCGCTCGGCAACTTCAAAATCGGGTGGGAAACACAGCCGTTGTCGATTGTGCGAGCGCTCGGCATCGTCAAGCGCGCTGCGGCGGAAACCAATATGGAACTCGGTCGCCTTGACCCGAAGACCGGCGCTTCCATCGTGGCGGCCGCGCAGGAGGTGATCGACGGCAAGCTTGATACGCATTTCCCGCTGGTGGTCTGGCAAACCGGGTCAGGCACCCAATCCAACATGAATGCCAACGAAGTGATTTCCAACCGCGCCATCGAGATGATGGGCGGCGAGATGGGTTCGAAGAAGCCGGTTCATCCGAATGACCATGTCAATATGAGCCAGTCTTCCAACGATACCTACCCGACAGCGATGCACATTGCCTGCGCCGAGCAGATCGTTCGTGTGCTGCTGCCGTCGTTGAAGCACCTGCATGCGGCGCTGGAAACCAAGGCAAAGTCCTTCGACAAGATCATCAAGATCGGGCGGACCCATACCCAGGACGCCACGCCGCTGACGCTCGGACAGGAGTTCGGCGGCTACGCGGCGCAAGTGGCCTCCTCGATCAAGCGGATCGAAATGACGTTGCCAGGTCTTTACGAGCTGGCGCAGGGCGGCACGGCGGTCGGCACCGGTCTGAATGCACCTGTGGGCTTTGCGGAAAAGGTCGCCGAGCATGTCGCCGGGATTACTGAGCTCCCGTTTGTCACCGCGCCGAACAAGTTCGAAGCGCTCGCGGCGCATGACGCGATGGTGTTTTCGCACGGCGCCATCAATGCGGCCGCTGCGGCGCTGTTCAAGATCGCCAACGACATTCGTTTCCTTGGCTCCGGGCCCCGTTCGGGGCTTGGCGAACTGGCGCTGCCGGAAAACGAGCCCGGCTCGTCGATCATGCCGGGCAAGGTCAATCCGACCCAGTGCGAGGCGATGACGCAGGTCTGCGTGCAGGTTTTCGGCAACAATGCGGCGCTGAGCTTCGCCGGCAGCCAGGGCCATTTCGAACTCAATGTCTACAATCCGGTGATGGCCTACAATTTCCTGCAGTCGGTGCAATTGCTCGCCGATGCTTCGATGTCGTTTACGGACAATTGCGTCATCGGAATCGAGGCTCGCGAGGACAACATCAAGACGGCACTCGACCGCTCGCTGATGCTGGTAACAGCGCTAGCGCCGACGATCGGCTATGACAACGCCGCGACGATTGCCAAGAAGGCGCATATCAATGGCACGACGCTGCGCGAAGAAACCCTGAAGACCGGACTCGTGACAGAGGCAGACTACGACCGTATTGTCCGTCCTGAGGACATGACCCATCCCGGATGAACAATCCGGATCCTGGGGCGTTTTGTGCACGATGACAGTAAGGAAAAGATGATGGGTGACGATAAAACCAGCCGGGCAGTCGAACTCGAAATCGATGGCAAGCTGCGGACCTTCGATATCGACGACCCGAAACTGCCTGACTGGGTCAAGGACAACGATTTCTCGTCGGACGGCTACCCCTACAAGAAGAAGCTCGATCGGGACGAATACGAAGATACGCTGGAAGCACTGCAGATCGAACTGGTCAAGGTGCAGACATGGCTCGGCGAGACCGGCAGCCGGATAATCTCGGTGTTCGAAGGCCGGGACGCCGCCGGCAAGGGTGGCTCCATCGGGGCGACGCGCGCCTACATGAACCCGCGCTCGGCACGCATCGTGGCGCTGCCAAAGCCGACCGAAACCGAGCGCGGACAATGGTACTACCAGCGCTATGTCGACCATTTCCCGACCTCGGGCGAGTTCGTGATGTTTGACCGCTCCTGGTACAATCGTGCCGGCGTCGAGCCGGTGATGGGATTCTGCACCCCGGAACAGCACGCGCATTTTCTCGAAGAAACACCGCATTTCGAACGCATGCCGGTGAAGGCAGGCATTCATCTGTTCAAGTTCTGGCTCAATATCGGCCGTGAAATGCAGCTCAAGCGGTTTCATGACCGACGTCACAGCAAGCTCAAGGCGTGGAAGCTGTCACCCATGGACATCGCCAGCCTGAACAAATGGGACGACTACACCAAGGCCCGCGACCTGATGTTGCAGGTGACCGATACAGACCATGCGCCGTGGACCGTCGTGCGGGCGAACGACAAACGCCGCGCCCGGATCAACGTGATCCGGACGATTTTGAATGAGCTTCCGTACACCGGCAAGGACAAGGGTGCAATCGGCGACATCGATGACGCCATTGTCGGCCGAGGCATTGAAGGCATTCGCTCGTGACACGCTTTGCCACCGGCACAAAATCGGCGATTACCGCTGCTCGGCATGATCCATGAGAAACCACAAATATTGACGCTTACGTCAAAGGAAGGCATTGCAACCGACTTCGAGGCACTTTAAATCTTGATCATACCGGGAGAGGGAAGAGGGGCAGCAGCCAGACAAAGGCATGCGCCCATAACCGGATAAATATAGGGAGTGAGATATCATGAACACTACTGCTGCCACGGACCGGGTCTGGCTGGACTCCTATCCGCCGAACACTGCTGCTGAAATCGGACCACTGGCCTATTCGTCGGTTGCGGGTCTGCTCGAGGATTCGTTCAAGCGTTTTGCTGGACGCCCGGCCTATACCTGCATGGGCAAGACCATTACCTATTCCGAGATGGAGAGCATGTCGTCGGCGATCGGCGCATGGCTGCAGTCACTCGGCCTTCAAAAAGGCGACCGAGTGGCGGTGATGATGCCCAATATCCTGCAAATGCCGGTGGCAATGGCCGCGGTGCTGCGCGCCGGCTATACAGTGGTCAACGTCAACCCGCTCTATACGCCACGTGAACTCGAGCACCAGCTCAAGGACTCGGGTGCCAAGGCGATCCTCATCTTGGAAAACTTCGCTGTCACCTTGCAACAGGTTATCTCGCGCACTGATGTCAAGCATGTCTGCGTCGCGTCGATGGGCGACCTGATGGGGCTTAAAGGTCATCTGGTCAATTTCGTGGTCCGCAAGATCAAGAAAATGGTCCCCGACTGGTCATTGCCCGGCCATGTCAGCTTCAAATCGGCATTGGCTGCCGGACAGGGAAAGACACTCAAACCCGGTGACACGAAGCTCGATGATGTCGCCTTCCTGCAATATACCGGCGGCACCACCGGTGTCTCGAAGGGCGCGACACTGACAAATGCCAATGTGCTGTCCAACGTTGCGCAGAATGATTTGTGGCTGCCGGCCGCCTTCATCAAGAAGCAGAAGCCCGAAGTTCTGGTTTATGTCTGTGCCTTGCCGCTCTATCATATCTTCGCACTGACGGTGAATGCGCTGATGGGGATGTCACAGGGGGCGCACAATATCCTGATCCCCAACCCGCGCGACATTCCCGGCTTCGTCAAGGAACTGGGCAAGTACGAGTTTCACGTCTTCCCTGGCCTCAATACCCTGTTCAACGCGCTGCTGAACAATGACGACTTCCAGAAGCTGAATTTCAAGCCGCTGCTGCTCTCGCTTGGCGGTGGAATGGCCGTGCAGCGCCCTGTCGCCGAGCGCTGGAAGGAGCTGACCGGCTGCGTTATCTCGGAAGGCTACGGCCTGTCGGAAACTTCGCCGGTGGCGACCGCCAACCGGTTTGATGCCGACGAGTTTTCCGGAACGATCGGCCTGCCGCTGCCTTCTACCTCGATCGATATTCGTGACGAGGATGGCAAATCGCTGGCACTCGGCGAAGTTGGCGAGATCTGCATCAAGGGCCCGCAGGTGATGGCAGGTTATTGGAACCGGCCTGATGAAACCTCCAAGGTGATGACCGAAGATGGCTTTTTCCGCTCAGGCGACATGGGCATCATGGACGAGGCCGGCTACACCAAGATTGTCGACCGCAAGAAGGATATGATTCTGGTCTCTGGCTTTAATGTGTATCCGAACGAGATCGAGGAATTTGCCGTTTCGCATCCCGAGATCGTCGAGGCGGCAGCGGTTGCGGTCCCGGACGAGCATTCCGGCGAAGCAGTCAAGCTGTTTGTCGTGCGCAAGGACCCGAACCTCACCGAGGCCGACGTCAAGGCGCATTGCGCCACCGGCCTGACCAACTACAAACGACCGAAGATCGTGGTGTTCAAGGATGAGTTGCCGAAGACAAATGTCGGCAAGATCCTGCGTCGCGAGCTGCGCGACTAAGCGCTTCACAACCTGATTGACTTAAAGAGGCCCGCGGAAAACTTGATTTCCCGCGGGCCTCTCTGCATAGGTGGGTATCCCAACACGGAGGCTCCTGCTTTGTCGACGACCATCCCCCAGGCTTTGTCAGATCTCAAATCCCACCGGGACAGCGGCGCTGTCAGCGAGCTTCGGGCAGCGTTTGCCGCTCAGCCGGACCGCGCCGGCCGCTTCACCGCGGGCTTTGATGATTTGCGAATGGATTTTTCCAAGTGCGCCGTCAATGACGAGACGTTGGCGCTGCTTGGGGAGCTTGCGAAGGCCGCCGGCGTTGAGACGCAACGCGACCGGATGTTTGCCGGCGCAGCGATCAACACCACCGAAGGCCGGGCCGTACTGCACACGGCCTTGCGGGCCGCAGCGGAGGCCGACATCCGCGTTGATGGCGAAAATGTCGTACCGCAGGTTCACGCGGTGCTTGATGCCATGGGCGCGTTTTCGGATGGCCTGCGCGACGGCTCGATATCTGGTGCTACCGGCAAGGTCTTTACCGATGTGGTCAATATCGGCATTGGAGGCTCGGATCTCGGCCCGGTGATGGCGACGCTGGCGCTGGCGCCCTATCATGATGGCCCGCGCCTGCATTTCGTTTCCAATGTCGACGGTGCACACATCGCCGACACGCTTGAAGGGTTGGACCCGGAAACGACGCTGGTCATCGTTGCGTCCAAGACTTTCACCACCATCGAAACCATGACCAACGCGGCCACCGCACGGGACTTCATCGTCTCCAAGCTCGGTGAAGCTGCGGTGGCGCAGCATTTTGCGGCCCTCTCCACAGCGCTTGACAAGGTGGCGAAGTTTGGCCTCGACGAGACCCGCGTCTTTGGATTCTGGGACTGGGTCGGTGGCCGCTACTCACTGTGGTCGGCAATCGGACTGCCGTTGATGATTGCCATCGGGCGGCAGAATTTCGCTGATTTCCTGGCCGGCGCACGCGCCATGGACGAACATTTCAAGTCCGCACCCATCGCGCAAAACCTGCCGATGCTGCTGGGACTTCTCGGCATCTGGCACCGGCTGGTCTGCGGCTATCCAAGCCGGGCGATCATTCCCTATGACCAGCGGCTCTCAAGGTTTCCGGCCTATCTGCAGCAGCTCGACATGGAATCGAACGGCAAGTCTGTCGGGCTGGATGGAAAGCCGCTGACAACCGCATCCGGACCAACCGTCTGGGGCGAACCGGGCACCAATGGTCAGCATGCATTCTTCCAGCTTCTGCATCAGGGCACCGATGTTATTCCGGTCGAATTCATGATTGCCGCAAACGGGCATGAACCGCATCTCAAGCACCAGCATCAGTTGCTGATCGCCAATTGCCTGGCGCAATCGGAAGCGTTGATGCGCGGACGCACTACCGAGGAAGCGCGGGCGCAATTGCTAGCCGGCGGTGCATCGGAAGCAGACGCGGACCGGCTGGCACCGCACAAGACGTTTCCGGGCAACCGACCCACGATCACCTTTGTCTATGACAAGCTGACTCCGTTTGCGCTTGGGCGCCTGATCGCGCTCTATGAGCATCGTGTGTTTGTCGAGGCGCAAATCTTCGGCATCAACGCGTTTGACCAGTGGGGCGTGGAGCTGGGCAAGGAATTGGCCACCGGGCTGTTGCCGGTGGTCAAGGGCGAAAGCAATGGCGACGGCCATGACAGCTCAACGCTGAAGCTGGCCGAGACGATCCTGCAGATGCGCGGCGAAACCTGATCAGAAGCCGATTTCGCTGGCCCAGGGCGGATTTGCGCCGGGCCGCGAGACGGTGACAGCCGCCGCCTTCGCACCAAGACTGAGCGCATTGCTGACCGCCTCGGCCGACAGTGTTTTCATCGCCTGTTTTGTCAGCAGATTGTCGCGCTTCAGTGACGCCAGAATGCCGGCGTTGAACGTGTCACCTGCCCCCACCGTATCAGCGACCGTGACCGGTACGCCGTCAACTTCGACCGTGTGATCCTTGGTGAAGCCGATGGCGCCATCGGGACCACGGGTAAAGACCACCAGGCTGGGGCCCTGCGCCAGCCAGGTTTTCGCCGCGGTTTCCATGTCGGGCTGGCCAAACCATTCAAGATCCTCGTCTGACATCTTGACGATGTCGCTCATGGTGATCATCCGGTCGATGCGGGCGCGGTGCTTGGCGGGATCTGTGATGAAGCCGGGGCGGATATTGGGATCGAGCGAGATCACCCGCGCGCCATGTTCGCGGCGCATCATGCTTTCATAGGTCGAGCCGCAGGGATCGGGAATCAGGCTGATAGCACCGAAATGCAGGGCTTCCACATTATCGCCAAGCTCGGGGAGATGCGCTTCGGTGATCATCCGGCCGGCGGTGTTTTCATCAAAGAAGGCGTAGCTCGCCTGCCCGTTGACAAGCCGCACGAAGGCCAGAGTGGTGTTGAGATCAAGCGTCGCGCAGGGGCTGTGGTCGACACCGCTGGCGGTCAGCGCTTCCCGCAGGATATCGCCGAACATGTCGCTCGACAGACCGGTGAAGAAGCTCGTATCCAGTCCGAGACGGCCAAGCGCCAGCGCCGTGTTGAACACCGCGCCGCCGGCATAGGGCGCGAACGCATCCTCGCCTTGCGTCGTTGTCCTCGGCAGCATGTCGATGAGGGCCTCACCACAGCAAATGATCATCGGTTCACTCCCCTGACCGGTCAGAACGGCCTGTTGTTGTCACGGATGGTCTTTACTGACCGGGCAGCTCGGAGACGCCGCCATGTTTGGCCGACCATTCAAGTGGTGCGTCAAGAAAGGCTTCCACCGAGGCCAGCGTGGCCGGGTCGAAGGCCTGCTGTTTTGTTGCAGCCGCCAGCACGTCGCGCCAGGTGGCGAGATAATGCAAGGTCACGTTGCCGCTTGCAAACCGCTGTTCGGCCTCGGCGAAGATACCGTAGTAGAACAGCGCGATACCGTGATCGACCGTGCACCCGGCTTCGCGGATAGCCTCGATGAAGGTGAACATCGATCCGCCGGCGGTCGTGAGGTCTTCAATGACCAGCACGCGCGAGCCTTCCGGCAGTTCACCCTCGATCTGTGCATTGCGGCCGTGGCCCTTGGGCTTTTTGCGGACATAGATCATCGGCAGGCCGAGGCGTTCGGCCAGAAACGCTGCAAATGGGATACCGGCCGTCTCGCCACCGGCGATGCAATCGAACCGCTCGAAGCCAGCTTCGGACAGGATCGTGGCAGCTGCGAAGTCCATCACCGCCGAGCGAATGCGCGGATAGGAGATCAGCTTGCGGCAGTCGATATAGACAGGACTGCGCATACCGGAAGCGAGTTTGTAGGGATCGGTGGCGTTGAAATGCACCGCCTTGATTTCCAGCAACTGGCTGGCGACGAGCTCCGCCATTTTCGCCTTGTCGGGAAAAGTGTTGGAAAACATCGGCATCGCCTCCAAGGTCGGGCCCGGACATCAGGTCCGGCAGGGTTTGGCGATCCGAATACCACTCCGGACCGCTGGTTTAAAGGCTGATCAGGCAACTTCCCAGTGGATGGGCACCATCGGGTCAAAGACGGTGACCGGCCCGTCCCCGGTTTCAATCCTTTCCGGCCACGCGACCGGCTGCTCGCGCTTTGTCAAAGTCACCGTCTCGCTGTTGACCGGCAAACCGTACCAGGCAGGGCCGTGCAGGCTGGCGAAACCGCCCAGCTTGTCGAGTGCACCATCTTCTTCGAACACGTGGGCCAGGCAGGACAGCGTGTTGATCGAGGTGAAGATGCCGGCGCAACCACAACCGCATTCCTTGAGCGGATCGACATGGGGAGCTGAATCGGTGCCGAGGAAGAACCGGCTGTCGCCCGAGGTGGCGGCCTTGCGCAGCGCCAGGCGGTGGCTTTCGCGCTTGGCGACCGGCAGGCAGTAATAATGCGGCTTAATGCCACCCGCGAGAATGGCGTTGCGGTTGATCATCAGGTGATGCGTGGTGATGCTTCCGGCCAGATTGGCATTCGCACCCATCACGTAATCGATACCGTTGGACGTGGTGATGTGCTCGAGCGTGATCTTGAGTTCGGGAAGTCTCGCGCGCAGCGGATCAAGCACGGTTTCAATGAAAACGGCTTCGCGGTCGAAAATGTCCACTGCCGGGTCGGTGACTTCGCCGTGGATACACAGCGGCATGCCGATTTCCGCCATTTTTTCGAGAACCGGCATGACCTTGGCAAGATCGCGGACACCGGAATGCGAATTGGTGGTCGCGCCTGCGGGGTAAAGCTTNACCGCCGTCACCAGTCCTGACGCATGGGCATTTGCAACATCNGCCGGGTCGGTGCCCTCGGTCAGGTACAGCGTCATCANCGGGGTNAAATCCATGTCTTCAGGCAAGGCCGCCATGATGCGGTCGCGATANGCCTGCGCATCGGCGCTGGTCACGACCGGCGGCACCAGATTGGGCATGATGATCGCGCGGGCGAAATCACGCGCGCTGTATGGCAAGACGCCTTCGAGCATGGCGCCATCGCGCAAATGCAGGTGCCAGTCATCAGGCTTCGGAATGGTAATCTCGACCACGCTGGGGTTCTCCCTGGATTGGGCTGCCTTATCTGCCCCATGACGGGGGTTGACCTTTTCGGCCTCGGGCGGCAACTGATACGCCAAGCCTTTAGCAGGCAACAGGCAAACAGGGGAAGTCTTCATGGATCTTGGATTGACAGGAAAACGCGCTCTGGTGCTGGCGTCTTCGCGCGGATTGGGGCTGGGTATTGCCGAAGCGATCGCCGCCGAAGGGGCTGATGTGCTGATCACCGGGCGCGATGGCGAGCGCCTGGAAGCGGCCGTCAACACCATCAACGCACGCGGCGCAGGCAAGGCGCGATTCGTGATCTCCGACCTATCGGACAAAGGCACGCCTGAATTGCTCGAGCAAACCGTGAAAAGCGAATTCGGCGGGCTCGACATTCTGGTCAACAACACCGGCGGCCCGCCTCCCGGGTTGATGAGTGAAGCCGATCTTTCGGTGGTTCACCGCCAGTTCGAGATCATGGTGATGAGCGTGATGGATATCACCGCGCGGCTTTTGCCGGGCATGCGGGCACAGGGCTGGGGCCGGGTGCTGACGGTTGCGTCGTCCGGTGTGATCCAGCCGATCCCGAACCTCGGGTTGTCCAACGCACTGCGCGCCACGCTCGTTGGTTGGTCGAAATCGATGGCCAACGAGACGGCAGGCGATGGCGTCACGTTCAATATGCTGCTGCCCGGCCGGATCGACACGGACCGGCTGAAACAGCTCGACGCAGCCAACGCCAAGCGCTCTGGCAGAGACGTGGCAGATGTGGCCAAGGCCGCACAGAAGGAAATTCCGGTCGGACGCTACGGCGCGGTCGAGGAATTCGCCAATACGGCCGCCTTCATCGTCAGCGCCCGGGCAAGCTACATCAACGGATCGATGATCCGTTGCGATGGCGGCGCGATCAAGTCTGTCTGACGGCAAACAGGAAACCGGGCCGTTACGGCCCGGTTTCAGTTCAAAAAATGCGGCTTAAAGCGCGCGCTTGAGGCTTTCCTCGATATAGGTCTTGCGCAGACCAAGCGTCACCGGACCGGGCTTGCCGCCCGACAGTTCCACGCCGTCAATCGAGATGACCGGTCCGACGAAGACAGAGGCCGAGGAGATGAACGCCTCGGCGGCATCCCTGGCTTCCTCGATGGTGAATTCGCGCTCTTCCACCTTGGTGCCGTTTGCTTCGGAATAGGCCATCAGTGCGGCGCGAGTGATGCCTGGCAGGATCGAGTTCGACAGCGGACGGGTGACGATAGTCCCGTCCTTGGTGATGATGAAGGCGTTGTTCGATGTGCCTTCGGTGACGACGCCATCGCGCACCATCCAGGCATCATCGGCGCCACGTGACTTGGCTTCCATCTTGCCCAACGAGGGATAAAGCAGCTGCACGGTCTTGATGTCGCAGCGGCCCCAGCGCAGATCCGGGATCGAGACGATCTTCATGCCGTTCTTCGCGACAGCCGTGTCGATCAGCGGGCGGGTCTGGGTGAACAGCACCAAGGTCGGCGTCAGCTTGTCGGTATCAAACAGGAAATCGCGGTCGATGGCGCCGCGGGTCATCTGCAGATAGACCACGCCTTCTTCAACGTCGTTTCGGGCGACCAGTTCGCGGTGAATGGCGAGCAGCTCATCATCGCTGACATCAATGCGCATGCCCAGTTCGCCAGCCGAGCGGTGAAGCCGGGCAATATGGGCGGGAAAATCAATCAGCTTGCCGCCGAGAACAGAGGCAACCTCGTAAATGCCGTCGCCGAACAGGAAACCGCGATCAAACACCGAGACCTTGGCCTCGTTTTCCGGCACATAGTTTCCGTTGACATAGACCGTGCGCATGACAAACCTCTCAATTGTGTAGGCTCAACACATGGCAAATTTGGCGCATTCCGCCAACCGCTATTTTATCAGGCGCGCCTTCTGCTTGCGGTCCGCGTCATGAAGAGGCACGCGCAGTCAGGCGTTCGGCTTGCGGGAGGGGTCGAGTTCCACCCGGCCCTTCTTGCCGGTGAGTTCGATCTCGACGTCGCCTAGCTTCTTGTCTGCAGTGTCGGGATCGCGGTCACGAACTGTCCACCCCAATCGCTGATATACGCCAGCTGGCTCCTGATTTCGGTCTCGATGTTCCATGGCAGTATCACCACCCTGTCAGGTCTGTCGGAAAGAAGCCGGTCTTCACCGACGATGGGTATATGAGAACCGGGCATGTAGCGCCCCTGCTTGGCCGGGTTGCGGTCAACCACGAAAGCGATATCGCCCGCATCCGCACCGGCGAAATTGAGCAACGTGTTGCCCTTGGCGGCCGCGCCATAGGCCGCCACCTTCAGCCCGCTTTTGCGCGCCTCCGCAAGGAAAGCACGGAAGCCGTCACGCGAGGCTTCGGCACTTGCCTGAAAGCCGGAATAGAAGGCTTGATCGTTCATTCCGGCTTCGCGCTCGGTGTCGAGCATCGCTTTGACGGCTGACGTCACCTGATGTGTAGCAAAATCGCTGCGGCAGGCAAAGACCCTGAGACTGCCGCCGTGGTGCGGCGTGGTTTCGATATCGAAGGCTGTCAGCCCATTGGCACTGAAAATGCGGTCAACAGCGAGCAGCGAGAGGTAGGAGTAGTGCTCGTGATAGGCGGTGTCGAACTGATTGCCGCGCACCATCTCGTAGAGGTGCGGAAACTCGAATGTGGCGACGCCTGTGGGCTTGAGAAGCTCCGCGAACCCGCCGGCAAAGTCGTTGATATCGGGCACGTGCGCCAGCACATTGTTGGCGGCGATGAGATCAGCCTGCCGTCCCTGGTCAGCGAGCTTGCCGGCAAGTTCGCGGCCGAAGAAATCCTCGACAATCTCGATGCCCCTCGTGCGGGCAGCTTCGGCCGTGCTGCGGGTCGGTTCGATGCCGTAGCAGGGGATGCCAAGCTCGCGCACATATTGCAGCAGGTAACCATCATTGGCGGCGACTTCGGCCACCAGGCTTTCCGGGCCGAGGCCGAACCGGTCGCGCATTGTTTCGACATAGGCCCTGGCATGATCGAGCCAGGTTTTCGAGAACGAGGAGAAATAGGCGTAATCGCCTGAGAAGAACTCTTCCCGGTCGGCAAAATCCTCCGTCTGAGTCAGCCAGCACGCGGTGCAGGTGCGGATGACCAGCGGATAGCGCTTCTCCGGCTGGGTCAGGTCAGCCGCCTCAAGATAGGAATTGGAAGGCGGCGCTTCGCCCAGATCAAGAAACGGGATGAACTCCGTGCTGCCGCAATGTCTGCACCGCATCATGATCGCTGTCCCGCTGGATCTATCATCGGATGGCCCGCATCGCGCGCCGAAATGCCGGCGACAGGCCGCGGCCAGACGATGCCGAGGGCCGGATCATCGTGTCTGAGACCGGCTTCGCAGGCCTGATTGTAGGCGGCGGAATGGATGTAGACCAGCTCCACATCATCGGTGAGGGTCTGGAAGCCGTGCGCGAAGCCTTCTGGAATGTAGATCGCGGTCCCCGCCTCTGCCGACAGCTTTACGCCAACATGGCGGTACCGGGTCGGACTGCCCTCGCGGATGTCGACGGCAACGTCATGCACTGCGCCTCGAATGCAGACCACAAGTTTGGCTTCGGCATGGGGCGGGCGCTGGTAGTGCATTCCGCGCAGAGTCCCAGCCGTGTCTGTTCGGCTGTGATTGACCTGCGCGACCGGGCCGGGCCAGCCGATTTGCTTGAGGGCTTCGGCACAAAAAATACGGGCGAATGCGCCGCGCTCGTCGACAAAGGGTTTGCGCTCGACCAACATCGGCCCATCGGGCTGGTCCTGCATCAGCGGCGTGAGTATGAACGGCGAAGCGCTCACCGGATACCTGCCACAGACCCGCGCCTGACTGCGTCGAGATAGGCGGAGCAATCCGTCTCACACAGGTCCCTCGCCGGGCGGCCATCCAGAAAGGCCCGGTACCAGCCGGCTGTCCGGGTCACGGTCAGGTCCAGATCCCAAAGGCTGCGGATACCGAGATCTGTTTCGGCGAGGCTCGGATCGAGCGCCAGCGCGTGTGCTTCGGCAGGCCCCTCGGAGGTCGTGGCAAATTCAGTTCGTACATCATCAAACTGCGTCGCCGCCAGCGACAGGACCTCGCGGACGGGTGCACTCTCTGAATGAGGACCAAAGTTGAACGCCGGAGCGGTATTTTGACCGGACGCCAACCGCTCTGCAAGAATCAGGTAACCGCGCAATGGCTCAAGCACATGCTGCCAGGGACGTGTCGCATCGGGACGCCGGACCTGCAACACCTGGCCGGACGACCAGGCCTTGATCGCGTCCGGGATCAGCCGGTCCTCGGCCCAATCTCCGCCACCGATGACATTTCCGGCGCGTGCGGTTGCTACAGCACATCCCTGTTCCGCAAGGCGGCTGCGCCATCCGTCAACCACCATTTCGCAAGCTGCCTTGCTGGCGGAATAGGGATCGTGTCCACCGAGCGGGTCGGTCTCCACGAAGGCCCGTCCATCATCGGAATTGCGATACACCTTGTCAGTGGTGGTGACGACAACCGCGCGGGCGGTGTCGATCTCTGCCAGAGCCTGCAGGAGATTGTTGGTGCCCGACACATTGGTCGCAAAGGTTCCATGCGGATCGCTGTACCCGCGGCGCACCAGCGACTGGGCTGCGAGATGGAAAACGACTTCCGGCTCGGTGCGGGCAACCAGCGAAGCCAGATCTTTCGGATTGCGGATGTCGACGATTTCACTCGCCAAGCGCTCCGGGGCGTGCAGGTGCGAAAACAAGGCTTGGGGCTGCTCTGGCGCCAGCGAGCAGCCTGTAACCCGCGCGCCCATGGCTTCGAGCCAGAACAGCAGCCACGCGCCCTTGAACCCGGTGTGGCCGGTGAGAAGCACCCTGCGTCCACGCCAGAAATTGCGGTCAGGAAGGCCCTCGATCACCAGCTTTTCCAAGGCGCCCGCCCCTGTGTCCAGAGGGCTTCAAGCGTGGTCTTGTCGCGTAACGTATCCATCGGCTGCCAGAAGCCGCGGTGGAAGAAAGCCCGCAGCTCACCCGTCTCGGCGATCTTCGAGAGAGGCTCCGATTCGAAACTGGTGTGGTCGTTTTCAATCCAGTCAAGCACCGGGTTGGAGAGCACGAAGAACCCGCCATTGATAAAGCCGCCCTCGCCTTCCGGTTTTTCAATGAAGCCCCGGACCGTGTCGCCATCAAGCTTGAGTGCACCAAAACGCGCAGGCGGACGAACCGCGGTCACGGTGGCCAGCTTGCCATGGGATTTGTGAAAGTCGATTGTGGCCGAAATGTCGACATCCGACAGACCGTCGCCATAGGTAAAGCAAAAACTCTCTTCGCCTTCGAGATAGGGCGCAACGCGTTTGAGCCGCCCCCCGGTCATGGTGTTCTCGCCGGTATCGACCAGCGTCACCCGCCAGTCCTCGGCGCTCTGACGGTGGAAATGCACCGTGTTGTCGGACATGTCGAAGGTCATGTCTGACATGTGCAACGCGTAGTTGGCGAAATATTCCTTGATCACGTAGCCGCGAAAGCCGCAGCAGATGACGAAATCGCGCAGACCATGTGTGTGATAGAGCTTCATGATGTGCCAGAGGATCGGCCGGCCGCCGATATCCACCATGGGTTTGGGTCGCAAGTGGGTCTCTTCCGAGAGCCGCGAACCCAGACCGCCTGCCAGAATCACGACTTTCATGACGTCGCTCCTTGCCAGGGCGTGCCAAAGGTGGACCCTCCCGCAGACCGTGTTGGCCGGCAGATGTCTTCAGGCTTGGTTGTTGCCCCATGCTTCATGGTGCCCGATATTCCCCCTGACAATCAGCCTCTCGAAGCTAGACCGACAAGCTTTCCCGAGGCTGGCGCAAGACCTCAAGGCGGCCGATCAGTCGCTTTCGACACCAGCGGCACGATCCCATGCATTCACAGGGTCTGACGAGAAGCATTGTTCATCAGGCATCGCTTGCTTATAAGTGTGCGACAATGCTTGCGCGCGTCGCATGCGAATGCCCCACCGCCGGAACCGGCGCAGCACGAGGACGACATGCTCGAAGAAGGCAAGCTTTACGTCGGCACCAGCCGCAACCCCGACGACAGCATCAACAAGGGCGAATATCTCGACCTCAAATATGCAAACCGGCACGGCCTGATTACCGGTGCGACCGGCACCGGCAAGACCGTAACGCTGCAAATTCTGACGGAGAGTTTTTCCAATGCTGGCGTGCCGGTGTTCTGTGCCGATGTGAAAGGCGATCTGTCGGGTATTGCCGCGATTGGTGAGTACAAGGATTTCCTTGAAAAGCGCGCCAACACGATCGGGCTCGACCCTTATGAGTTTCAGGAATTCCCGGTCATCTTCTGGGATCTGTTCGGTGAAAAGGGCCATCGCGTCCGCACCACAATCTCGGAAATGGGACCGCTGCTGCTGGCCCGGCTGATGGACATGTCGGATGCCCAGGAAGGCGTGCTCAACATCGCCTTCAAGCTGGCCGACGAGAACGGCCTGCCGCTGCTCGATCTCAAGGATCTCCGCTCGCTGCTCTCCTACATGGCGGGTGAGACCGAGAAACTCTCTGCGATGTACGGCAACATCACCAAGCAGTCGCTGTCGACGATCCAGCGCGGGCTTCTTGTGCTTGAACAACAGGGCGCCGAGCATTTCTTCGGTGAGCCGGCGCTGAAGATCTCCGATATCATGCGCACCACCAATGATGGCCGCGGCGCAATTTCGGTGCTGGCCGCCGACAAGCTGATGATGAATCCCCGGCTTTACGGCACCTTCCTGCTGTGGCTGCTGTCGGAACTGTTTGAGGAACTGCCCGAGGTCGGCGATCCCGACAAGCCACGTCTGGTGTTCTTTTTCGACGAAGCGCACCTGCTGTTTGACGAGGCGCCGAAGATCCTGATCGACCGTGTGGAACAGGTTGTCCGGTTGATCCGGTCGAAGGGCGTTGGCGTCTACTTCGTCACCCAGAACCCGCTTGATGTGCCCGAATCCGTGCTGTCGCAACTTGGCAACCGCGTGCAGCATGCACTCAGGGCCTATACGCCGCGCGAACAGAAGGCGGTGAAGGTGGCGGCGGAGACGTTCCGTCCCAACCCGGCTTTCGATTGCTTCGAGGCAATAACCCAGCTGGGTGTCGGCGAGGCGCTGGTGTCGACGCTGGGCGCCAAAGGCGTGCCCTCGATGGTGGAGCGCACGCTGGTTCGCCCGCCTTCTTCGCGGCTTGGCCCGTTGACCGAGGCCGAGCGGCAGAAGGTCATGGCAGTCAGCCCGGTTGCCGGGCAATACGACACCGATCTCGACCGCGACAGTGCACACGAGATGTTGCAGCGCCGCGCAGAAGAAGCGGCCAAGGCCGAAGAGGAGGAGCGTCGCCTTGAGGAAGAGGAAGAGCAGGAACGGCCCGAAAGCCGCCGCTGGACTCTGCCCGGTTATGGCGACGACGATGACGAGGATGATCGCGGTCGCAGCAAATCATCCCGCCGGCGCAAGAGTTCGAGCCGGAAACGTCCCGGCTACCAGCGCCAGACCGTAACTGAAGCCGTCATCAAGTCCGTCGCCCGATCCGCAGCAACTTCGCTCGGCCGGGCATTGGTGCGGGGTATCCTGGGATCGCTCAAGAAGGGATTCTGATCCCTCTACTACTCCCGGGTCGACTGGTGCTGACCGGAATCAGTCGCAGGGGACCGGATAGGTTGCTCCGAACTGGGCCAAATCGTATGACGAGGCCTGGTCAAAACAACTGACCTGTCCAACGCCATTTAACCACATCGTATGCGGGTCCACGGCTCTCGTGACTTGTGGCTTGACCTCGCGCTGGATCTCAAAATGCAGATGCGGAATGCCGCCGGCCAATGCGCCAGTATTGCCCAGCGTCGCGATCTTCTGACCGCGCTCAACCCGATCGCCTGCTGATACAGACCGGCTGTTGAGGTGCTTGTAGACAGTGATGGTTCTCAAACCAGCCGAGTTTGGTCCGTGATCGATTGTCACTCGGTTGCCGTAGGCCGGTTCGAAATACGAATCGGTCACATGTCCGGACGCCGCTGCAATCACCGGTGATCCTATCCGGCCGACGATATCAATGCCGCGATGTCCATAGCCGGACCGATCACGAAAAAACTGCTGCGAAATTGACGGTGCGCCCTGAGGCATTACCACCGCGATCTTCCCGGCATGATCCGGCCTGTAATTGGTCGCCCAACCATCAGCCTGCTGCACACAACCGGTCAACATGAGAAGCCCTGCCAAAGTTGCGGTTGCGGTTATCATCTTGACGGCTGGACGCATCTGTCTTTCTCCGGCTGCAGTCTCCGGAACTGTGCGGTCGCTGCGGGTTGGATCAACTTTTGAGATAGCATGAACTGCCGGAAAGGCTCAACCGACGGTGCTTGCGCATGAGTGCCAACCGCCGGACAAGCAGCCACGCCGACCCTTGCCTCAACTCTCGGAGCTGGAACCACTTGTCCAGATGCATATTTCCGCAGTGATCAAATCACCAGGATCGGTGTGCGTGTCGGCACCCGGTCATACAGATCGCAGATGTCCTGATTGAGCAGTCGGACGCAGCCTGACGACACGGCCTTGCCGATGGATTTGTATTCCGGGCTGCCATGCAGGCGGTAGAGCGTGTCTTCTCCATTCTGGAAAATGTAGAGCGCGCGTGCGCCGAGCGGGTTGTCGAGACCGGGCGCCATGCCACCATTGGCAGCTGAATAGGGTTCGAGCTCTGGCTGACGGGCGATCATCTCTGTGGGAGGTGTCCATTTCGGCCATTTCTGCTTCCACTGGACAACAGCACGACCTGACCACGAGAACCCGTCCCGCCCGATGCCGACACCGTAGCGCATGGCGCGGCCATTCTCGCGCACCAGATAGAGAAACCGCTGGCCGGTATCGACCACGATGGTGCCGGGCCTTTCGCCCGTCGGGTCCGCGACTTCCTGGCGCAGAAAGGCCGGATCAATCTCCTGATAGGGGATGGCTGGCAGAGGGTATGGCTCGTCAAGTTTCGGGCCATACATGCTGTCATACAGGGGGGATGTCCTGACCAGGCCCGCCTGCCGGTTTTCAGAGGCTCGATAAACCGGCGAGGTTTCTCTGACAAACATCTGGGTCGTCTGAGGCCCGGCGCATCCGGCAAGGGTAGCGGTCGCGGCTGAACCGAGCGCTAGAAAATGACGGCGTGAAAGGAGACGCGACGACGTTTCGCTTTCCGCAGAACCGGTCACGGTCAGGTCTTTTTGAATGGGTCCGGTCATGGTCGCGGAAAGTCCTTAGCTCTTTAAAATGAATATGCTCGTCAAAGTCTGTCCGGAGATCCCCGGCCCGACTCAACGCGCAGGGCCACAATTGGGTTCCGATTGTGACTTTCACACGCTAGTCTTGTGGCGAACTTGCCACACTGACTGTTCATGATCCGTCATGTCCGAGAAAGGGCGACATTCCGAGGACGAAAGGGCTGCTGGGAGGGCACAGGAGGGCGTGTTTCAAGCGGTCCTTGTAACCAGGCCGAGACGGGTAAATCGCTCTATCCACTCGGGATCGGTTTTCTCAACCGCGAGCAAGCGTTTGAGGAAGGCCGCACTCCAGTGGGCGACATCGTGCTCTTCCAGGTGAGAGTAAAGCGCTTCATGCCGTTTCCGGCGTTCGGCCAGCGGCATCTGGAGGGCTGTCTTGATGGCGTCGGCCACATCTTGCGGATCATGTGGATTGACAATCAGGGCATCGGACATTTCCTCGGCCGCGCCTGCAAATTGCGACAGGATCAGCACGCCCGGATCGGTTTCGTCCTGGGCGGCCACATATTCCTTGGCCACGAGGTTCATGCCGTCAAACAGCGGCGTGACCAACCCCACCCGGGAGTAGCGATACAGCACCCCCAGATCATCGCGCGGCAGGGCGCGGTGAATATACTGAACCGGGGTCCAGTCCACAGTACCGAACCGGCCATTGATTCGGCCGGCAAGATGCTCCAACTCCGAGCGAATAGCCTTGTACGCATCGACGTCGTCGCGCGTCGGCGGGGCGATTTGCAGCAGAGCGACCTTGTTACAGAATTCCGGTGCCTGGCTGAGAAACGTTTCGTAGCCATGCAGGCGGTGTGGCAGGCCTTTCGAGTAATCAAGCCGGTCGACTCCGATCAGCCTCGGCAATGGCGGCGGCGCGGTTCGCGCAGCGCCTTCGACAGCCAGCTGCCTGAAGCCGCGAACGTCGATCGAAATGGGGAAACAGCCCAGCACCACTTCACGGCCGTTGATGCCCATATTGCCATTGGCGCGCAGCTCACCGCGCAGAGTGTGACGAAAGATATTGATCAGATGGCTCAGGTCGCGCTGGGTCTGCAGGCCGAGCAGATCGTAGTCTGCCAGGCAGCCGGCGAGATCCTGCCAGTCCGGTATCGCTTTGAAGGTCTGAAGGTCCGGCAGTGGGATGTGCAGAAAAAAGCCGA
>JGI24723J26617_10000245_pt1 | contig 54586 bp, 44 predicted proteins | sample Cruoilmetagenom6_FD_26617 | JGI IMG/M metagenome (IMG submission 26617) | reverse complement strand
CAAACGTTCTAGATGCCCTCCAAGGGAAAGTACCTGGATTACAAATTTTCTCATCTTCTGGTGAGCCTTCAGCTACCCAATCTATTCGTTTACACGGAACCGGTTCTTTAGGATCTAGCTCTACTCCATTATTCGTAATGGACGGAATTCCTATGTCTGACGGATCTTTAGTTTCGTTAAATTCTAAGGATTTTGAAAGCGTAACGGTTTTAAAAGATGCCTCGGCAACTTCTATTTATGGTTCACGTGCAGCCAATGGTGTAATTTACATTACCACCAAAAAAGGTAAAAGAAATCAACAAGCTACCATTACTGTAAGCTCTCAATACGGAGTTTCAAACGTAGCAAACAAAGATTTCTTTGAAAGTATGATGAACAGAGAAGAGTTTTTAGGATTTATGAGTGAAGCGGGTTACTACGGACAAAGTACGATTGACTTTATCAACACTACGTATCCAGATACGGACACAAAATGGTGGAAAACCTATTACAAAGAAGATGTTCCAACCTTACAAACTGATATCTCTATTAGTGGAGGGAGTGAAAAAACATCCTATTATATCTCTGGAGGTTTTTATGACCAAGAAGGTTTAGCGTATCAATCAGACTTTAGAAGAATTACCCTACGTTCAAACATTGACACTAAAGTTAATGATTGGTTACAAATGGGTTTAAATTTATCTATGGGTAATGATGATAGACAAACAAACCCTTCTGGATCTAACAGTACAAATAGAGGGTTAGCTTTATTAGCACAACCGTTCTATTCGCCAGTAGATGAAAATGGAGATTATTGGAGAGAACAAACCATTCCAGGTTGGGGGCGTTATCACCCAGCATATCGTGAGGAAGTTTTTCCTTCAACCGGAAACAATGTTCAGTTTAATCCTTCTGGATATATCCAAATCAAACCTATTAAAAACGTGACCTTTAAGTCGCAAATGGGAATGGATTTCTATGATTATAGAATATCTAGTGCTCAATTACCATCTTATGTTGGTTCGTTAGGAAATGGTTCAGCTTCAGAGACTTTCCAAAGAGGAATTAACCAAACAATTACAAATACCTTAGAGTATCGTTTTAACTTGATGGACAATACACATAACTTCAGTTTATTGGCTGGTCAAGAGTATACCAAAAATGAATTTGAAAGTTTTGGAGCTTCATCTAATGGACATAATGATGACAGACTTCTTTTATTAGGAGCTGGTCCAAATAACAGAAATGTTTCGCATTCTAAATCTGAATACGTATTTGACTCGTATTTTGGACGTTTAGAGTACAACTATAACAATAAGTACTTTGCTGATGGAACAGTTCGTAGAGATGGTTCTTCACGTTTTGGTGCTGGAAACAGAAACGCTACCTTCTGGTCTGCTGGTTTAATGTGGAAAGCTAAAGCTGAAGATTTCTTAAGCGATGTTGACTGGTTAAACAGCTTAGATCTTAAAGTAAGTACTGGTACTTCTGGTAATGCTGCAATTGGAAATTACCAATCGTTAGCAACGGTAGGAACAAATCAATATGACAATGGAACTGGATGGAATATTTCAGCTCCAGGAAATGAGAACTTGAAATGGGAAAGCCAAACTAAAACTACCATTGCTTTAAACACCACGTTATTTAACAGTGTTCGTTTAGGTGTTGAATGGTATAACAGAGTGACAGAAGACATGTTAGTTTCTGTACCTTATCCTTTAACTTCAGGTTTCTCAAGTATTACGTCAAACGTTGGTTCATTAAAGAACACAGGTTTTGATGTAGGAATTGATTTTGACGTTATTAAAGGAGATGATTTTTATGTAACTCCTTACATTAACTTCAACTACAACAAAAATGAAGTAACTGAATTATTCCAAGATAGAGATTACTGGATCATTCCTAACACTGGGGTAGCCTGGGCAGTTGGACAACCAGTTTCATTCTTCTATCCTATTTACAAAGGAGTAAACTCACAAACAGGACAACCAGAGTGGTATTTACCAAATGCTGATCCTGATCAAGTAGTGAACACAAGAAAAGATGATGCTGCGGTAACATCTGACTTTAGTACTGCCACCCTTCAACAAAACTTAGGGATTGAAAGAAATGCACCTTTAAATGGTGGGTTTGGAATTTCAGCAGGATATAAAGGCTTTTTCTTACAAGCAGATTTTGCTTTCTCTGAAGGTAAATATTTGTTAAACAATGATAGATATTTCTTTGAAAATCCAAATGTATTTACAGGATTTAACACAAGTAAACGTTCTGCTGACTATTGGAAACAACCAGGTGATGAAACTTTATTCCCTGCTTTAGATTACCAATTCACACAGTTTGATTCACGTTTAGTGGAAGATGCTTCATTCATCAGAATGAAAACTTTACAGGTTGGATATAACCTACCAGANAAGTTCTTAGAGAATCAAAAATTCTTAAAAGGAGTTAAATTGTATGTAGTTGGAAGAAACTTATTGACATGGACAGATTACTTAGGTCCAGATCCAGAAGTTGATTCGAACCTTGCTTTAGGAACCAACCCAAATACCAAGCAATTGACATTTGGAGTAGAAATCACATTGTAAAAAATATAGAAAAAATAGAAATAATAAGTATTATGAAAAAATTAAAATATTATATCATTCCTATCTTCGCTCTTGCAATGTTGACTGTGAGTTGTAGTGATGATTTAGAAAGATTCCCATTCAATAGTATTGAGCAATCACAAGCTTTTAAGACTATTGAGGATGCAGCAAACTGGGATAACGGATTTTACGCTTTCTTTAGAGGAAGAGTTTCTGGTAGTATTCAGTTTGTAACAGATATACAAGCCGATCAATTAAATGCTTCTAAAGATTTTGGTAACAGAAATGGATTTCCACACCGTTGGGATGGATTTTTAGCTGCCGATGGAACAATTAGTAGTATCTGGTCAAGTTTGTATTCTGGAATTACCAATGTTAATGTGGCTTTAGCCGGATTTGAAACATTAGAATTAGAAGATGCAGGTGAAATTGCTCAATTAGAAGTTTTTAAAGCAGATGCTCATTTTGCACGTGCCTATTATTATTATCAGTTAATTATTCGCTATGCAAATGATTACGATCCTGCAACAGCAGGAACTGATTTAGGTGTGCCTCTTTTATTAGAGTATGATGTAAATGCACTTCCTGCAAGAGCTACAGTTCAACAGGTATATAACCAAATATTAATTGATTTACAAGCTGCTTCAACTGGACTAGCTGGTATCGCAGGTAGCCAAGGTTCTAACTACTTCAATGCGGATGTAGTGAAAGCTTTAGAAGCGCGTGTGAAGTTAAGCATGGAAGATTGGACCGGTGCCAAAACTGCTGCTGATCTTTTAATTAACAGTGGTACCTATCCATTAATGACTTCGTCTCTTGAATTAAGTGACATGTGGACAAATGATAACCCACAAGAAGTTATTTATCAGCCATTTGTAAGTGCTCCTAATGAGTTAACAAACACAAATGCTATTTACTTAGGATTTAATGCTGACGATGCTACGTGGACACCAGATTTCATCCCTTCTCAATGGGTAGTTGATGAGTTTGACAACGCTGACATCAGAAAGAGTGTGTATTTTGACGAAAAGAATGTGAAAATTCAAGGAGCGGTAACTCCAGGTATTTCTTTAGTAAACAAATTCCCTGGAAATCCAGCCTTATTCACTTCTGCAAATACAAATTACCAGCACGCACCAAAAGTGTTTAGAATTGCTGAAATGTATTTGATTTCTGCTGAAGCTGGCCTTATGGGCGCTGGTAACGGAGACGTTCCATTAAACGCTTTAAGAAATGCTAGAAATTTACCTTCAATTTTATCACCAACAATGGCTGATTTAAAAGAAGAGCGTTTTAGAGAATTAGCTTTTGAAGGCTTCAGATTAGATGATTTAAAACGATGGGATGAAGGTTTTACAAGACGTGATCCTCAAGATACTAACCTAATCAACGTTGGTACTGGTTATGAAAGTTTATCAAAAACAGCTACTGACCCTAAATTTACTTGGGCTATTCCTGCGAATGATGAGACTATCAATCCTAACATAGTTCAAAATCCAGGTTGGTAATTAACTTTATCAAATAACAATAGAAAACCACCTCCTTCGAGGTGGTTTTTTTATTTCCTATGGTGCACCCTAAATAAAAATATAATTTATTCTAAACGATGTAAATGATGGCTCTAGTTAAAATCTTATCTTTGCATCATGCAAGAAACATCTAACATCTTTGGAACTAGAGCAATTATCGAAGCGATAAAGGCCGGACAGACCCTACAAAAGGTATATCTTTTAAAAGGTATCAACAACGCATTAATTGGTGAACTAAATACCCTCATAAAAAAGAACGCTATTTCGTCAAGTTATGTCCCTGTAGAAAAACTTGACAGACTCTCTAAATTTCAAAATCATCAAGGGGCTGTTGCCAAAATTTCTTCCATAGAGTTTCATGATTTAGAAGATCTTGTACTTCGTACAAAAGCAAAAGCACCACTTTATATATTACTAGATCAAATTACAGATGTGCGCAATTTTGGTGCAATCTTAAGAACCGCCGAATGTGCCGGTGTGCACGGAGTAATTATTCCTCAGCAAGGAAGCGCTTCCTTAAATGCAGATGCTATTAAAACCTCAGCGGGTGCGGCCTTTACCATTCCAATTTGCAAAGTAAATCACCTCTTAGACGCAATTTATTTACTTCAAGCAGAAGGAATAAAAATTGTTGCCATTACAGAAAAAACAGATCAAAGTATTTACGATATGGATTTAACCCAGCCCACCGCGTTAGTTATGGGATCTGAGCATAAGGGAATTACCAATAGCATCCTTAAATTGGCTGATGGCAAAGGTAAACTTCCCTTATTAGGGGATATTGCCTCCTTAAACGTATCGGTTGCCTGTGGAGTTGCCCTTTACGAAGCCGTGAGACAACGTTTATAACTCTTTTTCTCAACGATAAACACACCCTACCTATACCAATATCATCACCAACCTCAAGCGCGCCGCCTACGGGTGCCCCGCTACGTACAATCAGGAGCGGTTACACGAGGGTAGAAATCTATTTGAATTTATTATTCTTCCTCACCAAGCCAATACTTGACTTCGTATTGATCTTCTTCTTCCTCTTCATTCCATTGAAACACTTCTTTTTGCGGGCCGTGTTTCCTAGCAATTATGGCAAAAAATAAGCCCACCAAAAATCCTGATAGGTGCCCTTCCCACGAAACGCCTTCCTTTATCGGTAAGATATACCAGATCATCCCACCATATAAAAAGACCACAATTAACGATACCGCTACTAAACGGTAATACCGTCTAATTAATCCGCTAAAAAGAATAAAGCTAAAGAGTAAATACACCACGCCACTTGCACCTATATGATAGGCATCACGAGCAATAAACCAGGTTATCAAACCACTCCAAAAAATACCCCATACCATTATTTTAAAGGCGATTTCCCGATAGAAATATATCAGCGTAGTCAGCAAAACAAGCAACGGAATAGAATTATTAATCAGGTGACTGGTATCACCGTGGATAAAGGGCGAAAAAACAATGCCTTTAAGTCCAGCTACGGTTCGTGGATAAATCCCATACTTAACTAAGTACAATTCAAAGGTTGTCCCTGCCCAAAAAACAATCCATAAAAACAACACCGTGTACAAGGGAATTGCAATGACTATAGGAGAAAATTTAAACGGAGCGTACGCATCTTTCATTGGTAAAAGATAGCAAAAATTCGACCAAATACACAGTAAGGTACATATTGGCAGACCTGTCAGCCAAGATAAAATCTACCCCTAAACTCCGCTTTGATGGAGCGCTTCGACTAATCAAACAACAATGGCTTCATGACAACAGTCAACAATCCAAAAAATTCACCCTCCCTCCTACACAACATCCCTTTTGGCTAATTATACGTTCTAATGTCGTACCGCATAAAAAAATCCCTTCAAAAGTAATCCTCAAATTTTAAGCAATCAGGTTTAAGAATTAAGCTTATTTTTGCACTATGGACATACCTTTAGCCGAACGCATTAGACCAACTTCCTTAGACGATTATATTAGCCAACAGCATTTAATCGGACCTACAGGAGCGCTTACCCAACAGATTAAAAAAGGAATAATTCCTTCGTTAATTCTATGGGGACCTCCGGGCATTGGTAAAACCACCTTGGCCAATATTATTGCCAATGAATCTAAACGCCCTTTCTATACCTTAAGTGCTATTAACAGCGGAGTAAAAGATGTACGTGAAGTGATAGATAAGGCAAAACAAAGTGGAGGCCTATTTACCACCAAAAACCCCATTTTATTTATCGATGAAATCCATCGCTTTAGTAAATCACAACAAGACTCGTTACTAGGAGCTGTTGAAAAAGGGTGGGTAACCTTAATAGGGGCTACTACTGAAAATCCAAGTTTTGAAGTCATTCCGGCTCTACTGTCAAGATGTCAAGTTTACATTCTTAATGCATTTGACAAAAAGGATTTAGAAGCCTTGTTACATCGAGCCATTACCAAAGATGTGCAACTTACTGAGAAAAACATTACACTAAAAGAAACGGGGGCCTTACTACAATTATCTGGTGGGGATGCACGTAAATTATTAAATATATTTGAGCTCATAGTCAATGCGGAAGAAGAGGAAAAAATTGTCATTACCAACGAAAAAGTTTTATCAAAAGTGCAGCAAAACACAGCGCGTTATGACAAAACTGGCGAACAGCATTACGACATAATATCGGCCTTTATAAAATCTATGCGAGGTAGTGATCCAAATGCAGCAGTATATTGGTTAGCGCGGATGATTGAAGGTGGTGAAGATGTAAAGTTTATTGCTCGACGCATGCTCATTATGGCGTCTGAAGACATTGGCAATGCTAACCCAACAGCTTTAGTTCTCGCAAACTCAACGTTTCAGGCCGTAAGTGTTATTGGCAATCCTGAATCTAGAATTCTTTTAAGTCAATGTGCCATTTACTTAGCGTCATCCCCAAAGAGCAATGCCGCGTATATGGCCATTGGAAATGCACAGCAACTAGTGAAGCAAACGGGCGATTTATCTGTTCCTCTGCCCTTGCGTAACGCTCCCACCAAACTTATGAAAGAACTCGATTATGGGAAGCAGTATAAATATTCACATGACTATCCTCAAAATTTTGCCCATCAGGAATTTTTACCTGAAGAAATCAAGGATACAAAATTATACGAGCCGGGACAAAATCAACGCGAACAAGCAAGTCGTGAATTTTTAAAATCGCGCTGGAAAGAAAAGTATGGATACTAGTAAGATGTTCCATCTATAGTTTTCTGTCTTCAGTAGTTGTCTGTAATCCTTAGTTTAACCACATGCCTTGACCAAAAGCCGATTACCAAATTCAAACGAAGCTACCATTTTATAGTAAGCTCCACATGGCTAAAAACACCGCGAACATACAAATCAACAAACCACTTTTCACCTTGCTTATACACTACCCCCTTGCTGTTTTCTAAAATAAAGAGGTCTTTTTTTGCCGATTCAAGTAACACAAAAACCACTTTCGGACTACGATCAATAAGTTGAAATCCTAATTTAGTAGGCTGCGCATACAATAATTCTCCGGTTTTGGGTATGACAAAACCTTCATTGGCCGCCTCACTTAAATCTACTTTTGTTCCTTCATTTTGCACCTTTGCACCGTCGGTTTCCTCTACAATAATCATCTCAACAGCGTCATCTAAATCTGTCGCATCTTCCACCGCGGTCATCTGCACGTTTGAAGCCTTCCCTTCATATGTATAATTTAACGCTTTAATAGACGCAAAGGCTTTTCGTAAGGCTTCTTGATGTCCCTTTTTATACTCTTTTAGTTTACTCTTTCCTACCGCGCTGGTAAACACCACTTTATTATGACAGTCTTTTAATGTGATGGTCAATTTTGTGGTAAACATAGTAGAGCTACTGGCCACATTAACTGTCAAAACCTCACAGGGATCCTTGGACCACGATGCACTTTTTTCCTCGTGATCATAACGCGTATTAAAACCTTCTTGATCAAACAAAAATTTAGTCAATTCATTTAGCTGATATTGATTAGCCGACTTTAAAAAACTGTATTCCCAGGGCACCACTACATCGCGATATTGGTTTAATTGTTGCGCGTTAACAGCCCCCATTGCGACGACAAAAAAGAGTAAAAATACCGAACGTTTCATGTGTTTTGTTTTGATAAAGATAGGAGTTCTATAAAAAATAAAGGTAGCGCATGACTTTTAATGTGCATGTGTGCTAGAGAAATCGTTTAATTTCAAGGAGACAATCAATCGCATTTTCTTCTTCGTGTGCCTGCTGTTTATGGCTATTAAAAAATATAGTTTTAATTCCCAATTGCCGTGCTCCCTGAATATCGGCTTCGAGGCTATCACCAATCATAATACAATTATGCCTTTCACATTGAGCCAACTGCATAGCATATTCAAATATTCTAGGGTTTGGTTTTTTAACCCCTACACTCTCTGAGGTTACAATGTGGGTAAAATAATTTCTAATCTGTGCGTTGAGCATCTTTTTCTCTTGAATTTCAGCAAATCCATTGGTGATTATATGTAACTCATAATTGGGTTTTAAATAATCTAAAATATCAATAGTGTGTTCAAATAAGTGATTAAAATTTGTCAAGTGCTCTAAATACCCATCCGAGAGTAGGTGAATTTTCTCATCAGAAATGGTATAATTCAATGCAGTAAAACTCTTTTTTAACCGTTGATACCGAAGGTCTTTTTTAGAAATTTTATCTTCTCTATACATTTTCCAATAGGTAAAATTAATGGGCACATAGACCCCTAAAAAGTCCTGTAAGCCTACTCCTATTTCGTGCACTGTAAAAATGTGATTAAAGGCCTGAGCAGAGTTTCGTTCAAAATCCCACAAGGTGTGGTCAAGATCAAAAAATACGTGTTTTATTTGCATGTTGCAAGATACTAATTTTAGCGAATTGCCTGTAAAATAGAATACATAACTTAGGCTAATTGACCATTAAGATTTATATCTTTGAGACAAAACAGCCAACGTGAACTTTTCACTTCAAACTTTATTAAAAACCCCATTTCAAAAGCATATTGCTACGCTGTTTAGCGGTACTGTGTTGGCGCAGGCTATTAATGTACTTGGGGCCTTATTATTAGCAAAACTGTACGCTCCAGAACGCTATGGTACCTATAGCTCTTTTTTGAGTTTTGTCAGCATCTTAACCGTGTTTAACAGCCTAAAACTAGAATACATCATCATTACAGAGAAATCACTTGAACGCGGTAAAAATATTGGAGACGCCTTAGTTTTTATCATTTTATTGATGAGTGTTGTAAGCATGGGTATTTTTGGTCTTACGAAAGAATTCTTTTCCGATAGAGGCATCCTCTTTTTAGTCTTGGTAGGCAGCAGCGTAACCTCCTTTTTTTTATCTAATAGCAAAGTGTTAGAATCGTTAGCCACGCGCACTTCTGCCTTTAAAACCATTGCCACGGCGCGCGTTCTTACCGCCATACTGGTTGTCAGTATACAATTCCTCTTGTTTTACTACACCCCTTATGGTTTACTGTATGGATACGGAATTGCCATGATTTTACTCTTTATTTTTTATGCCGTTCGCTTAAAGAGCAGGTTTAAACTCCCCCACATAGCTCAATTTAAAACGACGCTTAAAGCGCACAAAAACATAGTGCGCTACGCCTACCCTTCTGGCCTTGTTAATGTAGTGGCTATTAACGGCATGCCCATTCTTCTTTTGGCGTACTTTAGTGCCGTAGATGCAGGAGTTTATGCCTTGAGTTTAAAGGTGGTTTCTGTGCCTTTATTTATTATTTCCTCTTCAGTTTCACAAGTCTATTTTCAAAAAGCCTCATCGTATTTCAATACAGAAAAAGCGAAAATTTATTCGTTAACGCTACGGGTTGCACGCAGTAATTTTATTATTATGTTAGTCATTTTGGGGATTTTAAATACCCTTGGAATTTATCTATTAGAACTCGTTTTAGATGACAGCTGGAAGAATGTAAGGTCTTATATGTTATGCTTATCTTTTTTGGTTTTGGGACAGGTCAGTTTTTCACCCATTAGCTCATTAATTGTAATCATCAATAAAATGCATCTTGGATTGATGTTTAACGTATATTTAGTGGCGGTAAATTTGGTAGCCGTTTACATTGGCTATCAAGCAGAAGATATTTTTTATACCATAAGTATATTGTCTATTGCAAGTGGCCTAGGCTATATGCTTTTATTATTGTACTTTTTAAACCACTTAAAAAAACGTAAGAATGCCTAAAATTACCTTTAAGCAACGCCTAGACTACATACTTTTTGGATGGATTATTAAGGGGGTTTATCCGCACTATGTACGTCCAAAATATCACTATATGAGTTATCGTAAACTGTGTTTTCACTATGCTATTCCTCAATTTGTGTTTCGATTAAACCCCAAGGCTACTTGGCCCGTACATTTCACCTCTACAGTGATCGCTGCTGATAAAATTTCAAAAGGTATTTTATGTGACCCAGGGGATAACCCCAACTGCTATATACAGGCTATAAACGGTCTTGAATTAGGCTCTAACGTTGGTTTTGGCACGGGTGTAAAAGTTTTATCGGCAAACCACCATCCTGAAGCACATGCCCAACACGTAGCAGAAGGTCCAATTTGTATAGGCAACGATGTTTTTATTGGGGCAAACAGTGTGATTTTACCGGGCGTACGCATTGGAAATAATGTGATTGTTGGCGCGGGAAGCGTCGTTACAAAAGATTTACCCGCTAATGTAATTGCCGTTGGAAATCCCTGTAAAATTATTAAAGAAAAGGAGCCTTATAATGAGTCTTATGCAAGCACACAATTTAATCGCAACGTTCCTCAAGAGCACCTTACCTACCTCCAACAGGACCGCAGTGCTTCAACGAACTCCTAACCAACGTACTCGCTTGTAATGCCCGTATATTTCCTCCTGGGCCCCGAAGCTCTTAAAAAACCCTGCAATTCCAGGAACCATAGATCCTTCAAAATCGAGTACACTTTGGGTATTAGCATGTTCACGAATAAAACCATCTAACAAAAACGTCATGGCTTGCAAAGCTCTTCCCGCTTCGGTCAATGCAGAACACAAATACACCCATCGCTGTTGATCTTTTATAATTAAAGCAGCTCCAATTAATTGACCTGAGGCATCATGCACTCCAATTGAATGCAGCAATTCTTTAGCACGGGCAACATCAATTAGTTTATCCAAGCGTTCATAGACCTCCTTTTTTAAGGCTAATTTTTGTCCCACATCTTGTTTAAACAGCCGTATAAAAGCGGGGATAGAACTTGACCATTGAAGACTGAGCCCTCCCCTTTCGGCTTGTTTTAAACTACTTTTCCTGCCTTTACTATAAGCGGAATACAAGGTTTCATAGGGCGCATGTAAAGGCAAGATATAATTCAACCGTTTGCTGCAATTACGGACGGTTATTGGGTTTGAAGCATTTATCATCATTTCTACGAATCTAAATTTCGCAGGAATAGCTTGGATGAATTGATTTAAAAGTTCGGGACTAACCGCAGTGGGACTAAAAACACCAAGTTGTTGAATCCACGGAGCTAAATAAATATAAGGTATGCCAAACTTACGTTTGAAGGGCAACGGCATAACCGCCAGATAATCATCGTAAACAAGTACCCCCCAAGAAGTACACACCGCATCTAAGAACCATGATTCGGCATACATCCGAGAACCGATCGCCGATTTCACACAGGCGGTATATTTGGGGTGGTCAAGCTGAGCCCTGGAGACAAAATTGATCATTTTTTCTCTGAAAATAACTTAAAAATATCAATATACAATTTCCGCCAACGTCTCCAACGTCCTCTATTACTTAAGGTGTCGTTATGAAAAAGGGTAATAAACGTTCCGTCTACTTTTTGCACCTCTTTGCCTAAATTACTAATAATATCAAAAGCGTGCTTATGAGATAGGTTGTGGTAATCACGCAGGGTGCCGTCCATTACAGCAAAGGGAAATAATTTTAAGGGTGTCTGAATTTCATAGTCTAGATCATAAAAATAAAACGGGGTACAGGTACTTGCTCTAAATCCGTAATGCGCGGCATAACCCATCGTATAATCTTCGCGCACCTCTAGATTCACTAAATTCTGATAGGTTTCAGGTAAGCTAATACGCAGGTAGTGTTGCCTTGATTTCTCAATTGGACGATTAATAATAGACTCTAATCGCATCAGTTCTTTTTTGAGCATTGGCTCATTGTTTGGGGTAAAATAAGAGGGGTGAATGCCAACTTCAGCGTAATCTGCAATAGATTTTATAAGCGATCTATAATGGGAATTTTTAGAAGAAATGTTTTTATCATAGGTACTATAATCACCAATTAAAAAGAAAAATAAGGTCTTTATACCATATTCTTTTTGAAAAAAAAGCAAATCGTCATAGGTATCATAAGGATCTTTTTTAAATCCTAAGTGTACGATGATTCGCTCCCATAATAAGTAAAACCGTAGTTTTGATAAATCGCGTACCATCCCCCCTAGCCCACGCAGCAACCCTTTGTGTTTATAGGTATATGCGATGTCTACATCAATAGTAGAGATGTAATTAAAGGTTCGTTTTGGTACATTCAGGTCGGGGTATTTATCCTGTAAAATTCGTTTAAACTTATACGCCCAAATATCAACTAAGGGCAAGTGTAGAAATCCATACTTATAGGCGAGGCTCTCTTCGGCAGCGAAGCGATCATATTCATCTTTAACATGCGGTAAATACTCTTCATAGCGACTTAATAAATAAAAACTTGCCGCAAAAATATCAAACGGAACACTAGCGGTTTGCCTGCTTGAAAAAAAGCAGGGTACCCCATCCCAGGTTTCCATATTGATTTCTATATCATTTATTCCTTGTTCAGAAAGGAGTCCAGAACTTTTCACAAAGAGTTCATTCCCCAAAGCCTGTTTTGCATAGGTTAATTTGAGGTCGTTGTGTGCGATAAACTCTTCAACCGTAGTGGTCAATTGAATATCTAGCCCTAAAATTCGCGTAAAAAATTGCTTTAGGGTATAGGTTAATCGCGGGGTGATGTGTTGGGTATAAATGAGTAGCATTAAATCAGATTACTATCGGCAAAGCTAAAATACGCTTTTTCAGTAATTATAAGATGATCTAAAACTTTAATATCTAACGTTCGTCCAGCTTCAACAATTTTTTGCGTGAGCAATTCATCCGCTTTACTGGGCTTTAAGGTACCTGAAGGGTGATTATGACAAAGAATTAAGGCAACGGCTCCACGTTCTAAGGCCTGTTTAAATATCAGCCTAATATCGACCAAGGTACCGGTGATTCCCCCTTGGCTCAATTGACTTTTATACCTTACTTTATTTGAATTATTTAGGTACAAGACCCAGAACTCCTCATGATTTAAATCACCCAATAGCGGTTGCATTAGATTAAACACCCCCTGACTTCCTGTAATTTTAGGCTGACTTAAAGCTTCTTCCAATCGCTGACGCCGTCCGAGCTCAAGCGCAGTAATAATAGCAATGGCTTTGGCCGCTCCAATTCCTTTAAAGCGTATTAAATCTTGTACCGTGAGACGGGCTATTGCGCTTAGATTATTTTGATAGGCCATGAGCATTCGTCGCGATAAATCCACCGCCGATTCATCCCGATTCCCAGCACCAATAATTATGGCAAGAAGCTCTGCATCAGATAATGCAGATTTACCCTTTTGGAGTAATTTCTCTCTAGGACGGTCATCTTCTTTCCAGTTTTTTATTGAAATTGATGCCTTCAATACAGTATTTTATGATTTATTTAAAAAGAATGTATGTACATCTCTTTTTATTCGTTGATGCCGTAAACACTACAGCCCTTTTGCACGGAAGTGTAAAAAGTTAAGACCAGTTCAAATATATAAAAGAAAAAACAATACTTTTGTCAGTACGTTTAAATTAATAAAAGAATGAAGATAGTTATTGCGGGGGCGGGTGAAGTAGGATTTCATTTAGCGAAGTTACTTTCATACGAATCGCATGACATTACATTAATTGATTTAAAAAAAGATCGGTTACTTTATGCCGATACTCGTTTAGACATTAAGGTTTTAAAAGGTAATGGAACTTCAATTGCGGTACTAAAGGATGCCAATGTGCACGTCAGTGATTTGGTTATTGCGGTAACCTCCATAGAAGCCATAAATATTACCATTAGCGTATTAGCAAAACGCCTTGGTGCTAAACATACCATCTCACGAATCAGTAATTCAGAATTCATTGATAATAAAGAAGAAATCAACTTTGCTGAATTTGGCATTGACGAATTAATTTCTACCGAAGAATTGGCTTCCAATGAGATAAAAACCATGCTTAACCAAGCGGCATTTAACCACATGCATGAATTTGACAATGGAGAGCTTAGTATGTACGGTATGATTTTATCTAAATGGGCACCGTTTGTAGGTATGTCGGTTCAACAAGCGGCCGCAACGTTCCCAGAGATTCATTTTATGCCCATTGCCATTCAAACCCAAAGCACCGAAGATGTCATAATCCCACGTGGAAATACGGTCTTTAAGGAAGGTGACTTGGCCTATTTCATTACGCTAAAGGAAGGTGTAAATGAATTGTATAAATTGACAGGTAAAATAAAGAAAGAAGTTCAAAATGTAATGATTTTAGGGGGAGGTTCTATTGGCCGGAGAACGGCAAAAGAACTTTGCGATAAGAAAATGAACATTAAAATTATTGAACGCAACAAGACCATCGCCTTAGAATTAGCCGATGAATTACCTAATGCGCTTGTGGTTCATGGAGACGGAAGAGATGTTGAGTTGCTAAAGGAAGAGAATATTAGTGAAATGGACGTGTTTATAGCTGCCACAGAAAGTTCGGAGACCAATATCATGACCTGTCTTGTGGCGAAATCTAAAAAGGTGAATAAAACNATTGCCTTAGCCGAAAATGTTGATTATTCTAAATTATCTCACTCCATTGGTATTGACACCATTATAAACAAAAAACTCTTAGCCGCCAACAGTATTTTTAGACATATTCGTAGAGGAGATGTGGTAGAGATAGCCACCTTAAATAATTTAAATGCCGAAATTTTAGAGTTTTCTGTGCGTGCAAATTCAAAAATTACACAACATATTATCAAAGATCTTCATTTTCCACGTGAGGCAACCATTGGTGGCGTAATTAGAAACGGTCAAGGCATTATTGCACTAGGTAACTTTAAGATTGAAGCCGGAGATAAGGTAGTGATTAGCTGTTTAGCCCATGCGGTTAAAAAGGTAGAGAAATTTTTTTATTAAACTCAACTTTATCAATAACTATACGGATTCCGAATAGGGACTATGAAAAATTTAAACGTAAAAATTATTTTCCAAATGATGGGCTTATTGCTCATCTTCAACGGATTCTTCATGTTTATTTCTGGGATATTATCCTTGGTATATGATGATGGAGCAACACAAGGTATTTTTACAGCAGGCTTAGTCACGGTAATGTGTGGATTCATTTTTCGTTTTATCACCAAAGATTTTAGAAAAGAAATTAAAAAACGAGAAGGTTATATTGTGGTAACCCTTGGGTGGATTCTAATGTCAATGTCTGGAAGTTTACCCTATATTTTTTCGGGAGCTATCCCCTCCTTTACCAATGCTTTTTTTGAAACTATCTCGGGGTATACCACCACTGGGGCTAGTATTATGAATGATATTGAGGCGATGCCCGAAAGTATTTTATTTTGGCGCAGTACTACGCATTGGATTGGCGGTATGGGAATTATTGTATTAACCATTGCGGTTTTACCCTTGTTAGGTATTGGGGGAATGCAGCTCTTTGCTGCGGAAGCTCCAGGGCCATCAGCCGACAAACTACATCCCAGAATAACCGATACTGCCAAACGTCTTTGGTACATCTACCTAGGCTTAACTTTTGCAGAAGCCCTGTTCTTAAAATTGGCAGGAATGAGTATGTTTGATGCCGTTAATCACGCAATGAGCACCTTGTCTACGGGTGGATTCTCTACTAAAAATGCGAGTGTGGCACATTGGAATGGCAATCCAATGATTCAGTACATTATTACCTTTTTTATGATTCTGGCAGGAACGAACTTTGTACTTAGTTATTTTGCCTTTAAGGGGAATTTTAAAAAGATCCTTAAAGATGAAGAATTTAAAACCTACCTACTTAACCTCCTAGGTATCACCATTATTGTTGCAGTAGTTATCTATTTTAATGCCAATGTTTCAAAGACACCAACAGACCTACAAGTCTATGCACACCCAATGGTGTATGGTGAATTAGAAAGTGCTATTCGCCACGGGTTATTTCAAGTGGTCAGTGTGATCACAACAACTGGATTTATTTCGGCTGATTACACCTTATGGACTCCCTTTATAACCGTATTGTTTTTTATCCTTATGTTTTTTGGCGCTTCCGCAGGATCTACTGCTGGTGGTGTGAAATTTGTGCGTTACATCATCATGATTAAAAATGGCTATTTAGAATTTAAGCGTTCTATACATCCCAATGCAATCATTCCGGTGCGATATAACGGAAAATCTGTTTCACAAGATATTGTATTTAACATCATGGCCTTTTTTATACTCTACTTAATTGTGTTTACCATTGGTGCCTTGGTCTTTTCATTTTTAGGCCTCGATTTTATGTCAGCTATTGGAGGATCAGCCTCCTCACTGGGCAATGTTGGACCGGCCTTAGGACAACTTGGCCCTGTAAATAATTATAACAGTTTACCAAGTTTAGGTAAATGGTGGTCGGCCTTTTTAATGCTCTTAGGCCGATTAGAATTGTTTACCGTATTGATTTTGATTACCCCCTACTTCTGGAAATCGAATAAATTTTAAGGCGGGGCGTAAATTACCTCACAACTATAAAAAAATCAATAGTATTATAAAAGCTATTGATTTTTATAAATGGTAGTACTGTTGCACCTTAAAGACTTAACCTAAACATTAGGACCATGGTAAAAAAAAAGTTTTGACCACATCACAGAAGACCCAACCAACCTTGGAACTCCTTATGCGCTCCATTCGTCTAACTGTAGCCTATTTTGATCGCAATGAAAAATGACGACGATCATTACACGCAACCGGGCGATTTATTCAGGTTAATGACTGCAGAGCAAAAGAGCAATACTATTGCTAACATTGTTGGTGCTATGGGTGGAATTTCAGGCCCTAAAAAACACAAGATCATCCATTGACAACTGTGTCATTGGTTTCGTGCAGATGTAGTTTTAGGTGCAGGCGTAGCAAAAGGACTTGGGGTCGAAATAGACCTTGATCAATTGCGCTAAGCGTGGGAACAGCTTAACTATATGAAGCACTACGCTTACACCTGAAGAATGATCTAGTTTTGATTTCAACAAATCTAGGCTTAGATCTTTATTTTCATCCCCAAGCAATTTCCTTTGACGGAATTACCTCCTGCTGTAAGCAATTCACCTCCATTACCATTGCGTATCGTTGGCAACTTGCTAAACATTCAACAGAAATAGAGCATTACATGGGAGCCGCGTTTAATCGCCTCTCAATGATGCCCCAACTTTTTAAAAGCTACACTTATAGTCTCTGTAGTCAAATCAACGAAAATTACGATCAAACTCCATTCCTATACGCGTGTCTTTTTGACCTTTGGCATCGCGTTCTTTTACATGCCATTCAAGCGGGAAAATCCAATCATTACACCCCCCAATTCCTAGCTCAATTACAGCAGTTATACCAGCAAAATGAGGTTCATCCTATGTTAAAAGAATTAATTAAAAATGCCATGGCCGAGGTGCGTAAAAACTAATTTGGGTTGTAAATTTGTCCGTGAAACGCAATAATATATGACGCCTACAAAAGACCAACTGGGTCGCCTATTAAACCTAAACACCCCGCCTACCCGCATTGTATCGCTGGTTCCCTCACTAACTGAATTGTTAATAGATCTGGGCTTGGATGATGCCCTATGCGGCATCACCAAATTTTGTATCCACCCTAAAGACCTGCGAAAAACCAAAACCGTAGTGGGTGGAACCAAACAAGTAGATTTCGACAAAATACGCGCTTTAAATCCCGATTTCATCCTAACCAATAAAGAAGAAAATACGGCCAAAATGATTGAGGAATTAGCAAAAATAACCACGGTATATGTCTCCGATATTGTGACTCTAGCAGATATGAATGCTTGTATTATTGATATCGGATTGCTCTGTGACCAAGGCGAAAAATCAACTCAACTTGTAGAAGAAATACAGACGGGTATAGTTGATTTTAGAAACTTCATAAAAGACAAACCGCGTAGAAAGGTAGCCTATTTTATTTGGCACAATCCTTGGATGGTTGTTGGTCAAGACAACTTTATTAATAGTCTCTTGGCCTTAAATAAATTTGATAATATAATACGCGCAAAAAGATATCCTCAAATTGAGTTAGCCCATTTACAGCAGACCCCACTTGATTCTATCTTATTATCGTCAGAACCCTATCCTTTTACCCAAGAACACGCGTCGCTTTTTTCGGCGATAAACAATGCAAAAGTAATGTTGGTAGACGGCGAATATTTTAGTTGGTATGGATCGAGATTTGTAAAAGCCTTAGCATATTTTAAGACGTTACACGTATAAAATGTTAATGGTTTTGTTTACAATTCATTATAAATCAGCAAATAAAGCTGTCATCTTAGCGTTAAATTAGCAGTGTGCGAATAAAACCATCCCCATGATTCGATATTCAAAATATTTAATTCCCAAAAATTACACCGGCTTAGCCATATATCCTTTTATCTTTTTAAAAAATAAAAACCTTGCCGACAATTGGGTATTGATTAATCATGAACGAATTCATTTAAAGCAGCAGCTTGAGCTGTGTTGGATTTTCTTTTTTGTTTGGTATTATGTTGAATTCTTACTCAACTACCTTTGGTATTTCAATTGGAATAAAGCCTATAGAGGAATCAGTTTTGAAAAGGAATCTTATGATAATGAGGGGAATCCAAACTATTTAGCCGAACGTAAAGCGTGGGCATTTTTAAATTATATAGGCTAAGATTATCCGCGTTAGTTTTTGTAAATTGCGCCAAATTATTTTAGACCATTTATGGAGCCCATAAAACCGTATTCCCCAAAGAATAAAATTAGAATTGTTACTGCAGCCTCCCTGTTTGATGGCCATGATGCAGCGATTAATATCATGCGTAGAATAATACAAGCTACGGGTGTTGAAGTGATTCATTTAGGCCACGACAGAAGTGTTGAAGAGGTAGTAAATACTGCCATTCAAGAAGATGTTAATGCCATTGCCATGACCTCCTACCAAGGCGGACACAATGAGTATTTTAAGTATATGTATGATTTACTTAAAGAAAAAGGTGCATCCCATATAAAAATTTTTGGCGGGGGCGGCGGTGTTATCCTTCCCGAGGAGATTAAAGCCTTAATGGACTATGGAATTACGCGAATATATTCACCTGATGACGGACGAACAATGGGCTTACAAGGCATGATCAATGACATGATTATGCAATGTGACACCCCAGGCCCTGGAATTGACCCTAGTCTTGTTGAGCAAGGAATTAACGCTTCATTAAAAGAAAAAAATGTAAATACCATTGCACGATTAATTTCTCTTGCTGAGAATAATCACAGCAGTTACGAACAACTATTTACACCAGAAAAAAATACTGTTCCAGTATTAGGAATAACGGGTACAGGAGGTTCGGGTAAATCGTCTTTAGTAGATGAACTTGTACGACGCTACCTAGCCGATTTTCCTACCCAAACCATCGCGATTGTTTCTGTTGATCCTTCAAAAAGAAAAACTGGAGGCGCTTTACTTGGAGATAGAATTAGAATGAATGCGATTAGAAACGACCGTGTTTATATGCGCTCTTTAGCTACACGTCAATCTAATTTAGCCCTATCAAAACACGTAAAAGACGCCATTGACATCCTTCAAACGGCCGCTTATGACTTGATTATCTTGGAAACTTCGGGAATTGGACAATCAGATACCGAAATTTTAGATCATTCTGAAGTATCGTTATATGTCATGACCCCAGAATACGGTGCAGCAACCCAATTAGAAAAAATTGACATGATTGATTTTGCAGACGTAATTGCTTTAAATAAATTTGATAAACGCGGGGCTTTAGATGCCTTGAGAGATGTCAAAAAGCAATATCAACGCAATCATAATTTATGGGATAAAGATGTTAAAACGATGCCTGTTTACGGCACAATTGCTTCACAATTTAACGATCCAGGTGCCAATACTTTATACAGGACTTTAATTGACAAACTCAATGAAAAAACGGCCGCAAACTTTACCAGTAGTTTTGAATTGAGTGATGCGCTTTCTGAAAAACAATTTATTATTCCTCCCAACCGAACTCGGTATTTATCAGAGATTACCGAGAACAATCGGATGTATGACAAAAACAGTCGCCTTCAAAAAGAGATTGCTCAAAAATTATACGCAATTTACAAGACCATTTTAATCCTCGGTGAGATTGATGAACCAAGATCTATTTTAGCTAATAGCGGTTTAGATTTTACACCAACAGATTATAAATCGCCTGAAATTTTAAAGACCTTACTCGCAGAATTTGATCGCGTTAAATTGGATTTAAATCCTCGTAACTGGGAGGTTATCTATCAATGGGAAGCCAAAAAAGATCGCTATAAAAATCCCATTTACACGTTTAATGTACGCGATAAAGAGATTAATATTGAGACAACCACCACGTCGTTATCCCAATTAAAAATCCCTAAAATTGCCTTACCAAAATATGAGGCCTGGGGTGATATATTATTTTGGAACCTACAAGAGAATGTACCTGGAGCGTTTCCGTATACCGCTGGAATATATCCGTTTAAGCGAACCGGGGAAGATCCCACGCGAATGTTTGCTGGGGAAGGTGGTCCAGAGCGAACCAATAGACGTTTTCACTATGTAAGTTTAGGTTTAGATGCCAAACGTTTATCAACAGCTTTTGATTCGGTAACCCTATATGGTAATGATCCTGATATTCGCCCAGACATTTACGGTAAAATTGGGAATGCTGGGGTTTCAATTTGCTGTTTAGATGATGCCAAGAAATTGTATTCTGGTTTCGACTTAACCAACCCGATGACTTCTGTTTCCATGACGATCAACGGGCCAGCACCAATGCTCTTAGGGTTCTTTATGAACGCTGCCATCGACCAAGAATGTGAAAAATACATTATAAAAGAAGGCTTACGCGATGACGTAGAGAAAAAAATAACCGCGATTTACACCAAAAAAGGTGTTGATCGTCCTAGGTACCAAGGGGATTTACCCGAGGGTAATAATGGCCTGGGGTTATTACTTCTGGGTGTTACTGGAGATCAAGTTTTACCACACGACATTTACAACACCATTAAAGCAGAAACCATAGCAAAAGTTCGCGGAACGGTTCAGGCAGATATACTTAAAGAAGATCAGGCCCAAAATACATGTATTTTTTCTACAGAGTTTGCGCTTCGATTAATGGGCGATGTTCAAGCCTACTTTATTGATCATAAGGTGCGTAACTTTTATTCGGTTTCTATTTCAGGGTATCACATTGCAGAAGCAGGAGCAAATCCGATTTCTCAATTGGCATTTACCCTGTCTAATGGATTCACCTATGTAGAGTATTACTTGTCTCGCGGTATGGACATTAACAAATTTGGTCCTAACCTATCCTTTTTCTTTTCAAATGGAATTGACCCTGAATACGCTGTAATTGGTCGTGTTGCGAGAAGAATTTGGGCAAAGGCAATGAAGGAGAAGTACGGTGCAAACGCACGAGCTCAAATGTTAAAATACCATATTCAAACTTCGGGAAGATCATTACATGCACAAGAAATTGACTTTAACGACATCCGAACTACCCTGCAAGCTCTCTATGCCATTTATGACAATTGTAATTCCTTACACACAAATGCGTATGACGAAGCTATTACTACGCCAACAGAGGAATCTGTACGTCGTGCTATGGCTATTCAGCTAATTATTAACAAGGAATTAGGTTTAGCTAAAAATGAAAACCCAATTCAAGGTGCCTTCATCATTGAAGAATTAACAGATTTAGTTGAGGAGGCTGTGTATCTAGAATTTGACCGAATTACAGAACGTGGCGGTGTGTTAGGCGCCATGGAAACCATGTACCAACGCTCTAAAATTCAAGAAGAAAGTTTGTATTACGAAACTTTAAAGCACAATGGTGACTTTCCAATTATTGGGGTAAACACCTTTTTAAGTAGTAAAGGGTCGCCTACTATTGTTCCACGAGAAGTTATTCGCGCAACCGAAGAAGAAAAACAATATCAAATTAAAGTAGTTAAAGACCTCAATAAAGGAAATTCTGCCGCAGCAAAAGAGCAATTAAAGCTCCTCCAAGAAAAATCTATTCGTAACGAGAATATTTTTGAACAACTCATGGAAGCAACCAAGGTGTGTTCCTTAGGACAAATTACCAATGCCCTGTTTGAAGTTGGCGGGCAGTATAGACGCAATATGTAAGCAGAGAACCACTTTTGCCTTTTCGGTAAAAGTGTGTGAATCGCTTATCCCGCATTAATTGAGGAACGAAATTAATTGGCGGGATTTGTTCATTAGTTACCCTGAAAGAGTATAATGCATCACCAGCAAAAATGTGTGAATCGCTTATCCCGCATTAATTGAGGACCGAAATTAATTGGCGGGATCTGTTCATTAGTTACCCTGAAAGAGTATAATGCATCACCAGCAAAAGTGTGTGAATCGCTTATCCCGCATTAATTGAGGAACGAAATTAATTGGCGGGATTTGTTCATTAGTTACCCTGAAAGAGTATAATGCACCACCGGCAAAAGTGCGTGAATCGCTTATCCCGGACCGAGCATTAAAATGAGTACCATTAGCGTTTAGCCAGTTGGAGCACAAGTTTTGTATATATAGCTATGATTAACGTTGGATAGTGTGTAAAACAGCTAGGTGTTATAATTCAGGTTGTTTAGTCAGTGAAGGATATCTGAAAGATTGATCTTTCGAAGTTAGGCAATTGCAAAACCTCGGATAGTTCTTAATGGCTATTGACTGTTACACCCTTCCGAATAATACCCCGAAATGACCTACGAGCTATCTATCTTACTCCTTATAAAACTTAGCAAATTCGCGTTCTATACCTTTCTTATAAACTTCACATAATGTTGTTCGAATTTCATCAAAATCAATAGATGCTTCATCAAATGGAGCGGTATACAACACTTGGTTGGTTGTATTGATAAGCAATACAGCTAATTGACCATTTTTAACATGAAACGCCAATAAGGGACCAAACTCAATTTCACTATTATAGCTGATGCGTAGTGTTTTTGTACTTATTTGAAAGGTTTCATCTTCTAAATGAATGCCAAATTGGTCTTCATAAGATTTTCCCTTCAATAATTTTTTAAGCTTTTCAATTTCTGATGGAACTAAGGTCCTATGCCCATAAGCAATGCCATATTCACTATTGTTATTAACTTCAACCATCGCTTCGGTAGTTGCAGCAGCAATAACTTTCGCCAGAAGACTATCATTTTTCTGCCCTGGTATGACTTGATGCATGTCAACGTGGTTACGTATCTCATCAGACAATAGCTCATTTGACTTCCCAATTTCCATCATGGGATTCACTAAAGCCAACACTAACAGCAGAATACTCGGGTTTATATATATCATAACTTATCTCTTTTTAGGTATAGCATTAACAAAGCTAGAAGACCTTTTTTTAGTATCACTGAGGTTTTTCCACAAAAAATATGCGGGAAAACCGCAACGATTTCTTAATTATTTTTTGTATAGGGCTGCGAATAAAACTTAGATTGCCTTTCAATTTTTTGTAAATTTACCCTTCTTCAAAACCATACCTTATGAAATTCATCTTTAGACTTTTTGTGCTAACCCTATTTATTAGTGTTATGGCATGTAAAAAAACCAATCCAACTAAGACCACTTCCCCCACTGCAGTTGCAGACACGTATGTAAAAGATCATTATGACAAGATGGAAGTTGACATTCCTATGCGTGATGGGATTAAACTACATACCACTATTTACAGCCCCAAAGACAAAAGCCAAACCTATCCAATTATCATGCAACGCACACCGTACAGCTCAGCTCCCTATGGTAAGGATGGTTATAAAACAAAAATTGGTCCCAACATTCATTTAATGAAAGAGGGGAACATCATTGTATATCAAGATGTACGTGGACGGTGGATGAGTGAAGGTACGTATGATAATATGCGCGCCTATATTCCCAATAAAAAAACGGATCAAGATATTGATGAAAGTTCAGACACCTATGACACCATTGATTGGCTGGTTAAAAATGTTGAAAACAATAATGGCAATGTAGGAACTTGGGGGATTTCATACCCAGGATTTTACGCCACGTATTCTACGCTAGATGCACATCCCGCATTAAAAGCGGCATCTCCTCAGGCCTGTATAGCTGATTTTTTCTTTGATGATTTTCATCACAACGGCGCCTTCCTACTAAGTTATTTTAGAGCTACTGCCCTATTTGGCACTCAAAAGGACCAACCTACTGATAGTGCGTGGTATAAATTACCCGAATTAAACAGTAAAGATCAATATCAATTTTTTCTAGACGCGGGTCCACTAACCAATTTGAATTCGTATTTTGAATATGAAAATTTAGACAAACTCAGCCAAAAAAATAGTGATGACACGGATGATTTCTTTTGGAATGAATTAAAAAACCATCCTAATTATGATAGCGTTTGGCAGTCTAAAGGTATCATCCAGCACCTTAAAAACGTCAAATCGTCAGTAGCAACGATGGTTGTTGGAGGTCTTTTTGATGCCGAAGATTTATACGGCCCAATTAACACCTATAAAACCATAGAAAAATACAATAAAGACAATTATAACACTTTTGTTTTTGGCCCTTGGGATCATGGTGCCTGGTCGCGAAATAGCGTTAGAAATCAGGTAGGCAATTATTATTTCGGAGATTCCATCTCACTTAATTTCCAAACTGACATTGAGACTAAATTCTTTAATCATTTCCTTAAAGGAGCGGGTGATAAAAATTCGGGGCTCCCTGAGGCGTACGTCTATGATTCAGGAGCTAAAAAATGGAACACTTTTGATGCTTGGCCCCCAAAAGAAGCGGTGAAAAAAGATTATTTTTTATCCAAAAACCAGGTATTATCCACAACCCAACAGGGTAATGCGGCAGTGAAATTTGTGAGTGATATCAAACGGCCAGTTCCTTATTCTGAGGATATTAAAACTGTCTTTACCCCGAGGAAGTATATGACAGATGACCAGCGCTTTGCGGCCAGACGACCAGATGTCTTGGTGTTTGAAACACCTGTACTGACGGAAGACCTCACTTTGGCAGGTGACATTTTAGCAAAATTGCAAGTTGCCACCACAGGTACCGATGCCGATTGGATTGTGAAGATTATTGATGTGCATCCAACCGATGCCGAAGAGCAAAAAGAAGGCATGCAAGATCACCTCAAAATGAGCAATTATCACCTAATGGTGCGTAGTGAAGTGATGCGAGGAAAATTCAGAAATAGTTTTGAACATCCTGAACCTTTTACCCCAAACAAACAAACGGCTGTTAACATTACGTTACAAGATGTACATCATACTTTTAAGAAAGGCCATAAACTTCAAGTACAGGTACAAAGCACTTGGTTTCCGCTCATTGATTTAAATCCCCAAACCTTTGTGCCCAACATTTTTAAAGCCAATGAAAACGACTTTAAAACCCAGACCCATACCGTATTTACGTCGTCCGCAATTGAATTCTCGGTACTAGAATAACTTCCTAATCTCGGCCTTCGTATGTTAACGACGTACGATGGTCGGGTTTGATTTTTTGGTTTTTTTTAGGCTAAACCTAAATGCAGGAACCACTTCTTTTTTTAACCAAAGTAGAAGCAAAACAGCCACTAAACTCAAGGCGAACATGATATACCAGGTTGCGGTATATCCCACGGCTTCAATCAGGTGCATACCACTATTATGCCCAAAAATATGTGCAATGGAAAAAGCAATACTATACAAGGCCATATACTGTCCTTGTTTCCCTCCTTTTGCCCGATCAATTACAAACGAATTTGAAAATGGAAACAAAATCATTTCCCCAATCGTCATTAATAACATCCCCCCAATAACCACAGCTACCCAATGACCAAGATTTAAGATTAGCAAACTGCCCCCCATTAATAACGCACCAATTATCATTAGGCTTATTTTATCACGCCTTCCTTTTTCAAGGGATTTTATCAGTGGCATTTCCAATAAAAAAATCAGAAATCCATTCATGGCCATAAGCAATCCAATTTCTGACTCAGACAATAGTACAATATCCTTATAATATAAAGGGATGGTGGAAAAGTATTGCAAAAAGACAAAGCCAAAAAGGACCATGGCCGCAAAAAAGATAAAAAACGGTCGGTCACTTTTAACCGATTTGGGGTTCTCTACATACACCTCATCTAACACGCGTGCTGTTTTTGGATGTAATACTAGCAATAACAAAACTGCTGCTAACACACAAGTAATTCCATCAACCCAGAATAATCCTGCATAACTCATCTTTACAATTATCAAGCCGCCCACAGCAGGTCCCGCAGAAAAACCTAAATTAATCGCGAGTCTGATTAAGGTCACCGACCTTGTTTTATTTTCAGGTTTACTATACGAATTTAAAGCTACAAACATGGCAGGTCTAAACATATCGGCCAAAATCATCACGCCCATAACTCCTAAGCAAATACTTTGAAAGGTTTTTAAATACTGCAATAGCACAAAGAACAAACCAGCCCCAACCAGACTGATAAACATAACCTTATAATACCCAATTTTATCGGTTAAGCGCCCGCCAATCCACGAACCAATCACCGAACCAATGCCAAACGCAGACATTACCCAACCTACTTGCCCCATACTAAAATTCATATGCTTGGTAAGGTAGAGTGACAAAAACGGGATAACCATGGTTCCCGCCCGATTAATTAATGTAATAAAGGCCAACCACCACACCTCTCTAGAAAGTCCGTCAAAGGTTCCTAAATAAGGCTTGATAATTTGTTGGTTGATAAAACGATTGATTTTCATATGGCAATGATTCAAATGCGGCTAAAATTGACCCTGGTTAAAACCAAAAAACCCGGCCTAAAGCCGGGTTAATTTATGATTGTTATTTTTATATGAATATAACTACATTAAATAATACGGCGGTAGTTCGTGTACCTGGGTACAAACCTGCGAAATCTTATTTAAGGTGTAATAAATCATGGTATAAGTTGTCTAATAATATCCAAAGCTAAAAAATAAATGTGTAAATAAGCTATATTTTATAATTATATTTGATTCAAATTTCATCGTATGTACAAAAAAATAACCCTACTTATACTTTGCATCACCTGTTTTGCTCATAGCCAACAGGTTGACACCCAAGCTGATTTTTATAAAGAAATAAAGGCTTATCAAGCCAAAATGAATGCAGCTTTTGCAGCAAAGAAATCATCTCCTTTAGCCGAAAAGGACAGGAAATCATTTACCGGCCTGGCCTACTATGCCCCAACTGAAACTTATAAAATAAGCGCAACCTTTAAAAAAACCTTTGGAGCAACTCCCTTTGAAATGCCAACTACCACCAGTAGAACTCCTATCTATCAAGAATATGGTACGGCTACCTTTACCCTTGACGGTAAAACACATACCCTTCATATCTATCAAAATCTAGAATTGATGAAGCAAGTACAGTACAAGGATTATTTATTTATTCCTTTTACCGACCTGACAAATGGAGAAGATACCTATGGCGGTGGACGTTATTTGGAGGTTGGACTTCCAGAAGACGGAAAAATAATTCTTGATTTTAACAAGGCGTATAATCCGTACTGTGCGTACAACGCAAAATACAGCTGTCCAATCCCTCCAAAAGAGAATAGTTTAACTGTTGCTATAAAAGCGGGGGTAAAAGCCTTTAAAAAAAAGAAATAAATGGACGTAGTTAATGACATCCTACAAAGTGCTCAACGCCTTACTGGTTTAATACATCAAACGCCCGTAATGACATCTACCGCGCTCAACACCCTAAGCAAAGCGGAACTGTATTTTAAATGCGAAAATTTTCAAAAAATGGGTGCGTTTAAAATGCGCGGTGCAAGTAATGCGGTAGCGCAACTTTCTCAAGCGCAACTAGACTGTGGAGTAGTGACTCATTCTTCGGGTAATTTCGCACAAGCTTTAGCCTTAGCAGCCAAAAATTATGGTTGTAAAGCTTATATCGTTATGCCAAGTAATGCACCTGAAATTAAAAAGGCAGCGGTTCGAGGGTATGGAGGAATTATCACTGAATGTGAGCCTTCCGTTGAAGCTAGACAGCGTACGGCCAAAAAAATACAAGAAGAAACAGGCGCCACCTTTGTCCACCCCTTTAACGACTATAATGTAATCCTTGGCAATGCTACAGCCGGTAAAGAACTGTTAGAAGCCTACCCCGATTTAGAGGCTATTGTGGTTCCAATAGGCGGTGGGGGATTAATTTCTGGGGTCGCTCTTAGTGCCCTATGCTTTGGTAATTCGCCTCAGATCTATGGTGCTGAACCAAAAGCCGTAGATGATGCATTTAGGTCACTAGCGTCAGGACAAATAGAACAAAATAGCACCACAGAAACCATTGCTGATGGTCTTAAAACCAATTTAGGAGACATTACGTTTAATTTAATTAAAACGCATGTCAACCAAATTGTATGCGTAAGTGAGGAAGAAATTATTGCTGCCATGCGGTTAATCTGGGAGCGTTTAAAAATAATTGTTGAACCTTCGAGTGCGGTTAGCCTTGCGGCCATCCTTCAAAACCCGACACGGTTTGCGGGAAAAAAGGTAGGTGTTTTACTCTCTGGAGGAAATGTAGACTTAGACAAGCTTCCCTTTTAAATTAAAAATAATACAATTTTAAATTTTTGAAATCGTTACAATAGGGCATTTTTGTTATATTTGTTTAACCCAATTCACGCTCTGCAGGTTCGCAGAAACAGTTTAAACGTATTCAATTTACTTTATGAAAAAAAAATTACCCATACTTTTTTTCTTAATTAGCCTTGTCGCCTATAGTCAATCGCCAACAGAAATTTATGTTTTTGATTTCGTTCTAAATGACACGGTTCAAAAACTTGAAAACCCCATAAACATCTCTAATAATAAAGGCTACGACAACCAACCTTCTTTTTTAACCGATGGAACTGGCGTGTTGTATACCTCAACCCGAGAAAATCAAACAGACGTTGTATTATACAATTTAGAAAACGGCACAAAAGCCTGGTTAACAAACACTCCTGGAAGTGAATATTCTCCAACCCAGACCCCAAAGAAAAAGTATTTCACAGCGGTTAGACTAGATAAAGATGATACCCAACGCTTATGGCGGTACAACTTTAACCGCCGTAAAGCTGAAGTTTTAATCCCAGACCTAACCGTTGGATACCATGCTTGGTTTGACAAGAACTTAGTTATTTCTTTCATTCTTGGTGACCCTTCTACCTTAATGGTTACCAACCTTAAATACGGAATAAACTATCCCATTGAAAAGAATATTGGGCGTTCACTTCACAGAATCCCTCAAACAGAAAAACTTAGTTTTATTAGTTTAGAACATGGCGAGCCTGAAATTTATGAAATTAATCCGGTAACCAGTGAAAAAGAATACCTGGCTGACCCTTTAGAAGATTCTCAAGATATGGCCTGGACCCCAACGGGAATTTTAATTATGGGCAGGGGAGATAGTTTATACAAACTCGTCTTAGACGGTGATCGTAAATGGGTAAAATTTGCCACCTTAGCCGAATTCAACTTAACCGGAATTACCCGATTATCTATTAGTCCCACGGGAGATAAAATTGCTATTGTTGTGGACGAAAATTAATACATTCACGCAATTATAGCGGTATTTCACTAACCAACTTCTTCTATTTTTATGTATTTTTAGCCCATGGAGCTATGGCTATTTATTCAAGACAAACTCACCGAAGCTAGAACCGTCTATCTGATGTGTGTTATTCATCATCGTGGAAGTTCACCTGGGAGACAAGGATTTAAAATGGCGGTAGCTGATGATGCTAGCATGTTAGGATCAATTGGTGGAGGTGTAATGGAATTTAATTTAGTGGAACACTGCAAAGGACTACTTAAAACGGCTACTCCACCCGCCTTTGCAAAACATCAAATCCATAAAGGCACCATTACAAATGGTTCAGGAATGATTTGCTCTGGTGAACAAACCGTTGTATTCTACCCACTCACCCAACACGATTTACCCAGTGTACAAATGATTGTTAGTAGTTTGCAACACGGCATCGCGGGGCAGCTAGAAATACGTCCCGATCAGTTTTCTTTTGACAAGCATCCAGCGAAAGCTAAAAAATACCACTATACCTTTGCCAGCGATAATCAATGGGAATATCACGAAGTACTCAACAACCGTACTACCGTGTATATTATTGGTGGTGGACATGTAGGATTAGCGACTTCAAAATTATTGGCATCGCTGGGGTTTTATATTGTCTTATTTGATAATAGAGAACATTTAAACACATTTGAAGCCAATCATTATGCGCATGAAAAACATCTTGTTGATTATCGTAAAATTGGGGATCACCTCACCAATCAGCATGCTATTATCGCAATAATGACCAATAAATATACCGATGATAAACTTGTACTGAGTCAATGTATTCGAATACCGCACCAATTTTTAGGTGTACTTGGAAGCGCGGCTAAATTAGATGTAATGTTTGATGTACTCGGCAAAGAAGGGTTTTCATCCAACGAACTCGCAAAAATTCACGCTCCAATAGGGCTTCCTATTCGTAGCCAAACACCTGATGAAATTGCCATCAGCATTGCAGCGCAATTGATTTCACTACGCCGTTTAATTGAAAAAAATACCTAATATTTATCGACTGTAATTTGGAGATTCTTTGGTTATCATGACATCATGTGGATGACTTTCATTAATTCCAGAGGCTGTGATTTTCACAAATCGCCCTTTTTCTTTAAGACTTTCAACATCCTTGGCACCACAGTATCCCATACCTGCTCTAAGGCCACCAATAAACTGGTGAATGCTCTCAAACAAGTCACCCTTATAAGGGACTCTTCCAACAATACCTTCGGGGACTAATTTTTTAATATCATCTTCTACATCTTGGAAATAGCGATCTTTTGATCCTTCTTTCATTGCTTCTACAGACCCCATCCCTCTGTACGATTTAAATTTTCGTCCTTCATAGATTATGGTTTCTCCTGGCGATTCTTTTGTACCCGCCAATAGCGAACCTAACATTACGGTATCTGCTCCAGCGGCAATAGCTTTTGGAATATCACCGGTATAGCGAATTCCACCATCTGCTATGACTGGAATTCCACTTCCTTTTATGGCGTGTGCCACTTCTAGTACTGCAGAAAATTGTGGAAAACCAACGCCAGCGACAACACGTGTTGTACAAATTGACCCTGGGCCAATTCCTACTTTAATCGCATCTGCGCCAGCTTCAACTAAATATTTTGCTGCTTCTGCGGTTGCAATATTACCTACCACTACATCTAAAGCTGTAAATTTTGCTTTAATCTCTTTTAACACCGAGACGACCCCTTTCGTATGGCCGTGTGCTGTATCAATAATTACTGCGTCAACACCTGCTTGCACTAAGGCAGTTGCCCGTTCAATCACATCAGGTGTAACCCCTAATGCTGCAGCCACTCTTAAACGACCTAAATCATCTTTATTGGCAATGGGTTTTTGCGTTAGTTTTGTAATATCTCTAAAGGTAATTAGACCTACCAACTTATAGGTATCATCAACTACCGGTAATTTTTCAATCTTATGATTTTGTAAAATAACTTCTGCTTCAATTAACGAAGTTCCTTTACTTACGGTCACCAAATTTTCACTGGTCATTACTTCTTGAATGGAACGCGAAGGATTCTTTTCAAATCGCAGGTCACGATTAGTAACAATACCCAATAAACGACCATCTTCAGCAACTATAGGAATTCCGCCAATACGATGCTCTTGCATACATTTTTGCGCATCACCCACTGTGGCATCTAAGGCTAAGGTTACCGGATCAATAATCATTCCTGACTCTGCTCTTTTAACCTTCCTTACCTCTTTCGCTTGTCGCTCAATACTCATGTTCTTATGTAAAACACCAATTCCACCTTCCCTAGCCATAGCAATAGCCATAGCCGATTCAGTTACCGTATCCATCGCAGCAGAAACCACGGGGATATTGATGGTGATGTTTTTTGTAAATTTCGTTTGAATATTTACTTCTCTTGGAAGTACTTCTGAAAAGGCTGGAACGAGTAGTACATCGTCGTAGGTTAATCCTTCTCCTACTATCTTAGCATTGTGAGCAATCATATGGCAACTAACTTATCAATTAATTGCATGCAAATGTAAGACATTAATATGAAACAATGGGTTGATTCGGACTTTAAGTGCAACAAATATATGACCATTCTCTACACTTTTAATGTGCAGCCTTTTACCATCTTAAAACTATGGTGCCCAATACACTTAACGGGTTTACCAATCAATGGGCGCTATCCCATGCTGTATCAAAAAAGAATTGGTCTTACTAAAATGTTTATTTCCAAACCAATATCCTCGATTAGCACTCAGGGGTGATGGGTGACCACTTTTAAGGATCAAATGCGATTTTTGCGCTATTTTACGTCCTTTTTTATGCGCTGCCCCTCCCCAAAGTAAAAATACAAGCTGATCTTTTCGCGCTGCGAGGTGGTGTACTACAGCATCAGTAAACTTTTCCCATCCTTTATGTTGATGTGACCCTGCCTGTCCCTCACGTACTGTTAGCGTTGTGTTTAACAACAATACGCCCTGTGCTGCCCAAGATAGTAGATCCCCTTCCCTTTTATGGGGCACGGGAATGTCAGTAGCTAATTCCTTAAAAATATTTTTAAGTGACGGCGGGTGTGGCACCCCTGGGTTAACTGCAAAACAAAGGCCATTTGCCTGCTTGGGGCCATGATACGGATCTTGGCCTAAAATAACCACCTTCACATCTTCCACCTCGCACTGTGCAAAGGCCGTAAAAATAGCCTCTTTTGGAGGATAGCACCGATGTTCAGCATATTCTTGATCAACAAAGTCACGAAGTGCCAAAAAATAAGGTTTTGTAAATTCCGTTTCGAGAATTTTTTTCCACGAGGGCTTAATGTCGACCGTCATAATGAGTAGGTATCATGCGTTTTTCATACTTTTGTTAAAAATGAACTGAGGTTCGCTTTACGCTGCTAGGCACCTGGCCTAACGGACAAAATACGTGAAAGCGCCCTTGGACCAATGGGGTTCTCCTAAAAATGAGGTCCCCAGCTAACATCAAAGATAAGGCATTGAGCACAAAAATAACGCAAAAGACATTAAACGATTTAGAGTTTGGTGCTGTTTTAGAAAAAGTAAGCACGTACTGTCAGTCTCGCTTGGGAAAAGCTGCAGTACGTAAGATCCGTCCGATTCAACAGCGCATTCAACTCAAGACAAACCTCTACCAAACGAGTGAATACTTGTCTTCTTTTGAAAATGAAAACAAAATTCCGCATGGCGTTTTTGAAGAAATTTCTGAAGCCTTACATTTACTCAAAGTTGAAGGTAGTTTTTTAGAAGCAACAGACTTTCTTAACCTACGAGCAATAGCGTTAAATGTTGGTGAGTTATTGCGCTTTTTTAAAAAATTTGAAACGTATTACCCCAATTTATTTGCCTTGGGAGCATCGCTTGTTTATGAAGATCACATCGTAAAATCTATAGACAGTATCATTAACCGTTTTGGAGAAATCCACAGTACGGCGAGCCCAGAACTCAAATTAATCCGCAAAGAACTCAACAGCGTTAGAGCGAAGCAAAGTGTTAGTTTTGACAAGGCACTAGGGCATTATGCAGCCCAAGATATACTTGATGACATAAGAGAATCTGTTGTTGAAAATCAACGCGTTCTTGCAGTACAAGCCAAACATCGAAAAAAAATAAAGGGTACTATTTTAGGAAATTCAAGAACGGGCAGTATTGTGTTTATTGCACCAGAAGCTACCGTTCAACTCAATCGTGAATTACAGCGCTTACTCCTAGAAGAAAAAGAGGAAATTGTTAAAATTTTAAAGGGGTTAACAGACACCTTACGCCCCTATCGTCAGCTATTTAATGACTATCAAGCGTATCTGGTGGCCTTGGATGTATTTGGGGCCAAGGCGAAATACGCGCGGCAGATTGGAGCGATTTTACCACACCTGGCTGATCATAAAAAGATATACCTGCGCGATGCATATCACCCATTACTCTTAGAATCGAACAAGGAAAAGAAAATCACCACCATTCCACAAACCTTAACGTTAAATAATGATCAACAAATCATTGTGATTTCTGGTCCAAATGCAGGAGGTAAAAGTATCACCTTAAAAACAATTGGGCTCTTACAAGTTATGATTCAAAGTGGCTTGCTTATTCCGGTTCACGAACGCAGTGAAGTTTACTTTTTTGATACCATCCTTACCGATATTGGCGATAATCAATCTATTGAAAACCAATTAAGCACCTACAGTTATCGATTAAAAAACATGCGTACATTTTTAAAAAAATGCAATGCAAACACGCTGTTTTTAATTGATGAATTTGGTACGGGAAGTGACCCAGAACTAGGGGGAGCTTTGGCCGAAATATTCTTAGAAGAGTTTCATGAGAAAAAGGCCTATGGAATTATCACCACCCATTACGCCAATCTAAAAGTACTGGCTGATGAGCTTGATCAAGTTACCAATGCCAATATGCAATTTGATGAAAAAACCCTTGAGCCACTTTTTAAATTATATGTGGGTCAAGCCGGTAGTTCATTTACTTTTGAGGTAGCGCAAAAAAATGGGATTCCATTTAGTTTAATAAACCGCGCTAAAAAGAAAGTAGAACGCGAAAAAATTAGGTTAGACAAGACAATTGCTAAATTACAAAAAGAGCGTAATGCACTTAGAAATAATGCCTTAAACTTAGAAAAGGAACACGACAAAACAAAAGAACAGTCTGAAAATCTACAACAGAAAGAAGACAAAATTCAAGAAAAATTAGCGCGTTTTCAAGACCTGTATGAAAATCAGCAAAAAATGTTGAATTTAGGCAGAAAGGTCAATGAGCTTAGCAACACGTATTTTCAGTCAAATAACAAGAAAAAATTGATGGCCGATTTTATGAAATGGATGACCATTGAAAAAAGCAAATACCAACAGCAGCATCCCAAAAAGAAAACCGCAACCAAGGGAAAGAAACCGGTTAAAAAAGCTAAAGAACAACGACTTACCTCGGTCAAACAGGAAGTAGACAAAGCCCTTAAAAAGAATAAGCTACTCAATGAAAAACGTGAGATTCGTGCTACAAAAAAAGCCACCTCTTACACCTTCAAACTCAATGATCGGGTGCGATTAATAGACAGTAGATCTGTGGGCACTATTGATAAGATTGAAAAAAATACTGTCACTGTGAACTACGGTAGATTTACTACGCAGGCTAAATTAGATCAAATCGAATTGGTAGAATCAGCTAAAAAGTAAATACACTAGCCTTCCCTAATCGGATGCGCTACTAAAACACAAAGTATCTCAATCCTCACGCCCCATCCAAACCAAAATATCAACCCTTAGGCCTCATAACGTTCCATTTCACGATCGTAAAAGGTAGACGCTTGCTCAATTAGCTCATTAATTTCATTGGTTAACGCTGTTTCACTATCGCTTTGCACGTCTTCTAACCATTCAATTTCATCATTAACTAAATTGATAATAAATTGCGGATAGTCTGTATGGATGATAAAAATATCATCGGGAAAATCGGTATTATCACCGAGTAAAAATTTAGGTAGTTTCATACGTTTAATGTTTTAATAGCGGCATACATTTTTTCACCAACCTCGTTGCCAAATAGGTTGTTTGAATAGCTTAATTCTCGCTGCTCAAAATGCTTTACGGCACTGGTAATTTTAGACGCATCAGCACCGGTTAACAGGGCAAATCCTCCATCAACCAATTCAATCCATTCGGTCTGATCGCGCACAATCACACAGGGCTTTTTACTAAAATACGCTTCTTTTTGCAAGCCTCCACTATCTGTAATCACAAGGGCACACTGATCTAACAAAGCCAACATATCAAAATACCCCACGGGATTAATCAGTACGATAGACGGACTCAGGTTAAACCTTTGCAATTGTGCTTTTGTTCGTGGATGAAGTGGCATGACCACGGTGTACTCTTTTTGTAAGGCTGCTAAACCATTAAAAATAGCCGCTAAACGCTGTTTATCAGATGTGTTCTCTTGACGGTGAATGGTGGCCAACAAAAAAGGCTTGGCAATTTCAGGATGATCACGTAAAATAGTGCTTACTTTTAATGCTGTAGGTTTAAAATTAATCACCGCATCCTTCATTATATCTCCACAAATTCTTAGGGTTTTCCCTTGTTTATCTAAGCCTTCCTTAATCAAATTATCAAGAGCCGTCTGCGTTGGACAAAGAATAAGATCTGCAACGGCATCCGTGATAATTCTATTAATTTCTTCGGGCATTGCTTGATTAAACGATCGTAAACCACCTTCTATATGCACCAATTTACACGACCATTTAGCGGCAGCTAAAGCACCTGCTAAGGTCGAATTTGTATCGCCATAAACCACCACAAAGTGGGGTTGTTCCTTGCGCAACACCTCTTCAATGCCCACTAACATTTCGCCGGTCATTTGTGCGTGGTGTTTTGTGTGAATTCCTAAGTTATACTTCGGTTTTGGGATCTGCATTTGATCAAAGAAAATCCGACTCATATTTTCGTCAAAATGCTGTCCTGTATGTACAATCACCTCTTCAAATTCGTCATATTTCAGTATGGTTTTACTCAAAACGGCTGCTTTGATAAACTGTGGCCTCGCCCCTATGATTGTCACTATTTTTTTCACTATTCTTGGCCTTATCTTAGGCAATTTTAATTAATCTACGTTAGCACAGACGCGTTGAATTACGTTGACTAAATTTTCGGTTAAACGCTTGCGATGATATTGTTCAATTGTCGCGGAAACACGCATTAATTCACCCTGTTTAAATTGTGTAAACCATTCTGTAAGCTGTGTTTCAATTCCATGTTCATCATTAAAATCATAAACGCTCCCTGCTTGGGTTTCTTCCATGATTTTAGCTAAATCTCCGTCTACAGGTGCAATGGCCAATATAGGGCGATCTGCTTGCAAATATTCAAAAATTTTACCTGTAATAATGCCTTTTGCACTGGGAACTTTGTTAATTGCCAATACCAAAACCTGCGCTTGACGCTGCAGTTTAAGTGCTTCTTCATGGGTAACATAGGCAATCACATCCACTAGTGCTGTAAGTTGATAGGTGGCAATACTCTCTACTACCTCTGGAGCGATTTTTCCAATTAATTTTACGCGGGTTCGGCGACTAAACTCAGGGTCGTTTTCACTTAGTTTTTGCAAGGCTTTCCAAAGGGCTATGGGGTTTCTATCGGCATTAAGCATTCCAATATGCACCAAACTAAACTCCGTATCTAGCGCTAAATTATCAGGCACTTTCGCATCATCAAATCCATTGGTTATAACCGAAATAGCCTTGGCCTGAGGTGCGTATTGATTCTTCATCTGTTCTCCCACCACAAGCACATGATCAGCAGCGTTCAACACCCCTGCCTCCAATTGTTGGTGTTTGTGCAGCGATTTTTTTGTTAGAGGTAACTGATGAAAATAATCAATTTGCGTCCAGGGATCTCTAAAGTCCGCAATCCACTTAACCCCCAGCGCCTCTTTTAATTGCTGTGCTATCAGATGTAAACTGTGTGGGGGACCTGACGAAATAACCAGTTCTATTTGATGGGTTTGTATATAATCAGTTAGATAACGAACCGATGGTTTAATCCAAAACATCCGAGCATCTGGAATAAAGAAATTGGCGCGTATATATTGAGCGATTCTTCCCATTAACGAAGGATTTTTTGCTAAAAATCCTGCACTTGTGGGTTTTGATTTTTTAAAGGGCGCCAGCCAACGGTTAGGTTCTTTTATGGGTTGTTTAAGTACTACGATCCCTTCAGGAATATCGGTGGCAAGCTGTGCGTCAAGAATGGGGTAATTTGCTTGATCTACCGTATATACAACGGGGTCAATTCCGTAGCTCGGCAGGTATTTTACAAATTTCAACCAGCGTTGAACTCCAGAGCCTCCAGCAGGTGGCCAATAATATGTGAGAATTAATACTTTCACGCCAACACCTTTTTATACATTGCCACTAATTTTTCTCCTTCTCTTTCCCAGTTCTCCCCACCTTCCGTAACTGCACGGTACGCATTTTCCGCTTTTACTGAAGCTTCTTGCGGTGCCTCATATATACGCTGAACAGTACGTGCAAAATCATCCGCATTACTCGCCTTAAAAACAAATCCCGCCTGATAAGTCGTAACGATCCGTTGTAAAGGCGTTGAAGAGCTGACCATAAGGGGACTTTTAGTCATCATAATTTGAAATAATTTATGCGGAATAGTATTGTCTGTATGCTCATTACTGTGATGTGGTATAATATTTACCGCTGACGAACACATGATTGAGGCCACCTCAGCAAAGGGTTTATAGCCTGCAAATATCACTTCACTTTCAAGCCCCAAGGCGTGTACCAATGCATGCAACGTAGCTAAAACATCTGGGTGACCACTACCAACAAGAAACAGTTTGGCTTGCGGAATATGGTTACGAATTAAAGGCATTGCTTTAATGGCGGTATCTAAGCCCCTATGCGGTCCAAACCCTCCCACATAGGTAATGGCAAAATCGTCTTGACCAATTAAGTCCTGCGCTATTAATCCCGCATAATTTCGTACAAACGATTTCTTTTCTGTATTAGACACGACGATTAATTTACTGGGATTAATGGAAAAATTACGCACTAATTTTTCTTTCATTTCGTCTACTACGCAAATTACTTTATCGTAACGTTTACAATATTTTTCCTCTTTACGTTGCCACCGAGCGGGACGCATAAATAGCGCATTTTTTAATCGCACCACGGCACTTTTTCTCCATGAAAACCATGTTTTAAGGGCTTCTGGAAAATTTTCATGCAAATCGAGAATCATGGTGCGGTCATTTGCGTTAAAGCGATAGGCGGTTCCTGCAAGGGGTAAATCGTGGACATGAATGGCGCCTATCCGCTCCGTTTTTAGAACTTTTTTCAAGCCCATATAAAAAAACAGATTGAGGTTACAAACACTTTCAATTATATCATGAATTCCTTTTTTAACGGTAGAATAATGCTGACCAATGCGTTTAATCCGTACGCCATTAACCGTTTCCTCTTGAAGGAGACCCTTTTTTTTAGGACAGACCACAAGTACATCAAACCCACCATCTACCAGGGTTTCAGCCTCCTTACGCACCCTAATATCTCCAGGGTAGGCACCGTCAACGATCATACAAATGGTCCTTTTCATGACTTACTTTTTTTCCGCATAAACGGCGTAATATCGAGGCGTATATTTACGTAAAATGGGTCTAAAACCTAGTTTATTAATGGGACTTGTCCATTTCTCGTTCGATTTAATCTCCCATCCAGATTTTTCAAGAAGCCAATCAAATTGCCAATCTTCAAACTCGTGGTAATGCCTATCCCAAAGATCTGTTTTAGATCTATAGGCGGAGGCAAACCATAAATTTAAAGGCACGGTAGCAATTAACTTCGGAGCTTCAATGGCACGTAAGACATTAAATGGGGCAATTAAATGTTCAAAAATTTCAAAGGCGGTTACTGCATCTACTTGGTGTTCTTTGACAATTTCAGGGAGTAGATCAAGATCTTCCCCTTGGGTATTGATCACTGTATATCCGTGTTCTTCCATAATTTCAGAGAACGGGTTTCGAATTCCTAAGTCTAAAATGGTACCGGGATCAGGCATCACCTTCTTTAAAAATTTGATGGTATGCTGATAGCGTTTTATGGGAAGGTTTGTATACATACTTAGGCTCTCTATACGGAACTTTGTACCGTAGGTAGTTAAAATTAATTAATGCTAATGATTTGTTTTAATCGTTTTACTCGTGCTATTCGGCCGATTCTGCTCGGGTTTTATGAGATTTCTTTTCGACAAAAAACCAGCCTAAGGGCACTAAAAACAACAAGGCGTACGAAATCAACGTTATGGTTGACCCGGTTTTGATTACGGTGGGCTCAAATTTAAAGACGATCTGATGCTTACCTGCAGGTAATACCATGGCTCTTAAGACATAATTAGCACGTACATGCGGTGTTAATACGCCGTCTACATAGGCATTCCATCCATCTTTATAGTAGATGTCTGAAAAGACCACCAATTGCTCTGAGCTTGCACTGCTTTCATAGGTCAATTCATTGGCCGCATAACTGGTTAAAGAAATCGTTGCTGTGCTATCTATTTCAAAATGATCTTTTTTAATTACCGATTTAAAATCTTTATGAATAACAGCATCTATTTTTGTTCGAAGTCCTTTAAGTGCATTCATTTCTTCGTCAGCGGTATCGACAAACTGCACTGAAGTTACAAACCAAGCATTGCCATTAGCATCGGCATTTAATTGTACGCGCTCTATCGGCGGATCGACCTGATTATCGGTAAAAATGAAATATTTAGTATTGAGCATGGCCAATACCTCCATATTATTTTTAGCGATTTGGTATTCATAAAGCTCATTATATCGTCTTGGTTTTGCGGCGTGATACCCCCCCACCGAATTGTGAAAATACGAGGTACTCCCATCATTAAACGGATCAACATTAAAGTTCATTACGCGGTAGTAGGTAGTATCTCTCATGATTGCTTTATTCGCTTCGCTTGCTACATACGGTACTTCGACTCTCGATTTGGCAACAAAATCTTCCGTATTAACATAGCGACGATCAACGCCCACCATATCCACTAAAATTAAAACGACAAATCCACCCACCACAATTTTGCGGTTTAATTTTGATTTTAAATAGCCCCACAACAAACCTGCAGCGGCCAGAATGAGTAGTAAGGATCGTAAACTATCATTGGTAAACATTCGTTTCCTATCCGAAATTATTGAATCAATAAAGCCTGGTAATTGTTGATCTACTCCAGCCAATTGTTGATCTCTAAAACTTTCAAAATTGAATAAACTCGTTCCAAAAAGCAAAAACATCAAGACTAAACCACCCACACTCATCACCGCTAGTTTTAATTTCTTTTCTGTATCTGCATTGAACTTATCCTTTTTTAGGAATTGGTTTAAGGCGATAATCCCCAACAGTGGAATAGCCATTTGAGCAATCACTTGTATGGAGGTAACTGCTCTAAATTTATTGTACATTGGGATATAATCGATAAAGAAGTCGGTCAATGCCGAGAAATGTTTACCCCAACTCAACAAGATTGCAAAAATAGTCACTGCAAGCAGCCATATTTTTAGTCGCCCTTTTACAATAAAGAGTCCTAAAACAAATAGGAAAATAAAAACCGCGCCTATATAGAATGGCGCTTCAATAATAATTTGATCTCCCCAATAGCCCGGAAAGTTTTCTGCTTGCGCTTTAGCCTGTCGTCGATCAATATCGGGCTTGGCAGCCAAAAACTCATACAAATCAGAATTAGTACCTAAATTTTCTCTATTTCCTCCCCCCATAAATCGCGGAATTAATAGATTAAACGTTTCAGCCAAGCCATAACTATACTGCGTAATGTATTCTTTAGACAAGCCTGAGGTAATTTCTTTTTTAGGTGTTCCTTCTGCGGTCAGGGTCAGTTCACTTTTACTTCGCGTACTAAACGCCGCGTATTCTTTGGTAGCCAATAAGGAGGTAGCATTAACACCTATTGCCAATACAAAAGCTATGGTAATAATGCCAACAGATTTAAAGAAGATGGGTACTGTTTTTTGTTTGATGGCATCCACTAAAAATACTATACCCATAATTAAAATCACAAAGAGCAAATAATAAGTCATTTGCGGATGACTCGCGGTAATTTCGAGGGCCATGGCTAAGGCTGTTAAAATAAAGCCCCATAAATAGTTGCGTTTAAAGACCGCAAGAATTCCGGCAAGAACCAAAGGCATATACGCAATGGCATGCGCTTTAGCATTATGCCCTACCCCTAAGATACTAATTAAATAGGTTGAAAAACCAAAACCGAGTGCCCCCAAAACGGCTAATTTCCAATCCACCTTCAACACCATCAAAAGAGCAAAAAATCCAACAAAATACAAAAACAAGTAATCTGCTGGTCGTGGTAAAAAGCGTAAAACGCTGTCTAATTTTTTAATATAATTATGAGGATAATATGTACTCAACTGGTAGGATGGCATGCCGCCAAACGCCCTATTGGTCCAATATGGCTCTTCATGATGTGTCGTTCTAAAATCATTAATTTCTTTTGACACCCCTTTAAAATGGGCAATATCATTTTGAAAAATCTGTTTTCCCTCTAACACTGGGGAAAAGTATGCAACTGCGGCCACAATAAATACGGCAAGGGCTACCAGATAAGGAACTAGTTTATCTTTCATATGGATTATTCTAAATCTTCGTAGTCTACATATTCTCCTACGTTATCATTACTTTTAACTTGTTTAGGCGCTTTATCTATTACGGTTTCCCCCTCTTTAAAATGAGGTTTTGGCGGTTCTTGTTGCCGTCTTTGTTGACCGTATCTTTGTTCTACGTTCTGCATCATCTTTTTTATAAAAATGGGGAACACTAGTCGGCCTATAAGTTTTAATCCGTAATATATTAATAGTATAATCAGTATAGTTCTCAAAAAATTCATCAGTCCTGCTTCTTGCATTAAATTTAATTGTTGAAAAGTTTTTTTAATCTTGTTTCAAAAGTAACAATTTGATTGCAACTATAGCGTTAAGTATTAGATAAAATCGATTTTAAAGAGTAAGAATTATGCAAAAAATTGGCTGGCTAGTCGTGACTATATTATTTTGTCAATTGTCCACAGCCCAATATACAGAAGTTATCAATTCAAAACGTCCTGGCTTTTCAGACAGTCCGTATAGTGTTGGAACTGGGGTATATCAGGTAGAAATGGGTTTCTTTTACAAGAACGTTGGTAACTATTTATACTATGATCCAATAGCGATGGAGAACTTTAATTACAGTGCTACTTCGTACGGAACCAACGTAAATTTGAGAACAGGACAGTTTTTTAACCGACTTGAATTTAACCTTGACCTCGATTTTGGGAATGAAAAAAGAAATTACACCCGTCCCACAACATATAGTGAGTCTGCATTTGGCATAAGTAAACTAACGGTAGGGGCTAAATATATGGTTTACAGTCCCACGTTTACCGATAAATCCAAAGAAATCAGAAGTTGGAAAGCCAGAACTAGTTATGACTGGAAGCGTTTAATTCCAGCCATTGGGGTCTATGCGGGATTAAATACAAACTTTTTAACCAAAATGCACAGCAATCCAGATGGGATTAGTCCGCGTTTTGGCTTATTTACTCAAAATGATCTTACCAATAAATTCATCTTATTAACCAATTTTATTGCAGACAAAACCTTTACGGATCAATCGGAATATGCCTATATCATTACTGCTACTTATTCGGTAGTTGATCGGGTGTCTATATTTGTAGAAAACCAAGGATTTTTCAGAACAAATGTCCCAAATGATTATCAATACGGAATCGGGGGAGCGTATTTAGTCACTAAGAATCTTCAAGTAGATGCCTCGTTACGATTTATCAATGATGAACGAGGAGATGATACCTTTTTTGGCGGTATAGGACTCAGTTGGCGTTTAGATAGACATGTTGATGGGTTTAAAACTGTAGATTCAGAAGGAAATGAAGCTAAAAATCAACAAGAAGGATTTTTTTCCCGTATTTTTGGGGGTGGAAAAAATCCAGAACAGCGTAAAGTCAAATCGGTAAAAGCCAAGAAAAGAAAGATCAAAGAGATCAAACCGAAAAAGACAAAAGAGCAAAAAGCCAAAGAAAAAGCCCTTAAGAAAAGTGCTAAACAGGCTAAAAAAGAGCAAAAGAAAAAAGAAAAGGACGCAAAAAAGAATTATGAACCCCCTAAAAATGGTTAGCAGATGATTACTGTTAAAGAGGTAAGCAACAAGCATGAATTAAAACAATTTGTAAAATTTCCTTTTCAAATTTATAAAGACAACCCATATTGGGTACCCCCTATAATTAAGGATGAATTAAACGGGTTTGACAAAGACAAAAATCCTTCCTTTCTCACCGCTGAAGTCCATTTTTTATTGGCCTATCGGCAGGGCGAGATTGTTGGTCGCATAGCGGCTATTATCAACTGGACAGAAGTCAACGACCAACAGCTCAAAAAAATGCGTTTTGGCTGGTTTGATGTGATTGATGACCTTACTGTAACCAAAGCTTTGCTAGCCGAAGTTGAACGCATTGGTAAGCAACACGACCTGACCTATATTGAAGGACCAGTTGGATTTTCAAATTTGGATAAGGTTGGGGTACTTACAGAAGGTTTTGATGTGCTGGGAACCATGATTACCAACTATAATCACGCATATTACAAAACACATTTAGAGCAACTAGGCTATGCGGTAGAAAAATCATTTCAAGAAAGCAACTTTTCGTTTAGCGATGTAGACCCTAAAATTTTTGCAAAAGCAGATAAATTAATTAAAAAACGTTATGGTTTAAAAACCCTCACGTTTAAAACTACCAAGGAGGTTATGGTTTATGCCGACCGAATGTTTGATCTCTTTAACGAAGCCTACAAACAACTCCCTACATTTGTCGCTATTAATGACGTCCAAAAAGCGTATTTTAAAGAAAAATACATCAGCCTTATAAATCCAGAATACATCGTATTTGTTGAAGACAGCAAGCAAAAACTAATTGCTTTTGCCATTGTGATGCCATCCTTTTCTAGTGCGCTACAAAAGGCTAATGGAAAACTGTGGCCCACGGGAATATTTCATTTATTAAAAGCAAAAAAATCGAGTAAAGATGTTATTTTTTACCTCATCGGCATCCATCCAGAATACCAGAACAAGGGGGTAACGGCGGTCATTTTCTCTAAGTATTATGACGTCTTTAAGGCAAAAGGCATAGAGCGGTGTATCCGTACACCCGAATTAGATGACAATATTGCTATCCATCAAATATGGAAACATTTTAATCCCAAAATTCACAAACGTCGCTGCACCTATCGTAAGGAAATAGCCTAACCTGATTTATACCGAATATGCAATTATTTTACAACCCTTCTCTCACAGAAGATAGTCAATACATCACCTTAGACAAGGTGGAAAGCAAGCATATGGTTCGCGTCTTGAGAAAGAAAACTGGTGATACGGTTTTACTGATTAATGGCAAAGGGCTTTTATGTACTGGTGTGTTGACTTCAGCGAGTGAAAAACACTGCGAAATACGTATCGATCGGGTTGAGCACAAATCAAAACACCCGTATTCTTTGCACCTAGCGATTGCCCCAACTAAAAACGCCGATCGGTTGGAGTGGTTTTTAGAAAAGGCAACAGAAATTGGTATTGATGAAATTACCCCAATTTTATGTGATCGGTCAGAACGGAAAGTAATTAAACACAACCGTTTAGAACGCATTTTAGAATCGGCGTTAAAACAATCGTTGAATTATTACATGCCTGTCTTACATCCGCTCACTTCGTACGAAACGTTTATTGCAAATCACCAGGGTAAACATCACTTTATAGCCCATTGTGAGGAACATAAAAAAACCACCTTAAATCAAGCCCTGCCCAAAGGAGAACAGGTGGTTATATGTATTGGACCCGAGGGCGATTTTACCCCAAATGAAATAGCCTTAGCGCTGCAGGCCAGCTATATTCCTGTTAGCCTTGGCACCACACGACTTCGTACTGAAACGGCTGGAATTGTAGCCACCCATACGGTAGCCTTAAAAAATGAGTAAAAAAAAAGCACTGAGAAACACAGTGCTTTTTTTTATTTTCAGGGTACGTATTAGCTTTTTGTCGCTTTTACTGTCACTTGAAATTCAATTTCATCATTGATAAAATTATCTTTTAAATCTTCAAAGAATTTACCCGACTTAAACTTGATGTCCCATTCTGTTCTATCAATCGTAAATACCTCACTCTGTAAGGTTACTTCGTTACCACTCGTTGTTACTGTAGCAGGAAACTCAATATTCTTTTTAATATCCTTAACAGTTAAATTTCCTTTCACCATTGTTTTACCATCTTTTTCTTCAACACCCGTGATGGTAAACGCACTAAATGCGTGATTTTCAACATCAAAAAAGTCACCACTCTTTAAATGTGCCACTAATTTAGCATTGCTATTTTCTTTTTCAAGATCTAAATTTTTGATCGTATTCATATCAATGATAAAATTACCAGCGGTTAATTTATCATCTTGTACAGCCAAGGTTCCTTCAGAAATTTGAATCGTTCCATTGTGTGTTCCGGTAGGCTTAAACCCTTTCCAAGCTAGGGTAGAATTAGCTACATCAACGTTGTATTGAACAGCTTCACTAGACATTTGAGATTCAGCTTCTGCCGCTCCTGCTTCGGTTTTATTCTTATCTTTTTTACAGGCTACTACCGTTAGTGTTAAACACACAACAAGCAGCGATTTAAATACGTTTGTTTTCATAAAGTTTTTTAATTTAAAAATTTTAGTGGCAAAAATAAGAAAATCTACCGACATAGAATATTCTAGTTGCCATTGCTTGCCGTTGAATCCACATCGCTAATAGAACTTGAAATTATTTCGGCACGATTCGTAAATTCTCCGCATACATCAACCCGCACTACGTATGTTAAATCAATTGAATTTCCAGCGGTAAGCGTATATCCATTTAAGTCCCATTCAAAGGTTCTACTACCTGGAACAAAGCTTACTGTTCCTTCTGTAGCAGTATAGTTCGGATGACCATAAACAAAATCTTCCGGAATAATATCACGCACCACAATTGAGGTAACATCTGTTGTTCCTTGGTTGATTATTCGTAAGCGAAATGAGATTTCATCCCCCACCTCAGGGGTTGAATTATTTACCCCCTTAACCAGTTTCAAATCACCACTATGACTAACATCTCTAAAATCTACATCCCCTCCACTATTGGCATCGCCATCCGTATCGGGCAATATTACTGGACCAAGCATTACGTCATCAATAGTCCCACCAGGATCGGCAAAACCAATGCTTGTATCTGTTGCATTATCTAAGCCATCTCCATCATCATCAGCATTTGCCAAGGTAAGTCCCGCTTCAACCGTATCACTAAACCCATCATTATCTGCATCGATATCCAAATAGTCAGGCCCATCTAATCCGTCCGTATTAACTACGCTAATTCCCTCTCCAGAACCGGGACTCACTTCATATACATCATCTAACCCATTTAAATCAGTATCCGCCGCTCCAGGTGCTTCATAGTCAAGCGATGCAAAGGCCTCTACATTATCAGGAATTCCATCCCCATCACTATCTAAATCTAAGTAATTAGGAATAGCATCATTATCGGCATCGTCACTGTGACAAGCCATTAAAATTAATTCGATCCCATCGCCCCCAGAACCAAAGCCATTTACTTGCGTAAATTCTAAGGTGAATTCATTTATATACCCCTCAATTTGCAAACTACCTGCTGCGGTTCCTTGACGATTATTTTTTGAAGATTCAGTGGTATATGGAAATTTCGCCTGTGAGTTGAGATTTCCACCAGCATCTTCGGCAGTGGTATTTGAGGTTAAAAAATCTTTTGTTCCAGAGAGCTTATGCCAAATTAGTCCACCTTGTAAAGTCACACGCGCCGAATTTTGACGCTCATTGCTACTACTTCCTATTCTATCAAAATGTAAAATGGGGTCTTCTACCTTTACGGGATTTCCAGCGCCATCTTCAAATGAAATAGTTAAGGAAGAATTCCACGTATAATTCCCTTCTAATGAAACATCACCGCTCAATGCATCGGACCAAAATCCCGTACCACTTCCATTAAAATTACCGCTGCTAAATGAAGAAGAACTTGTCGTACTTGCTTTAGCTATCACTCCATTTCCAAAATCATACAACGCGGTAGTACCAGTAACCGTCCAACCTCCCGACTGCACTGGGGTACAAACTCCTTCATCTTCATCAATAATCCCATCATTATCATTGTCAATATCAACTGCATCTGCTACGGTATCATCATCGTAATCATTGGTTTGGCCGTTAATTGCCCAAGGGGAAAACTCACTTACATTGGTGACGTAAATTTCATTCGTTAAAGGTGTATGCACTGAGGTTCCTTGAATCTCCCACTGTCCAGAACTATCATCAAATCGAGTGGCCGTAAAATTAGCCTCTTCCATTAAGGGTAATTCATTTTCTGTATAGGCAAAGACAAGGTTTGCCACCCCATTACCCGTTTTATCTAACTGCCAAAATCGCGTAATTGAAATGGCCGACACATCAATTCCGTCACTGCGTATAACAGAACTAACAGGATCTGGCAAGGTGGGGTAAGGCGTCATATCAGGCTCAACAATATAGGTAGACAACGACACCATTCCTAAATCGCCCGAAGCTCTTTCAACAGTAATAGGAATAGCCTGCCCTAGACGCGTTCCAAACGGAAATACATAGCTTGAACCCGATGGCGAAGTTTGCCAACTTACCTTACTTTCGTTGAGCACATTTTCACTAACTATATTTCCAGACGTAAATACAATAGCATTTTCTGCACTATTGGTAATGCTTAATGTATGGTCGTTTAATCCTAAAAAGGAGGCGTTTAAGGTGAGTACACCTTCATTCGTACCAGCAATTTCGCCGCCAACACTTGTATTTATCTCGAGGTTTAATTGGTAAAGGTCTAGCGCCAGATTATAAAATACGGTGGGGTTGGCACCCCCAATAACCACAGGGTCCAAATCGTTGGTTTTAAACAAAACCGTTCCCTCGGATGGGACTGAAAATGCTTGATTAGTGGGATTGTTATTAAACCAACTTCCATCAATACTAATGAGTGCCTGATTGGTAATTAACGCATCATTGGTCAGGGTTAAATCTCCGTCTTGAACGCGTAAAACCGCATCTTCTGTTATGGTTAATGTTGCTCCATTCACATAGAGTCCATCTTGTGCATAAACCGCGTTTAAACACCAAAGGCAACCGATAAAGATGATTTTTTTCATGGGAAGAAGTGGAAGGTTTAGTTTAACGAGCTTCTATTGTTGTGAGTCCAAAAGAAGCGCCTAAAGAAAAGGTCCCAGGTGAGTTTCCAACCAGGCGTAATACCACATCCCCTTTGGCACCTGGATCAACTGTAAACCAGTTTGACACGTGTAATCCAGTAGCTGATATGGTAAGATTTGGTCCTGACCCAGCGGCATTTACATAGTCCCACGTGGCTCCATCATCCGTTGAATACTGTAAGGCAAAAATTAATTCTCTACCAAAAATTGAAATTGCAAAGGAGGATATATTGGTCATTATCCGCACCTCCGTTGCATGGGTGAGATCCATCTTAACGCGGTTGATGGTGGTTCCTAAAAATTCTTCAGGGGTATTCTTGGCAATTCCTAACCAAGTAGAAGTTCCTCCACCCGCCAACATGGTTACCGAATAATTTGCAACACCAGGATTGTACAAGTCATATGAAACCCCTTGTACAATCATAATGGTATTTTTAGTCTCTGTATTATACACCAATAATCCATCGGCAGGGTTGACAATATCTGCAATTTGCTGGCTCGTCATTCGAGGAATTAAAACCCCCGCTTTAGTCGAAACAATATCGAGTACAGCCGAAGAATCCGGAATCGCTGTATTAATCCCTACGGATTGTGCCTGTCCGCTTCCAATAAAGCACATAAAACTGAATGTACAATACACACTTAAAACAGCCCTGTTCAGTGCTCCTCTCCCCTTTTTCATATGTTTGATTGTTAGATAATGTTAAATTTATACATTGAATTGAAGAACTTGTTGCGGGTTTCCCGCAAAATTTTTCCGTAAAAACCTCAACAAGAAATACCGATAGCATATCGCATTTAGACCGTACATTTCAATATATTTTAATAGATTTGTGCAAATGATTCCACAAGCCATATGAAAACCGTATTCGTTCTTTTCTTATTTTGTTTGAGTGTTCCAGTGACGGCTCAACAAGTGGCTATTTTAAAATATGGTGGTGGTGGAGATTGGTATGCCAACCCAACAGCAATTCCCAATTTAGTCAAATTCAGTAATGAGCATAATAACACACGCATTACTGAAAAAGTAGAGACAGTAGAAGCCAATAGTGCTGACATCTATAATTATCCCATTGTTTTTATGACAGGGCATGGAAATGTTTCTTTTTCTCCAGACGAAGTAGAAGGGCTTAGAAATTATTTAACCGCTGGCGGGTTTTTACACATTTCTGATAACTACGGCTTAGACCCGTATATTAGAACTGAACTCAAGCGCGTGTTTCCCAACCTTAGTCTTCAAGAAATACCCTATGATCATCCTATTTACAATCAGGACTTTAAATTTAACGGCCTGCCAAAAATTCACGAACACGATGGTAAACCCGCACAGGGCTTTGGCTTGTTTTATGAAGGACGACTGATTTGTTTTTATGATTATGAAGCCGATTTAAGTGATGGATGGGAAGATGAAGCCGTACATAACGACCCACCTGCACTCCGAGAAAAAGCCTTACAAATGGGAGCGAATATCTTAGCCTATGTATTTGAAAACTAGCGACACTTTTGTTCTTGACAACCTTAAAATCAATTTTGATTCACAAGGATTATGGCTCTTAAATATCACCTTGGCTGTTATAATGTTTGGAGTTGCCCTTGGAATTACACCAGGCGATTTTAAGCGATTAATAAAAGAACCTAAGCTCTTATTTACAGGAATTGTTGCTCAATTTATACTGTTTCCAGCGATCACCTTTGCCCTAATTTATTTTTTAAATCCAATGCCAAGTATTGCCTTAGGTATGATTATGGTAGCAGCCTGCCCTGGAGGAAACATTTCAAATTTTATGACACAAATGGCCGGAGGTAACTCGGCCCTATCGGTTAGTCTAACCGCTTTTGCAACTTTGGTCGCCGTTTTTATGACACCCATTAATTTTCATTTTTGGGGAAATCTCTACGCGCCCACCGCAGAAATTTTAAAAGAGGTTCAGTTAGATCCTTGGGCCTTAGTTAAACTAGTCTCGTTAATTTTAGGCGTTCCGTTAGTCATAGGCATGCTCGTGAGGCACTATGCAGAACACCTTGCGCTAAAACTCACTAAAATTCTAAAACCACTCTCTTTTTTAATCTTTTTAGCCTTTATTATTATTGCTTTTGCCAATAACATGGATATTTTTATTGCCCATATCCATTATGTTTTTGCCATTGTGCTTTTTCATAATTTAGCGGGATATTTTGGAGGATTTCAATTTGCACGACTCATGGGACTTTCAAAACCAAATCAAAAAACCTTAGCCATAGAGACGGGGATTCAAAACTCGGGCCTTGGATTACTTTTAGTCTTTGATTTCTTTGGTGGCTTAGGTGGTATGGCCTTATGCGTTGCTTTTTGGGGAATTTGGGATATTGCCTCAGGCTTATTATTGGCGACCTATTGGTCTCCTAAATCACAAAAAATTACATCAAATTGAAGCGTATTTGGTACCATATGGTCAAAATTTACATCGGCACTGGCCTGCTTTTTTTCTACAAGAAAATCGTTGTCAATGGCGCTGAACATATTCCTAAAAAAGGAGCTGTCCTGCTAGTTTCCAATCACAAAAATGCCCTATTAGACCCCTTATTAATTGCCACTCACACCCAACGAAATTTACATTTTTTAACCCGGGCAAGTGCCTTTAAAATTAACTTGGTTAAATGGCTATTGTCAACGGTTAATATGCTCCCTATTTACCGCATGAGAGATGGAAAAGCGGCTCTAGCTAAAAATGACGCTATTTTTAAGTACTGTTTTAAAATCCTTAACAAACAGCGCACCTTACTTATTTTTCCTGAAGGTACCCATGATATAAGACATTTAGTGCGCCCTTTGAGTAAAGGCTTTACACGAATTACATTTGGTGTCTTAGAAGAATACCCCAATTTACCCTTGTATATTGTGCCGGTTGGACTAAACTACAGCAATGCTCGATTGTTTGCTGAATCAGTATCTATTCACTTTGGCGAACCCATTCATGTCAATCCATATTATACGCCAGAAAACATTAACAGCGCTACCCTATCCTTAAAAGAAGTGGTTAGCGATGCCATGAAAAAGCTAACCGTTCATATCCCTATGGACCGTTATGAAGAAAAAATTGAAGCCCTAGGCGATGTTGATTTTTCTAATCCCGACCCCATTAACAAATGCCTTCAAGAAGGCACCCCTATAGCCCCCCATAAAAATAAAGGGAGTAATGTGATGCATCATATCTTTAAAGGAATTGTGTCGGTTAACAGTATCCTGCCCTTGGCAATTTACAAGCTAATTGAGCCCAATATTAAAGAAGATGAATTTATTAGTACCACAAAAGTAGCCATTGGTTTAACTGCCTTTCCACTCTTCTACTTTTTACAATCCTTAATTGTAGGTTTCTTTTTTGGAAGTTTGGCTGCCGTTTGCTACGGCTTAATTAGTGTGTTTTTGGTTTGGATAACCGCAAAAACTAAATAAAAACCATAAAAAAACCTGATTTCTAGTGCCAGAAATCAGGTTTGTTGTTCTATCCTCATGTTGTAGGATCAATATGGAGCAGTACTAAAACCCTTATTTTGTGAGTTTTTTCTCAAATCTTCTTTTGGTTCGACTAAAGGAATTTGATTCCCATTCGGCGTCAAAATCTTGCCAAAAAACACGAATTTTAATGCCCGAATCACGATAAATCAAAAAGGTGATATCTTCATATTGAAAATAAATATTATTATTATCTGAATCAGCGCTCAGGTATTTTGCATTCAACTCTATTTCATCATTGAGTTTAGTCAACATTTCAATCGCTTCTTTTTTAGGAAGATTTTTAAAGGCAAAAGCCTGATAAAACACGCCTGAATTATCCCAGCGATTTCCAAAAAAACCTAAGACCAATCCGTCCATGTTTTTTTCCTCACAGGCATAGGCCAATGAAATAAGTTCCCCAGAAGACGTTTCGGCTAAGGGATCAACATTGAATTTGATTACATTGGTTTCTAGACCAATAATTTCTTCCATGACAAATTCTTTAGCTTTGTATAAAGCTTTGTCTTTACTGAATTCACGTGCATAATAAATACCAGTATCATTTGTAGTTTGTGCAAATATTCCCAAAGAATAAAAGCATAAGAGCAAGGTTAAATGTCGCATATAAGTGGGTTTAGCTATTCCCCTACAACGGCTTCTTGTATAAATTGTTGTATAATCGTTCTAGAATTCTCGCGAACCAATTTATTATTTGCGGCATTTGGGTAGACTCTATTCGACAAGAATACATAGACTAATTCAGACTCCGGATCGGCCCAAGTAAAGGTTCCCGTATAGCCACTATGTCCAAAACTTTTAGAAGACACACAACCACAAGTGGCCTTTTCTTTTGCATTAATTTGCGGCTTGTCAAAGCCTAATCCGCGACGCACATCTTGATCTGCGTAATAGCGATGATTAAACGTATTAATAGTGGTTGGCTTAAGGTAACGTTTGCCCCCATAATAGCCTTCTTGTAAATACATTTGCATCATTTTTGCAATATCGTTTGAATCTGAGAACAGCCCTGCATTGCCATTTACTCCACCAAACATCGCCGCNCCTTGATCGTGAACATAGCCATGTAATAGTTGATTCCGATAATAGGTGTCAATTTCAGTAGGNACAATTACCTTTGGAGAAAATTTATCCAACGGATTGTACATCAAGGTGGTGGCTCCTAAAGGTTTGTAAAAATTCTCTGTAGCCAATTGATCCATTGGCGTTTGGTATGTTTTTTCGAGGTAATCTTTAAAGAGGTAAAAAATCATCCCGCTATACTTATATCGTTTACTTGGATATAAGGGCGTTTCTGGAATTTGCGCAATCATAGAATCTTTAAAATCTGTACGTAAATACAAGTTTCGCGCCACCTTAACGTCAAACTTAGGGGAGCGTTTAAATTGATAATATTTCTTTGAAGGCTTGTGGGTTAACGAATCTATGGTCGCTAAATAATACGGAATCCAGGCCTGTAACCGTGCGTAATGCGATAATGCCTCTTTAAGCGTTATATTTTCCTTATCGGAAGATTTCATTACAGGAAATAGTTCCCCCAAGGTAGTCTCTATGGTAAATTTACCTTCTTCTTGCGCTTTCATAATCAAGGGAAGGCCTCCAAGAATCTTTGTTACTGAGGCAATATCAAACAAGTGATTATTTTCAACTTTGGTAATTCCCTTCGCCGTATGAAAACCAAAGCTTTTACGGTAAATCACCTTACCTTTACGTGCGACTAAAATTTGGGCTCCA
>JGI24723J26617_10000244_pt1 | contig 54634 bp, 56 predicted proteins | sample Cruoilmetagenom6_FD_26617 | JGI IMG/M metagenome (IMG submission 26617) | reverse complement strand
GAAAGCTTGTTGGTCACGTTGTGTCTCCCTCGAGTATCGTACCGCCTGCGTGACCAGACGGAATCCCTCAATTTGATTGGCGCTTCAAACCACAGAATGACACCGCCCGCAACTGCCGTCACCTGCTGATGATGCGGCATTTTTGCGCGGGCCTGCCAATGCGAGCGGTTTGAACCATCAAAATTCTTCCGATTGGCTGTTTTGGGGGCAAATGGGCGCAGAACGGCGCAACTGGGTCCGACGATTGTGCATTTGCTGGTTCACAATGGGTAACCGGAGTTGCCTCAAAGCCGCATTTTCGCCGCACAAAACAGCTGAGAGTGCGGGTGAAGGGTTCCATTTTGGCCCCGCCCATCTACAAATTGAGCGATGATTCGGCCGTTCCGTGGAGTTGAAATGGCATTTGCACCAAAATTGAACCGACGTGTTGGCGCCGTTCTGGCCTGCCTGATGCTCGCCAGCCCACTGGCGCTTGCAACCCAGGCCGCGGCGCAGCAGGCGGGAAAAGTCAAATCCTCGCACGGATCGTGGTCGATTGTCTGCGACACCCCGGCAGGTGCGCCTTCAGAGCAATGCGCGTTGATGCAGAATGTCATTGCCGATGACCGGCCAGAGGTCGGGCTGTCGGTGGTGGTGCTGAAGACCGCCGACCAGCAAGCCCGGATTCTCCGGGTGCTGGCGCCGCTTGGTGTGCTGCTGCCCTCCGGACTGGGTCTCAATGTCGACGGCAAGGATATCGGCCGGGCCTATTTCGTGCGCTGTTTCTCGGACGGCTGCTACGCCGAGGTGATCCTCGACGAGACACTGCTGACCACCTTGCGCGGCGGCACCACGGCCACCTTCATCGTGTTTCAGACGCCCGAGGAAGGCATCGGTATCCCGGTTGACCTGGCCGGTTTCACCGAAGGCTACGCGGCGCTGCCGTAAGCTGCGGCCCACAGATCGACGGTTATTCGGGGTAGCGTTCGGCCATCACGGAGAGCGAATGCGCCAGAATGTGCTCAAGTGCTTCCATCTCGATGGCACCAAGACGCTTGATATAAAGGCAGCTCTTGCCAGTACGGTGCGGGCCAAGGCGCGCGAGCTCTTGCTCCAGCCCGGCAAGGCCCGACATCACGTAAATGACCAGCTCGCGGCTTCTCGAGGCAAATCCGCAGCGGAAGAAGCGCCCCTGCCGCCCCGAAGCGTACACGTATTCATAGCTCCCGTAGCCAAACATTACGGGGCCCCACATCACTGGCTCGGCAGCTCCCGAAAGCCTGCGTAAGAGAATGTCCAGAGCCTCGACATCCCGCCTGCGGCCGGCGTCCTGGATATCCGCAATTGCCGACTGCGGATCAAGCGATGTCGGCTGTGTCTTGTTGTCAGCCATCATGCGGCCCCGGCGTGAGATAAAACCGCAACGGCTTTTCGGTGGTTCTCGCGAGGATACCCTTGGCTTCGAGATCAAGCTGCACACATTTGATCCACCAGCCCGACGTGGCCCCGCCGGGGAAAAGATTTTCCGGCAACAGCGGCTTTACCTCCTGTTTGATAGCCTTGCTGTCCAACGGGTCAGATTGGATTTTCAATGCCGTAATCATTGCGTGGCGCATGGCTGAGTATTTGGCAGCGTCGACGCGCCCCGACCAACCCGGCTGGTTGACATTCTCTACCGTGATTTTGTCCATCAGACCGCCTCCCCCGTGTTTCAATCCAGGCCAGATCACCTATATACACCGACAACACCGATTGAAGAATGGACAAGACCATGCAGGATCCGCTCGCCAGCCAGTTCGACATTTCCGAAGCCAAGGTGGAGAGACTCATCGCCGAGGCGCTCAAGGACGCCGACGATGGCGAGCTTTATCTCGAATACGAGGAGACCGAGTCGCTGCTGTTCGACAATGGCAAGCTGAAATCGGGCACCTATGCCACAGACAAGGGCTTCGGGCTGCGGTCTGTGCTGGGCGAGACTTCGGGCTATGCCCATGCCGGCGAGCTTTCGGAAGCGGCACTGATGCGCGCCGCGGATGCCGTGTCGGCCGTGACACGCGGGGCGTCGGGCAGCTATTCCGCCGCTCCGCAACGCACCAACAAGCTGCTCTACACCGCTGACAACCCTCTCGCCACGCCCGGATTTGAGGACAAGGTCAAGCTGCTCCAGACCATCGACCAGTATCTGCGCAACAAGGACGAGCGGGTGCGCCAGGTCTCCGTGTCGATGGCTGCCAACTGGCAGGTGGTGGAGATCATGCGTGCTGACGGGCACCGGGTGCGCGATGTCCGCCCCCTCACCCGGCTCAACATTTCGGTCGTGGCCGGTGTCGGTGACCGGCAGGAAAACGGTTCCTTCGGCATGGGCGGGCGCAAACTGTTCGGCGATTTTCTCACCGACGAGAGCTGGCGTCATGGCGCCGACGAAGCGCTTCGCCAGGCACTGGTCAATCTCGATGCGGTTCCCGCTCCCGCTGGTACCATGGACGTGGTTCTTGGCGCGGGATGGCCGGGCGTGATGCTACATGAAGCCGTCGGCCACGGCCTGGAAGGCGATTTCAACCGCAAGAAAACCTCTGCCTTTGCCGGATTGCTGGGCGAGCGTGTAGCCTCCAAGGGCGTGACCGTGGTCGATGACGGCACCATCGAAGGACGCCGCGGATCGCTCTCTGTCGATGATGAGGGCACACCGTCGGGCTACAATGTGCTGATCGAGGACGGTATTCTGGTCGGCTACATGCAGGACCGGCAAAATGCCCGGCTGATGGGCATGCAGGCCACCGGCAACGGGCGCCGGCAATCCTATGCGCATCAGCCGATGCCGCGCATGACCAACACCTACATGCTGTCCGGCGACAAGAGCCAGGAAGAGATGATTTCCTCCGTCAAGAAGGGTCTCTACGCAGTGTCGTTTGGCGGCGGCCAGGTGGATATCACGTCGGGCAAGTTCGTGTTCGGCTGCACCGAGGCCTACATGATCGAAGACGGCAAGATCGGCGCGCCGGTGACTGGCGCCATGCTGATCGGCAACGGTCCGGAAGCAATGCAGCGGATCTCGATGGTGGGCAATGATTCCGCCCTCGACACCGGCATCGGCATGTGCGGCAAGGCCGGGCAAAGCGTTCCGGTCGGCGTCGGCCAGCCGCATCTTCTGATGAACGCCATGACCGTGGGCGGGACGCAGACCTGAGGCAATCCGCCAACTGCTCAGGCTTCATCCTGAAAACACGGTGCCAGCGATTTTCAAGTGCTGGCCGGTTCTGTGGTTGCCAAACGGTTTGTTGCGGTATCTAAGCGACTGAAGATAAATCCGTTCTTCTGTCATGCTTGATATTCTCTCCGTTACAGCTCCTGTCTTCATCATGATCGCGATCGGCTACGCCGTGGTGCATTTCGGCGTGTTTGAAGCCGCCGCGATGCGCATTCTGGGTGGTTATGTCGTCACGCTGGCCCTGCCCGCGCTGCTGTTCAAGGCGGTGTCGCAGCGGCCGATCGCCGAGATTGCCAACTGGAGTTACATGGCGGCTTATCTTTGCGGCTCGCTGCTGGTGGTGGCTGCTGGATTTTTCTACGCGCGGCGCATTCAGAAGGCTGACACCACCGCCGCTGCGTTCAGCGCGCTGGGGATGGTCTGCTCCAATTCCGGTTTCATCGGCTATCCGATCCTGCTCCTGACGCTGCCGGCGATTGCCGGCGTCGGGTTGGCATTGAACATGCTGATCGAGAACATCGTGCTGATCCCTCTGCTTCTCGCCATTGCCGAAGCCGGTCACGGCGGCCCCTCCCCGGTCGGCAAGATGCTTGGCCGGACATTTCGCAGTCTTGTCCGTAATCCGATCATCATCGGCCTTGCTGCGGGGCTCATTGCTTCGGTACTTCAGCTGCAGATTCCGCAGCCGTTGATGAAACCCATCGATATGCTGGCCGCATCAAGTGCGGCGGTGTCGCTGCTGGTCATCGGCGGCACGCTGGCAAGTGTGTCTGTGCGTGGTCTCAGCGGTGAAATCGCACCAACCGTTGCCGGAAAACTGGTCTTTCATCCGCTCGCTGTGTTTCTTGCCACCTGCGCGCTGCCGCTTGTCGGGCTGGCGCCGCTCAGCGCAGACATGCAGGCAGCAGCAGTCATTCTGGCGGCTGTGCCGATGATGGGCATCTACCCGCTCCTGGCCCAGCGGTTTGGCCGCGAGCGCTCAAGTGTCGTTGCGATGTTGATGGCGACCGTGTTGTCCTTCTTCTCGCTCAGCGCTGTGCTATGGATGGTCACCAGCTACATCCTCTAGTGACGGCCGGTCGGGTTGCACAAATCCATGTCAGCCGGCGCGTGTCTGGACACTTTGCATCAGTCCGAGGATCGAAAGCCCCATAGGCTAAAAGTCGTACAGCTGTCTTTCGAACTTTGTAACGTTGTTCAACAACGGTTAAGCCGGAGGTGGTAGGAGGTTTCCCTACATGGCGCTGGTTGCGTCCATCGGATGGGGAACATGTTCAGACCAACTACCGTCGCCGCTCGTCGAATTCTCAAGCGTGCTGCCATTCAGAGCGGTCTGGAGGCGGTGTCGCTGGTCTCGAAGGCTGGTCTGATGCCGGATGCGCGCGGTCTGGGCGCCATCTTCACCCTGCATCATGTCCGCCCTGCGATCCGCAAAGAGTTTGATCCCGCAGCCCATCTGACGGTTACGCCTGAGTTTCTGGACGCCAGCATTACCCGGCTCAAGGCCGATGGTTATCTTCCGGTGGCGCTTCAAGACCTGCCGGACTATCTCGCCCGCGCGGACCGACCTGGGCCGGCGATGGTGTTCACGCTGGACGACGGCTATCGTGACAATGACCAGTTTGCCCGGCCGGTATTCGAAAAACACCAGGTTCCCTACACGGTCTTCATCGCCGGAGGCTTCGTCGACCGCAGCCACTCGATCTGGTGGGAGACGGCGGAGCTTTTGCTCGGCCAGATCGATGAATTCATTTTTGATTTCGGCGATGGCGAGGAAACGCTCCCAACGCGCAGCCTGATGGAAAAATATGCGGCCTTTGACCGGCTGAACAATGCCCTGGCTTGTGCGCCTCAGCTGGCCATCGTCGAGCGGCTGGACCTGCAGGCGCGTGCGGCAGGTATCTGCCCGACCGCCATTGTCGACCGCGAAGTCATGGATGAGGCGGAGCTGCGCCAGCTCACGGCGACACCTCTGGCAGATCTGGGAGCGCATACGATTTCGCATCCCAACCTGGCCCATCTGGGTGCCGACGAGATGGCTGCGGAAATCCGGCAGTCGGCGGACCGCCTCGCCGAGATCACCGGCGAGACACCGCGGACATTTGCCTATCCCTATGGCGACCGCTGTGCGGCGGAAGCCCGGGAATACCAGGCCGCGAAAAAACTCGGCTTCAAGCTCGCGGTGACCACAAACCCGGGCACTCTGAAGGCCGAAAGCCTGCAGAACCCGTTTTCGCTGCGCCGGATATCGCTCAACGGCTATTATCAGAAAAGCCGCTACGTCAACGCACTGGCCTCTGGAATTCCCTTCAAGCTGTATGGCTCAGATCACGGGTAGAGCCGGGTCCTGGTCCAACTGTCCTGCGCGTGGGTAAATTTCACCCGGTCATGCAGCCGGAACGGCCGGTCATGCCAGAACTCGATGGATTGCGGAACGATGCGAAAGCCGGACCAATGCGGAGGGCGCGGGATTTCGCCGATCGCATATTTGGCGGTGTACTCGGCGACCGCCTTTTCAAGCGCGAAACGGCTTTCCAAGGGCCGCGATTGCCGCGACGCCCAGGCCCCGATCCGGCTGCCGCGTGGGCGCGACGCGTAATATTCATCGGCTTCGGCATCGCTGACCTGCTCCACCGGTCCGCGAATGCGGATCTGGCGGCGCAAGCTTTTCCAGTGAAAGCACATGGCGGCCTTCATGGATGAGAGAATTTCCTCTCCCTTGGCGCTTTCAAAATTGGTGTAGAAGACAAAACCGCGCTCATCGAACCCCTTTAGCAAGACCATTCTGACGTCCGGCATCCCATCGGCATCAACCGTTGCGAGCGCCAAAGCATTGGGGTCATTGGGTTCTGATGCGGTTGCATCTTCCAGCCATCGGCCAAAAAGCCGGTAAGGTTCGGCTTCTTCTGTAAAGTCACCGGTCGTTAACCCTGTTTCTGTCATAGTCTTCCTTCATGCCTCCAAGCCGGAGTGGCAGCGTATTGAAACCTGACCTAACAGAAGCGATTGAACGGGAAAAGACAAGCAAGGTTCGCCGCGCCCTTTTGGCGCTGGCGTTGCCGGCCTGCCTGTGCCTGTCCGGCTGCGTGAGCGGCGGTTCTTCCGCGGTCTCCGCGCTTGCGATCGACGAGACAACGACTGCAGCGATTACGCCTTTGTCCGCCGAAAGCGAGATCCTGTCTGACGAAACCGTCATCCGTGATCTGGTCGCCAATCTGAGTGAGGACGAGCTCGTGGTCTCGCAACCCTGGTCCAACTCACTGACCGGATCCGCAGGGGTGGTGTCCAACTTCACGACACTGACCGACGGCGCAAGAACCTGCAGACTGTTCCAGACCACTCGGCACAGCTTCGACGGGGTGGCGCTTTTCAATGGCCGGGTCTGCCGCCGCCCGGATGGCGGATGGGACCTTATCGGCTTCGACCGGGCCAGCGGCTGATTGGAATATTTTTCCCATATTTTGGTCGAAACACTCGTTTTCATACACTGATGGTTAGCACATCTCCTTTACGGTACCTCTATTAGGCCCATACGGGGATGTAACATGCGTAGTCCGTACACGGTGCTCGGCGTCAGTTCGACGGCGAAGGCTGGAGATATCAAGAGCGCCTACAGGCAGCTCGCAAAGATTTGGCACCCGGATCAGAATCCGGATGATCCGCAGGCCGGGACCCGGTTTGCGGAAATTGCCCATGCCTATAAGTTGTTGATCGATCCGGAATTGCGTCTGAGATTCGACAATGGCTACATAGACGCGCGGGGACGGCGGCAGAAACCGCCCGCTCGCGGACATACGGCCAATCCTTTCAAGACGTTCAAGGAGTCGATGGGCACAGCGCAAGCGCGCCCTCGGCCAAGCCCCGCCAATCAGTCGTCCGATGCGGTCGACGAGGCGAAGTTCGAGGACATGGTGGTCCACATCTTTGGCGACGCTGCGGCCAAGAAGACCAAGGAGCAGGCTGCACAAAACAAGGATCAGACCGGGCAGCGCACCAAAACCGACGCTCCCGGGATGGACGAGGATCCGCTGACCACGCTCGATACCCTGTTCAAGAAATGGAAGGCGCGGTACAAGCCGAAAACCAAACTGCCGGCGACCCAGCACCAGATCGAGATCAGTCTCGAGACCGCTTTCGCCGGCCACGAAGACGAAATCGTTTTCGGCGAGAATGAAACGGTGGCCTACGAGGTCCCCGCAGGCACAATTGACGGCGCAGAAATTGTGGTGGCCTCGCCCAATCCGCAGGTCTATGGAGACACGATCGTAACTGTTCGTCACCAGGACCACGCGCGGCTGCGCTCATCGGGAAGCGACCTTCATGGCGACCATCCGATCGAGCTTGCCGAAGCGGTGCTGGGAGGCTCCTTCGTGTATGAGGGCATCGACGGGCCATTGCGGGTCGACGTGCCGGAATGGTCAGGTTCCGATACGGTTCTGGAAATCAAGAACAAGGGTCTTCCCACCAGATTCGGCAAGCGCGGAACATTGCATGTGCACCTGCGTGTGATGCTGCCGGAAAAGCCGGATCCGCACCTCAAGGACCTGATGCGGTCGAGCAAGAAGGCATGGTACCTCTAGCCTTCCGGCACATAAACAGTCCCTTGGCAGTTAACCCAATCGACTGCCTTGGCTTGCGGTAGACCGTGCTGTGTGCCATAGCCTGCGCGATAATTTCGATGGAGAATGCAATGGCTGACACTTCCGGCCTTATGAAAGGCAAACGCGGCCTGGTCATGGGCGTGGCGAACAATCGGTCGATTGCCTGGGGCATTGCCAAGGCTTGCGCCGATGCTGGCGCCGAACTGGCACTGACCTATCAGGGCGAAGCGCTGAAAAAACGCGTCGAGCCCCTGGCCAACGAACTCGGTGCTGTCGTCGCCGGTCATTGCGATGTGACTGACCTCGACACCATCGACGCGGTGTTTGCCGATGTTGAAAAGCGCTGGGGCAAGCTGGATTTCGTGGTTCACGCCATCGCGTTCTCCGACAAGGATGAGCTGACCGGCCGCTATGTCGAGACCACCCGCGAAAATTTCAACCGCACGATGGATATCTCGGTCTACTCGCTGACGGCTGTGGCCAAGCGCGCCGAGCCGTTGATGACAGACGGCGGTTCGATCATCACGCTGACCTATTACGGCGCCGAGAAGGTGATGCCGCACTACAACGTCATGGGCGTGGCCAAGGCTGCTCTGGAAGCAAGCGTGCGTTATCTTGCGGTTGATCTGGGTAGCTCCAACATCCGGGTCAATGCGATTTCCGCCGGCCCGATCAAGACGTTGGCGGCCTCGGGAATTGGCGATTTCCGCTACATTCTCAAGTGGAACGAATACAACTCCCCGCTCAAGCGCACCGTCACGGTTGATGAGGTCGGGGATTCGGCACTCTACCTGGTCTCCGATCTGTCGCGCGGCGTCACAGGCGAAATCCTGCATGTCGATTCGGGCTACCACACGATCGGCATGAAGGCTGTGGACGCGCCTGATATCAGCGTCGTCTGAGGCCGAGCCGGCACCCGCCAGAATCCGATCTGCGCTAATGCGTCCAGGTGGCTTCACTTGGACGCAGTTTGCATCTATTCAGTGACAAGCATCTCCCGCTGGCTTGAGCCGGTGCCGGTGGATACCTGTCAACATTCTCCAATGAGGAATAGTGCATGCTTCTCTACGTGATCCGCCATGGACAGACGGACTACAATCGGGAGGTGCGGCTGCAGGGCGCGCGGGACATCCCGCTTAACGACACCGGGCGCGGCCAGGCAACCGGTAATGGAGAATTCCTGGCTGCCCTGCCCTCTCTCGAACTTCCACTTGATGAATTCGACTGGGTTGCGAGCCCGCTGGGGCGGACGCGCGAAACCATGGAGCGGGTTCGTACGGCAGCCGGTCTTGATCCACTTGCCTATCGCACCGATCCGCTTCTGGTCGAACTGTCATTTGGTGATTGGGAAGGCCAGACGCTGCTTGAGGTGGAGGCGCATTCGCCGCAGTTTATCGATCAACGCAACGAGAGCAAATGGCATTTCAGGCCGCCCGGTGACCGCGCGGAAAGCTATGCCATGCTGGCGGAACGAATCACAAAGTATCTGACCACGGTCGAGCGGCCGACCATATGTGTCGCCCATGGCGGGGTCATCCGGACCCTGTTTCATCTGATCGGCAAAATTGATGGCGACGATGCTGCGGTGATCGACATTCCGCAGGACCGGGTGCTCAAGATCGATGGCGATTCGATCGGCTGGATCTGACCCGCGCCACTCAGACTCAAGACATTCAGAGCAGGTGAATCTCTCAGTCGCTACTGGATCAGCTCGAGATCGTTGATCATCCGCTTGCCGTCGACGACGGTGTAGAAGATGACGACTTCAACGTTCTCGTTGAGACCTTCGAAATTGAACTCGGCAGGGGTCTGGTAGACCTTGCCGTCGTCGAGCTTGATGGTTTGTTCGGCTGTTGAAACCGCGGCAATCTTGCCGGTGGCGTCGGCGCTCTGCGCCCAGGCTGTAAAGGGGGCAAGCATGGCGGAAACGGCCAAAAGAGCGGAAATGGCAATACGCATCGGGTCGTCCTTGATCAATATCTTGAGTTGTCCCGTTGAAGGGGCAGAATGTGGCAAAATTGATGGCGGCATGTGAGCGGTAAACAATTGCGTTGTCAACGAAACAGCTTCGCTTTGCCGCCGGATCAACAAAAAGGCTTCCCCCAAGCCCCCTCCATCCTCTAGAAGTCAGCGTGAACCCTCAAATGCGGGCCTGCCCGCACTCTTTCCATGGTTGCACCGCATGTCGCACAACACTTTCGGCCACCTGTTTCGCGTGACCACCTGGGGCGAAAGCCACGGGCCGGCTCTCGGCTGTATTGTTGATGGCTGCCCTCCCGGCATCCGCTTCAGCGAAGCCGGGTTGCAGCACTGGATGGACAAGCGCAAGCCAGGCCAGTCGCGCTTTGTCACCCAGCGGCGCGAGGACGACCTGGTCAAGGTGCTTTCGGGCGTCATGCGCGAGGACGACGGCACGCTGGTGACCACCGGCACGCCGGTCTCGATGATGATCGAGAACATGGACCAGCGCTCCAAGGATTATTCCGAGATCGCCAAGCGCTACCGGCCCGGCCACGCGGACTACACCTACGACGTCAAATATGGCGTGCGCGACTATCGCGGCGGCGGGCGATCTTCGGCACGGGAAACTGCCGCGCGTGTTGCCGCTGGTGGCCTGGCACGTCTGGTGTTGCCGGGTGTCACGGTCCGCGCGGCGCTTGTGCAGATCGGCGAACACAAGATCAACCGGGACAATTGGGACTGGGCGGAAGTCGACAACAATCCGTTTTTTTGCCCCGACCCAGAGACGGTTCCGGTGTGGGAAGAGTATCTCGACACGATCCGCAAGGCTGGCTCGTCTGTTGGTGCTGTCATCGAAGTCGTGGCCGACAATGTACCTGCTGGCCTCGGTGCCCCGATCTACGCCAAGCTCGATCAGGACATTGCATCCAACCTGATGTCGATCAACGCGGTCAAGGGCGTCGAGATCGGCAATGGTTTTGAAGCCGCGCGGATCAGCGGCGAGGAGAATGCCGACGAGATGCGGATCGGTGATGACGGCAAGCCGGTGTTCCTGTCCAACAATGCCGGCGGCGTGCTGGGCGGCATATCGACCGGCCAGCCCGTGGTGGCGCGGTTCGCGGTCAAGCCGACCTCGTCCATCCTCAATGAGCGGCGATCGATTGATTCAGATGGCCAGGAAGTTGATGTGCGGACCAAGGGCCGTCACGACCCCTGTGTCGGCATCCGCGCCGTGCCGATTGGCGAAGCGATGGTTGCATGCACACTTGCCGACCATTATCTCAGAGACCGCGGCCAGACCGGCCGCCTGGATTGAAAGACTGCCCCATGAGCTATGATCAAGCCCGCGTCGTTGAAGCCATCCGTGCCTTTGAGGCCGGAGAAATCGTTGTTGTCACCGATGATGGCGGACGCGAAAACGAAGGCGATCTGATTGTCGCGGCTGTTCACTGCACACCCGAAAAAATGGCCTTCATCGTGCGCCACACATCGGGCATCGTCTGCACGCCGATGCCGCGCGAGGAAGCCAAGCGGCTCAACCTCAACGCCATGGTGGCCGACAATGATTCTGCTCACACCACAGCCTTTACCGTATCTGTGGATTACAAGCACGGCACCACCACCGGAATTTCAGCAGATGACCGGACCCTGACGGCGCGCAATCTGGCCAACCCGAATGCCGGCGCGACAGATTTCACGCGTCCCGGCCACATCTTTCCGCTGATTGCCCGCGAAGGCGGCGTGTTGATGCGCTCGGGCCATACCGAAGCAGCCGTGGACCTTTGCCGGCTGGCCGAGTTGCCGCCGATTGCGGTGATTTGCGAGCTGGTCAACGACGACGGCACGGTGACGCGCGGCGAGCAGGTCGACGCGTTTTCAGTCAAGCATGAACTCAAGCAGGTTTCCGTTGCCGATCTGATTGCCTACCGCCAGCGCAAGGAAACGCTGATTGAGCACATCGACAGCTTCGACGTCGACACCATTGCCGGCAAGGCCAAAGCCTTCACCTACAAGCTGCCCTGGGACCCGATGCATCACCTTGCCGTCGTCTTTGGCGACATTCGCGACGGGGTCGATATTCCAGTGCGGCTGCATCAGGAATCAGTCGTCGATGACGTGTTTTCCAAGCAGGAGCCGATGACGGCGATCATGAACCGGATGGCAGCGGAAGGCCGTGGCGTGGTGATCTATCTGCGCGAAGGCTCGGTCGGCGTCGGTCCGCAGACTTCACGTCGGGTTCCGGCTGTCGAAGGCGAAGGTCATGCCGAGGCGCAGGCGCGCGAAGACGAGTGGCTGGAAATCGGGTTGGGCGCACAGATCCTCAAGGATCTCGGAATCACCTCGATCAAGCTCTACGCATCGCGCGAACGGCACTATGTCGGGCTTGAAGGCTTCGGCATCAAGATTGCCTCAACCGAGATCATCTAGTCTGGAACCGCGCTGAAGCACGTCGCAATGGTTCGTATTCATGCAATGTGCTTTAGGTTTTTGTTTTTGCGCGTGTTTTGGTCCGAGAACCAGTTCCCACTTTTCGGAACACGCTTTAGCGCTTTGCCTTGTAGGTCCTGACCGCTTCGCCGAATGCTTCAAACAGCGCCCGGTTGACCGGATTGTCCTGCGGGTCATATTCGGCGTGCCACTGAACGCCGAGGGCAAAGCCTTCAGCACCCCTGACGCGGATGGCCTCGATGGTTCCGTCCTCGGCAACCCCTTCGGCTACGATGCGCTGGCCAATATCGAGAACGCCCTGCCCGTGCAGTGAGTTGACCCGGATCAGGTCGCTCCCGAGAATCCGCGCGAAAACCCCATCCGGTGTCAATTGCACATCGTGCCGGTCGGCAAAGACGACGGTCGGATCGGGATGAATTTCGCCGGTTTCGAGCCGTGGCATGCGGTGGTTCATGCGCCCCGGCAAATCGCGGATTTCAGGGTGCAGCGAACCGCCGCCCGCCACGTTCATCTCCTGAAAGCCACGGCAGATGCCGAACAGGGGCACGGCTCTTTCGACGCAGGCATCGATCAGCGGCAAGGCGAGAGCGTCTCGCCGTTCGTCGTAGGGTTCATGCCGGGGGTCGGGGTCGACGCCAAACCGGCTCGGGTGGACATTGGCCCTAGCACCGGTAAGCAGGACGCCATCCACCACGTCGAGCAAGTCTTCTATGTTGGTAATTCGCGGGTCGCCCGCAAAGATCAGCGGCAAGGCATCCAGCACGTCAGCGACGGCCTGCAGGTTCTTCTCCCCTGCCAGCTGCACCGCGAACCGGTTTTCCAGATTGTAGTGATTCCCGATAATGCCAATGACAGGCCTTGCCATGAATAGATCCCGCATACGTTTCCGGACTCGCGGCTCGCTGTCCCGTCAGTCATTGTTTTTCACACAAGGTGCCGATCAACAACTCCGGAAGCTGAAAAAACCGTTCAACTGCGCGGTTACCGGTCGCTTCAGTGCCGGATTACCGGGTCGGATTCCAGTCCGGCGCATAGACGATCTCGCTGACGCCAGCGAAGCGGGCGACGCGGGCAAGTTCTGCGTCCAGCCTGGCCATGCGTCCGGCGGAGACACGGATCTTCGGCTCCAGCCACAGCCGTGTGACATTCAACATGCCGGCTTTGCGGTCGGCCTTCATGTCGATGCGGCCGATCATGCGGTCGCCTTCGAGCAGCGGAAACACGTAATAGCCATATTCGCGCTTTGGTTCGGGCACGAAGACTTCGATGCGGTAGCGGAACCCGAACAGGCGTTCGGCACGGTTCCGGTCGCGTAACAGCGGGTCGAAGGGGCTGAGAACACGGATGCGGCCGGGCGGTTCGGGCCAGTCCTCCACGTTCATGGGAAGGCCTTTCAGGGCATAGGACGCGCGTGGTTTGGCCCCGGCGGTGCACTCAATCTCAAGGTCGTCCAGCTCACCGCGATTGGCCTCCACCCAGGTCTTCGCCTCTTCGGGCGACACCAAGTCCCAGAAAGCTGCGATCTCGCCATGGGTGGCAAAGCCGAGTCGTTCCAGGGCGCTGCGACAGGCCCAGTCGATGAACTCGTCATGCGAAAATTCTGTCGCCCGATGGGCATCGGGTATCACCCGCTCGCTCAGATCGTAGATTTTCTGAAAGTTCTGCCGGCCGCTGATCGCCAGTTTGCCGGTGTGCCAGAAAAATTCCAGCGCCTTTTTCGAGGGATGCCATTGCCACCAGCCGCCGGATTTGTGCTCCGCATCCTTGACCTCGCGGGCCATCACGGCCCCGTTTTCAGCAATCCGCTGATAGGTCTCGTCAAACGCCTTGTCGAAATCCTCGCCGTGCCATTTGGCCCAGCGCTTGCGCATCGGCGCTTCCGAGCGCCTGAACTTGTGTTTCCAGTAGGGATAGAAGGCCGATGGCACGATTGCGGCATCGTGGGTCCAGTGCTCGAACAGCGCCCTGTCCTCTTCCAGCAACTGTTTCAGATGCTCCTTGCGGAATGTCTGGTTGCGGGAAAACAGGATCTGATTGTGCGCCCGCTCGACAGTGGAAATGCTGTCGATCTGGACAAAGCCGAGATCGTGGATCAGCTGCAACAGGTCCGGCTTGTCCATAGCCCGCGACGGCGATGCCGACAGCCCCTGCTTGGCCAGAAAGATCCGACGCGCTGTCTTGTTGCAAACGGGAATCACCATGGCTGGAGCCTACACGTGTTCGCCGTTTGTTGAAGCAGCGCGATGGAAGTTGGATGGCACTGCTGACAGAAACGTGATTCGTGCCGGCATTGGCTTCGTGGCGCGCGCAGCTGTAGACATATCAACATGGCTTTCTCGATTATTCCGCTCAGGTCTTTGTGGATCAACTGGCGCTCGCCGCCCACCCGAAATGGCAAGCGGGGATCGTGTCCCCCTGCCCTGGCAGCGATGCTTGCTGTCCCTGCGCTCGTCTCAGCCAGTCTCGTGACAACTGCACATGGCCAGACGGTTCATCAGGTCGAGACCGCGGCGCCGGTGGAGAGGATCAGTGCAACTGTAAACGGCGCGTACGTTTTAGCCGGGGGTGAGGTTTTCGCTGTTGCTGCCTGCGGTGCAGAAACCGGTCTTTGCCTTGAGGCTTCCGCCGTCTCTCCAGAGCCTGACGCCGCACCGGTAGAGGCGCTACCTGATGGCCGGATTGCCACGGCCATCAGTGGCGACATCCGGCAGGCCTGGTTTGCCCGGCCAACGCGACGCTATGCCCACGGCGTGCTTGGCGATGCCGTCGAAGCCGGATCGCTGGTCGCTGTCACGGTTTCGGGCAGTCGCGTGGAAGCCGTCTTGCCGGACGACCAGGTGTTCGAGGACATCACGCCGCGGATTGCTGATCTGGACGCTGACGGCACCAACGAGGTGATCGCCATTCGCTCTTCCGTCAGTGGCGGCGCGGGGGTGGCGATTTACGGGCTTGTCAACGGCGCGCTGAAGCTGCGTGACGCAGGAACCGAGAACGGCCGGGCCAACCGCTGGCTCAACATTGCAGGTCTGGTTCCGCACCCTGATGGTGGCCTGACGCTCTACGGCATCCGCACACCGCATATCGGCGGCAAGCTGTTTTCGCTGGATTTCCGCAACCACACGGTGTCCGAGCGCAACGATATCGCGACCGATCTGTCCAACCACATCATCGGCTCGCGCGAGCTCGGCATGTCAGCGGTTGGCGCATTCGGTGGGCGGGTCGAACTTATCGTGCCGTCGCAAGACCGCAGGCGATTGCGGTTTCCACTCACAGACCGCGCTGATGTCCGATTGCCCGGCGCCATCACCAAGGCCATTGCGCTGGTGAATGGACGGGTGATCACAGCGACGGAAGATGGAACACTAATTGTTGTGTCTCCGTAGCCATCCCGGCGGCTCACCTCTGGCATCTGACGGCGTTCATCGCTAGATACGATGTATGACCACTTTTTATTACTCCAATCCCATCTGCCTTGAACACCTGGTTCCTGCCGGCCATCCCGAGCGGCCAGACCGGATGAAAGCCCTCGAGGCCGTGTTTGAACACGAGCACTTCAACACGCTTGTGCGGCATGTCGCGCCGGAGGCTGCAGCGGAGGCCGTGTTGCTGGCGCATCCCGAGAGCTATCTCGAGAAGATCCGCAGGGCCATTCCCGAGTCCGGCTTTTCCAAGATCGATTCCGACACCACCGCCAGCCCGCGCTCGATGGAATCTGCGCTGATTTCCGTCGGTGGAGCGATGGCCGCGGTTGATGCTGTATTCAAGCAGGAGGCCGACAACGCGTTTGTCGCAACCCGCCCTCCCGGCCATCATGCCGAGAAAAACACATCGATGGGCTTTTGCCTGTTCAACCAGGCGGCAATCGCAGCTCGGCACGCGCAAAAAATGTACGGCGCCGAGCGGGTGGCAATCGTCGACTGGGACGTTCACCACGGCAACGGCACCCAGGACATCTTTTACGATGATCCCAGTGTGGTCTACTGCTCCACCCACCAGATGCCGCTCTACCCCGGCACCGGCGCGCTGCGCGAGACCGGCAAGGGCAACATCTTCAATGCGCCGCTTACGACCAATGACGGCAGCGATCATTTCCGCGAGGCGTTCAAGAGCCGCATCCTGCCGGCTCTGGAAGAGGCACGCCCGGACCTGATCATCATTTCCGCCGGATTTGACGCACACCACCGTGATCCGCTGGCCGAGATCAATCTTGTGGCAGATGATTTCGACTGGGCGACGGGCAAGGTCATGGACATTGCCGGACGCCAGTGCGGCAACCGGGTCGTCAGCCTGCTGGAAGGCGGCTATGATCTGGTGGGCTTGGCCGAATCGGCGGCTGCCCATGTGATCAGACTGCAAGAGGGTTGAACAGATGAGCGAAGCCAATGACATTTCCGCGATGAGTTTTGAGGCGGCGGTGGCTCAGCTTGAAAGCATTGTCGAGCAGCTCGAACGCGGCGATGTGCCTCTGGACAAGTCGATCGAGATCTATGAACGCGGCGAAGCGCTGAAAGCGCATTGCGAAAAACTGCTTTCGGCAGCCGAGAAACGGATCGAGAAGATTCGTCTTGACCGCCAGGGCCAACCGGCCGGCACGGAGCCGCTCGACGCCGAATAAACCGTATACTCCAGGAGGTTGGCATGAGCTTTTTCCCCGGAGGCGATCCACACCCCGGAGACGCGCCGTCCTGTGACGCGATCGAACATCTGATCATCCCCTCCTCGCGCGATATCGGCGGTTTCCCTGTCAAGCGGGCGTTGCCGACGGCGCGCAGGCGCATGGTCGGGCCGTTCATCTTCTTTGATCGCATGGGACCGACGATCTTGCGGGCCGCCACTGCGATGGACGTGCTGCCGCATCCGCATATCGGACTTTCCACCGTCACCTATCTGTTCGACGGCGCAATCCGTCACCGTGACAGCCTGGGCACCGAGATGGTGATCAAGCCAGGCGACGTGAACCTGATGACCGCCGGCCGCGGCATCGTTCACTCGGAGCGCTCTCCCGATGAGATGCGCGGCAGTGACATGCCGATATCGGGACTGCAGACTTGGCTGGCGCTGCCAGATCATCTGGAGGAAACAGACCCGGTGTTTTCCCACACCGCCACCACCGCCCTGCCCGAGATTGCCGACAAGGGAATTCATGCCCGCATCGTGATGGGCGGCTTTGGCGGGCTGATGTCTCCAGTGCCGCAGCACGTGGGCACGCTCTATGTCGATCTGGCGTTGTCGCCATCGGCATCGGCCCCGTTCGACGCCGACTGGGAAGAGCGCGCGCTCTATCTGCTGGAGGGCGAAATCGAAATTGCTGGAGACCGGTTCGGTCCGGATCAGCTTCTGGTTTTCCGTCCCGGAGATGCCATCACCGTGACCGCCGGACCGGCGGGTGCACGGATGATGCTGTTTGGCGGCGACAGCATCCCGACCAAACGCCACATCTGGTGGAACTTCGTCTCCTCATCGAAGGAACGGATCGAACAGGCCAAGGCGGAATGGCGCTCTGGCCGTTTCGACATCGTGCCCGGCGACGCGGAAGAGTTCGTGCCGTTGCCGGAGAAGTGAACACGAAAGGGAATGGCGTGGAGCTGGAGCAAATACATTGCCCATGAGATTTGCGCTCGCCATTGCTATTACGGTTTTCGGTTCTGCTCTTATTGTTGGCTATGAAGTTCTGCGCCCTGCGCAAATCATCAATCGCGATGCGTTGCTTGCCATCCCCGCCGGCGGAGCCAGGCCCGTCTCTGAACTTGCGAAAGCTGACTTCAGCCGCGTTTGCATTCTGCAGCCCTACCAGAACAGGGTGCAGGCAGAAAATGGCGAGCTGGATCTGTCCCGAGCGAATGCCCATCTCTCAGCCATCGAATACGCAGGCGACGAGGTGCACTGGGCTCTGATATTCATAGCGGATGCGGCAATCGAGCTGGTTGTGTTCAACAGGTCCTCAAAACTCGATCTGATGGCAGTTCGGCAGCTGCAATCGACAGATGCAGCCGCATTGCTTCCTGTCGGGTTCGTGCCGATGAACTGCGCAGCCGGGAACCGTGCCGCGTTAAGCAAGATCGGGTTTGGCGAGCGGACTTATGTTGTTTTGGGCGAAGCCTCCTAGGAACTCTGCATTTGCACCATGAGTGCAGGCAACTCTGCCGCTGCCGGACAAATGAGTACGCGAGGGAGAGTGGCATGAGCGCGCAGACACGCACCGCTGCTTCGGCACGGGTTTACAGGCGCAGTCTTCCGCGTTACCTCCAAGCGACAGAGAGGTTGACTACGTGACCCAGACCCCAAACACACCGTTGCTCGACACGGTTCATTATCCCGCCGACCTGAAAAACATCGACGACAAGCTGTTGCCTGAGCTTGCGACCGAGTTGCGGGCCGAGATGATTGATGCCGTGTCGCGGACCGGCGGGCATCTTGGCGCTGGTCTCGGCGTGGTTGAATTGACGATCGCCATCCACAAGGTGTTCGACACGCCGCATGACCGGGTGATCTTCGATGTCGGGCACCAGTGCTATCCGCACAAGATCCTGACCGGTCGCCGCGACCGGATCCGCACGCTCAGACAGGAAGACGGGCTGTCGGGTTTTACCAAGCGCGCCGAGAGTGAATATGACGATTTTGGCGCCGGGCATTCGTCAACCTCGATCTCTGCAGGTCTCGGCATGGCGGTCGCCAGCCAGCTGCAGGACACGCCGCGCCACGTGATCTCGGTGATCGGCGATGGTGCCATGTCGGCAGGCATGGCGTTTGAAGCGCTCAACAATGCCGGCGCTCTGGACGCGCGGCTGATCGTCATCCTCAACGACAACGACATGTCGATCGCACCGCCGACAGGTGCCATGAGCGCCTATCTGGCACGAATGGCGTCAGGCCGGACCTATATGGGTTTCCGCGAATTCGGCAAAAAACTGACAGCTTATCTGGGCAAGAATATCGACCGGGCGATCACCCGCGCCGTCGAGCATGCACGTGGGTACGTCACCGGCGGCACCATGTTCGAAGAGCTCGGGTTCTATCACATCGGCCCGATCGACGGACACAATCTCGAGCACCTGCTGCCGGTGTTGCGCAATGTGCGCGACAATGGCGACGGGCCGGTGCTCATTCATGTGGTGACACAGAAAGGCAAAGGCTACGCGCCGGCTGAAGCAGCGTCGGACAAGTATCACGGTGTGTCGAAGTTCGATGTCGTCACCGGGACCCAGGCCAAGGCCAAGCCGAACGCGCCGAGCTACACGGCGGTTTTTGGCGAAACGCTGGCACAAGAGGCCAGCCTCGACGACAAGATCGTGGCGATCACTGCTGCCATGCCAGGCGGCACCGGGGTCGACAAGTTTGCCAAGGTGCACCCGACCCGCACATTCGATGTCGGCATTGCCGAACAGCATGCCGTAACCTTTGCCGCAGGCATGGCGACCGAGGGCATGAAGCCTTTTTGCACCATCTATTCAACCTTCCTGCAGCGCGGTTATGACCAGGTGGTCCACGATGTGGCGATCCAGAAACTTCCCGTCAGGTTTCCGATCGACAGGGCCGGATTTGTCGGCGCGGACGGCGCCACCCATGCGGGTTCCTTCGACACCACCTACCTCGCCTGCCTGCCCGGTTTCGTGGTGATGGCCGCCGCTGACGAGGCCGAGCTCAAGCACATGGTGCGCACGGCGGTGGCTTATGACGAAGGCCCGATCTCGTTTCGCTATCCGCGCGGCGAAGGTGTCGGCGTGGAGATGCCCGAACGCGGACAGATCCTCGAAATCGGCAAGGGCCGGATCGTGCGCGAAGGCTCCAAGGTGGCACTGCTGTCGTTTGGCACGCGACTGGCCGAATGCCAGGTGGCGGCGGAAGACCTCAATGCAGCCGGACTGTCGACCACGGTGGCGGATGCGCGCTTTGCCAAGCCACTTGATCATGATCTGATCCGCCAGCTGGCACGGCATCACGAAGTTCTGGTCACCATCGAGGAAGGCTCGGTGGGTGGATTTGGCAGCCATGTGCTGCAGTTTCTGGCCAATGAAGGGCTGCTAGACGGCGGCCTGCGGGTGCGCTCGCTGGTGATGCCCGACATCTTTATGGACCATGCCTCGCCGGATGCGATGTATGCCCGCGCCGGGCTTGACCGCAAGGGCATCGTCGACACGGTTTTCAAGGCGTTGAACGCCGAGAACCGCTCAGGCGCACAGGTTACCGTTCTGAAACCATAGTCGTTTGCGGCTTCCTAACCACGTCCCTTGGGCGTTCTGAAAGGTCCCTCTGTTAGTCTTTTCGAATGGACACCAGGGGACTTCGGGACGTTTTGACAAGGGCGATGAACGAGACGGAATTTCATTATCGACGCAGCTTTGCGAAGGCTTTGCTTTTGGTTCTCGGACTGACCTTGCCTGGTCTGGTCGCGCCTGGCCTTGCCGACACGACTCCGACCTATGACAAGCGCATCGAGGAAGCGGCGATCCGGATGCTGATCCCCAAGCTCGGCGACATGCGTGGATCACTGGGGCTCAAGTCCGATGAATATCTGCGACCGCTGGCCAACCGGCGGGTGATTGAAAACAAGGCGTCAAGAGCGCCCGCAGCAGGCTCGCGTGAGCGCAGCAAAGGCAGTTTCCTGTTTTTCTGACCCGTGATCTGCAGACGACAGCGCCACATAAAGCGCTTGCCCTCGCGCGGCTTCCGGGCCAAGACGGCTTTCATGGCAGACCCATCTCCGCACACCTCTTCCCAGACCGGGCCCGAACGGGACCGGCTTGACCAGATCCTGGTCCGGCTCGGCTGTTACGAAAGCCGTTCGCGGGCCCGTGACGCGATTTCGCGTGGCGCGGTGCTGGTGGATGGCAAACAGGTCACCAAGCCCGGCGCGCTGGTGAGCGAGATTGCCGTGATCAGCCTGTCGGACCCTGCGCGGGACTATGTCTCGCGGGCGGCGCTGAAACTCAAAGCCGGACTTGATAAATTCGGCTATGCCCCCGTCAACCGGGTGGCGCTCGATATCGGCGCCTCGACCGGAGGCTTCACCCAGGTGCTGCTTGAACGCGGGGCAGCCCATGTGCTGGCAGTCGATGTCGGCCATGATCAATTGCATGCAAGCCTTGCCGGTGATGCCCGCGTGAGCAACCTCGAAAGCCTCAACGCGCGCGAGCTGAGCCGGGTTCACTTGGGCGGGCGCGGAATTGGCGCGGTGGTTTCGGATGTGAGTTTCATCTCGCTGAAACTGGCGCTGCCGCCGGCTCTTGATCTGGCCGCCTCCGGTGCTTTCGCGGTGCTGTTGGTCAAGCCGCAATTCGAGGCGGGACGGCAGGCGATTGGCAAAGGCGGGCTTCTGAAAGACCCTGCGCAAGGGCCGGTGATTGCCGAGGATCTGGCTGCATGGCTGGGCCAGCAGCCCGGTTGGAGCGCTGTCGGGCCGGTCGCCTCGCCGATTGAAGGCAGCGACGGCAACCACGAATTTCTCATCGGAGGCGTCAAATCATGAGCGCTCAGAAACTCGAAATTTCCAGGCTTGGCGGACAGGGCGACGGCATTGCCGAAACGCCCGCCGGCCAGATCTTTGTGCCGTTCACCGTGCCAGGCGATGTCATCAACGCGGGCGTCGACAAGTCACGCGGAACGCTTGTGGCAGTTCTGGAACCGTCGCCCGAGCGGGTGACACCACCCTGTCCGCATTTCGGTCCTGACGATGATGAGGCCGGATGCGGCGGCTGCGCGCTGCAGCATGTGGCCGACGGCATCTATCAGGACTGGAAGCGGGGGCTGGTGGTCACAGCCCTTGAAGCACGCGGCATCAGCATCGACGTTGCCCCACTGGTCAGCTGCGACCCGCACGCGCGGCGGCGGGTGGTGTTTGCCGCCCGGCGCACCGACAAGGGCGCGATCCTCGGTTTCAACCGGGCGCAGAGCCATCACATCGTCGCCATCGAGACCTGCGTGGTCGCCACCAAACGGATCAACCAGGGTCTGCCGGCGATCCGACGGCTTGCAACGGCGGTGGCTGTCGGCAAGGAGGCGTTCCGGCTTTCGGTGCTCGACGCCGTGCCCGGACTCGACATCGCCGTGGATGCGCCGTTCAAGCTGAAAGAGCAGGACCGGCTTAGAATCATCACGGCCGTACGCGCCGAACCGCTTGCCGCCCGGCTGACCTTCAACGGCGAGATCCTGATCGAGAAACAGCCGCCGGAACTCGATTTCGGATCGGTGATCGTCAACCCGCCGCCGGGCGGTTTCGTGCAGGCGAGCAATCAGGCCGAGACCGTGATGGGCGAGCTTGTCACCGGGCATCTGAAAAAGGCGAAACGGGTGCTGGACCTGTTTTCCGGCTCCGGCACCTTCGCGCTCAGGCTTGCGCAGCAAAGCCATGTGCATGCGGTGGAGGCCGACGCGGCGTCGCTTGCGGCGCTGGACAAGGCGGCGCGGCGGACGCAGGGGCTGAAGCCGGTGAGCGTGGAAAAGCGCGACCTGTTCCGCCGCCCGCTGATGCTCGCCGAGCTGAAAACCTATCAGGGGCTGGTGTTCGACCCGCCGCGCGCGGGCGCCGAAGTTCAGGTGGCCGACATTGCCCGCTCGACGGTCAAGCACATCGCCGCCGTTTCCTGCAACCCGGTGACGCTTGCGCGCGATCTCGAGATCCTGATCAAGGGCGGCTACAAGCTCAGTTCGGTAACCCCGATCGACCAGTTCCTGTGGTCAAGTCATGTCGAAGTGGTGGCATTGCTGGAACGGCCAAAGCGGTAGGGGGCTCTCGTGGCTATGCCGGCCCCCTCACCAACAAAATCTGCGACTTAGCTGCGCTAAGATCGCGATTTTATATCCTCTCCCGCGAGGGGAGAGGCAGAATCGCGGTATTCGCGTCTCTCTCTCCTCGCCCCTTGTGGGAGAGGAAGCAACTTCAGCGTCTTGGCTTCAGCCAAGTGCTAGAAATTGCAGGTGAGGGGGAGCGCCCTGCCCCGCCACCGCCCATACCAAAACCCCACGCGCGAAAATTCCGCCGGCGGTCTGGGATCAGTTGTCTTGTCCGGATCAGGTCCGGACTCGTGGGGCGCGGGCGATTGGCCCGTGGTGGTGGAAGAAGTGGATTGGCGCGATCACCCGCGCCCCACCGGTGAGAGGCAGATGCGCCTTCCGGGCGCAACTGGGCCTCCTTCCTGGCGAAAGGTTGACGCAGTCCCGGGCGGTGTCGTCTCGTTCGGCTGAACCGCCAACCGAACCCGCCCTTGCCCGATCTGCTCCCGGCCTCAATACCGTCCAGCCATGGTCGGGCCTTGTCAGGACCGGCGTCTTGACGACGCCGCCGGTGCCGGCGCGGACCAGCAGTCTCCGGTTCCGGCAAATTCTTGCCGGGGTCTCCGCAATCGCCGAGCTTCTGGCGCCCAGGTACGGTGCCCGTGCGCCAAAACTCACCGCCCTCCGCCGGCCAAAACTCCGTAAGCTCCGGCCATCCGTTCGGGACGGAAGGTGGGACCAGTGTCGCACGGTGCTGAAAGGGTGGGGAAAAAGTTGGGGGAATTTTTTGCGGGATGGTGGGTGTGACGCAGCGGAAAGAACTTCGGGGACACTTGTTCACTTCAGCCGGAACTTGTTGCGGGGTGCCAGCAGAAACCTTGTGGCTCAGGAACCGGGTTTCTTGGCCATCCCGCCATCAGGCGCGCCGTACTCGGCGATAAACCGCTCGAAAGCTCCATCCAGCTTTTCCGGGTCGGCGTAAGTGTCGAGTTGCTCCAGCAGAACGACCAGCAGGTAGTTGTTCGACAGCTTCCAGCGCTCATTGAGTTCACGCAGCTGCTCATAGGCGGCGTCCGTGAGGTTCATTTGACGGCGCACCGGCAGTGGCAGGCGTTTGGGTTGGGCTGTATCTGGTTTGGCGGGCATCGCGGGCTCCGATTTCGGCTTCCTCGACTATGGCAAGCAGGTTCGTGCAGGGCAAGCGGGGGTGCAACCGGGAAGATCAGGTATGCTTGGCAACCCTTCGGGGTTCGTCATCCTCGCCCTTGAGCAAGACAAGCGTAGCGACGTCGATGACCGCGAGGAACCGCACCGTGAAGCCGCGGCCTTCATTGCGCCTGGAAAGATCGCGGAATGGATCCTCGGCTCGGAGGCCGAGGATGACGAAATGAGGGGGGCGGATGACGAAGTGCGTGGGCCCAGGATCGTGGAAACAGAGTGGCGGGGAGGCCGAGGGATGGGCTGCAAGGGCGGCTATGCAGGCGACAGCGGTCCCCTCTCCCGTCACCCCGGACTTGATCCGGGGTCCAGCTACCGCGCGTCGGCGCGGTGAGAGACTGTATCTTGTCGCAGACCAAGGAGTCTTCCGGCTCGCGGACGCTCGCCTGCTGGATGCCGGACCGGTGTCCGGCATGACGGAAGGGGTTGGGGCGGCTTTCCGTCACGCACTCAAACGAAAAAGGCGGCGCACCCGGTGCGCCGCCTTCAACTGTCGTCAAACGTGAACCTTATTCACCGGCTTTGAGCACTTCGTAGCGCAGGCCCTTGGCGGTTCGGTTCTGGAAGCCGTGCCAGTGGGTGTGTTCGGGCTTGTTGGTGCCGTCATCTTCCTTGGCCCAGACGCCGTCATTGGAGTTGGGGACCAGGTCGAGATAGGCAGCCTTGGACTCGTCGCCCTTGAGGTGCTGGTCGAGCCAGGCGGTGACGAAGTGTTGCGAGATGTTGTTCATCCGCACCGTGTCCCAGACCGCGTCGTTGTAGTGTTCGGCGAGATTGAAACCGAGTTCCTCGTCGACGGTGTCGGCCTCGGCCGGTGCGGGCATCGGGGCACCGGCATTGTGGTTGGCGTTGTCGAAGGTCAGAAGTGCCCGGTCAACGCCGGTGGCGCCCTGCCAGATGGCGCGGACGCCCTTCTCGTAGCCCGAGACATCATCGACCGAACCGGCGATGAACAGAGCCGGCTTTTCGACGCCCTTGAGGGTTTCCTCATCCCAGAAGTTGAGAACCTTGCCCCAGGGGCCGAAGGCGACGATGGTCTTGATGCGCGGATCGGGCAGCGCGTTGTGGCTGTCGGAACCGCTCAGATGAACGCCGAGCGTGCCGTGCGGGCCGCCCCAGGTGTAATCAACAGCGCCTTGGGTGACGCCACCACCGGCGCTGATAACTGCGCCGTAGCCGCCCATGGAATAGCCGACGATGGCTGCGTTGTCGGCGTTGGAAAGACCATTGAGGAAGTTGCCGTCCTCACCAGCCAGACGCGCCAGTTCACCCAGCACGAATTTCTGGTCGATCGAACGGTTGACCAGGGTCGAGCCGAAGGCCGCCTTGGTGCGGTAGGTGGAATCGGTGTGATCGATGGAGGCCACGACATAGCCCTTCGACGCGAGGTTTTCAGCCAGGTGCGAGAGCAGGAAGCGGTTGCCGGGATAGCCATGCGAAATGATGACCAGCGGGAAGGCTTCGGTGGCAGCCAGCGGAGCCGCGTCGCGCATGGCCTGGCCAACCAGCGTGACCTCGGTCTTGCCGTCGCGCAGGAAGGCCTTGAGCTCGGTCGAGCCTTCGGCGGCAGCGTCTGCCGGATACCAGACTTCAACCGTCAGCGGACGGTCGTAGCGGGGCATTTCAGCAGGCTTTTCGGCTGCCGGGTCGATGGCAAGAATGTCGATCTGGTCCGGGTTGGTCATTTCCAGCGTGCGGACGCCGACCTTGTGCTCGCCATAGGCAGAGAGTTCTGGGGCATCATGGCGCTGGGTGTCGATGCGGTTTTCGGCAGGTGCTGCCGCGCCCTCGTGGCTGGCGGCAAGGGCGGAGCCGGTAAAAGCTGCGATGGTCATGGCCGAGGCTGCAATAAGTGGTGAAAATTTGAGCATGATAAACCTTTCATATGTACGTTCCCGAACCTGCTGTGATTGTATCACGAGCAGGCTCTCCTCACGATTGTGCGACGCTAACGCAGCGCGTCGCACGGCACCAGATCAAGACCGGGCAAAAATGGATCACTTCTTTCGCGCCATGAAAGCCTGGAACGCCGCAAGCGCCTCGGCACTCTTGAGCTGGTTGGAGAAATGTTCGGCTTCCTCACGCATGCGCGCCATGAGCGGAGCAGGATCAGGCTTGACCAGGCGGCGGGAAATGGCGAGCGCCTTGGGCGGTTTCTGTGCCAGATGTTCGGCTGCGGCGAAGACGGCCGGTTCCAACTCTGCCGCGCTGACCGTCCGGTAGATCAGGCCTGAATTTGCCGCATCCTCACCGGTGAACGGAATGCCTGCGGCCAGCAGTGCGAAGGCTTTCTGATGCCCCATGGCGAGCGGAGCCAGCAGGCTGGAGCCGGCTTCAGGCACCAAAGCCAGATCCGTGAACGGAGTATGGAAACGCGAATCCGGCGTCGCAAAGGTCATGTCGCAATGCATGTGAATGGTGGTTCCAATACCGATGGCGAGGCCATCGACGCCGGAGACGACCGGCTTTTCGACGCTGGCGAGGCAGCCGAGAAAATCAAACACCTCGGTGCCTTTCTCGCCGCCCATGGCAACGGCCATGAAATCCTGCATGTCGTTGCCGGAGGTGAAAACGCCGGGCGTGCCGAGCATGACATGCACACGCACGCTCTCATCGCGCTCGCCCTCGATCAGCGCCTTGGCCATGGCCGAATACATGGCGCGGGTGATAGCGTTTTTCTTCTCAGGCCGATTGAAGCGGATGACGTTGATCGCTCCGGTCTCGCCAGCGCGCTCGGTCAGAATGTGGTCAGTCATGGATGTTCCTCCGGAAATGGCGTCGGATGTGTTGGATCAGGCAAGTGCCGCAGAGGCGTTGGCCAGGCACCCAGCACCAGCGGTGGCGCTTGCGGCCAGCCCCTTGGTCTCGGGCGCCAGATTGGCGGCGGCAAAGCGCACCAGTGCCGCCCTGCCGGCAGCTTCGGGCGCATCCATGTCAGCCAGCGCGCCACGCGCCAGCATGGCCGTGGTCGCCGTCAGTCCGAACAGCCGCAGATAGGGCGTTGCCCCCGACAGCGCGTCGGTCTTGCGTCCCTCGGCCAGGGCCGACTGCATGTAGGCGGTGGTGGATTCGAGATCGGCGATGGCCTGATCGAGACGCTCGGCAACACCTTCAAAGGCGGGCGAGTTAGAGGCGCGGGCGGCCTCGGCATCGGCCTTGAAATCGGCGATGAAGGCCGCCACGGTGGCGCCTCCGGAGAGCGGCAGCTTGCGCATCACCAGATCGATCGCCTGAATGCCGTTGGTGCCCTCATAGATCGGCGCAATGCGGGCATCGCGCAGAAGGCGGGCAGCACCCGTCTCCTCGATGAAGCCCATCCCGCCATGGACCTGGACGCCAAGCGAGGCGACTTCGAGGCCGATATCGGTGGCAAACGCCTTGGCGATCGGAGTGATCAGGCCGGCCCGTTCGGACCAGGCCCTGGCCTCCTCGCCTTCGCTGACGCGAGCCATGTCGAGCGCCTCGGCGCAGGAATAGCAGATGGCGCGCGCGCCCTGGGTCAGCGCCTTCATGGTCATCAGCATGCGGGCAACATCGGGGTGTTCGATAATCGGGCTCATGCCCTCGCCCTTGTGGCCGGGCGCGCGACCCTGGGTGCGTTCCTTGGCATAGGCCAGCGCCTTCTGGTAGGCGGTTTCGGCAATCGCCACGCCCTGCATGCCAACCGCCAGACGCGCGTTGTTCATCATCGTGAACATGCAGGCCAGACCCTTGTTCTCCTCGCCGATCAGCCAGCCGATGGCGCCGGGTTGATCGCCAAATTTGCCGTCGCCGTAAATCATGGTGCAGGTGGGCGATGCATGGATGCCGAGCTTGTGCTCGAGACCAGAGCAGAAGGCATCGTTGCGCTCGCCGAGCGTACCATCATCACCGACAAAGAATTTGGGCACCAGGAACAGCGATATGCCGCGGGTACCGGCGGGCGCATCGGGCAGCCGCGCCAGCACGAGATGAACAATATTGTCGGTGAAATCATGCTCACCATAGGTGATGTAGATCTTCTGGCCAAAGATCCGGTAGGTGCCGTCGCCGACCGGTTCGGCGCGGGCCTTGAGCGCGTTGAGGTCGGAGCCTGCCTGCGGCTCGGTCAGGTTCATCGTGCCCATCCACTCGCCGGTGACGAGCTTTTCGAGATATTTGGCCTTGAGCTCATCGGAGGCATGCTTTTCCAGCGCCTCGACCGCGCCCATGGTCAGGGTCGGGCCGATGCCGAAAGCGAGTGATCCAGAGTTCCACATCTCGAGTGCTGCCACAGACAGCAGCATCGGAAGCCCCTGCCCGCCAAACTCTTCCGGTCCGGTCAGGCCGTTCCAGCCACCTTCGATCCAGTCCTGGTAGAGCTTTTTCCAACCCGGCGGCGTGGTGACCGCCCCGTCCTTGAGCACAGCGCCGTGCTTGTCGCCAATTTCGTTGAGGGGGGCAATTTCATCGGATGAGAAGCGCCCGGCCTCGGCAAGGATGGCATCGACCAGATCTTCACCCAGATCTCCGAAACGGCCTGTTTCCAGAGCTGTTCGCAATCCTGCGACTGATTTGAGGGTGTGAGCGATTTCGTCTACCGGCGCACGGTACATGTGATTTCCTCCCTGCTGTCCGCCTCTGCTGCAAGGCGGATCCGAACCAGGCTCATGGCTATGTGGTTTTTACGTAAACGTCAATTTCCGACGTGCACCTTAACCGTCATTTTCGGAGAATCACATATGCGAGGAATTTGAGAAATCAATGCACACGGCTGCGCCGGCGCAAGACCTTTCGCGCCGCCAGATCAACAACTGCCGCGGCACCCATACTGATAGATCAGGGCTGATAGATCAGGACTGATAGATCAGGGCTGATAGATCATCCAGCCGGTCTTCGCACCATCATGCTCGGTGTTGGAGTAGAACGTCACACGGTTGCCGCCTTCCCTGGATGATGTCTCCATGGCCTTTTCTCCGTAGCCCATGAGCTGGCCGGCGCCATCAGCGACCGTGGACATGGCAACACCAACCGACAAGGTGGCCTTGCCGGCACTGACGCCGGTCTTGGGATTGATTATGGGCTTGCTTGCCGCAGCAATGCGAAGCCTGTCCACAGCGCGCATGATTTCCGCCTCGTCAGAGGAGCTGATCAGGAAGGCAAAGCGATTGCCGTCCAGGCGGGCCACGACATCGCCGTCTTCAACGACTGACTGGAAAAGCTGACCGACATGGCGGTTGGCATTGTCCAGGCTTGCCTTGTCGTCCGGGTCTCCAAAGCGCTTGAAATCGTCGATCTCTGCAAATGCGAGGCCGCACATCGTCGGCAATTCCGGATTGGCGTAGATCCTGGCGGCGGCCTTGTTGAAGGAGCGGCGATTGGCAAGACCGGTGAGCGGGTCGACAAATTTCATCCGCTCGAAGTCCTCGATGTCAGCCTTGACCCGGTCGAGCTGGATGGAATGTTCGGTCGCCACCGCCACCATGGCCTCACTCTTGGAGGCCTGCTTCTCGGTTGCTTCACTGAGCTGCTGAAGCGACCTGTTCAGGGTTTCCTGATCAAGTTCGCCGTCCGAAGCAAATGTCCGTGACGCCTCATCGATGATCTTGCCGTAATCGGTAAGAGAGGATTTCTCTTCTTCCAGCAAAGACATGAATGTGGTCATGTGCGTGCGCATGCGTTCACTGGTCTTGGCGACATGGGTCTCTTCGTGATGATGCGGCAGGTATTTCTTGCCCAGTTCATCGAGTGCACGCTGAGACTTGGATTTCCCGATTGCCACGAATTCACGGGTCAGTTCCGGATTGGCGCCGGAGTAGGCTTCATAAACAAGCTCGTAATTGCGCGGCAATCCATCGATACCCATCTGGTACATCGCGGTGGCAACACGAAGTCCGATTGATGTCGCTGCCGAGTACTGTTTGTTCATCAAAGCCACTCATATTAATTTTCGCATATTATTCTTGTGCCCTACAAAACTTAGGGGCTGCCTAAGCGCAAAGCTTCAATTTGATCTTTCTGATGTTTTTTAGCGAAACCGAAAACACGCCTGTAGATTGCGTACCGTCAGGGTCGCTGGTAGAGCGTGCGATGAAACTGGACACGTCATGACGCGCATTCTCCCCCTATCCGACCCGGGCACACTTGACGCCGCTCTCGAGGTGCTGCGACGCGGCGACCCCGTCGCACTGCCGACTGAAACGGTCTACGGGCTGGCCGCTGACGCGACCAATCCCAAAGCGATCACGTCGATTTATGAAACCAAGGGGCGGCCGCGGTTCAATCCGCTGATTTCGCATGTCGCCGACATCGAGATGGCCAAGACGCAGGTTCTGTTCTCGCCGCTTGCCGAGCAGCTTGCCGCAGCATTCTGGCCTGGTCCGCTGACACTCGTCTTGCCACTGAATGAGACCAGCAAGATTCACCCACTGGCGACAGCGGGGCTTGCCACCGCAGCTGTGCGCATGCCCGAAGGATTTGCACGCCAGCTGATTGCCGGTTTTGGCAAACCGCTGGCAGCGCCCAGCGCCAATCGCTCGGGCCGTATCAGCCCCACCACCGCACAGCACGTGGCCGACGATCTGGGCGACCGGATTGACCTGATCGTCGATGGCGGACCCTGCCGGGTGGGACTGGAATCAACCATCCTGGCGGTCGACGGCACGCAAATGCAGTTGCTCAGGCCGGGCGGCATTCCGGTGGAAATGATCGAAGACGCAACCGGCAGGACTGTCGAACGCAGCCCTGTGCAGTCGCAGGACGATGGCATCATCGCGCCCGGCATGCTGGCTTCGCATTATGCACCGGACGCCGGAGTGCGGTTACATGCGACCGATGTCAGCCGTGGCGAGGCAGTCATCCGGTTCGGTGGACAGCGGCTGAGGGGCGAGGAGAACGCCATAGCCGTTCTGGACCTCTCCCCGGCTGGCGATCTGCGCCAAGCCGCGGCAAACCTGTTTGACATGCTCAAGCAGGCGGATGCGACAGGTGCAACCAGCATTGCCGTTGCTCCCATCCCCGATCACGGACTGGGTGAGGCCATCAATGATCGCCTTAGGCGGGCAGCAGCGCCCAGGCCCTAATGCATGTCGCGTTCGAATAGATTCATTTGAACGATAACGCACATGCATCATTTGAAAGTGTTAGAGCGACCTTTGCGCATCCCATTGGATGCGCGGCGCTGTAGCGCCCCTGCTCCTACTTCAGCCTAAGCTCCCTGTCATGAGCGGCCGCATCAGCCGGTGAGCAGCGGTGTGTTGACGATTTTCTTAAACAGAGTCGTCATGGCCTCGCTGATGCCTTCCGACGGGCTCACCTCGAAATACAGCCCAGGAGAAGCGCAGGCCTGCATCCGATCGGGGATTTCAGCTTGAAAAGGCGCGATCCAGTTGTTGTACCAGTTGTTGGTCGGGAGCGGCAGATAGGTGGTGTAGAGCACCGCAATCCGGTAGCCCTTGCTCTTGAGTTTGTCGCAGTACTCGATATCGATGGGTTCCTGACAGCGGCCACCGGTGAGTTTCTTTGTGCAGGTTGCAGGCTTGTAGCTGTCACCAACACCATCAGAGACAAAAAACAGGATCTTTTCCGGCGACGAAGCGGTCAGGCCGGAGCCTGCGGCGCCCATTTTCTCGGCGATCTGGGTCAGCGCGCGGTCAAAATCGGTTTGCTGATCATTGTCATATCCCTGCTTGGGAATAGACATCAGTTCGACCGTGGCAGCCTTGCTCTTGGCCTTGGAAAGGTCCGCCGTCGGCGCGATGACCTCCAATAGCTTGGTGTCCTCGGCTTTCTCCCCGAACGTGTAGACGCCCATACGATACTGATTGGAGCTCTTGCGAGAGTCCTTGGCCGTGTCCATCAACGCTGCGGCTGCCTGCGCTACCACATTGATGCGTGTGGTGACGCCCAATGCTTTGGCAAGATTGTAGTAGCTGCCCATGTCTTCGACACCATTTTTGACAATGTGGCAGGCAAAGGCGCAATCATCCGGGGTGTTGGCGACCATCTTGGCCACATCGACCGGCGTGGCGCCAACGCCCATCGACGGCGTATTGTCGAGCAAGAGGAAGAAATCGCGATAGACGTCGGTCTGGTATTCGACGATGGCCTGCCCGGCAACACTGATCAGGTCCTTGCCAAGGATCCTGGACAGGGTGGTCGCAACCGTGGCCCGGTAGTCCACGACCGAATAAAGCCTGCCATCTTTCTTGACGACTTTCGCAACAATCTGGTCAAGCTTGAAATCTGTATCGCTTTCGAGCTGGGCCTGGAAGAAGGTCACTGCATCGCTGGCGCCAACGGCGACTTCCCCGTCTCCCGACATGGCAAAAGCCTGCTTGACGCCAGCGGAACTCTCCGCCACTGCCGCCAGCGCGGCCGCATCCGCAGCACCTTGGATCTTGGTTTTGATGGAAATAGCGTTGCTGTAATCAAGCGCCAGTCCCGCTGCGCCAATCACCGGCACGAGAAGAATAGCTAGAAGAATTCCGAAATTTCCGGACCTGTCCGTCAGATAACGCCACATCATCACACCCCCAATTCCCGTTGATAGTGACGCAAACAGACTAAGGAACGTTGAATCCGGAGAAACAAATTTGAACATGCGATAATCCGCACTTCCAGCCTGAGGTTGCAAAACAAAGTCCTTCAGTCGAGTTGTTTCAGCTTCGAACTGCTTGCCCGAACAGCTTTGGCTGTCAGACAATGCTTCGAGCCGACTTCCGGATGATCCTGCTGCCGACAGACACCAAACATCCTTACGGGCCTGATCCAGAAGTGAAAAACGCAGCCTGACGCTCGACTTGGCGGTCGGGCGACGATAAATGCTTGAGCATGACCATACCTTTGACAGACCCCGCACTTATTGAACGTTTTGCAGCCATTACCGGCGAACCAAATGCATTGACCGCGGTGTCGGACATCGCACCGCATCTCATCGAGATGCGGGGACTCTACAAGGGCGAAAGCCCCCTGGTGCTGCGACCGGCAGACACCGAGCAAGTCTCTGCCATCCTGCGGCTCGCGCACGAAACCAACACCGCGATCGTACCGCAGGGCGGCAATACCGGGCTCGTGGGCGCGCAGTCTCCGCGCCCCGGCAAGGGCGAAGTGGTGTTGTCGCTGTCACGGCTCAACAAGATCCGCTCGCTCGACACGGTCGGTCAGACCATGGTGGCTGAAGCGGGGGTTATCCTTGAGAAAGCTCAGCAGGCCGCGGGAGAAGCGGGTCTGATGTTTCCGCTCTCGCTCGGGTCGGAAGGTTCCTGCCAGATCGGCGGCAATCTGTCATCCAACGCCGGAGGCACAGCCGTGCTTGCCTATGGCAATATGCGCCAGCTGTGCCTGGGCATCGAAGCCGTGCTTCCTGATGGTGAGATCTGGCATGGTTTGCGGGCGCTGAAGAAAGACAATACCGGCTATGATCTGCGCGATCTTTTCATCGGCGCGGAAGGCACGCTGGGGATCATCACCGCAGCGGTGCTGAAACTGTTTCCCCCACCGCGCGGGCACGAGACCATCTATGCCGGCGTCGACAGTCCGGAAACGGCGCTGGAACTGTTCCGGCTGGCGCAGGATTTTTGCGGCCCGTCGCTGACCGGGTTCGAGCTGATGCCGCGCATCGGCATCGAGTTCACCACGCGCCATATAGAAGGCGTACGCGATCCGCTGACTGAGCCGCATCCATGGTACGTGCTGATCGACATCACCTCAGGCCAGTCGCAGGACGCCGCACGTGACATGCTGGAAGGACTGTTCATCGCAGCTGATGAAAAGGGCCTGATCCGCGACGCGGCAGCCGCCGAGACCGAAGCCCAACGGCAGTCCTTCTGGACCCTGAGAGAATCCATGTCCTGGGCGCAGAAACCTGAAGGCGGCTCGATCAAGCATGACGTTTCGGTGCCGGTAGCGCTGGTGCCGGAATTTCTTGCGAAAGCTGATCGGGCAGTGCTCAAAGCCATGCCGGATGCGCGGATCGTCGCCTTCGGGCACATGGGGGACGGCAACATCCACTACAACATCTCGCAGGCGCCAGGCGCGGACACGGAAAGCTTTCTGGCGCGCTGGAAAGAAATGAACGAGATCGTTCATGCGATTGTCCTGAAATTGAACGGATCGATTTCGGCAGAGCACGGCATCGGACAACTCAAGCGAGATGAACTGGCCGCCATCCGCTCCCCTGTCGAAATGGCGATGATGCACCGGATCAAGGATGCTTTTGACCCCAAGGGCATCATGAATCCGGGCAAGGTGATAGCCTCCCGGTAACCTTTCCAAAATGCAAATGGGACGGTGGTCTTTCGCTAACCATTTCCAAAACATAGGTTTTCTTAACCCAACTCCTTAAGCCGACTGGAACGGCTGTGGGTCATTCTGCTTCCTGTGAGAGGGCGAAAAGCCCCGGATGAGAAGACCGGATAACCGGCTCTCAAGAGTTACAGAGGCGATTAACATGACCAATACCGTATTGAAGCCCGAATGGGCCGGTTTCGAATTACGGCTCGACCCAGGCAGCTTTCCGCAGCGCGCATCCTACTCCGTGGGCGAGAAGCAGGAAGAAGTCTCCGTCACGCTCGACGGGCGTGGCGCTGTACTCAAGAAGGTCCTTTCGAAATCGGGACTTCCTCTGTCCATTGCGCTGCCGGCACGCGCCTTCAAGGGTGTTGCGGCACGGGCGATCGACCATGGTGACGGCACAGTTACGGTGACACTCGAGCTTCATCACGCAGATGCAGCACTGAGCGTGCCTCTGCTTGTGGCCCACAACCTCGATGACATTGCCGCAGACTGGCGCGGCTGGGCGGAACTGTACGCACTGCCAATGATGATGGTGGAAGCCGATGGCGTGGCCCGGCCGCTGGATGAGGGCGCTGCGGAACATTCCGCGTGCACACCGACACGCCGCCGCCGCCACAGCCAGATTTCCGATCGGCGACCCCGCTTCCTGGTGCGCCGCTCAACCGGCAAGCTTGGCATCCGCATGAGAATCGAAGGCCGCGAGATCATCGCGCGGCGTTAACACCATCAGCCTGTCATGCATGCTGATACTGGCCCGGTCGCCTGCCCCACACAGGCGACCGGGCTTTTTCATGCGAAAAGAGCGGCGACCAGGCCGAGAAAAACAATCAGTCCGACCTGGCTGTTGGCCTTGAACAGGGACAGGCACTGGTCGGCATTGTCGATGTCGATCACCCGGATCTGCCAACCAAGCATGGCGACCGCGATCGCAAGTCCGGCATAAGCGGGCCAGGCCACACCGCTGATCCAGAAAGCCGCAAGTGCCATGGCCGCGAACAGGGTGTAAAACAGAACAAGCCAATTCTTGGTGTTTTCAGCGAACAGGCGCGCGGTGGAACGAACGCCGACCAGCGCGTCGTCCTCCTTGTCCTGGTGAGCATAGATGGTGTCGTAGCCGATGGTCCAGGCGATGGCGCCGACATAGAGCAGCAGCGGAGGCCAGGCCAATTCGCCGAACACGGCAGCCCAACCCATGAGGGCGCCCCAGGAGAAGGCAAGCCCGAGGAAAAACTGCGGCCAATCGGTGAAGCGCTTGGCGAAAGGGTAGATCGCCACCACGCCGAGCGAGGCTATGCCCAAAAGGATCGCAAACGTGTTGAATTGCACCAGCACCAGCAATCCGACCAGCGCCTGCACGACAAGGAATGCTGTTGCGGCAAAGCGGGAAATCCGTCCCGAAGGCAGTGGCCGCGACCGGGTGCGCGCCACCTTGGCGTCGATCTTGTGATCAACAAGATCATTCCAGGTACAACCGGCACCGCGCATGGCAATGGCGCCGGCCATGAACAGGAACAGATGCCAGAGCATCAGGCTGGGCGACCAGACCGTGTTGATGTTGGTGGGCGAGTTGGCGAGATTTCCCGCCAGCGCCGATGACCAGAAGCACGGCCACATCAGCAGCTGCCATCCGATCGGCCGATCCCAACGGGCCAGCTGGGCGTGCGGCCACAGCGCGCGCGGCAGCACGCGGTAAACCCAGTTGCCCGATGGTGCATCTGCAACGCGGGCGCTCTTGTCGTCTGTTGTGTGGGACCTTTTGCGCATGACCCGAGTGTTGCCACCACCGGGGTGGGAGGTCAAGATGACAGACGGTTAGCTGCCAGCAAAGGGCCGTTATGCCTGTGCAGCCCTCACAGGTCGTTCAATATCGGCGATAAAGTCACGGCTGAAGGCCAAAACGGTCTCCAGGAACAATCCGCCGTCACCGCTCGTGATCCGCTCGGCCAGTGTCTGGCGGGATATCTGGAACAGCTTCCGGTCGACAGACCTTTCGGCGTCGAGCTGCTTGAACCCCATGCTCCATTGGCTGAACAACCGGTTTTCGGCTGCCTGCTCGAGAACCAGCATCAGATTGCGATGCCGGTCGTCGGCCTGAATGCGACGATACAGGGGGCGGACCGTATCGGGCTCGCCTTCGAGGACCTGAATGAACACGCCATCGGCCCACAACAGCATGCCGGTCACACCGTCACGCAGATTGTTGCGCCGGGAGGCCGTCAGAATGTCTTCAATTTCGGTGTCGCTCATTTGGGACGATGCGCCGCTGACATACAACATTTGCAACATAAGCTCACTCCGTTCGCAGGTAGACGAGATAGAACCAGCTCGAGGCTCGATATATTAGCGTTTCTATATCCAACCCCTTGCAAAAGCCTGAACGCGTCTCTCCAAATTGTTGCAAATGGCATCTGCATGACACGGCAGCGTCTTGTTTGCTTGACCATGGGCCCGTGATTTCCTAACCCGATGCAAACCCGAACCCGGTCCGCCGGGCAAAGGCCAACCGATGGAGATTGTCGATGTTGAATGTGCTGTTGATCGGTTCGGGCGGACGCGAACATGCGCTGGCCTGGAAGATTGCCCAATCTCCGATGCTGTCAACGTTGTATGCGGCGCCGGGCAATCCGGGCATTGCCGAACATGCGACGCTGAACCAGCTCGATGTCACCGACCATGATGCGGTCATCGGCTTTTGCAAGGACCAGGCCATTGACCTGGTGGTGGTCGGGCCCGAGGCGCCACTGGTGGCCGGGCTGGCTGACGCGCTAGAGGCCGCCGGGATCGCGGTCTTCGGCCCCTCGGCGGCTGCGGCACAGCTGGAAGGATCGAAAGGCTTCACCAAGGATCTGTGTGCGCGCGAGAACATTCCGACCGGTGCCTATGAGCGGTTCAACAATGCACCCAAGGCCAAGGCCTACGCCCGGGCGCAGGGAGCGCCGATCGTGATTAAGGCCGATGGGCTTGCCGCCGGCAAGGGCGTGACCGTGGCGATGACCATGGAAGAAGCGCTGGCGGCAATCGAGGATTGCTTCGAGGGCGCCTTTGGCGAGGCCGGGGCGGAAGTGGTGGTCGAGGAATTCCTGCATGGGGAAGAAGCCAGCTTCTTCTGTCTGTGCGATGGCAAGACCGCCCTGCCCTTCGGCACGGCGCAGGATCACAAGCGGGTTGGCGATGGCGATACAGGACCCAATACCGGCGGCATGGGCGCCTATTCTCCCGCCCCGGTGATGACGCAGGCGCTGATCGAGCAGACCATGCGCGAGGTCATCGAGCCGACCATGCGCGGCATGGCGGCAATCGGCGCTCCGTTCACCGGCGTGCTATATGCGGGGTTGATGATCGACGAGAGCGGACCGAAGCTGATCGAATACAATGTCCGCTTCGGCGATCCTGAATGCCAGGTTCTGATGATGCGGCTGAAAGACGATATTCTGCTGCTGCTGAAGGCTGCGGCGGAAGGCGATCTGGCACATGTCTCGGCGCGCTGGAAAGATGATGCGGCGCTGACCGTGGTGATGGCGGCGGAAGGCTATCCCGGCACGCCGAAGAAAGGCACGCTGATCGCCGGTCTGGCTGCGGCCGAAGCCGAAGGCGCCAAGGTGTTTCATGCCGGCACGGTGATGAAGGACGAGCAATTGCTGGCCAATGGCGGACGGGTACTCAACGTCACAGCACATGGCGCAGACGTGACAGCCGCGCAGGCGAAAGCCTATCAAGCGGTTGACGCGATCGACTGGCCGGGCGGGTTTTGCCGCCGCGATATCGGCTGGCGAGCGGTCGAGCGCGAAGCCAAAAATTAAGCCTTCGTTTACCGCTTCCAAAAACCGGATCGTAACGGCCCCTTGCTAGAGTGCACTCACCAAAGNCGGAAAAGCCGGNGTGAAGGGAGTATGTACGATGCAAANATGGATCATTGCCGTCACGATGTGCGCCGGCGCAGGCGCAGCCAACGCGTCCTCNATCGAGTCCTACAGCCCGACTGCAAGTACCCGCACCAGCATCGTCGAAATCGGCTGCCCGTCCTGCACCCGGGCGGCGGCTGACAAGGCCGCCAAGGAGGCCGAGGTCCGGCTGGCGCCGGGCGAGCAAATCGTCGAAGTGCATGAGGTTGAGGGCCAGATGATGATCTACCGGACCGAGAATCTGCTTGGCGGCTCGCCGGTCACGATGGTGCGCAAGGCCAGTGAAGCCGATCTCATTGCGCTTGGCTATGCGGAACCGGAATCGAACAAGATCGCGGAAACGGATGCGCCTGCGATCAAATCCGACACAGAACCGATGACGGCAGATGCTGCGAGCGAACCCAAATTGTTCGAGCCGGTGATCGCCAACAGCGCCCCGGGCGTTGACGAAGAGACCAAGACATCGGCTTTGGAAGACACTTCCAAGGCGGAATTCGATCCTTCGAAATTCGAGCTTAGACTGAACTGAACCCGTCTCCAAAGGACGGGTTCGCGATAGCCCGTCCCTGCCCCGCAAGCCCTTGTCCCGGCTGACGCGATGGCACCCAGCCGGCGCCCACCTCCAGGGGTTGCCGGCTTCGGATATTTAAGGTATTTCTAAATCAACCTCAGCCCGCGATGCGGGAGAAGTCGGCGACAGCGCCGGTGGCCTGACGGATCATGGCCAGCAGTGCCAACCGATTGGCACGAACTGAGTCATTCTCGGCATTTACCAGCACCGCTTCAAAAAATGAATCAACTGGCTCACGTAAATTGGCAAGTGCGCTCATGGCTGCGGAATAGTCTTCGCTCTCAATGGCTTGAGTTGCCTGACTGACAGACTGATTCACCGCGTCGAAGAGGTTCTTTTCTGCCTCGAGTTCGAACAAAGACGAATCAACGGCTTCGGCAACCGCCGTCCCCTTCTTCTCTTCCGCAGCAAGAATATTGGCGGCGCGCTTGGTACCGGCCAGCAGGTTCTTGCCGTCCTCGGTGTCGAGGAACGCGCCCAGCGCCTCGACGCGACGAGTGATGTCGAGCAGGTCATCGGACTGTGGCGTGATCACAGCGTCGATCAAATCGTGACGGGCGCCCTGATCGCGGAGATAGACCTTGAGGCGGTCGTGGAAGAAGGACAGGAGGTCAGTTAAGATCTTTTGAGTATCATTCCGACCAAAAACGTCATCATAATCTTCAGCTTCAAACGCCTTCACTGATTTGGAATGAAGAACGGCAATTTCGTCAGAAAATGCTGTATCGCTTTTTTCAATTCGTTGATGTGCATCAGCGGTTGATAAGTGATAAATCTCCGTAAGAACACGCTTGGCGGCACCTTCCAAGATTTTTGCGGATACTAATCGAATTCCATTCTCCACGAGAATCCGGATCACACCGAGCGCTGCCCGTCGCAACGCATAGGGATCCTTGGAGCCGGTCGGCTTCTCGTCGATGGCCCAGAAGCCGACCAGCGTGTCGAGCTTGTCGGCCAGTGCGACGGCGATCGACACCGGATCGGTCGGCACCTGATCGGACGGGCCTTGCGGCTTGTAGTGCTCTTCAGCTGCCAGCGCGACGCTGTCGTTCTCGCCCTGAAGGCCGGCATAGATGCGGCCCATGACGCCCTGCAATTCGGGAAACTCGCCGACCACTTCGGTGGTCAGATCGGCCTTGGCGAGCATCGCGGCACGGGTGGCCAACGCGGGGTCAGCGCCGACGACGGGCGCGAGTTCCGCGGCCAGCTTGGCGATGCGCTGGACGCGCTCGCCTTGCGTGCCCAGCTTGGCGTGGAAGGTGACGCCCAGCTGATCCAGCCGCGCCATGCGCTGATCCAGCGGCTTGCTCATGTCGAGGCCGAGCTTTTCAGCGGAAGCCGTGAGCTTGTCGCGGTCGGGCAGATCGGCCTGGTCGGTGTTCCAGAAATAGAGCGCATCGGACAGCCGGGCGCGCACCACCTTGGCGTTGCCGTGGGCGATTTCCTTGCCGCCGTCGCTGGCCTCGATGTTGGAGACCAGGACGAACTTGTTCGACAGTCCGTTGCCGGGTTGCCTGAGCACAAAGCACTTCTGATTGGTCTTGATGGTCAAGCGAATGATGTCGTCGGGGATCTGGAGAAAATCCTCCTCGAACTCGCCCATCAGCACAACCGGCCATTCGACCAGACCGGAGACCTCGTCGAGCAGGCCTTCGTCCTCGACCAGTTCGAGGCCGGAGGCGAAGGCCAGGTTACGCGCGTCCGACGCAATGATCTCCTTGCGGCGTTCGGCGTCGAGCACCACATGCNCGCGCTCGAGCTTGTCGGNGTAATCATCAAAGCGGCGCACGGTGAACGTCTCGGGCGCGTGGAACCGGTGTCCCGACGTGGTGTTGCCGGCGACCAGCCCATCGATCTCGAAAGCGATGACAGTGGGGTCTTCGGTTTCCGGACCGAAGGTGCAGATGATCGATTGCAGCGGACGCACCCATTTGAGCGAACCGGGCTTGGCCGAGGCCTTGCCCCAGCGCATGGATTTGGGCCAGGAGAAGCCGCGGATGATGCCGGGCATCACGTCGGCGATGATTACTTCGGCATCACGACCGGGTTTCGAGATATGGGCGACGTAGAAGTCACCTTTCTTCGGGTCGGTGTGGACATGCGCTTCGGAAATGTCGGCAAGACCGGCCTTGCGCATGAAACCCGCCAGCGCCTGTTCGGGTGCCTTGGTCGACGGCCCCTTGATCTCTTCATGCACATCAGCCGATCTTGGGGTCAGGCCACGGACATCAAGCACCAGCCGCCGCGGTGTCCAGTATTCGCGCGCAGCCTCATAGGTCAGTCCGGCATCAACCAGCGCATCGGTAACGGACTTGCGCAGATCGCCCGCAGCCTTGCGCTGCATGCGGGCGGGTATCTCTTCGGAGCGAAGTTCAATCAGAAGATCAGGCATCAGTTTTGCTCCACCATGGTGCTGCGCATGCTAGTTTCCTGTTTGCCCGTCCTCACGGCTACGCCGCTGCGGGCGAGCGGGCGTGCGGGTATTTCCTCGGAGCGAAGTTCTATCAAAAGATCGGGCATCAGTTCTGCTCCACCATGGTGCTGCGCATGCTGTTTTCCTGTTTGCCCGTCCTCGCGGCTGCGCCGCTGCGGGCGAGCGGGCGTGTGGGTATCTCTTCGGAGCGGAGTTCAATCAGAAGATCGGGCATGGGATGTCCTGCAATAAGATTTGGGGCGGACTTAGCAAGCCACGCCCGGGTTGTCATCCGTCGATTGGATCGGGACAGTCAGAAAGGGCTGGGATGCGGCAATAAACTACCAGCCACCGCCGCCGCCACCACCTCCGCCACCGCCGGACGAGCCTCCGCCGGAGGAGCCGGAGGAACTCTTTGGCTGCGGCATTGAAGCCGCCATGGCAGCGGAAACCGCTGCGACCGAGGATGCGGCTGCAGCCCCGATATTGCCGGGCGACCAGGAATTGCCGTGATACCATTGCGGCCGATAGTCTTTCCCGCGTCCCGGATCGATGCGCCACAGATGTGCTGCCCAGGCTTCCGACCAGGGCTTTTCCACTCCAAGCCCAGCCGCATAGGGCAGGAAGCGCTCGAACAGTTCTTCCGACATCTTTGGCGCATCGCGCATGTTGAGCCGGTTGGTCTCGGCGGTCTCGAGATAAAGCTTGAAGCCCTTGATGTCGGTGAGCACCTTGGCACCGATTTCAGTCGGCGCGCCGAGCAGCCAGGTCATCATGATCATGACGATGCAACCGAAGATCACCAGTGCAGCAGCGAAACGATAGACAATCAGGCCGCTGGTGGCCGCAACGAGGACAACACCAAGCAGGAAAATGCCGCAGCCGACCACAGTCATAACCACGCCCAGGAAGTTGCCGGAACTTGTCGATTCCTGAAGCAACGTCCGTCCCGCAACAAAAATGCCGCCACCCACCAGCGATGTGATCAGCACCGCAATCAGATAGAACAGACCGTCATCTGGCGGCTCCTGGAGCACAAGTCCGCCAACCAACGTGATGACGGCCAGCAGAGCGCCAAGGATAAACCGGCCAATGTTGGACTTGTAATACTTGCCGGAATATTCCGACGAGATTGCTGATCGCAACTTCTGCGTTGCACTTTGCAACGACACCCCGTTGCGCTTGTCGAGAACCATCTCGCCACGGTCTTTCAGCAGGCCGGAGTACAATGCGTTTTCACCCGCAGGCAAGGCAGGCGGGTTCGGCTGATCTGCAGCCGGGCCGCGCAGCAGGGTGACTTTGCCACCGCTGTCTTCGTCAATGCGCAGGAAACCCTTGACGCCAAGCGACAGCAATGCCGCGATGAATGGCAGGCTGACGCCCTTTTTTCCCGACCTGAAGCCATTGAAATGCGCGAAGGACAGGGCTGCAGGCGACAGGTTTTCCGGCGGATGAAACAGGGGAATGACGGGTGGTGACGGCGGATCCCTGCCGACCTTGTTCCAAGCATAGAGGAAATAGGCGGGGACAGCGAGCCAGCCGAGGATCAGAAGGAAGATGCCGATGTTGTCTTTGAGCGCTGGAAAAACACCGCCAGCATCAGGCGTGACCACGCCCTTGGTGAAACCGACGGCGATCGTCATCCCGGCGAAAGCCTCAAGCGGCCGGGTCAGGATGAACTGCGGTGTGGAGGTTCCTTCGCCACTGGCGCGGTAATCCGAACCGGTTGATCCAAACCCACCTGTGTAAGCCGCGAGCTGCTCGGCTTGGGCGCCATCGGGCAATCGCACATTCGCCTCTGCCGTCAGGATTGGGAAACTCCAGAAATTGCCGGTGACGTTCCAGTAGAGCTCGTCATAGTCCTCGAAAAACCGCAGTTGCCGGGTGGTCACATAGCGGATCGTGTAGGTGTGTTCTCCGCGCGGGATGTACACATCGGCATCACCGATCAGGATGCGGAAGAAACGGCCCTGCCACTCGGTGTGGTAGGGCGACGGCTGACCATTGTGCAGAACCTCGATGAGGTCGAAACCGTTGCTCGACCACAGGCCCCAATCGTCGAGCGCGCGCAGCGGGATATCGCGATAGATGCCGCGGCGAATGCTCTGTCCTTCGGCATTGACGGTTATGGTTTCGGTGACTTCCAGCGAGGCGTCAGTACGTACCTCGATATCGGCGATGAAATTGCGGATCTCTTCCCTCGCCATGGCTCCACCCGTCAGCCCAAGCGAAACAAGCAGTGCGAAGACGAAAGGAAGGAACCGTGTCATCTCGGGATCTCCTGTTCATAGTTGACGCCCAGCGACGCCAGCGCGTCCCAGTAGCCGGGATAGGTCTTGCCGACGCAGTTCGGATCGAGAATGGTGATGCCGGATGTTTTCAATCCCGCCAGCGCAAAGCTCATGGCAATGCGGTGATCGGCAAAGGTGTCGATTTCGGCGGAACAGGTCTGACCGGCAAGACCCGGGTCGGCATTGACGATGAGATCATCGCCATCTTCGCGGGCCAGGCCATCGCGGAGGGCGTTGAGACCGAGCGACAGTGCGCGCACCCGGTCGCATTCCTTGACGCGCAGATTGGCAATACCGACGAAACGTACCGGCTGATTGTTGTAAGCCGCCAGCACGGCGATGGTGGGGATGGCATCCTGCATCTGCGAGCCATCGATAACAGTCGGCATGTCTGGAAAGGCCGAGATCACCTCGTAGGCCCTGGCGTCGGGCTGGGTGAAATCCGAAGCGGCCGTGCCTATGTCGATGCGGCCGCCGGTCAGTGCTTCAGCGCCCCAGAGATAGGTGGCAGCCGAGGCGTCGGGCTCGATGCGGAAATCCGTGGCGCGATAACCCGTCGGCTCGATCCGCCAGATGGACGGGGTGACCTGCTCGACGTCGGCTCCAAAGCCGCGCATCGCCGCCAGTGTGAGATCAATATAACCGCGCGCGCCGATGTCATCGCCGGCAAGTTCGACTGTGAAGGGCTTACCCGAGCAAGGTGCCGCCATCAGCAGGGCCGAGACATACTGGCTCGACAACCCGGCATCGATGACCACGTGATGCGAGGTGAAGCCGCCGGTGCCGTGAACGGTCACAGGAGGGCAGCCGGAAGGGGCCTCGATGTCGACGCCGAGCGATTTCAGCGCCGCGACAAGCGGCGTGATCGGACGCTTGCGCATGTGTTCGTCGCCGTCGACCACGAAGCGACCGTTACCGAGCGCGACCGCTGCGGTCAGGAACCGGGTCGCAGTGCCTGCATTGCCCAGAAACAGAGGTTTGGCCGGTGGAGCAAGCTGGCCGCTGCCGGTGACCACGAGGGTTGTCGCATCAGGCTCGTCGATGCTCACGCCCATCGCTCGCAAGGCATCGGCCATGTAGCGGGTGTCATCGCTTTTCAGAGCGCCGGTCAGCCGGCTGGTGCCCTTGGCCAGTCCGGCGAGCAACAAGGCGCGGTTGGTGATCGATTTCGACCCCGGAGGGTAGACGACGCCTGAGAGGCTACGTCCCGGCGGGACGATCGTGAGTTTTTCAGTCCGCATGTATCATTCTCGAATATTCGGCGCTTCCGCCGTGGTCAGAACTTGACCTGGGGGACGGCGCGGTCGGCTTCATCTTCGATTTCAAAATACTCTGCCTTGACGAAACCGAACTGTCTGGCGACCAGCATCGACGGGAAGCTTTCGACCGAGACATTGAGATTGCGTACCGCGCCATTATAATAGCGGCGTGACATCGAAATCTCGTTTTCAGTCTCTTCCAGTGCCTGCTGGAACTCCTTGAAATTCTCGTTTGCCTTGAGGTCGGGATAATTCTCGGCCACCGCCATCAGCCGTCCCAAGGCACCGCTGAGCGCGTTTTCCAGCGTTGCCCGCTGTTCAGGCGAGCCGCTGCTGCCGGCAACGGCCTGGCTGCGCAGACGGGTAACCTCCTCAAGCAGTTCCCGCTCATGAGTCATGTAGCCCTTGACGGATTCCAGCAGGTTGGGGATCAGATCGGCGCGGCGCTTGAGCTGCACATCGATGCCGCTCCAGCCCTCGCCCGCCATCTGGCGGTTCTTGACAAGAGTGTTGTAAAGCGAAATCGCGTAAAGCACGATGCCTGCCAGCACCGCCAAAAAAATCCAAGTCCCCATGTGATGTCTCCCGGCAATCCAGCAATCAATAAATCTGTGCGCAGGCCCGACCTGTCAGCGCCGTGACCTTACGCACACTCGTTCAAAAAATCCACGCAATAGACCGCGTCAGGCAAAAACAGAGATGCACGCGCATGGCGTCCGAGAAGTCCGGACACGGCTCGGTTCATCGCCAAAATGAATGCGAAATCACGGATTGGGGCGAAGCCGTCAAGCAATGGTTTACCATTGCGGGCTCATAGTTGGACCATCAGTCTGGAGCCTGCGTGCCGATTCCATTTCACCGGACACATTTTAGAAATACAGGACCATTGCGACATGAAGACCTTTGACGCCACTGTTTTTGATCTCGCACCGGTAGCGATGTGGATTGAGGATTTCTCCGCCGTCCAACAGCAATTCGAGCTGTGGCGCGCCGAGGGCGTGGAGGATATCCGGGCCTTTCTGAAAGAGGACCTGAGCCGTGTCGCGGCCTGCTCGCAGAAGATCCGGGTACTGCAGGTCAACAGCAAGACGCTTGAGCTTTACGAAGCCCGGGATCTCGATCATCTGGTCGAAAATATCTCGATCGTGTTTTGCGAGGACATGTTTGAAAGCCACATCAATGAACTGGCAGCACTTTGGGAGGGCAAGTCTGAGTTCAGCAGCAATGCGGTCAATTATTCGCTTTCCGGGCGACGCATGGACATCCAGCTCAAAGGTTCGGTGATGCCGGGCTATGCAGAAACGCTTGGGCAGATCCTGCTGACGACCGAAGACGTGACAGCGCGCGAAGACGCGCGGCGTAGGGAGAACCAGAGCCGCCAGCATGCCGAGGGGCTGTTCGAGCACTCACCGGTGTCGCTTTGGGTCGAGGATTTCAGCCAGATCAGGGAGCTGATCGAGATGGTGCGTGAGCGCGGTATTCTCGATTTCCGTGTCTTCATGGACGTGCATCCGGAGTTTGTGCGCCAGTGCATGAGCGAGATCCGGGTCATCGACGTCAACCAGGCGACGCTTGACCTGTTCGGCGCTCCCGACGTTCAGACTCTCTTGCGTCGTCAGCCCGACATCTTTCGCGACGAGATGGAGAAGCCGTTCCGGGAACAGCTGATGGATCTGTGGGAAGGCAAGCTCTACCATCAGCGCGAAGTGGTCAATTACGCGCTCGACGGGTCGGTACGGCATATCCTGCTGCATTTCGCGGTGTTGCCGGGCCACGAGCAGGACTGGTCCCAGGTTCAAGTGGCTCTCACCGACATCACCGCGCGCAAGAAGGCCGAGGCCTATCTTGAGTATCTGGGCAAGCATGACGTGCTGACGAAGCTGCACAATCGCGCCTTCTTTACCGACGAGCTGAACNGGCTGGAACGCAAACCGTTGCGCCCGGTCTCGGCAATCCTGATGGATTTGAACGGCCTGAAAGAGGCCAATGACCAGCTCGGCCATGACGCCGGCGATTCCCTGCTGCGCCGGTTTGGCGAGGTGCTCAACGGCGTGGTCACCCAGCCCAATCATGCCGCACGGATCGGCGGTGATGAATTTGCCATCCTCATGCCGGGAGCCGATCGCAAAGCCGTTACGTCAATGGTCGAGACCATCAGCGAACTGCTGCACATCAACAACCAGTTCTATTCCAATGCCCCGCTCAGTGTGGCGATCGGCATGGCAACCAGCCAGGATGGCGAAAAAATGGAAGAGCTCGTCAAACGTGCCGATCAGGCGATGTATGAAGACAAGCGGCTGCATCACACCGGCGGTTCGACAATGGAACAGAAGGCCAAGAGTGCCTCTGCGATGGCAAACTGACACCGCGTTCCAGGATCAAACCACGCCGGGCCGGGTGAACCGTTTTTCTGCTTAGCGCCTATCCGCCTTATTCCGCGGCTTGTTGGAAGCCGTAGCCACCCGCATCAGTCAGCAGAAACGCCTCACCGCACTGACGCGAGAGGTTGCGCACGCGCAGGATATAGCCCTGACGTTCAGTCACCGAGATCACACCGCGCGCATCAAGCAGGTTGAAGACGTGGCTTGCCTTGATGCACTGGTCATAGGCTGGCAGCACGCATTTGTGCAGACCACCCGCCTCTGACGGCGCACCGGACTTCAGAATGGCTTCGCATTCCTTTTCCGCATCTTCGAAATGTTTGAGCAGGATGGCGGTGTCAGCCATCTCGAAATTGTAGCGCGAGTATTCCTGCTCTGCCTGCAGGAAGACATCGCCATAGGTCACTTTCTCAGCGCCTTCACGGCCATTGAAGTTGAGATCATAGACATTGTCGACGCCCTGGACATACATCGCCAGACGTTCGAGACCGTAGGTCAGTTCGCCGGCCACTGGCGCGCATTCGATGCCGCAGACCTGCTGGAAGTAGGTGAACTGGCTGACTTCCATGCCGTCACACCAACACTCCCATCCCAGACCCCAGGCGCCCAGCGTCGGGCTTTCCCAATCGTCCTCGACAAAGCGGATGTCATGCAGCAGCGGATCTACGCCGATGGCCTTGAGCGACCCGAGATAGAGCTCCTGCAGGTTGGACGGATTAGGTTTCAGGATCACCTGGTACTGGTAGTAATGCTGCAGCCGGTTCGGGTTTTCGCCGTAACGGCCATCCTTGGGACGCCGCGAGGGCTGAACATAGGCGGCATTCCACGGTCTTGGACCGAGCGCGCGCAAGGTTGTGGCCGGGTGAAAGGTACCGGCGCCGACTTCCATGTCGTAGGGCTGAAGCACGACGCAGCCATAATCGGCCCAGTAGCGGTGCAGCGCGAGAATGAGCGCCTGAAACGAACGGGTGGGCTGCATGTGATCGGGAAGGGTGTCGGTCATGGCTTGGGATCCGGATGGCGCATCATGGAGTCTCGGGCCATCTTGAGAGCGGCCCTGAATGTGCGGCGACAGGTGCCATGAAGGGAATGACCGGTCAAGTCTACAGCCAATGGCTTGACAGATTAGGGCAACCGTCCTAACAATTTAGGGCAAATGACCTAATATGGAATATGCGCTGTGAAAGCTGATGAAACCCGCCGGAAGATCGTGATTGCAGCTGACCAGCTCTTTTACGAACAGGGGTTTGAAAAAGCGTCCTTTGCCGACATCGCCCGGGTGGTCGAGATCTCGCGGGGCAACTTCTATTATCACTTCAAGACAAAGGACGCCGTTCTGGCCGCGGTAATCGAACACAGGCTTGATGAGCGCAAGGCGATGTTGCGCCATTGGGAGCAAGAGGAAGACAATCCCGCGAACCGGGTAAAGAGCTTCATCAACATCCTCATAACAAACCAGACCAAGATCATGGCCTTCGGATGCCCTGTCGGTACGCTTTGCACCGAACTCGCCAAGCTCGACCATGCCCTTAAACCTGAAGCTGCCGGGTTATTCACCTTGTTCGCGGAGTGGCTGGAGCAACAATTTGTCGAACTCGGATGCGGCGGCAAAGCCCCCGATCTTGCCATGCACCTGCTCATGCGCAGCCAGGGCGTCGCCTCCCTTGCCAACACCTTTCAGGATGCGGAGTTCGTCCGCCGCGAGGTTGAGGCGATGTATCAATGGCTGGACAACCAGCTCTCACCAATGCGCCCGATATGAACCGGGGGCCAAGAACAGGAGATTCCGGTGTTTCTCATCATGCTTCGTTTTTCCGACAACAAGTCAGCAGCTGCAGAGTATATGCAGGCGCACAACGCCTGGATTACCAAAGGCTTTGAGGATGGTGTGTTCCTGCTCACCGGCAGCATCGAGCCAAAACAGGGCGGCGCAGTGCTGGCTTACAACATCGCACGCGCCGAGCTCGAAAAGCGCGTGACTGAAGACCCATTCGTCGCCCTCAATGTCGTGACGGCGGAGATTACCGAGATAACGCCAGGGAGGGCGGATCCAAGACTGGATTTCCTCAAGGAATGAATTACTCGTCGGGTTTCCTGAGCCGGTATTCGCCCGTATCGGGGTCCTCGATCAAGGTTCCTTGCGCGCCCGTGCGGGTTTCCTTTTCGGCGTCGCGGACCTTGGCGCTGACGCGCTCGGCTTCTGCGATGAAGCGTTTGTAGCCAAGCCAGGCCACGGCGCCGACGGCAGCGAGCAAAACAAGTTGCGGCATTTTTGCTGTCCTTTCCTCATCCCGAAAGCCGGGCGCTTCGATTGCTGAGGAAGGTTTGTCCCTCGCCTGCAAACATTCATGGTCTGTCTACCATTGGCGCCCTCTCCAGGCACCGTTTTCCGCCCCGGCTCAGAGACCGTAGCGTGACCAAAGCGCCCGTTCTTCCAGCGCATTCAACCCTGCTTCACCGATCCCTGCAAGCGTATCGGCAGCTATTGCTGCACTGACACCCGGCACACGGCGGCCGAACAGGCCGCGCTGACCGGTTATCAAGCGCGTCTTGACCTTGTCGCCATAACGCGCGCGAAGAGTTGACCGGAGATCGCCGATCTCATCAACCAGACCCAGTTCCTTGCCACGCAGACCAGTCCAGAAGCGACCGGTGAACAGATCAGCGTCGTCGCTCAGACGTGCGCCACGGCTATCTTTCACCAAGTCGATGAAGACCTGATGGATATCCAGCTGCAGTTGCTTGAGCCTTTCGACATCTTCGGCATTTTCAGGCTGAAACGGATCTAGAATCGACTTGTTTTCGCCAGCCGTATAGACCCGGCGCTCGACGCCGATCTTGTCGATCAGACCGGTGAAGCCGAAACCAGCCGAAATCACGCCGATGGAGCCGACGACGGAGGATGGATCGGCGATGATCTCATCACCGGCGCAGGCAATCATGTAGCCGCCGGAGGCTGCCACATCTTCAACGAAGATCAGGACCTTCTTGTTTTTCTCGGCTGCCAGATCACGAATGCGCTTGTAGATCAGTCGCGATTGCACCGGAGATCCGCCAGGCGAATTGATCATGATTGCGACCGCCGGCGCCTTCTTGTCGGCAAAAGCTCTTGCCAGCAACGGCGCCACGGTGGCGATGTTCAGGTTCTGGCGAAACTGGTTGCCGCCGGCCATGATGGTTCCATGCAACCTGACGACCGGGATGGTGGTGACATCCTTGCGAAAACGGGCGGGGTAGAAAGAACTCAAAGAAACCATGACGGGCCAATCCTGTTATCGACGGCAATTCATGCCGGCATTTCCATGCACCAAGCCATGTATGTCTTTTCTGATCCAGTACAATGGCACCGGCGTCGACCCGCGTTATTTTGGGCGGTTTGGTGTTTGCCGGGGCCAGGAGGCGAGGCCATTGGCAAGGCTGTTCATCTGGGCTGAAAACGCATGCCCCGACCCCTCGTGGATGAGGATCCGGTCACGCAGTCTCAGGCGGGCGCGGCTGCCCTTGATAGCCGTGATCAGAATCCGGATCGCATCGCTGCCAGCGCGCGGAATCACCGGGGTAATTTCAACGCCACCGAAGCGTTTTCCCAGTGCGGCAAAGATCTCAGCCAGCGATTCCGGCCGGGCGATGACCGAAACCTGCCCGCCCGGTTTGAGAATGGCGGCGGCGGTGCGAAGCCAGCGTTCAAACAGGTCATCACTCTCCATCGCATGGGCCTCGGCTTTCAAAGGATCGGGCGTCCTGCGGTCATTTCCGGAATTGAAAGGCGGGTTGAGGATGACATAATCATAGGCATAATCGGCAAGCCCGGCGTCACGACGATGGCTTCCGGTCAGAGAGACATCGGCCTCAATAACACGGGCACGGGCGGCCAGATGCGCATTTTCGGACAATGACAGGGAGCGTCGGGCGCAATCGGCCATGGCAGGTGAGCGCTCGATCAGCACGGCGCTCAGTTCCGGCAGCCGGGAGATTGCGGCAAGGCCTGCAGCACCTGCGCCAGCGCCGAGATCGGCCAGCACACCGGCTGCGCCATCGGGGATAGTTGCTGCCAGCAGCATGGCATCCATTCCTGCACGGTGTCCGCTGTCCGCGGGCTGAACCAGGAAAAACCTGCCATTGTGGAACGCATCAACGGTAAAGCCCGACATGGCAGGGCCTTCCGAATTCGGCATGGTGAGCTGACCATTTGCGCTCTGCCCTGCCCCGGCTTTTGCCGATGGATTGTCAGGCGCTTGCGTCACGGTCGTTCCAGGGCCTGAGTTCTTCTTCCAGTCCTGCATCGATGACAATCCGGCGGGCCTGGGTGGCCATGTTCGGATCAACAAGGATACGGCGCGGAATGACGCCCACGGAGCCTTCAAGAATGCTCATTCCGTTGTCAGCCACCATGCAGCCGATTCCGGCATCTCGCATCAGGCTTTCCACGAATGAAATGAGCACAGGGTCATTGGTGCGTATGAGGTCGTGCATGCGTTCTCCTAGCGTCTTCTTTGTTTCATCCAAATCTATCACTTATCAAGCCTTACCCGCGTCAAATCGCAGCTTGCCGTTGGTTGAAGCGCTGAATAATGTGCAAACAAAGTTTTAACAGGAGTCCGTACCCGTGGGCGTAGTCATATCACTGGACGATGGAAAACACAGAGACGCCTCGGTCAAGCCGCTGGTCGAGAACACCAAGCCCGACATGGAGCGCGTCAACCAGCTGATTCTGTCCAAGGCAGGGTCTGACGTCGCGATGATCCCGGAGGTGGCAAACCACCTGATTTCGTCGGGGGGCAAGCGGCTCAGGCCAATGCTGACATTGGCTTCAGCAACGATGTTTGGCTACGAGGGCGAATCCCACATCAAGCTCGCCACTTCGGTCGAATTCATGCACACGGCAACGCTGTTGCATGATGATGTGGTGGATGAGAGCGATCTCAGACGCGGGCGTTCGACCGCCCGGATGATCTGGGGCAACCAGGCCAGCGTGCTGGTCGGCGACTTTCTGCTCGGCCAGGCTTTCAAGATGATGGTCGAAGTCGGTTCACTCGAAGCGCTCGACGTGCTCGCGACGGCCGCCTCGGTGATCGCCGAGGGGGAAGTGCTGCAATTGTCGGTCGCCAAAAATATGGAAACGACCGAAGATGACTATCTGGCGGTTATCCGGGCCAAAACAGCGGCGCTGTTTTCGGCCGCCTGCGAGGTCGGACCGATCGTCGCTGGCGTCAGCAAGGCCGAGCGCAATGCGCTCAGATCCTACGGCATGAATCTCGGTCTGGCGTTCCAGCTGATCGACGATGTGCTTGATTATGGCGGGTCGGCGAAGGATCTGGGCAAGAATGTCGGCGATGATTTCCGCGAAGGCAAGATCACTCTTCCGGTGGTACTCGCCTATCGGCGCGGATCCGAATCGGAGCGCGCATTCTGGCGCGAAGCCATCGAGGGCGGCAAGACGGACGAGGCCGCGCTGGAAAAGGCGATGGGGCTGATTACCAAATATGGCAGCCTGAAGGATACCACGGCACGGGCGGAGCATTATGCCTCGATCGCGCGCGATGCACTGGCACCGCTGCCCGATTCGGCGGAGAAATCGGCACTGCTCGAAGTCATTGCGTTTTGCGTAAACCGGGCCAGCTAGAACAACCAAAGCTTCAGCCTTGATCTCAGGCAGGCTGGAGCCTTGCTGCCCTGCGCCAAAAAAGCCATTGTGTTGGGTAGATATGCTTCGGCACATGGCCGGTGCGTGGCCAGAACGAACATAAGGCAGGACTTGATGCGGCGAAATATGACAGCCCGATTTGCGGCCAGCGTTGCGCTGGGTGTAATTCTAACCCTTGGTGGAGCGATGACGCCTGGCACCAGACAGGCCGCAGCCGCAACTGACCAGGAGCAGATCGTACAGCCCAATTTCCTCGGTTTCGCCGGAGCCTATCTTGCCGCACGCACCGCCGATGTCGACAATGACACCAACCGTGCGATCGAGTTTTACAGCAAGGCGCTGGAATTCGACTCCAAGAACATCGAAGTCAAACAACGGCTTATGGTGGCGCTGTTCAGCGGCGGCCGGTTTTCCGAAGGTGCCGTTCTTGCACGCGAACTCAAAGATGACCCGGCCGTTGCACAGGTTTCCCGCCTGGCCATGATGGTGGAAGCAACCAGCAAGCGCGAGTACCGCAAGGCCGCCAACTTGCTTGATCCCAACGAGACCAATCCGATCGATCGTCTGCTCAACACGCTGATGAAAGCCTGGGCGCAGTTTGGTTATGGCGAGGGCGATGCAGCCCTTGCGTCGATCAAGGCGCTTGAAGGACCGCCGTGGTATCCGGTTTTCACCCGTTATCATTCAGGCGCCATGGCGCAGGCCATGGGCAAGAAGTCCGAAGCCCGGAAACAGTTCACCGACCTAATCGCCGATCCGCAGTCGGGTGCCGCGGCACCGGATACCTATATTCGCGCCGTGATGGCTTTGGCCGGGATGGAAGCGCGCGACGGCAACAAGCGGGCAGCCCTTGATGCGCTCGCCGCCGGCGAGGAATTTTCCCCCGGCTACGCGCCGCTCGCGGCCCTCCAGCAACGGATCGAAAGCGACAGCAAACTGGAGCCGGGCGTGATGACCGCGCAGCAGGGGTCGGCGGCGGTTCTGTTTACGCTGGGCAGCGCGCTCAATCGCGAGGGCGCCGAAGAGACCGTCGCGGTCTACCTGCAGTTTGCCCGTACGCTCGATCCGCAGAATGCAGCGACGCTGGTCATTCTGGGGGGACTGACCGAACGGCTTGGCAAGCTGGAAGAGGCAATCAAGATCTACGAGGCCGTGCCGGAGACCTCCCCTATGCGCCGGGTGTCAGAGTTGCAGCTGGGACTGGCGCTGGCAGATCTTGACCGGAACGCTGAAGCAAAAGATCATCTCAAGGCGCTGATTGCATCCAACCCGAGCGATATCCGCAGCTACTTGGCGTATGGCAGCGTGCTGTCACAGGACAAGGATTATGTGGAAATGGCGCTCACCTACGAGACTGCCATTTCCGTGATCGGGCCAGCACCGACGCGCAGCGACTGGAACCTGTTTTTCCAGGCCGGCATTGCCAATGAGCGGCTCAAGCAGTGGCCCAAGGCGGAAGCGCATTTCAAACGGGCGCTGGAGCTGTTTCCCGACCAGCCGCAGGTGATGAACTATCTGGGCTATTCCTGGATCGACATGAACATCAACCTGGAAGAAGGCATGGACCTGATCCGCGCCGCCGTCGATCTCAGACCCAATGACGGCTACATCGTCGATTCGCTGGGCTGGGCGCATTACCGGCTGGGCCAGTATGAGGATGCGGTACGCGAGCTCGAGCGCGCGGTTGAACTCAAGCCTGCCGATCCGACGATCAATGATCATCTTGGCGATGCCTATTGGCGGGTCGGGCGTGAGCTGGAGGCGACATTCCAGTGGAAACGCGCCTTGAGCAA